>ERZ773248.42-NODE-42-length-161724-cov-6.591956_pt1 | contig 161724 bp, 161 predicted proteins | sample MGYA00580518_ERZ773248 | MGnify/ENA primary metagenome ERZ773248 (study PRJEB29015, sample SAMEA2737762) | human gut metagenome | biome: human gut; feature: human-associated habitat; material: faeces | place: China | collected 2012 ...
CAACAATGTTGGCAGGTAGCAAGAATCTCCTGTCTTTAGACATGGGGAGTGTCAATTCTTAAATCAAAATAACGCTCTTTATAAAAATGGTAAAGAAAGAATTAATAATGATGCACTTGCTACCCTTACTATCCTTGTCGCAAGTTCTAGACCTGAAGATAAAGAAATTATGATACAACTTATCAAAACTATTATTAAATAATTAAAAAAATAAGGAATCGCTAGATTCCTTATTCAATATAGATAGTAGAACTATTTTCTACTTGTTTCATATCTGCTTTTGGAACAGATAAACGAAGAACGCCACCTTCATATTTTGCTTTAATATCTTCTTTTGGAATATCTCCTAAATAGAAGCTTCTTGACATATTTCCAACATATCTTTCTTGGCGAATATAATGTCCTTGTTCATCCTTTTCATCTTTATCCAATCCCTTACTTGTTGAGATTGTTAAATAACCATTTTCATAATTGATATTAATATCTTCTTTTTTAAAGCCTGGAAGATCAATATCTACTTCATAGGTATTATCTGTTTCCCTTACATCTGTTTTCATCATATTTCTTCCATGTTTTCCATATAATGGATTTTTCTTTCCAAAAAAATCTTTATCCATTTCATCAAAGAAATCATCAAATAAATTTTCTGTAAATAGACTAGGCATCATCATAAGTCATTACCCCTTTCAATCTTGATACTTAGTTTTGCATCGTTGTTTCAAGCGGTGTTAACTTTGAAACTAGGTTCTTTATTAATCCCTTTCCTAATTTCTAAATACATTATAGCTCTTGTTTTTAGCACTGTCAAGTATAGAGTGCTAAAAAATAATAAAAAAGAAGTTTAACCACTTAAGTTAAACTTCTAATATGATTAATCTAAATCTTCTCCTTGTGAAGCAATGACTTTTTTATACCAATAGAAAGAATCTTTTCTACTTCTTTTCATTGTTCCGCTACCATCATCATGTTTATCTACATAAATGAAACCATAACGTTTTCTCATTTCTCCAGTTCCTGCAGAAACTAAATCAATACATCCCCAAGTCGTATAACCAATAAGGTCTACACCATCTTCAATGGCTTTAGCCATTTCTTCAATATGAGCACGATAGTATTCAATACGATAATTATCATGAATACTTCCATCTTCTTCTACTGTATCATAAGCACCTAAACCATTTTCTACAACCATTAATGGTTTTTCATAACGATCATAGATCATTTCTAAGTAATATCTTAATCCTTTAGGATCTAATGCCCATCCCCAATCAGAATATTGTAAGTATGGATTACGTACACCAAATGACATATTTCCACTTACAGCATCATCATTTTCATGAGTCGTTACTGCTTGAGACATGTAGTATGAGAAAGTATACATATCTACTGTACCTTTTTTAAGTTCTTCTAAATCTTGTTCAGTAATATCTAACTTAACATTATGTTCTTTCCATAAACGTTTCGCATATGTTGGATATTTACCTTTACATTGAACATCTCCACAATAGAAAATACCTTTTTCCCATTTAGAACGATTAAATAAAATATCTTCTGGATCAGATGTTAATGGATAATAAGTAATACCACAAATCATACATCCAATTTTATTTTCAGGATCAATTTGATGTCCAATTTGTACAGCTCTTGCACTTGCTACAAATTGATAATGTAAATGTTGATAAGCTTCTTGATATGCTTCATCACTGGCATTATCCGATAAGAAATTGATTGTATTATTGATTTCATTGAATGTTAACCAGTATTTAACAAGTCCCTTGTATTCATTAAAGATTGTTGTTACGTATTTTTCATAAAGGGCAATATATTTACGATCTAACCAATCTCCATATTTTTCTTCTAAAGCAAGTGGTGTATCAAAATGCCAAATAGAAACTAATGGTTCAATACCCGCATTTCTAAGTTCAGTAAATACATTTCTATAGAAATCTAATCCTGCTTGATTAGGTTTATCTTCTTCTCCTGTTGGATAGATTCTTGACCAAGAGATAGATAATCTAAACATCTTGAATCCCATTTCTTTAAGTAAAGCAATGTCTTCTTTATAATGATGATAGAAATCAATACCATCATGGTTTGGATAAAGTTCATCATCAAAGACAGCAAAATGAGCTCCTTCTGGTAATTTAAATCCATGATTTGGTAATTTTTGTTTATTTCCATCTTTATCAATAAAAGTTACCATACGAGGTGTATTTACTGTACCACCTGTTGTTACATCTGTACGTGCCATTCCACGTCCATCTACGTTCCATGCACCTTCACATTGGTTAGCAGCTACTGCTCCACCCCAATAAAAATCTTCACTAAATTTCATCTTTTTTTCCTCCTCAATTATCTTTATTATAAAATATATTTATGTCAAAAATATGAAATTTTCAAACTATGCAACAAATAAAACCACACATGTATAAACAATCAAAGTAATAACCATGAGTAATGAAATAAAGGCTGCAACAAAGTCTTCATCTTCTTCACCTTTATAAATTGGTGAAATCAACATAGGCATTGCAAATCCTGTCGGACACATAAAATAAATCAATACACCCATCATATAGATCTTATCTGCCATTAAATGGGGGAAGAAGATAAAGAATCCTGCAACGACAAGAATATAGAAGATGATTCTTACTCCAACAAGTTTTAATAATGAACCAATAGTATCTTTATTAATTTTTAAATTATAACCGATAATTAATAAAATAAGGCTTACAATGGGTGCTGTTGCTTGTTGAATCGTATTTGTATAAACATCAATAAAAGCACTTTTACACAATAAATCATAAACACCTAAAACATTTAAAACGATTCCTAACATAACCGCAATTACAAATGAATTTGTGAAAATTGTTTTCAATAATTCCTTAGTACTTGTATTTCCGGATGTCTTTTTAGCAACAAGTACAGGAATAATAATAAAAGCAATCACTGTTCCAGCAATATCATAAATAACTGTATTGCTTGCATAGGCTACACCTACAATGGATGTATAAAGTGGTAATGCAACATTTCCTCCTTCACATGTAGTAAGTAAATAAGGTGAGATATGACCCATTTCTTTTCCTGTAAATTTAGAAATAAATTTACCTAAAATCATAGCTAGTGTAAAAGCAGCTAAAACATATAGCACAATCAATATTGCTGAAGCTTCTATTTTAGCAGTAAATAAAACATTAAAAATTAAGATAGGAAACAATACATTGAAAACAATATGATTGGCTCCTTCTTTTTGTTTAGGACTAATAAAGTTTTTAATACGGGCAATCATTCCTAAAACGATCATAAAAAATACTGGGAATAAAGTTGATAATGCGCTCATAATTTTCCTCCTTGTTTTTCAAGAGTATTGTAAAAAAGAAGATTTATAATTACAACTACTTATATATTATAGATATTTATTATTTTTAATTATAAATAATGATATACTTATGTTGAGGTGATTTAATGGAATTACGTGTCTTAAAATACTTTATAACAGTTGCTCGAGAGGAAAGTTTTTCTAAAGCTGCTAAGTTACTAAATGTTTCCCAACCGGCTCTATCTAAACAAATTAAAGATTTAGAAGATGAATACAAAATAACACTTTTTAATCGTACAACGCGAACTGTTTCTTTAACCGAAGAAGGACGGTTATTTAAGGAACAAGCTATTGAGATTTTAAATCTTGTAGACAGAAGTGAGGATTATCTTAGAAATAATAAAAAATATATTAGTGGAAATATTCATATTGGATGTAGTGAAAGTATATGTAATCGTGTTATTATGAAAGCTATTGCTAAAACTCAAAAACAATATCCCCATATTAAATTTCATCTTTATAGTGGAAATGCTCAATATGTTGAGGAAAAGATTGATCAAAGTATTTTTGATCTAGGGATTGTTGTGGAACCTGCAAATTTTTCTAAATATGATTATTTAAAGCTTCCTGGTTATGACCTTGAAGGAATTCTTATGAAAAAGGATTCTAATCTTGCGAATAAAGATTTCATTACACCTAAGGATCTAATGAATCAGCCAATTATTATATCTAATCAAGAGATGGTTAAAAATAATATTGCAGGATGGTTAGGAGGTAATCAAAGAGCACTTAATGTGGTCGCTACTTATAATCTTTTTTATAATGCCCAATTGATGTGTGAAGAGGATGTTGGTTATGTTTTAACTTTTGAACATCTTTATCATGAAACAACTGAAAGTTCTTTATGTTTTAAACCACTCAATCCACCACTTATGATTAAAAGTAATCTTATTTGGAAAAAGTATCGTTTGTTTTCTAAAGCAGAAGAAACTTTTCTAGAAATTTTAAATAAAGACCTAAATGAAAAAGCATAGCCACCTATGCCTTTTTAATTATTTTTATTTTCTTTGATCCATTGAATGAATTCATTCATACCTTCACCTGTTTTTGCACTTAAACAGATAATTTTTGCATTTGGATTTAAATTTAAAATATTAACTTTTGCTTGATCAATATCAAAATCAAAATAATCAAGCGTATCAATCTTAGAAATAATAACCAAATCACATACACTAAACATTAAAGGATACTTTAATGGTTTATCATCTCCTTCAGGAACTGATAAAATCATCATATTCTTATGTGCCCCAGTATCAAATTCTGCAGGACAAACAAGATTTCCAATATTCTCTAAAAAGAGAAAATCAAAATCATCAACACCAAATTCATCAACTGCTCTTGTTGTCATTTCTGCATCAATATGGCATAATCCCCCATTATGAATTTGAATAGAAGGAACTCCTGTAAAATCTGCTACCTTTTGTGCATCAAGTGATGTTTCAATATCAACATCCATCACTCCTACTTTATAATCATCTTTAATTTCATTGATTGCATGAGAAAGAAGTGTTGTTTTTCCAGAACCAGGAGAAGACATTACATTGATCATTGTCACTTTTTTGTCCTTTAGTCTTTTGCGAAGAGCATCTGCTTCTTGATTATTCGTATTAAAAACATTTTCATGAACTTCGATTACTCTTACTTTAGCCATGGTTTACTTCCTCCATTTTTTCTTTTAGATAATTGATCCAAGGTTCAAAACCTTCATCTTTTTTAGATGAAACATAGAAGATTTGAGCATTAGGATTTAATTCATGGATTCTTTGTTCTACTAATTCTTTATTAAAATCAAAGACAGGTAATGTATCAGTTTTATTAATTAAAACAACATCACTGACAGTATAAACCAATGGATACTTAGCTGGTTTATCATCCCCTTCAGGAACTGATAAAATCGTAATATTAATACTTGCTCCAGTATCAAATTCTGCAGGACAAACAAGATTTCCAACATTTTCAATGAAAATAAGATCTACATCATCCATTCCCATTCCATTAAGTCCTTGTTGAGTCATCGCTGCATCCATATGACACATACCACCTGTATGTAATTGAATGGCTTTTGCTCCACCATTTTCTATCGTAACAGCATCAACACTAGCATCAATGTCACATTCCATAACACCTATACGAGTGGTATCTTGTAATCTTTCAATCGTACGAAGTAATGTGGTTGTCTTCCCCGAACCGGGAGAAGACATCACATTAATCATTAATTTTTTTTGTTTTTTAAATTCTTCACGAATTTTATCTGCAGTTACTTCGTTTTCTTTAAATATATTTTGTTTAAGTTCAAGAATCTTCATAAATACCAATCTCCTTAATATTAAACTCATTACCTCTTAATAAATAGGTATTTTCACTATGGCAATAAGGACATGTTTTACCATAATCAATCGTACGATATTGTCCATGACAATCTTCACAATAAGTAATTGCTTCTAATGTTTCTATATACATTTTTGCATGTTCTGTCACTGCTTCTTTTTTTCTTGCCCAATTCCAACAATCAATCAATTGATCATGAACAACACCAGAAACTTCACCAATTTCTAACTTCACATAATCAATTTTATCAACTTTATTTTCTTGCGCAACTTTTTTTACATCTTTAACAACATAAAATGTAACACCTAATTCATGCATCTTAATGTTCTACCTTTTTCTTTAAAATAATATTTTTTACACGTTTTAATTGATAAGGGATAATTGCTTTAAACTTATCTTCTGCCACAACCATATTAGAACATTCTGGATGATCACGATGAAGTTTGATAGCATCAAATTCACATTTAGTTGTACATACCCCACAACCAATACATTTATTCGCATCAACGATTGTTGCTCCGCATCCTAAACATCTTGCTGTTTCTTTTCTAATTTGTTCTTCTGTAAGAATTTGTGTATTATCTTTGAATCGATCTTTAACTTCTGGGTTAATACCTTCAACTTGTTTAGGTCCACGATCATAGCTTTCTACTAAAATATCATCTGTATCAAGTTGTTTAAATTGCCAACGATTACGTCCTGTTTCCATATGTCCATTATGAACATAACGATGTAATGATTCAGCAGCAATCTTACCTTGGGCAATGGCATCAATTGCGAATTTAGGTCCAGTATAAACATCTCCTCCAGCAAAGATATCTTCTTTACTTGATTGGAAAGTCACTTGATTTAATTCAATAGCTGGTCCATTGAATTTAACATCTTCACCTTTTAATAAATCTTTCCATACACTTTGTTGTCCAATCGCAAAGATTAAACGGTCACATTCAACTGTCATAGTTTCATTTTCATCATAAACAGGAGCAAATTTACCATCATTAATTACAGATAAACATTTTTTGAAAACAATACCTGTTACTTTACCATTTTCTACAAGAATTTCTTTTGGTCCCCAACCACAATTGATTGTAACACCATCTTCTCTTGCTTCTTTGATTTCTTCAACTGAAGCTGGCATATCTGGTTCTTGTTCTAAGCTAAATTGAAGTACTGAACTTGCTGCATTTCTTGCAGATACACGAGAAGCATCAATGGCTACATTTCCACCACCGACGACAACAACTTTTCCAGCAAATGGCGCATTACCACAGTTTGCATCATGTAAATAATCAATAGCTGTCATAACACCTTCTGCGTTTTCATTTTCAAGTCCTGGTAAACGACCAGCAGCGCATCCAATAGCAATATAGAAAGCTTTATAACCTTGTTCTCTTAATTGTTGAATTGTTACATCTTTTCCAACTTCAATTCCTGTTTTAATTTCAACACCCATCGCTTTTGCGACATCGATTTCAGCATCTAATAAATCTTTTTCTAGTTTATAAGATGGAATCCCATAACGTAACATGCCTCCTGGATGTTCGCTTTTTTCAAATACTGTAGGTCGATAACCTGTCTCAGCTAAATAGAAAGCAGCTGTTAAACCAGCAGGTCCTGCTCCAATAATCGCAATTTTTTCATCAAAATGATCCATGTGAATACTTGCAGGAATCACGACTTCTGGAATATGTCTCGTTTTGGCATTTAGATCTTGTTCAGCAATAAATCTTTTAATTGCATCGATTGATAAAGCTTCATCGACTTTACCACGTGTACAAGCATCTTCACATCTTCTATTACAAATCGCTCCACAGACAGCTGGGAATGGATTTTGTTTTTTAATGAGCGCTAAAGCATCTTGATATCTTCCTTGAGATGCCATTTTAATATAACCTTGTACTGCAATATGAGCAGGACAAGCACTTTTACAAGGAGCTGTTCCTGTTTCATGAGTATTAATTCTATTATTATCACGATAATTAAAATCGTATTTTTCTGGTCCCCATTTTGTAGCATCTGGTAATTCTTGTTTTGGATACTTAATTTCAGAACCATCTTTTTTACATAATTTTTGTCCTAAACGTACAGCACCTGCAGGACAATATTCCACACATCTTCCACAAGCCACACATTTGTCTTTTTCTACATGAGCTACATAAGCAGAACGCGACATATTTGGTGTATTAAATAATTGTGATGTTCTTAAAGCATTACAAATTTCAACATTACAGTTACAAATACCAAAAATTTTATTTTCGCCATCAATATTTGTTATTTGGTGAACAAAACCATTATCTTCTGCACGTTTTAAAATAGCTAAAGCTTCTTCTTTAGTAATATCATGTCCTTTACCTGTTTCACGACAATAATCCGCAAAATCTCCAACACCGATACACCAACCAAAATCATCATCAGCACATCCATCACCAATTGCTTTTCTTGAAGCACGGCATGAACATCTTCCTACACCAATTTTACCTTCATATTTATCTAACCAATAAGATAATTTTTCAATATCAATCGCTTCATTTTCCAGAGAAATCGCTTTTTCAACAGGAATAACATGCATTCCAATTCCTCCACCACCTGGTGGTACCATTTGTGTAATTCCTGCAAGCGGAATATAAGTCATACGTTCAAAAAAAGCAGCTACATCTGGATGATTTGTTATACGTGGATTTGATCTATCTGGTAACTCTTCCATATTAAATAACTCTGCACTTCCAGGTACAAACATTGGTAAGATATATCTTCTTTCACTTTGTGGTGCAGTGCGACCATTATGATCATAGTGATAACCATAATCATATTCAAGTAAACCAATATAACTCATTTCATCTAATAATTTTTGAAATGCTTCTTCTTGATTTTTTTCAATCTTACATAACTTACACATTTCTTTAAAAGTATAAGGTGTACGTTTTTTCATTTGTAAAGCGATGTCAGCCATTTCATCACTTATAATTTCAGCAAGTCCCCAATATTCTGGATCTTCTACTTTTACGCCACCAAAAATATGACCTGCTACATCGGTAATTTTTCTACCTAACTTAACAATTTTCTCTCTTGGAGGATTGTCATGCTTGTGATTTGCATTCCACTCCTCGTACTTTTTCATACTCATTTAATTTTTTCCTTCCTCCCTTAATTGTTCTTTAATTAAAACAATTACATCCAATTTATTATACATGAAACCCCTCTATTAAGTAATTGTTTATTAAATATTTGTTGATTTTTTCACATAAATTTAGACATATCATTTAATTTGTCTAAAAAATACCTTTTTAAATATAAAAGAAGTAAGCATCCCTGTAAAATTGTTTGCTTACTTCTTTATCTTTGTTTATTTTATTAATTCGAAGCATTCCTCATTATTTGTTAAACTATCATGTCCAATATAAACAATAAATTTTCCTGCTTCACTATCATATTTCATGTCACATCGATAAAATTTTAACATTTCATTTGTAATAATAAAATCAACTTTTTTCTTTTCGTATGGTTTTAAAGTTATTTTCTTTATTCCTTTTAATTCTTTAACTGGTCTAGAAACAGAGCTAACAACATCATTAATATACATTTGCACAGTTTCAACACCTTCATATTCTGATTTATTTTCTACTATTACAGATGCTTCAATAACCGTGTCCATAGACATCTTTTTTGAACTTAAAGAAACTTTCGAATATTCAAATTGACTATAAGATAACCCATATCCAAAACCATACAATGGTAGATTTGGGGCATCAATATATTTAGATACAAATCTATTTCCAATATTTTCTTTAGTGTTAGGTCTTCCTGTATTTAAAAAGTTATATGAAATAGGACATTGCCCTACATGATATGGGAAAGAAATAGACAAACGGGCAGACGGATTTACCTTTCCATATAATATATTTGCTATACCATTACCACCTTCAATTCCTGGAAACCAGCATTGAAGTACAGCATCACTATATTTTTTTATTTCATTTAATATAAGAGGTCTTCCACTAAAAATAAGGCTTATTATTGGCTTTTTCAATTTAACTATTTCTTTAAATAGATTCATTTGTGGTTTTGGAATTGATAAGTCTGTTCTTGATGCTGCTTCACCACTTTGATAAGAATGTTCTCCTAAAGCCATAATTACAACATCTGCATCTTTTGCATATTCTTTAGCACATTTTAATTCTAAACTTTCATCTACTAATTCTTGATTTTTAAATTCTTGCCCAAATAAAGAATTTAATTCTTTAACTACTTGATAATCATCTAAAATTTGTGATCCAGTACAATACTGAACATTATTACTGTATTTTTCAATCCCTTCTTTTACTGTAATAACGTTATCCTTATCTACAGTAAAAGACCACATCCCACAAAGCTCTTTACTATTACCATAAGGCCCAATTAACGCTATTTTTTTATTACTATTCAACGGCAAAATACCATTATTTTCTAGTAAAACACACGACTTTTCAACTGCTTCTCTCGCCTTGTTTCTAAATTCAGGAGCTAATATATATTTTTTTTCATCATCTTCATCAGCCCCTCGATAAGGATTTTCAAATAGCCCTAAATCATTTTTTAATTCTAATACTCTAAAAGCTGCATCATTAATATAACTTATATCTAATTTTTTCTCTTTAACTAATCGAGATAGATTATTAGCATAACATGCTGTCATCATATCTATATCGCACCCTGCTTCGAGTGCCTTTTGAGCTGCCTCTTTTTCATCTCTAGCAATACCATGATTTATTAATTCTTTAATTGCAGAATGGTCTGAAATGGTTACACCTTTAAAATTCCATTCATTTCTTAGTATATTCCTTAACAACCACTTATTAGCAGTGACTGGTATTCTATCTATAGTATTAAAAGATGTCATAACCATTTTACATCCCGCTTTGATTGCAGAGTGATAAGCTGGTAAATATTCTTCTAACAAAGTACGTTTGCTTAATTCTACTGTATTATAATCTCTTCCTGATTGTGCTCCACCATATCCAGCAAAATGTTTCACACAAGAAGCAATATTATTATGTGGGTCATTTGTCCCTTGATATCCTGTAACCATTGCTTCAGCGTACTGATTATTTAAGTATACATCTTCACTATACGATTCCATGACCCTTCCCCATCTAGCATCATGCACCATGTCTACCATTGGAGAAAAAGTAACATGTATTCCACTTACTGCTGCTTCTTTTGCAGAAATTTGAGCTGTTTCCTTTACTAATTTAAAGTCATATGAACATCCTAATGCTAAAGGGATAGGAAAAACTGTTTTATACCCATTAATTATATCCGCCATAAATAATAGCGGAATTTTATGTCTACTTTTTTCAATATATTCTTTTTGTATTGTTTTTATTTGTTTAGCATTTACTGAATTTAAAATAGATCCTGTATAAGGAATCATTTCTTCTTTGATTCCTATTGAAGATATTGGTCCAGTATGAACTGTATCACTTTCATTTAAGAAATCTGGATTTAACTGCACTAGTTGTCCTATTTTTTCTTCTAATGTCAATGAATTAAACAATTCTAACAATTTATCTTTCTTCATTAATTTCACCTAATCCATTATTTTTTATGACTGACTGATAGTAATAAAAACTGTCTTTTTTTATTCTTTGACAATTTTTTATATTAAAGTTATCTCTATCTACAAAAACTAAACCGTATCGTTTATCAAAACCTTGAGATGAAGATAAAATATCTATAAAACTCCAATGTTGATAACCTATTAAATCAACACCTTCATCAATAGCATTTTGCATTTGTTTTATATGATCATGTAAGTAGTCAATTCGTTTTTGATCATGAACTTTTCCATCTTCAACAGTTTCTAATTCACTCCAGCCATTTTCACAAATCATAATAGGTTTTTTAAATCGTGCATAACATTCTTTTAAAGCCATTTTTAATGCTTTAGGATCATAACTCCAATCCCAATGTCCATACTCCAAATACGGATTCTTTTTAATATCAAGTTCCACTCCAATATTGAATCCACTTTTACTATTTGATATTCCAACAGTTTGCGTACAATACCAATTAACCCCTAAATAATCAGCAGTTCCTGATTTTAAGATTTGTTCATCTTCTTTAAACATTTGTGGTACTGTATTTTCTTTACGCCATTTATTCATTACCAATGGACTAATAATCCCATAAACATATGTCTCCATCGGAGCAAAAGCCATCATATCTTGCATATCATAAGCTAAAGCTACATCATCTGGATGACAAGTTTCTGCATATAATGTTGGATAAGAAACACAAGGACCGATAAGTGCCTGAGGACATATTTCATGACAGGCAATTATAGCTTTTGCACTAGCTAAATACATATTGTAATTGCATTGCACTAATTTTTCACTTAATTTTGGATCTTCTTTATTTAGACCTAACATGTCATGCATCATTGCCATAACATTTTGTTCATTAATTGTTAACCAATATTTGACACGATTTCCAAATAGTTTGAAACATGTTCGACAATATCTTTCAAATGCATCAATGCATTTTCTAGAAACAAAACCTTCATACTTTTCAATTAGTTTCCATGGAATATCAAAATGCAATAAAGTAACAATAGGCTCAATATGATTATCATTTAACAAAACTAATAATTTTTGATAATATTCTATTCCTTTTTCATTTAATTCTCCATCGCCATCAGGATATAATCTAGCCCAACTTATTGAAAAACGATATGATTTTATTCCTAATTCCTTCATTAAGGAAACATCTTCTTCTAAATGATGATATCCATCACTAGCAACTGAACTATCGGCCTGTATTTTATTTTTTTTCTTACATCTTTCATCCGCAACAGTCCAGCCTTTACCATCTTCTAAATAAGCTCCTTCATATTGAAAGGCACTTGTAGCTACTCCCCATAAAAATTCATTTGAAAAACTCATAATATTATTCTCCTGCCATTTCTTCTTTTAAAGCTTCGTTATCTGCCATTTTAAAGAATGGATAATAAATAATAGTATTTACTGCCACTAAGATTAAAACTAAAACTAATAATGCAATTCCTCCTGACAAGAAATACTTAACAAAAACTGGAGTAGTCCAAGGCAATAATTCCATCATTGGATTATATGTAAATGGAACAACACTTAAATAGATCCAAGCTATAATCCCTGAAATAACACAATTTACTGTCATAGGAATAAAGAAAAATGGATTTAATATAATAGGCATACCAAAAATCAATGGTTCATTTATATTAAAAATATGAGGTACTAACGCTAATTTGAACATTTGTTTATATCGTTTAGATTTAGCACTAATCATAGAAATCAATAACCCTAAAGTATTCCCATTTCCGCCAATTCCAGCAATTAGATATACTAATAAAGGTAAAACATATAACATTTCTTTTCCATTTCCAAACTTATCAATGTTATCTAACATCATCATGTAAAGTACACTACTAACAGGTCCTTGAATTGTTTGTGGATGAATACCAAACCACCAGAAAACATTACTAACAAATAATACAAATATTAAAGCTGGAATAGAAGTACCAATAGCTAATAATGGTTTTGAGACAATCTTTGAAACAAAATCCGCAGCATTTTTAAATTCAGTAAATGAGAATCCAACACGAACAATAAATAATAAACCAAAAATAATCATTGCCACAAAAATTGGTTCTAACGATTCACTTACCATTGGTGGTACTGAACTTGGCATTTTAAAAGTGACATTTTTTTCACATAAATAACAATATAAATGTCCAACACATATTGAAATAATTAAAGCTAAAACAATTCCTGATGACCCCATATAACTTATAGGCAATGCTGAAACTGTTTCCTTACCTGCTTGAACAGTTTGTGGAATCAATAAAACAAATCCTGCTAATGAAATAAAACCAGCTGTAATACCACTTTGATTTCTATTATTAGCAAAATTATAAGCAATAGCAAACACTACATAAATTGAAATAATACTTGTACTTGCAGTAAGTGCTGCATTAATAGAGTCCATTAACCCAACATCTGTTAGCCAATCTGTAAACCCTGTAATCGGTAAATTACCGATAATAGAAAATACTACCAATCCTAATGTAATAGGCATTAATTTAACAAATCCAGCTGACACAGCTTTTAAAGATTGATTATCGCTTAACTTTTGTGCCATAGGATTAACTATTTTTTGTAATCCTTTTTCTAACTTTTCAAACATTCTCTTTTCCTCCTCTGTTTTGATTACAAAAATTATTATAAAAGTAATATTGATAGTTATTTGTATATATTATATTATTTTGGTATAAATTATACTAAATATCAAAAAAATGGAGAAATTACAAATGGCCACTTTACAAACACTCATTAATAATATTGATTACTTTTATGAAATCACAAAAATCCCCATGTTTATTCTTAATAAAAATAAGATTATTGATCACTATCCTCAATTCTTTTTTCACTTACCAAAAGATTGTTTTAAATATCTTATTAATTCATCTATGACTAGATGGGGAAAAGTAGGTATACTTTCTTCCAAATCAGATATTACATTTTTCATCATTTACGAAGAATATACTATTTGTTTTGGACCGATGTTATGCGATTCCCTTCATCGTTATCAATCTCCAAAAGAAATCGTTTTTTTTAATCATTTAATAAAGAAACCGTCTATTAATGATATATTGAAAAAATGCATTAGCTTTGATAATCAAAAATTCACTTATATTCAACTCATCTATCAGTTTTTATTTAATGACTATTTAAGTATCGAAGATATGCGATGTATATTACACGATAATAAAAAAAGCGAAGCAGAAGAAGAAGTAAAAGAAATCATTATCACTAAACGAGATTATACAAATAAAATTTATACTTATTTAGAAGAGCGGAAATTTTTAAAGTATATTGAAGAGGGCGAAAGTATGTCCGCTAGAAGTTTTGGTATTAATTTTATACATAGTGAATCTGAGGCATTGTCACACGATCAACTTCAATCAATGAAATATAAAGTTGTAGCAACAATTACACTCATGACAAGACAAGTAATATCTGCAAATGTTCCATTAGAAGATGCATATGGGACAAGTGATATCTATATAAGAAAAGTAGATTCCGCCACTTCATCACAAAGATTAAACGAAGTATTTATGCATAGTATTATTGATTTTTGTGCTTTGGTTAAAAAAAATAAAAAGGCAAATTATCCCTTTTGGATCAGAAACTGCATTGAATATATCAATCAAAATTTGCATAAAAATTTGTCTCTTCTCGATATTTCCAATGAATTACAAATGAACCCTGCGTATATATCTAATCAATTCAAAAAAATCGTTGGTATATCTTTAAGAGATTATATTAATAAAAGAAAAGTTGAAGAAGCTAAATTTTTAATACAATGTACAAATGTGTCATTATTAGAAATCTCTACAACTCTATCTTTTGCAGATCAAAGTCATTTCAGTAAAGTTTTTAAAAAATATACTGATATTTCACCAAATCAGTACAAAAACAAATTAAAAAAATAGCAGGAGATTTTTATATCTCCTACTTTACTTATTCATTCTAGCCTTTCTATCTGCAATAATATCCGATATATCGAAAGGAATTTCATCATCCTCTTGTTCATAAACATTTAAAAAAGGAACATCTTCAACTGTCCTTAAAGGAAACTCAGATTTAGCCGTAACATCCTTTAAATCACATTCAATCACACCAATATAAATACCAGGCACAACCTTTCTTTCACTTAAAGGTTTAATCTCACGATGATTACATGTATAAAGCAAATTATATCCCTTTTCCCAAGTTTCAGGATCCTTATCATATTCAACCATATTCATTTTACCTTTAGCGATGACACTACGGTAATCATGATAATGCCCTTTATATTTCTTATCAGGAAAATCATTAAAAATACTAAACTCAGTACATACTCTAGGATCTTTCTTTAAAAGACTGACTAATTTTCCCTCTTTCATAAAATGAGTATAAATATTTAAATGTGTACCTGTCATTTCAAAGCCAAAGCTTAAAGGAACTACATAAGGAAAACCATCTTCATCATTTACCCCAATATTTACAATATTCATTTCCTTCAACATTGCTTTTATTAATTCATAATCTACTACTTCTCTTTCAAATCTACGCATTTTTCCACCTCGTTTACACTATACTTCCTTTTTTTCTTTTTTCAAAAATCTTTCAGTTTTTGAAAAATATCTTATAATATTTTTGAGGTGACTTATGAATACATTAAAAATACAAATTAAACCTTTTTATAAAAATAATCCTTTTCATCTAAAAGATGATCAAATACATATCCTATCTACCAATAAAAATAAAGAAGAAATAAAACAGCTTCTCTTACAAATGAATTATGAAAATTATTCAATTTTCATTCAACTTGAATTAGAAAATTATAACTATGGTTATCTCTTTATAGATCATAAAGAATATGAACTTTATTATTATAATGATTTTGATGATTATGAAGATGAAATTGAATTTGCCAGTAAAAACTGGATAAAAATGATAAAAAATAAATAAAAAAGAAGAAAAAAATGTTTTTTTTGCAGATATATATAATGAGGTGATATTATATGTACTACAAAAAACATTTAAAAATAGGAGGACTTCCATAAATGCCTTCTATTCAAAAACAAATTTCTTTAATATTTAACAAGAAAAAACAACAAATATTTGTTGATTATTTTACTTATCAACGAATACGAACCCAGGTTTTTAATTACCCTAAAAAGTATCAAAATAATTTTACTTATTATATTGATTTAGATAATAATTTATATGAAATTACAGTTGAAAATCATGAGCCTATCATTCATAATAAAATTACAAATTATGAATCAATACTTGATGCTTTAGAAATTAAATTTCATAAAGGAGGACCAAAATGAGCTTCTTCAATCAAACAGAAGATACTATCATTGATATACTTAATTCTAAAAATATTGATCGTATTTCAATGGCTGGCATCATCGGAACTTTAAGACAAGAGAACTTAAGTGAAAATTCATTTTTAAACTTTATTAGAAACAAAGAAAATCTTTCTATTGAGGACTGTACTGAACAAATATGGCATATGAGAGGATATTAAAAAACAAGCTTATGAGGCTTGTTTTTTTAATCTATACGGTTTTACTATTTTTAATAATCTATATCATTTTCTAAATCATTTCCTTGAGATTGAATAACTTTTTTATACCAATAAAATGATTTTTTAGGATAACGTTTTAATTCTTTTAAATCTTCAAAATCACGATCTACATAAACAAATCCATATCTTTTTCTAATTTCTTTATGACTACTTAAAAAATCAATAGGACTCCATGCAAGATATCCCATTAAATCTACACCATCATGTTCAACAGCAGTTTTAATAGCTTGGATATGTTTTTGATAATATGAAATACGTTCATCATCATAAACCTTACCATCTTTGAGTGTTTCATCTATTCCAATACCATTTTCAACAATAAAGAGTGGTTTATGATAACGATGATAAAAATCAATAAGGGAGTATCTTAATCCTTCAGCATCTATTTGCCATCCCCATTCGTTAGCTTTATAATATGGATTTTTTAAAGCTCTTTGATCAAAAATAAGCGCATCTTCTAATTCATTTTGATCTTTTATATCTTCAAAAGAAGATATAACATTACTACGATAATACGAAAAAGCAAGATAATCTATTTTCTTTGATGCATCTTTAATTATATCTTTTTCTCCTTGAGAAATATTCAATTCAATATTTCTATTTTTAGCATATTGCATAAAATATGCAGGAAATTCACCATTACACATTGTGTCATAAACAAAATAATTATGCATCTTATTTTTAAAATCAGCTGCCATTACATCTTCTGCTTTACAAGTAAGTGGATAAAATGGTGCATGTCCTATCATTCCTCCAACTTGTGCTTGTGGATCAACACGTTTGATGACTTCAACAGCTCTTGCATGAGCAACTTGTACATTGACATTTAATTGTATATACATTTCTTGTTTACTCATACCTTCTGGTAATCTAGCACCAGCTACTAAATCTGGCATGTGGGCTGCTAAATTAATTTCATTATATGTAATATAATACTTAACTTTACCTTTAAATCTTTCTACAATACTTTCTACATGTCTAGCATAAAATTCAATAACTTCTTTATTCATAAAACCATTATAATGATTTAATAAATAATCTGGCATATCAAAATGAACGAGTGATACAACTGGTTCAATCCCTTTTTCTAATAAATAATCAACCATCTTATCATAAAAATCTAATCCTTTTTCATTTGGTTTTTCTTCATTTCCCAATGGATGAATTCTCGACCAAACAACAGAAAAACGATATGCTTTAAAACCCATCTCTGCCATATAATCAATATCTTCTTTCCAATGATGGTAATGATCCGTTGCTACATCTGTTGTACAAAACATAGGTTTAATTCCTGGTTCTGGAGTTACGACTAAAGTATCATAGACATTCAAACCTTTACCATCTTCTAAATAACCACCTTCAGCTTGAACGTTACTTAAAGCGCCTCCCCATAAAAATTCTTTTTTCATACAATTCTCCTTACTTTGTTGTCATCATAATCATCATTTGACCATCAAGTTCAATTGATGTATTTGTAGGAATCAAAAAATTATCTCCTACTTTAACGTCATATTCGTCTACTTTTCCACTTCCTTTTACAACTGTCGCTAGTTGATAATTATCGCATTTATATTGACATTTACCAATAACTAATAATTGAGAAACAGTAAATGAATCATTTGAAATAAATATTGTTTCTTTCATATTTTCATGAACTTTAACAACTGGATGAACATCATTTTTATCAATATCTTTATCAAAAGATAAACAATCAATAGCTTGTTTCAAATGTAATTCTCTTTCATTTCCATCTTTATCTTTTCGATGATAGTCATAAAATCTATACGTAATATCTGTAGATTGTTGAATTTCATACACAACGTTTCCTTTACCCATAGCATGTAGACAACCTGCTGGTAAATAAACAAAATCCCCATCAGCTACAGGATATTTTTTATAAATATCATCCCATTTATCTTGATTGATCATTTCTTGAAGCTCTTCTTTATTCTTTGTCTTTTGTCCATAGACAATAGAAGCACCTGGATCTGATTCAATAAAAAACCACGCTTCATTCTTCCCTCGTTTATAACCAATTTTTTGAGCATGTTCATCATCAGGATGAACTTGAATACTCAAATCATCTTCTGGTCCGACTAAAGAAATAATTACTGGGAAATCCTCACCTGGATGTCCAAATAATTCTTGATGCTTTTCCCATAATTCTTTTAAAGTCATCCCTTTAAATTCACCATTCATGCAAACAGTAGATAAGCCTTCACCATCTTGAGCACTAAAAGACCATGATTGACCTATTCCTTCAGGAAAATCATCATACCCAAAGAAATCTCTTACTTTTGTATGACCCCAAATAGCTGGTCTAGGAATCGCTTTAAAAAATAAAACACCCATTTTATCTTCACTCCTTTAAAAAAGGCATATTCCGCCTAATAAGTAAACAAAGCGAACATGCCCATAATTGTTACAAATACAGATAAAACATTAACCATTGATACAACATTTGACTTAATTCTAAATCCGTACTTACTAAATATTAAATTATTTACTTGTTTTGCTTTTGTTACATGATAATCACCCAATAAAGCAAATATAACAACTGCTATTCTCATAGGTAAACTTGTTCCAATACCACTACCTAATAAATTCCATGGGAACATCGCTAAAACAATTGCTACTACAGTTGCAAATAACGAAGCTGCAATATAAGGATTCTTTTCATCCTTATGTTTCATCATACGTTCTTGTTCTTTATTAGATTGTGCCTGGTTTTTACTTTTCTTTTTATTTTCATTGTATTTTTCAGCATAGCTCACTTGTTTTACTTTAACAACTTCACATCCACAATTATCACAAAACTTTGACGTTTCCTTTATTTCTGCACCACATTTTCTACAATACATAATCTAATTCTCCTACTTTAAAATAATTTGTGAAATATTGACTAACGCAACAAAAATACTTAAAAAAATTGAAATATAAGCATAATTCTTATTTCCTGTTGGTTCATAGCCTTTCTTTTGATCATCTTTATCAATTTTCAAAGAAGCTACACCGCAAACTAATGCACAAGCATAAACTATAGAACTTATAATATATGGAATTTTAACATTTCCACCTACAGCATTAACAACTGTTCCTCCAATAAAGTCTAAACCTATTAAAGCTATAAAAAATAGGAGGATTCCTAGTTTTGCAAAAGAATTTTCTCTTGGATTTTTCTTTAATGTTTTAGATTTTTTAATCTCTTTTTTTTCTCCGTTAAGTTCTTTCCCACAATGATAACAAAACATAGAATCTTGTGGTATTTCTTTATGACAATATGGACATTCCATAACTAGTTCCTCCTTTTATAAAAAGAAGGCATAAGGCCAATTGGCTCTTAGCCTTCTTAAACTCTATTCAATTATTTAATTAAGCAACTTCACCATTCATTTTAGCAACTTCTGCTTTTTCATATGATTTCCAGAATGGATAGAAAATAACCATACCAATTGCAAAGTTGATGAATACGATAACAGCGCCACCGATTGACCCACCTGCAGCTAAGTAACCTAAAATTGGTGATGGTGTAGCCCAAGGTAAGTTCATATACATTTTACCAACAAATCCAATACTTGTTAACCAATAAGTAAACGCACCTGTAAGTGTATGAGTTAAAATAAATGGAACCAATAAGAAACCATTCATAACTACTGGTAAACCAAACATAATTGGTTCAATGATACAGAATACTGCTGGTGGTAAACAAATTGTAGCTAATGGTTTTAAATGAGGTAATTTCTTACTTGACATAAACATATAAACTAAGATTGGCCAACAAGATGAAACCCATTGAGATAAACGACATAAGTTTGGTGTCCAAACATATGGTAAATCTTTTACTGCTGTACCTGCCATGAAAGCAGTGTTGTTATCAGCAATCCATTGATTTGTAAATACGTTAGTAACAGCACCTGTAATATTATCACCATGTAAACCACAAATCCATAATAATGCTGATAAGAATTGTTGTAATGTGTAAATAAAGATATTATCTGCAGCACCTAATACAGGTAATAACATTTGTCCAACTAATTCTGGAATGTTTAAACCAGCTAATGTTCTAATTCCCCAACATACTAATGTAATGAAGAAATATGGAATAATTGCTGAGAAACTATCAGAGATTGCTGGTGGTACAGAATCTGGTAATTTAATAACAATATGTTTTTTATAACAAATATCAATAATATTAATTGCGATAGCACCTGCGATCATTGCTGTGATTAAACCAGCTCCACCCCAATATGTAGATTCAAAAGCACTTGCTCCTGCTGATAAAGTACCATCTTTAGCAGTAACAACTAATTGTCCAACTGAGTTGTAGTTTAATAACATGAATGCAAAGAATGCACCAACTGCACCAGTTGTTTTACTGAATCCTTTGATTTCTGCATATTCAGCACCAAATGCAATAATAATGTAAACAGCCATAATCCCCATTGATAAGCTGTTAACTAGAGCTAAATCTCCAGCCCAAGGTTTTAAAAATGGAATTAAAGCGTGCGTAGTTAACCCACCATCTGAACAGAATAAATAAACAACTAAGAATAGTGAACCAACCATTGTGACTGGTAATGCTGCCACCATCCCATTAACAATACCACGAACAAATGGAATTTGTCCGAATTTTGTCATAGGACCAGCAATTACGTCAACTTTTTCTAGAATTTTGTCCATCATGGACTTCTTTTCTGTAGACATATTTTTCTTCCCCTTTCTAAAGAAAACCTCTCTAATGTAAACGTTTTCCCTTTGCCTACTTATATACTATACTGAATTATTTTCTTTTTCGATATAAACGATTGTCATAATATATGACACTTTTTTTACAAAATTCTCTAAAACCTTTATATTGTTTAAATTTTAAGAAATTAACTTACAAAAAAATCACTTGAGAAAACGTTTACATTTGTATATAATTTGTTTAGGTGGTGATAAAATGCAACTCAAAAAGAATGAAATTAAAATTATTCAGCTATTATTAGCTTCAGATAACTATATCTCTAGTTATGAAATTGCTAATTCAACAGGCATTTCTAGAAGGCGAGTGAGAGACGAAATGAAGATTGTTAAAGATATTCTTGCATCCCTTCATTTAAATTTATTATCTAAAACATCTAAGGGTTATTATATTGAAGGAAAATCTTCGCAAAATCTTACAGAGCTCCAAAATATTATTAATAATACTGAAAGAGAAGATAGTTCATTAATTCCTTCTTTACCAGATGAAAGAAGTAGTTATATTTTAGGGTGACTAATTAATAGTAAAGAATACATTAAACTTGAAACATTAGCTGATGAACTTCTTGTTTCGCGTGCAACTACCGCAAATGATCTTATTTCAATAAAAAAGGAATCTAAAAAATACGGATTAAAATTTAATCAAAAGCCGAATTATGGAATCTATATTGGTGGATCAGAAATAGGAAAGCGAAAATGCCTTGTTGATAACATTTTTAGAAACTTAAATGTTTCTGATATGTACTTTGATTTTTTAGATACCTATTTTAATTCACCAGATTATGAAATCATTCAAATTTTAAGAGAATATGCCATTTCTATTAGCGATATTAGCCTTATTGACTTTCTTATTAGTTTTTCTATCAGTGCTGCACGTGTTTCTTGTGGCTATTTGATTGAACAGGAAACAGAAGATTTTCAAAACTTTCAAAATAGAACAGAATATTCTGCAGCAAAAAAATTAGCTTTATACGCTGAAGAACACCTTGATGTAGAATTTAATGATTATGAAATTCAAAACATTACGATACAACTGATTTGTAAACGTTCTACAAAAGGTCTTACATTTATTAATGATCAAAATATTATTGATTTAAAGGATGAAATATTAAATGAAATAGAAAAAAAAACACTTATTACATTTGAAGATGATCATTTTGAAAAAGTATTTCCTTTATATTTAAAATACACTTTAATAAGACAAAAGTATGGAGAAAAAATACGTACTCCATTATATGAAGATATTCAATATGATTATCCTCTTTCTTACTATCTAGCTCAAATTGTCTCTCAAGTGATAAAAAAGCATACAAAAATAGCACTTTCTAGAAGCGAAATTACTAACTTTACCATTCTATTTAATAATACAATTAATAATAAAAAATATAGTCAAAAGAAAGTTCTACTTATTAATTGCATGAGCGAATCTATCAAGACATTTATTGATCATTTTGTTGAAAAGGAACTTTATAATCAATTAGTAATTACTAAATCAATTCATTACTATGAAATAGAAGAAGAAAATTTAAACCAATACGATTTAATTCTATCAACAGCTCCTATTCATCGTCAGTTACCAATTCCTGTTATTAGCGTGAATTACATTATGTCTCAAGATGATATTATTCGTATTAAAAGCTATTTATCTTATCTCTTTAATGATAAGCAAATGTTATACTATTTTCATCCAAGTTTCTACAAAACACATGTACAAGTTAAAACACTTAAAGGTCTAGCAACAAATTTCTATCAATTAATAAAAACAGTATATCATCTTAACGATTCAAAAAAGAATGATATTATGAATAAAAACATTTGTTCTATACATACCTTTGAAAACAGTATCGGCTTATTAAGGCTTACACGACCACTTAACTCTAATAACATTATTTCTATCGTCACATTAGAAGAACCAATTACAATTGAAAATCAAACATTTAATATAGCTATACTATTCTCTTGTACTGATAACCAAAACATCATGTACAATACCTTATTTTCAACTTTAAAAAATATTTCAAAAAATAAAGATTATTTAAATAGACTATCATCACATATTTCTTATACAGAATTTTTATCAATTATTTTAAAAAATAAATAAATTGTAGAATATTAAAAACAAGCTCGATTTGAGCTTGTTTTTAATCTAAATTCTTTCCATCAGATTTAATACATTTTTGATACCAATAGAATGAATCTTTTTTACTTCTGTGTAAATCTCCTTTACCTTCATCATCCATATCCACATATATAAATCCATATCGTTTATCCATTTGTCCTGTTGTAAATGATACTAAATCAATTGGTGCCCAAGAAGTATATCCAAAAATATTAACACCTTCTTCTCTGGCCTTCATTAAACTCTTAATGTGACTGCGATGATAATCTATACGATAAGTATCATGTATAGAACCATCTTCTTCTACTTTATCATAAGCTCCTAAACCATTTTCCACATCAAAAATAGGTACTTGATAACGGTCATTTAAGACATGTAAGAAATATTCATATCCTGTAGGATCGATTTGCCATCCCCAATCAGATGCTGTTAAATATGGATTTTTTAAGTTAGCAGAAGTTCCTGCTCCACCTAATGCTTCTCCTTCATCTTTATGAGTTGTTACTACATTAGACATATAATAAGAATATGCTAAGAAATCAGCTTTTCCTTCCATTAAATCTTTTTTATCTTCTTCACTGATATTTAAAGTTACATTATTTTCTTTCCAAATGCGTTTAGCATAAGATGGATAATACCCTCTTACCATTGTATCTGCACAATAAGCAAATTTATTTTGGAATTCTTTATAATTTGCAATAACATCTTCTGGATCACAAGTATATGGATAGCTGCAGAATCCTGCAATCATACATCCTACTGAAATATTTTTATCAATTTCATGAGCTACTTTAACAGCTTTTGCTGCAGCAACCATTTGATTATGTAATTCTTCAAAAGCTACTTGTTTTCCTTCTTTAACATCAAAATGAAGTAAAATATTAATTTCATTGAATGTTAACCATTTATCAACTAAATCTTTATATTCTGTAAAACATACTCTCGCAAATTCAACAAATTGATGAATCATTTCTCTATTTGTCCAATCTCCATATGTTTCTTCTAAATAAACAGGTTCATCGTATTTATATAAAGTAATGACAGGATCTATTCCATATTTACGACATTCTTTAAAAACATTTCGATAGAATTCTAAACCTTCTTGATTAACTCCACCTTCTACTCCATGAGGATAAATTCTTGCCCATGAAATAGTCGTATTAAATGTTGTAAAACCAAGTTCAGCAAATAAAGCGATATCTTCTTTATAGCGATGATAAAAATCAATTCCTACATGATTTGTATAACGAATATCATCAAATAATTGATATCTAGCTCCTTGAGGTAAATGATCAAATTGTCTCATTTTACCTCTTGTTCCATCTGCATTTAAATAATGAATCCATCTTATATCAGTTGTTGATCCTGGATCACCAAAATCTACTTGAACAGGACTTTTTCCACCTTCATCCCATCCTCCTTCACATTGAGCAGCACTAATTGAACCACCCCATAAAAACTTATCTGGTATTGCCATCTTTATTCCTCCTATAAATGTTTGATTTGAATCATTTTTCCTTTTAATCCTGGATAATCTCCAGCTTGTACTTTTTCTACATTATCTTTATGTGCTATAAACCATTTATTCTTTTTCTTTAATATTCCTCTTCTTTGACCTGCATCACCTGTACCTTTTAACAATAAACAAATGGTTTTAAAAGAGTCTATTACTGTAATTGGTGTATAGTGAAGTGTTGTAGCATAAAGTTCTACAACTGTTCCTTGTGGTACATAAAAGAGTTCACATTTTTCAATATCATAGTCATTTTCTACCATGTCTTGTCTTTTTCCGACAGCTAAAATATAGTCTGTTACTGCAATAATTGTTTCACTACATTGATGATATTCTAATCCATTTAATACATCATTTTTTCCAGTTACAACGCCTGCCATAACATCTAAATACCCATAGATATCTTTCATTAACTCTTGAATACATGGTATATCTTCTAATTCTTTGATACTTGTATCATATGCATTTATATTTTGATATGTTTGTGCAAAATTGATTGCTTCTTGGACGTCTTGTTTAATAACTCTTCCATAGTCTTTAAAGTTTTCATTTAATTCTTGGATTTGATAATCCGGATTAAGAAGTTGAATCTTTTCTAACATTAATCTAAATCCTCCCCATTAGAAGCAATAACTTTCTTATACCAATAGAAAGAATCTTTTCTTGAACGATGTAAATCACCATTTCCTTCATCATCCATATCTACATAAATAAATCCATACTTTTTATCCATTTGTCCAGTTCCTGCTGAAACTAAATCAATACATCCCCATGTTGTATAACCAAATAGATTAACTCCTTCTTCTACTGCTTTTTTCATTTCTTTTATATGTTCTCTATGGTATTCAATTCTTGCTGGATCATGACAAATTCCGTCTTCTCCCTCTTTTTCTATTAAACCAATACCATTTTCTACATCAAACATAGGTGCATTATATCGATCATTAATTAAATGCATCATATGTCTAAATCCAACTGGATCAATTTGCCATCCCCAAGCATTTGCTTTTAAATATGGATTTTTTACTGTTCCTAAAATATTTCCTCCTGTATGATTATCATCATCTACTTTATGTGTTGTCACAATACCTGAAGAATAATAAGAAAAACCAATAAAATCAGATTTACCATTCATTAAATCTTCCTTATCTTGCTTAGTTATTTCTGGTGTAACACCATATTCTTCCCATATTCTTTTCGCAAATGGTGGATAATATCCTCTCATTTGTGTATCAGCACTATAACAGAAGAAATCTTGGAATTTTCTATAACGTTCCATCGCATCTAACGGATCTGGTGTTAATGGATATGCCATATTTGTACATAACATACATCCAACCTTTAAATTTGGATCAATTTCATGTGCAACAATTGTTGCTCTTGCTGCAGCTACTAATTGATTATGTAAATAAATGAGATTTCTTTGATTTCTTTCAGTTTTTTGTCCATCCATAGGCATGATGATATTAATTTCATTAAATATCATCCATTTATTAACATAGTCCTTATATTCACTAAAGCATACTCTAGCAAATTCAACAAATTCATCAATCATTGCTCGATTACGCCATCCACCATGTTGTTCTAATAATGAAACTGGCTCATCATATTTATATAAAGTAATGACTGGATCCATTCCATACTCTTTAGCTGTTTTAAAAACATCTCGATAGAATTCTACACCTTCTTGATTAACTCCTCCTTTAATCCCATGAGGATAGATTCTTGCCCATGAAATAGAAGTATTGAATGTTGTATATCCCATTTCTTTAAATAAAGCTAAATCTTCTTTATAACGATGATAAAAATCACTTGCTACATGATTTGTATAATGTAAATCATCAAAGAATGCAAACTTACATCCTTCTTCTAGTTCATCTACTGCTTCCCAATTTCTATGAACTCTCTGTCCATTCTTATCTAAATACCAAATTTGTCTTCTTTCTTTAGTAGATCCTGCAGTACAGTAGTCTACTAATACTGGTGATTTCCCTCCTTCGTTCCAACCACCTTCTATTTGTGCAGCACTAATTGAGCCACCCCATAAAAATCCTTTTGGAAATCCCATTTTCTATTCCTCCTAGTCTATATCTTCTCCATTTGAAGTATATACTTTCTTACAATATTCAAATGAATCTTTCTTATATCGTTTATATGTTCCATTACCAAAATCATCTACATCAACATAAATAAATCCATAACGTTTTCTAATTTCACCTGTTCCAGCAGAGACAAGATCAATACATCCCCACCATGTGTATCCCATTAAGTCTACACCTTCATCAATGGCTTCACTCATTGCTTTGACATGTTCTCTCATATAATCAATACGATATTGATCATGTACGGTTCCATCTTCTTCTAATGTATCAAATGCTCCTAATCCATTTTCACAGTTCATAAGAGGTATTTGATATCTGTCATAGATTTCATGCATAAAGAATTTTAATCCTTTTGGATCAATTGCCCATCCCCAGTCTGATTCTTTTAAATATGGGTTTTTCTTTCCCATAAAATTTAAGTTTCCTGTTGCTTCTTGACCATCTACATGAGTAGTTACACAGTTAGAAAAATAATAAGAGAATTCAAAGAAGTCTACTGTACCTTCTTTTAATGCTTTCGTATCTTCTTCTGTAATATCTAAGATAATATTTAATTCTTTCCATAAATATTTAGCATAGCTTGGATAATACCCTCTTGCAAAAACATCTCCTGCATACCAGAAATTCTTTTGCATTTCTCTTTGATTAGCAAGTTCATCTTCTGGATCACAAGTTAATGCATGAGTGAAAATACCTGCCTGCATACATCCGATTTTTTTATCTGGGTAATTATCATGCAAATACTTCACTACTTTGGCACTGGCCACCAATTGATTATGCAATGCTTGATATTGTCTTTGTACTTCTTCTTGATTATTTGAATCTAGTATAGAAAATTGTGCTGCATTGATTTCATTGAATGTTGACCAATAAGTCACTTCTTGGAATTCATCAATAGATGCCTTTCCAAATTCAACAAATTCTTCTATTAAAAATCTATTTTTCCATCCTCCTAATTCTTCAATATAGAAAGCTGGCATATCATATTTATATAAATGAACTAATGGTTCAATACCATATTTTAAACATTCTTTAAACACATTATGATAGAATTCTACACCTTCTGGATTAATTCCTTCTTTAATCCCCTTAGGAAAGATTCTTGCCCATGACAATGTCATATTAAATGCTTTGAATCCCAACTCAGCAAACATTGCAATATCTTCTTTATAATGATGATAGAAATCTGTTGCCTTATGATTTGGATAAAATTCATCAGGATTGATTGCTAATTTAGCTCCTTCAGGTAAGTTACAATTTTCAATCATAGCTGGTGTTTTACCGTATGTTCCATCTGGCATGATATAAGTTGCCATACGTGGACTATTAACTGTTCCTCCAGTATGATAATCTGTCATATTAGGAGATTTTCCTCCTTCATCCCAACCACCTTCACATTGGTTAGCACTAATATCTCCACCCCATAAAAAACCTTTTGGAAAACACATTTTTTATTCCTCCTTAATTTTCAATATATTATTTGAAATATCTATTTTTTGTTAATAATTGAGATAAGTATTGTGATGTAAACGTTTTCCCAATCTTTAATCATATACTATAATGAATAATCTATTTTTTCTACATAAATACTTGGCATAATATGTGCCATTTTTATTCTTTGTTCAATATATCTATAGCCATTTTTACTGATGAAACCGTATACCTCGTTTGTTGTTGAATATCTTTAGGAGATGTCTTAAAAGTGAATGATTGATTTACAACTTTAAACATTTCTAAATCATTATAACTATCTCCTATTCCTGCTGTTTCATCGCTTATTAACTTTGTTATTTCTAATATTCCATTTCCTTTACTACACCCTCTTTTAACAACATCTATTGCATTTACATTTTGAAATGCATGTAATGAAGGATAATTTTCATTAATTTCCTTTGTGATTTCTTTTGCTCGTATTGATTCAATTAATGAAAAACTATATATTTTCCTATTTTTAAATTCATCAATTGAATCAAATTGTTTAATATAACATGGTGCATCATTTTGAACATATTTAAAGTATAAATATTTTTCATCTAGACAATGTGGCCCTATAATCGTTTCATTTTCATATTTTTGACATACTTCTTTAACAAGTTCAAAAGGAATTTCTTGTGCATAAATAACTTGATAATTCTTATCTAAAACGAGACCTCCAGTACACAACACATAATAATCTGGAATAATTTTACCTTTCATTAATGCATTTACCCCACCTAGTGGTCTACCTGTACACAAAGCAAATTTATTTCCTTTCGATTGAAAAGTTTTTATTGCTTCTATATCCTCTTGATGAAAGCCTTCCTTAAAAAAGAGAGTTCCATCAAAATCACTAAATAGTATTTTATTCATAAGACTCATCTGCTTTGAAATGAACACCTGCATCTATTCTTGCTTTTGTAGCAATATCCATCGCAATCAAACTCTTTTCCATCATTTCATTTGCTCTATCAAAATCTTTATCTTCTATCATTTTTACAAACTCATTAAATTCATAAACCATACGATGTGTGTCGCCTTGTAAATCAAATTCTTCTTCTCTTTGATCATTATGTAAAATTTTAAAGCTTCTTAAAACATTTGCTGGTGTTTGAATACTAATACACCCTTGATCTCCTTGAATACTTGTTGCAATAGGTGCTTTGCAATCTTTAGCTCCAATTAAGACAGCTTTGAAATTACCATAATCCAATGTAATGATTCCTGATGTATCAATATTTTTTTCAATATTAGCCATATAATTGACTTTTAATGGTTTACCAAATAAAGCAACCATTAAATGAATATTATAAATATTTAAATCCATTAAAGCACCACCAGATTTTGTATAATCAAAAGCTGGTTGAATAATTCCTTCTTTAAAAGCATTATATCGAGAAGAATATTGAGAATAATTAGCAGTTACAATTTTTATATTTCCTAACTCATTTAACTTTTCTTTTATTTTTAAAACATTAGGTAAATATTGAGTAGAAATTGCTTCAAATAAAAATAAGTGTTTTTCTTTTGATAATTGACTTAATTCTTCTAGTTCTTCTATTCTAGAGGTAAATGGCTTTTCACAAATAACATGCTTTCCTTTTTCTAATGCTTGTTTACACATTTGATAATGAAGATGATTAGGTGTAGCAATGTACATAACTTCAATATCTTCATCATTTAGCAATTCATCATAATTCAAATACGCTTTTTTTACATGGTTTTCTTTTGCCATTTGTTTAACTTTTTCTATTGATTTTTCAGTAGAAGCAATAGCTTCTAACTCAATTCCTTCTATTTCATGAATAAAACTAAATAAACCTCTTACGATCATCCCTGCTCCGGCAATTCCTAAACGCATTTTATCTAGCCTCCTTAGCAACTTCTGTCGCTTTTTCTAAAATTCTTAACACTTCTAATACTTCTTCATCAGCAACAACTTTTTGTCCATGATTAAAAATAACATCATATAAATTATCATAAATCATTCCATAATCTTGAATTTCAACAGGAATCTTTTTTGTAATATCATTACCATTTTCATCCTCGTAACATAATGTACCCCAATATTTTTCTGGTAAAGGATCAAAACTTATTTCAACAGGTCCTGGTTTAGATTTTAAAGCACTTTGATGTCCTAATTGTGGCATGATAAAACTTCCTTTTCTACCATGAACAATAAAACGTGGATATTCTAATTTAACATAAAAACTAGTTTTAATAATAGCTTTCATCTTTCCATAATATAAATCAATATCAGAATAATCATCTGAATTTCCTAGATTATCGAAACTACGGCAATCACAAACAACTTTATCTGGCATACCAAACTCTCCTACAATTTGATCAATTGGATGTACTTGTAAACCATATAACATCCCTAAACCTTTTCTATTTGCAATTGATGGACGATAATAATCATAATGAGACTCTATTTCTAATAGTTCACCTAGAACACCTGTTTCTATCACTTTTCTAACTGTTCTCATATCTGCATCAAAACGTCTATTTTGATTTGCCATGACAACGACACCTTTTTCTTTAGCTAAGTCAAAGACTTCTTTAGCTTCTTTAACAGACTTAGCAAATGGTTTTTCACATAAACAGTTTTTCCCATGTTCAATCGCCATTTTTGTATAATATGTATGAAATCCATCTGGTGTATTGACTACAATTAAATTTACTTCTTGATCATTCATCACTTCATCAAGATCACTAGTAAAAGTAATATGTGGATACCATGTTTCTCTTTCTTCATCTCCTATACGATCTTCTACTCTTCGATAAATATATTTAACCTTTATTGTATCTTTTCTTCTTTCTACATAAGGTAAATGATATCTACATACACTATTTCCAAATCCAATATAAGCTACTACTAACATTTAAAATTCCCCTTTCAATATCTCTTTTATTTTTTGAGTTACACCTGCTTCGTCATTAGACTGAATTACTTGATAAGCAATTTCTTTAATAGGTGGAATAGCATTTTTCATCGCAAAACTATATTTTACATTTTTTAATAATTCATAATCATTCATTTGATCACCAAAAGCCATGCAATCATTTTTTGTTAAATTTAATGTTTTTATTAAAAAATTGATGCCAAATCCTTTATTGATTTTTTCATCTTGAATATCCATCCATTCATTTCCTGATGTCATAATCTTTAAATGCTTTGGTAAACTTTTTTTAATTAATTCAACATATCTTTCTATATGATGTTGTGGATCATGAATTGAAAACTTTAGAACACCTTCAGTTATATCTTTTAAATCATTTATAAAAATATATTCATCATAATGTCGCTCTATCTCCTCTTGAAAAGCTTGATATTGTCTAGGAATATAAGACCTTTCTTTCCCTCCAATAACAGGCATAATTTCTGGATATTGTTTTAAAATATCATAAATTGTTTGAACATCATATTGATCCATAGTAAATGAATAAAGTTCTTTTTTCCCTTTTGTGATAAAAGAACCATTTTCACTAATAAAATACAAATCATCACTGTATGGTAAAAATTGATTATATAGATGATGAAATTGATTTCCGCTTGCAATTACAAAATAGATTTCTTTATTTAAGAGTTCTTGTAAAATATTAAAAAACTCATCATCAAACTCTTTTTTACTATTCAATAATGTTCCATCCATATCACTAGCAATTAAACGAATCATAAGTAACCTCCTTTTTCTTCATTATATCTGTAAACGTTTCCCTAAATATTTTAATAACAAAAAAAGAAATCTGTTTTCACAAGATTTCTTTCATATATGAAATTGAATTTCATCATCTTCGAGGTGTTGCCATTTGTGCCCAAGTATATGCTTTTCCTTTTAGTGTAATTGACATTTGATAAAGATTCTCAGGCCATGTCCCACCGCCAAAACCGCCATCACCAATAGCGTGTACATCACATCCGGTTTGTTTCATCAACAATGTTATTTCTCTAATTGTGTCTCTATCTGCAGCTTCTACATTACTATTTAGAAAACTCATAGCTAATGCACCTTTTCGATGTGTATACTCTATTAACTCTCTAATTCTTTCTACAGTAATACCATGTCTAGAACCTGGTGCAGGAAAATCTATAATATCAGCACCATTTTCTATGAGTTGATCAATAATTTCTTTTGCATCATAATCAGCAAGTGGATCACCTAATACTTTTTCAATAATACCATCTTCCCATTTTCCTGCAAAAATCAACATGTCATCTCCACAAATTTCTCTTGCTTTTTTAGTCCAATGAACAACATCTTTAATAGAAGTTCCGCTTCCAGGATTTCCTCCTAAAACAATAAAAGAAACACCCCATTCTTTACATTTCTTTAAATTTTCTTCTGTACAAATCATGCCAGACAAATCATATAGATAGTCGCTTGTAATATCCAATCCTTCCTTAGGACATCCCATGTAAATACCCACAGGTCTTCCTCCCACCAAGTTTTTAATACCTTGATAATCAAAACCTTGTAGTCCTGGACAAGTACTAGGATTCCTAAAATCGAAGCCATTAAGCATAACCATATCTCCACCAAATGCAAACATAAGTTCTGTACTTGTACAATTTGGAAACAAAATAGGATTCTTCAAATATGTTTGTCCCATCAAAACCCTGCCTTCTGATTTCAAAATAGCTTCTTTTAATTGTCTTCCTGTATACGTTTTGATTTTACTTGCTTTTGCGCTTATTAATCTTATTACATTTTCGTCTAATTCTATCATGTTCTTATCTCCTTTTATTTTAAGAATATAAATTGTTATTATTTTTTCAATAATAATTTTCTATTTTATAATTCAATTTCATATAAGGATAGCTTTTATGAAATTGAATTTCATTTATTTTCTAAAATACTTTTACATTAAAGAGAAAACGTTATCTCATTTAAATAAAACATGCTATTATATGAGTAGTAGATGAAATAAAGGAGGCCTCGAAAATGATTCAAGATTTAATGGAAAACGTTAAATTGACACCACAAGAACAAAATATTGTATCATACATAGAACAACATCCTAAAGAAGTTATGAAGCTAAATGCCAAAGAATTATCAGAAAAAATTTTTGTTAGCCCACCAACAATGAATAGATTTATCAAAAAGTTAGGGTTTAATGGTTATTTTGATTTTCAACGCACTTTCATTCAAGAACAAAGTATGGTAGAAGAAACAAAATATAGAAGAATAACAAAAGATAGTTATATAAATGATATTATAGATACATTGCCTCTTATTTATCAGCACGTGTTTAAAGAAACACAAAAGCTCACAAAAACAGATGCTTTTATTAGAACGATTAATTATATGTTACAATCAAAACAAATTGATTTTTATGCAAATGATAACAATTATTCTGAAATACAAACAATTGCTTTAAAACTCAATTCAATTGGTATACGTGCACAAGTTTTTAATACAATTAATTCTGTTTATTTAGATCACATCAACCCTCAAGAAACAATAGCTTTTGTTGTCAGTCATTCAGGAAGCAATAAAACAATGATTGATGCTGCTTATGCTTTAAGAAAGAAAAGAATTAGAGTTGTTGGTGTAACAGGTAGACTATCTCAAGATTTAGAACTTATTTGTAATGAGAATCTTTATATTGACTCTTACAATCATCATTTACCTCATAGCATAATGCTCTATGGTCTTTCTATTCATTATATCTTTGATGTTTTATATACTGCCCTTTATTTTAAAAAGATCAAATAAAAATATGGCTATTATTTGCCATATTTTCTTTGATCTTCTTCAATATTTCCATGATGTTGTAATGATTTATCAGTATATTGCATAATTTCAAATTTATTTCCATCTGGATCATGAATCCACATTTGCCATGTTTCTGATTGACCTTTATTCGGTTCAATATCGATTTCTATACCTACTTTGACTAATTCTTCTCGTGCTTCATGAATGTCATCAACCATTAAAGCAAAATGAGAATAACCTAAACGAGTATCAGGTGTTTCATGATCTAATTGGTGGTCTGCTTTAGGAAATAATTCTAAATATTGTCCAGGTGCTAGTTCAATAAAGATATAAGCGATATCCTTAGGATTTGTTTCTGCACGTTTTGCCCAAGCACCTCTATTTTTTTTCCCTTTATATGCTTCATAACGCATAATAATTTTAGCTTTTAAACCTAATTTATTTTCATAAAAATCTCGCATTTCATCCATTTGATCTGTATAAAATGAAAGATGCATAATTTCATTAAATTTCATAATAATATTCCTTTCATATGAAAAAATAGCATTATTTAATATGATATTTAAGAGAGGAAGTAATATCGTGCATGTTATTAATAATGCTATTGATTCAATTAATTATTTATTTTTTTGTTTTTCTTCAATTTCTTTTAACATATCAATACGTACTTGGTGTCTTCCACCTTCGTATTCACCTGATAGCCATGCATCAACAATCATTTTTGCAAGTTCAATTCCTACCACTCTTGCTCCAAAAGCTAACATGTTTGTATTGTTATGTTGTCTTGATAAAAGTGCACTGTATGGTTCACTACAAGTTACACAACGAATACCATTAACTTTATTGGCTGCAAGAGAAATTCCTACACCCGTTCCACAAATAACGATCCCTTTATCAACTTCACCACTGACAACAGCATTTGCTACTGCTTCTCCTGATACTGGATAGTTGAATCTTTCTGTACTATCTGTTCCATAGTTGACTACTTCATATCCATATTTTTCTTCTATATATTTTTTGATTTCTTTTTTGTATTCTACTGCTACATGATCATTTCCAATTCCTATTTTCATTTTTCTTCTCCTTTATCTATTGACGCTTGCCATTCTAAAATACGTGTAATGTCTTCCTTTTAAAGAGACTGATAATTGATGAATATTTTCAGGAGATGTACATCCACTAAATCCACCATCACCAATAGCATGAATATCTGCTCCAGTTTCTTTCATTTTTAAAGCTATTAAACGAATTGTATCTGGGTCTGCACATTCTACCGAACTGTTAAGGAAGGTCATTGCAAGTGTACCCGATTTATATGAATGTATATATTCTACAAGTTCACGAATCATATCTACACTAATACCATGTCGAGAACCTGGAGCAGGTAAATCAATACAGTCAACCCCTGCATCAATTAATTCTTTAATAATTTCTTTTGCATCATAATTTGCAAGTGGGTCACCTAAAACTTTTTCATTAATACCATCTTCCCATTTTCCAGCAAAAACAAAGATTTTGTCTTTATATTTTTGTTTGATTCTTTTGGCAGTTTCGACAACATCTCTAATAGATGTTCCACTTCCTGGATTTCCACCTAAAACAATAAAGTCAGCTCCAAGTTCAATACATTTTTTGACATGTTCATCACTTGCAAGCATTCCTTCTCGACGATATAGTGCTTTCTTTCCACCATCTTCACTTCCTGCTTTAGGACATCCTAAATAAATACCAATTGGTCTTCTACATTTTTCTTTTAATTCTTGAAAAGATAAACCACATAACCCTGGATTATTATCTAAATCATCAAGATCAAAAGTGTTGAGCATAACCATATCAGCACCAAAAGCAAACATTAATTCACTATTTGTAACACCTCTTACTAATCCAGGACCTGCAAATAACAAATGTTGTCCCATCACGACACGTCCCTCTGATTTAAAAATAGATTCTTTTAAATCCATTGATGACATTTCTTTAATTTCATCACCCGTCGCACTTATTAAACGTGTTACCATCTTATTTTCCACCTAATTCTAAAGCAAAGTCTAAAACTTTAGCTCCATTCATCATTCCATAATCTTGCATATTAATGGTTTCTACAGGTTTACCTGGGTATTTAGCTTTTACATTTTTTAGTTCATATCTTACTTGAGGGCCAAGTAAAATAACATCTGCACTATCACCATATTGATCAATACTTCCTACTGGATGAGCTTCAATATGTAATTCAATACCTTTTGCAGCTGCTGCTTCGTTCATTCTATTAACAAGTAAACTTGTTGACATTCCTGCTGCACATACTAATAAAATGTTCATAAATCATACCTCCTATAATTTTCTTAATTCTTCAATAATTTCTTGATAACTTCTTCCTTTTCCAAAGAGTGCACTTGTTCCTAAAATAAATCCTTTGACTCCTATCTTAGACAACATTTCTATTTTCTCTGGAGAACATGCTCCATCAATCATGACATCATATCCTCCATAGTTCTTTGCTTCTTCTACAAACTTTTTGAATTTTGGTGTAACAAAATCTAAATACTTTTGTCCTGCAAATCCTGGATTGACACTCATCAACATGACATAGTCACAGAGATGTAATAAGTCTTTGACGGTTTCAAAAGATGTTCCTGGATTGATGGCTATTCCTGCTTTTGCTCCGGCATCTTTGATCATTTGTAAGGTTCTACAGGCATGTGGATCTGTTTCTGGATGAATATAAATGATCTTTGCTCCTATTTGTGCAAATTTATCAACATATTTAGATGGATTTTCAATCATCAAATGAACATCGCATGGTTTTGTTGCTGTTTTACAGATGTATTCGATATCTTGTAATCCCATTCCAAAGTTAGGAACGAAGCTTCCATCCATAACATCTAGATGGAAGATATCAATTCCTCCTTCTTCTAAATCTTCTATTTCTTTTTGAAGTGATGCAAAATTTGCACACATCATACTTGGACATAATAATTTTTCCATATAACCTCTCCTTTTATAGGTAAACGTTTTCCTATCTTTTTGTAATTCTATTATAGAAATTATGAGTAAACGTTTCCACACAATTATTCGTCATATATTGTGCCGTTATCTTAAACCCTTTAATTCATTGAATAATGTAGCTATTTCATTTATAATTTTAATAAAAAGGAGGACCTTTTATGGCTCAAAAAAGTATTTCAATAAAAGAAATTGCAAAAATGGCTAATGTATCCGTAGCTACTGTTTCAAGAGTAATTAATAATAATGGTCGTTTTTCTAAAGAAACAAAAGAGAAAGTAGAAGCACTAATTAAAGAATATGGGTATACTACAAATATTGCAGCAAAAAGTTTAAGAACATCAAAGTCCAAAACAATTGGTTTAATTGTTCCTAATATTGATAATGCATGGTTTTCTCAATTAGCTTTAGCTATTGAAAAACAATTTTTTGATAATAATTATTCTGTTTTTATATGTAATACATCTCAAGATGAAAAAAAAGAAGTTGCATACTTTAAATCATTAGATTCTAAAATGGTCGATGGTATTATATGTATTTCAGGGATTGAAGAAATACCTTCGCATTTTTTAAGTAGAGATATTCCAATTGTTTGTATTGACCGTAAACCTAAAGACCATAGTGAAGCTTATTATGTTGAATCTAATCACTATTCCGGTGGTTATCAAGCAACTGAAGAGTTAATTAATCAAGGATGTAAAAATATTGCTATTTTATCAAGAAATAAATCATTATCTGTTAACCGACAACGTCTTAAAGGATATTTGGATGCTTTAAAAGATCACCATCTTGAAGCAAAAGAAGAACTACAAATATTTGTAGATGCTAACCAAGCAAACTATGAAGGTGCAAGACAAGCAATTGATAAACTTATCAAAAGTGAAGTTCCTTTTGATGGGATATTCGCCACAAATGACTGGAGAGCATATGGCGCATTAGTTGCTTTGCAAGAAAATGGAATTAAAGTTCCTGACCAAGTCAAATTGATTGGTTTTGATGATATTTTCATTGCTTCTACATCTCATCCAACTCTTTCAACAATTAGACAAGATACACCTGCTTTAGCTAAAACAGCTTGTGATTTACTTCTCAATTTAATGAATAAAGAAGACAATACAAAAGAACTACAAAAAAGATATGTTTTACCCGTAGAAATTATTCGACGTGAATCAACAGCATAATAAAGGTCTTTTATAAGATCTTTTTTGTTTTAAATCTTAATTAAAAAAAGTCTATGTATCTCTACATAAACTTTATTCTTCACTAAATCAAAGAATTCAAGTATTTTACAATGTATTTATATAAAAAAGAGAATGTTAATTTTATATCCCATTCCCCTTTCTCAATACTCTTTCGGTTGTCTTTTGGTTATCTTTCGGCGGTCTTTCGGTGGTCATCTCGAGTATATTATAAAATTATTTTTATAATATACCCACCATTTCTGGTTGTTCTCTTTATTATTCAATTTCTTGTAATATTTAGGTTGTCCCCAAATTATTTGATTACCCAATATATAAAATAAAAGCCCTGTAGAACAGGACTAAGTATCAAAGTACTTTTTCTTATGTCCGTTTTACAAGGGCTATTTTAATTTAATTTATATTTTTTAATCTACATCATATGCAACCAAATCATCAAAAGTTTGTCTACGAATGACTTCTTTAGATTTACCTTGGTATGTAAAGACTACTGCTGGTTTAGGTAATTGGTTGTAATTAGAAGACATTGAATAGTGATAAGCTCCTGTCGAGAACATTGCTAGAATATCACCTGGTTGAGGATCTTGTAACATAATATCTTTAATCAAAATATCTCCTGATTCACAGTTTTTACCAGCAACTGTTACTAAATGATTTGCTTCTTGTCCTGCTTTATTAGCGATAACAGCATCATATTTAGCGTTATATAATGATGAACGAATGTTATCTGTCATTCCACCATCGACACTAATATAATCTCTAATATCTCTAATATATTTATAAGAACCCACTGTATATAAAGTAATACCAGCATTACCTACGCAATAACGTCCTGGTTCTACTAAGACCATTGGTCGTTTCATATCTCTTTTATCGAAACCTTTATAAATAATATCCATGATTGTAGAAACAACGTCATCAAATTCTAGTGGATGATCACTTGCTGTATATTGGATACCAAAACCACCACCAGCATTTAATTTATTAATAACGATTCCAAAGATATCATAGATTTCATAAGCTATATCTACAAATTTATTCATTGCAAGTACATAAGCTTGAATTTCTTCAATTTGACTACCAACGTGACAATGAATTCCATCAAAATTGATATGTGGTGCATCTATAACCTTTTTAATTGCTTTTAAGTATGTATTATCATGACTTGAAAAACCAAATTTTGTATCTTTGGCTCCAACACGAATATAATCATGTCCACCTGCATAGACACCTGGTGTGATTCTGACAAGTCCATTGACTTTAACATTTAATTTTGAAGCAATTTCTTCAACAAGTTCAATTTCATAGAAGTTATCAATGACAAAGTTTTCTACACCATTTTCTAAAGCGTATTGAATTTCTGAAGGTAATTTATTATTCCCATGGAAATAAATCTTTTTAGGATCAAATCCTGCTTTTAACGCAACACTGATTTCTCCTGCAGAAACGCAATCAATTCCTACGCCATATTCCATTGCTAATTTATAGATTGCTTTACATGAAAATGATTTTGATGCAAATAATGGTAATGTATTTTCATATTTATCAATCATTTTTGTTTTTAATGTATTAAATTGTTTTCTAATATGTCCTTCAGACATAACATAGAGTGGTGTTCCATATTGTTTAACTAAATCAGTTGCTTTCACATCATCTATGTATAAATCATTTCCCTTAATTTGTGCAAATTCAGTTTGTAAAACCATTTCTTTTCTCCCTAATAAAGTGTTTTTAATGTAAATAAACCAGCTTCTTTATCTTGTAAAGCTTTAGCTGCAGCTAACGCACCTTGAACAAAGACATCTTTAGATAAAGCTGTATGTTTAATTTCAATAATTTCATCTAATCCTGCAAACATAATTTCATGTTCACCAAAAATTGTTCCACCACGAAGTGCTTGAATACCAATTTCTTGTTTCTTTCTTTTTTCATGAAGTGCACTACGATCATAAACAGGTGTTGTTTCTTTAATTTCATCTTCCATTACTTCATATAAAAGCTTTGCTGTACCTGATGGTGCATCAATCTTTTGATTATGATGTTTTTCTAAGATTTCAATATCATAACCATTATCATAGAATTCTTTAGCTACTTGTCTTAAGATTTTAGTGACCATTTGAATTCCAAAGCTTGTATTATAAGATTGGAAAATAGCTATTTCTTTAGAAGCTTCTTCAATCTTATCTAATTGTTCCTTAGAAAAACCAGTTGTCGCAAAAACAACTTTTGTTCTATTCTTTTTAGCGTATGCTAAAATATCATCAAGATTGTTAGGATGTGAAAAATCAATAATCACATCCGCAACATCTCGAACTTCTGTTAAATTATTGTACATTGCTTCTGGTGCTTTTTCATCAAATACATAAGAAACAATCCCAATTAAATCAAAACCTTCTTGTGTTCTTAATTGATGAGCTACTTTTTTACCCATCAAACCATATCCATATAATAATACCTTCATCTTAATACCCCAATTTTTCAAATGTATCCATTGCATCAAATAAAGCTTTTTTATTTTCTTCTGTTGTTTCAATTAATGGTAATCTTAAATGTTCACCACATACTCCCATTTTCGCAAGTGCAGCTTTTGGCATAATTGGATTAACATCAATAAATAATAAACGTGAAATAGGATCTAAAGCATAAGCTAAAGGTTGAGCTTCTTTAAGATTTCCTTTTAAGATTAATTGTGTTAATTTTTCTACTGCTTCTGGATATAAGTTAGAAGTTACAGAAATAACCCCTTTTCCTCCAGCTGCCATAAAAGGAAGAATGTTATCATCACATCCTGAATATAAATCAAAGTCTAAATCAGCTGTTTTAGCTAAAACTTCCATCGCATAAGCAATATTGTCTGTAGCATCTTTCATAGCTTGAATATTTTTATGTTTAGCAAGTTCAACAACAGTATCAACCGAAATATTTAATCCTGTTCTTCCTGGTACATTGTATAAAATCATTGGAATATCAACGGCATCGGCAATTGTTGTATAGTGTTTAATTAATCCTCTTTGACTTGTTTTATTGTAGTAAGGTGTAACAACAAGAATAGCATCTGCTCCTTTTTCTTTAGCATAACGTGCTTTCTTTAAAGCAGTTTGTGTATCATTAGAACCAGCTCCACAAATAACTTTAACACCTGTTCCTTTCGCAAGTTCCATTGTCATATCTAATAATTTAAATTCATCTTCAATAGTAATTGTAGCTGTTTCACCTGTTGTTCCATTAACAAGTAAAGCTTGTACACCACCATCAATCATTCTTTGAACTTGTCTTTTAAATCCTTCAAAATCAATGTCTCCATTATCAAACATTGGTAATACAAGTGCAACTGCACTTCCTTCAAAAATTGTCATATTTATTTATCCTCCTCAATATGAAATCTTTCTTTTAATAATTGAATTGCTTGATCTAAATTTTCTTTATCAATAACTAAAGAAATTGTTCTTTTGCTTGTCGTAATTTGATAAAAATGAATATTAGCTTGTCCTAAGACATCAAATACTTCAGCTGCTAAACCTGGTGTTGTTTCCACCAATTTTCCCCCAACAGCAACTTTAGCGTATTTTCTAATTTGATAAATTTGAATTTGTTTAAATTCATCTTTTAACTTAATAATCGCTTGATTGAGTTTTAATTGAAATTCTTGATCTAAAGTAATTTCGATTTGAACAAAATCATCAACAGTTACTTGTGAAATCATATCTACATTAATTTCTTCATCTTTTAGTATAGAAAAGATTTTCGCAATCATTTTAGGATGTTTCGGTACATTTAATAACTTAAGTTGAATGATTTCTCGTTCACAGCTTATGGCTTCAATAATATCGTTCATAATTTCCTCCCTATATCTTATTCATCTCTTAAATAAAAGTGATAAATAAAAAATTGCAATGAGTATCATTGCAACAAAAAATTCGTTATCAATGATAGCTCCCCATTACCTTTAGATAATGACAGTTGAATAGGTCTTTCCTAGACACCCAAGATTCTACCTCATGCAATAGATACAATCTTTCGGCAAGTGCTCCTCCTTCATTACCTTGTTGCATCAAATAATAATAATCTCATAACATCTTGCGCCTCTATCTTTATTTGAGTAAATTCTATCACATCTTGAAATAGTATACAATAATAAGCCTTATTATTTTTCATTTAGTAGTAATTTTGATATGATAGTTTCAGGAGGGATATTTATGTTATTTATTTGTTATCCAAAATGTTCGACATGTAAAAAAGCAAAGAAATTTTTATTAGATCATCAAATTGAATTTGATGAAAGACATATCGTTGAAGAAAAACTAAATAAAGATGAATTAAAAGCACTTTATTTAAAAAGTGGTTTACCACTTAAAAGATTCTTTAATACATCAGGTAATCTTTATAAAGAAAAACATTTAAAAGATGTTTTACCGACTTTAAGTGAAGATGAACAATTAGAACTACTTTCTACTAATGGTATGCTTGTTAAAAGACCTATACTTGAAACAAAAGACAAAGTTCTTGTTGGTTTTAAAGAAGATCAATATAAGGAACTTCTCTAATGCCTGCTGGATATACACATTATTGTTTTGGTAAAGATGTTTATAAACATCTTGATGATCAAAATATTAAAGATTTATTACTTAGAAATGAAAATTGTTTTTTAATTGGTCTTCATGGTCCAGATATTTTCTTTTATGAAAGATGGAATAAAATAGCAAGAAAGATGCATCAAGAAAAAGCTAATACTTTCTTTGAAAAGGCACAAGATATTATTCAAAGTGAAGCACAACTTGCTTATATTCTTGGTTTTATTTGTCATTATTTATTAGATAGTCAAATGCACCCTTATATTAAAAAGATGATTAAAAATACAAATATGGATCATTTTGAAATAGAATCTGATTACGATCGTCTTCTATTAAAAAGACATCATCAAGATCCATTGCATAAAGAAATCTATGAACATATTCGCTTTAAAGAAAAAGAAATATGTACTATTCAATCCTTTTTCCCTGAACTATCTTATTTAGATATTGAAAAAGCTCTTAAAGGATTAAAAAGAATTGATCATTTATTAAAAGCACCTAGCTTTTTAAAAAGGGGGCTTATTTATGGATGTTTCCATCTCACATTCAATTTTCATAAACTCCAAGGTTTAATTATTAACTACCATCATAATAAAGAAATGGAAAAATATAATGATATTCTTGATAAAATCTACCAACAAGCCTTAAAAGAATCTCTTATTTATCTTCCTTTATATATTCAAAATTATAAAAAACATGCTCCTTTACCAGAGCGCTACTATCATAACTACAAATAGTGCATCAAACGATGCACTATTTTTATAAATCAAAACCATCTTTGAAAGCTTTACCAACATTTTCTCCTAAAACACGATACGTATTATTGACCATATCAAAAGCAATAATTTCCATTTTATCTACATCTATCTTACCATTTTCATCTAAATAGTCTTCATCAATAGAAACATTAATAACATTTCCAATTAAGTTTCCAGCTTCAAAAGATTCTACGGTACATTCTAAAGTAAGTGGATATTCTTCAATAATTGGTGCATCAACATGTTTTGAAGGTGTTATATGGACACCGCTTTTAGCAATCTTATCTTCTTTATTTCCTGAAACAACACCGAAATAATCAGAAATTTTTTCAGTTTTCTTTGTCGCAAATGATAAAGTAAAAGCTTTCTTTAATTCTAAATTATCTGTTGTTTTATGTTTAGAAAGTGATACATAAACTTGATTATAATCATAAACACCACCCCAAGCAGCATTCATGACATTTGCTTTACCATCTTGATCATATGTTGCAAGCAAAAGGCATAAATAGCATTTTATCTCCTAAATCTTTTCTCATATAGATAATTCTCCTGTGTATCTCTTTTATATCACTTGTTAAATTTGAGACAAATTGAGTAAAAGACTTTGAAATAAAACTGTTAGCGAACCAAGTGATGTTTGTGCCTTTTAATTCCATCAACATTATAGTATTGACTTTTAAGATTATCATGACTTTCCCTTTCATTTTTAGTACAATGAAGTTATAAGAAAAAGGAGAAAAGTATGAGTAAAATTGTATTTTTAGATGTTGATGGAACATTGATTGATTATGAAACCAAACTTCCTGATTCAGCTAGAAAAGCCGTCGACCAAGCCAGAGCTAATGGACATAAAGTCTATATTTGTACAGGTTGTTCAAAAGATGAAATCTTACAAAGAAATTTATGTGATTTAGATGGAATGATTTTAGGTAATGGTACTTATGTAGAAGATCATGCGCATGTTATTATGCATCAAGCCATGCCTTTAGAAGAAGTAAAAAAGGTTGTTCATTGGTGTAAAGAAAGAAAACTCGCTTTTTATTTAGAAACAAATAGTGGAGTTTATTGTAATGATCAAATGATTAAAGATGGACCGGCTGTAATGATTAAATACGGTCAAGGTAAAGGAGCTAATCTTGAAAATGCGAAAGAAAAAGCACAAAGTTTTATTGATTCTTTTACTTTAATACATGATGATGAATTTTATCGTGAAGATGTTAATAAAATAGATTTTATTATTCGTGATTATCAAGATCATTTAGATGCTATTAGAGATTTTCCTCATTTAGCCCATAATACTTGGGGTGGTAAAGGAGAACTTGCTTTGTTTAGTGATTTAGGACCTACTGGTATTAATAAAAAACATGCCATTGAAGTTTTATTAGATTATTTAAAAGTAAATAAAGAAAATACGATTTCTTTTGGTGATGCTAAAGTTGATTTATCGATGTTTGAATGTTGTGGTTTCAATGTCGCGATGGGTAATGGTGGAAAAGAAATTAAAGAAGCCGCTGATTATATTACCGATGATGTAAATGAAGATGGCTTATATAATGCTTTTAAATATTTAAAATTGATATAAAAAGGAGAAAGTTATGAGTAAAATAGTATTTTTAGATGTTGATGGAACATTAATCGATTATGAAGCAAAATTACCTGCTTCTGCTGCTAAAGCAGTAGATCAAGCAAGAGCTAATGGACATAAAGTTTATATTTGTACAGGATGTTCTAAAGCTGAAATTCTACAAAGAAATTTGTGTGATTTAGATGGTATGATTGGTGGAAATGGTGCTTATGTTGAAGATAACGGACATGTTGTCATGCATCAAGGATTATCTAAAGAAGACGTAAAAAATATTGTTGATTGGTGTAATGAAAGACATATTGGTTTTTATTTAGAAGCGAATAGTGGTATGTATTGTAATGATTATATGTTAGAACAAGGACCTGAAACCATGGTAAAATACGCTAAAGGCAAAGGGGCAAGCTTAGAGAATGCAAAAAGTTCTGCTCAACATTTTGTTGATGGTTTCATTCATTTACAAGGTGATGAGTTATACCGTGATGATGTTAATAAAATTAGTTTCATTTTAAGAACGTATCAAGACCATTTAGATTCTAAAGTAGACTTCCCTCATTTAGTTGCGAATACTTGGGGAGGTAAAGGAGAAGTTGCATTATTTGGTGATTTAGGACCTACAGGTATTACTAAAAGACATGCTATTGAAGTCCTATTAGATTATTTACATGCCGATCCTAAAGATACGATTTCTTTTGGTGACGCTAAAATTGACTTGTCGATGTTTGAATGTTGCGCTTATAATGTTGCGATGGGTAATGGTGGCTTTGAAATTAAAGAAGCTGCTGATTATATTACTGATGATGTAAATGAGGATGGTTTATACAATGCCTTTAAATATTTAAAATTAATTTAAAGTTGCTTAAATAAATATTATTTGATAGAATGAACTCATAAAAGGGAGTAGCTTGCCAAGCACTTGGTTCACTTCTTCGTCAGTACAGTTATAAAATTTATAACTCGGAAAGTGATTGAATAGCGAGACTTTTACTGCAATGCAGTAGGAGTCCGCTTTTTTTATACCTACTGCAAAATAAAAGGAAGGAGTAATCGTCATGATTCAACAAGTTATTATTTTATTAGTAGGTTTTATTTTTCTAGTAAAAGGAGCTGATTGGTTTGTAGAAGGGGCGGCAAGCATTGCTAGAAAACTGGGTATTCCCCAATTAATCATTGGTCTTACAATTGTGGCGATGGGAACCAGTATGCCTGAAGCTGCCGTCAGTATTACGGCTGCCATACAACAAAATGCGGGGATTACTATTGGAAATGTGGTAGGTAGTAATATCTTAAATATTTTTATTATTTTAGGAATTACAGCCTTGATCACCAATGTAAAAATACAAAAATCAACCATTCGTTATGAAATTCCCTTTATGATTTTTATAACAATCATTCTTATGATCTGTGGTATGACGGATATGAAAATTACTTTTATTGAAGGTATTTTCCTTTGGATTCTTTTTATTGCTTATCTTGTTTATTTATTTATCATGGCAAGAAATGGTGAAACTCAAGAAGAAGAAAAAGATATTCCTGTTTGGAAATGTCTTATATTCATCCTTATTGGAGGAATCTTAGTTGTTAAAGGAAGTGATTTTGCGGTAAGTGGAGCTAGTGCTATTGCTCGCTATTTTGGAATGAGTGAACGATTTATTGGTTTAACCATTGTCGCTTTTGGAACTTCGCTTCCTGAACTTGTTACATCAGTCACTGCAGCAAAACGTGGTAATGCTGGAATTGCGATTGGTAATATTGTAGGAAGTAATATTTTTAATATTCTTTTTGTTATTGGGACAACTTCTCTTATTTGTAATGTTCCTTTTGAAAGTAAATTTATGGTTGATACAATTATTGCAATAATTGCTGGTTTAATTCTATGGTTTGGTACAATGAAACATCAAGAATTAAGAAAACCATGTGGTATTGTTATGCTTCTTTGTTATATGTTTTATTTCATTTACTTATGCCTTATGTAAATCTTATTTACAAAAAAATAAAATAAATATTTCTTAAATGTAAATGGTGCTCCATTTACATTTTTTTATATTTCAAAAACAAATAAAATCAATAAACTAGTAAACGAGGTGAGAAGTGATGAGTCAAAGAGAAGAAAAAGTATTATCTTTACATACGCATGGTTATAACTGTGCTCAAGCTTTAATTTGTAGCTATCAAGATATTTTACCCTTTGAAGAAAAAGAACTCTTTAAACTTACAGAAGGACTTGGAAGAGGCGTTGCTGGTTTAGAAGAAATGTGTTGTGTTCCTATTTTAATTGCTATGATTTATTCTTGTTTGAAAACATGTGATGGAAATGTGGAAAATCCTCAGTCTAAACTTAAAAGTTATGCTTGTGGTAAATGTTTAGCTATGGATTTTAAAGAACAGGCAGGAAGTTTATGTTGCCATACTCTTTTAAAGGAAAATAAAGAGAAGAAAAGATGCTGTAGTGACTTATTAAAAATGGGAATTGATATTTTAGATGATTGTTTGAAATAAAAAAGAAGAACTAATCTTCTTTAAGTTCTTCAATAATTTCATTATCTATTTTACGATTTGTTTCTACTCTTCTAGCAACCTTAATTTTATAGTCTAAATTTGCTTGATAATTCAAAGAAAACAAACATGAATAAAGAATATTTAAAACAATATTCATAGATTCCAAAGAAGTAAATCCTGCAATTTTAGAAAATGATTTTTCTCGAGTAGAAATATTCAAAGAAACATCCGCTAAATCAGAAAGTCTATTTTTACCAAGACTTGTAATAGCGATAATAGGTACATTATTCTCCTTTAAATATTGTGCAGTTTTTAAAAGAGTAGGGGTTTCTCCTGAATAAGATAAACAAATAGCACATTCATTACTGGTTGTCATAATAGCATCTTGAAATTGATTATCTTGAACAGGTTCAATATAGGCTCTTTTATGAATACGATTAAGTTTGAATACAAATTCTTCACCAATAAAATTTAAATTAGCTACCGCAAATACTTTAATAACATCTGCTTTTGCCATAATACGCAAAGCTTTTTGTAAAGTATCATGTTGAATAAGTGATGCCGTATCTTTAGCACTTTCAATATGTAATTGTGTTATTTTATGAGCAATTTGCATCATTGTATCTTGATTTGTAAAAGGAAAGTTAGGATCTATTTCTTGAAAATGATTATTTAAATAGATGACTTCATCTAAAAAAGATTCTTTAAAATCTGACCATCCTTGAAAACCTAGTTTATGGGCAATTCGAATGATGGTAGAAGGGGCTGTATAGGTTTCATCACCTATCATTTTAGTAGAATAGTCTTTTATTTGTTCTTGTTTTTCTAATATGAAATCAATGATTGTTTTTTCATTATACGAGAAAATATCTTGTTTCATTTGTTCTTGTAAAAGCATGTCATCACCTCTTTATTTATTATATAAAAAATTAAGGGAGGAAAAAATGGATTTATTAAAACATTATAAAAATAGTTATTTAAGTTATTTCTTAATGTATTTTTTCTTTTTTTTCAGTCTTGCTTTCTTTTTGGGATTTCTATCTGTTTATTTAATGGATCAAGGCTTTAGTGCTTCACAAGTAAGTTTTGTTGTTTCTTGTTCATTTATTTTATCTGTGATCGTTCAACCTTTTATTGGTAAATTAAATGATGTTTATGAATCAAAATATGTTAATGGTGTTTTATTATTAATTGCAGGCCTTTTAGGAATTGTCTTTATGTTCTTAAAAAATATTTATTTAATTGCACTTGTTTATAGTCTTGTTTTATCAATTACCAATGGAACAAATCCAATCATTGAAAGAATGGCTGTTCTATCAAGATTCAAATATGGTTCTATTCGTGTGTGGGCTACCATTGGCTATGCCATTGCAACAATCATATCAGGATATATTTATAAAAACATTGGATCGTTTAGTCTTTATGTTTTCTTTGCAATAGGGGAGTTTTTATGTGTTATAGGACTATTAGGTACGCAAAGTATTCTACCTCCTGTTGAAAAGACAAATGAAAAGATTTCGATGTCATCTGTTTTTAAGATTAAACATATTCCTTATTATTTAATTATTGTTTGCTTATTTTATGGTATTACGAATGTACATCATCTTTATTTACCAGCTATGTTAAAACAGAGTGGATTACCAATTAATAACGTCTCAAATGTTATCTTTGTTTCTACTTTATCAGAAGTACCTGTAACCTTATTATCTCATTTTTATATGAATCGTTTTTCAAATAAACAATTATTAATGAGTGTTTTTATTTTACTATGCATTCAATTTTTTACTTTTAGTTTTCTATCCTCACTTATTATCCAAATCATGATTGTTTTTCTTACAAAAACAGTTGCTACTATGGCTTTTGTAATGATTAATTTAAGAATTATTTCAACCATTGTTGATAATGCTAGACAAAACACAGCTTTGTCTCTTGTTTCAGCTTGTAAAAGCTTTGCATCTATTGTCTTTCAAATGCTTGCTGGTTATTTGATTGATTTTACAGGTTATCAAATGTTTTATTTTGTTTTATTTATTTGTAGTGTTATTGGTATGGTCCTTGTTTTCTTTTTTAAAGTACCAACCAATAAAGATTTAAAAGTATTTCATTAGGAGGTTTTTATGTTAGAACGTTATAAAAATAGTTATTTAAGTTATTTTCTCATGTATAATTTCTATTATTTATCATGGGCTGTATTCTCTGCTTTAATTTCTGTTTATTTATTAGGTAAAGGTTTTAAAGCAAGTGAAGTTTCTTTAGTTGTTTCTACTTCTTTTTTAACATCTATGATATTTCAACCAGTGATTGGTATGTTTAGTGATCGTTATGATGTTAAAAAAGTTAACTTTGTTTTATTTGCTTTAGCAGGTATTGGTGGTCTTGCCTTTATGTTTGCTTCTTCTTTAATAACCATTACAATTGGTTATAGTTTTGTATTAACTTTAATTAATGGGACAAATCCTGTTATGGAAAAGATTGCATCCTCTTCTCCTTATCAATATGGAAAAATAAGAATATGGGGAACCATTGGTTATGCTATTGGTTCATGGCTTGCAGGAATGATTTATCAACTTATTTCGCCATCAGCCATCTTTATTTGTTTTATCATTACAATGATTCTTTGTATCATTGGCCTACTAGGTACCAAAACACCTAGTGAACTTGGACAAAACAATGAAGAAAAAACAAAAACAAGTACACTCTTTCATAACCATAAATACTTATATTATTTAATCATAGCTGCTATTTTCCAAGGAATTACCAATATGGCTAATACCTATATTCCAGCTATGTTTCAAAATGATGGTTTAAAAGTAAGTCTTGTTTCTACTATTTTATCTTTTGCTGTCTTATGTGAAGCACCTCTAGTTTTATTTTCACATAAATTCATGGATAAACTTACTAATAAAAGACTACTTATCATTGCCTATAGTATGATTACTATTCAATTTTTATGTTATGCCTTAAATGTTTGGTTACCACTTAAAGTCATTATTACTTTAATTACAAAGCATCCTTCAGGTATGTTATTTATTATGATTAATTTAAAAATTGTTAGTACACTTGTTCCTAAAGAACATCAAATTACAGCACTTGCTTTTGTACAAACTTTAAGAAATCTAAGTTCTATTATTTTTCAAAACATTGCAGGACAAATACTTGATATTTCTTCTTATCAAATCCTATTTGCTTTATCATTAATTGTTATTGTAGTAGGTTTTGTTCTTGTTATCCTCTTTAAAGTTCCTTCTGGAAAAGATCAAAAACTCTTTAATTAAAAATCGAGGACAATGCTTAGCATTGTCCCCTTTATTCAAATAATTTAATTCTTATTCTTTAAATCATTATTAAATGCATCTTCTAATTCTAATACTTCATCTTCAGGAATTTCTAAAAAAGCTATTGCTTCTTTAAAAGACATTTTAAGTTTTGTCATAATATTTTTAATACTTCTAATTCTTTCTTTTTGTGTTCCTTTTTTTGTCCCTTTTTCTAACGCTTCTAATTCGATAACTTCTCCTAAATTACACATATCTCTCATCCTTTCTTCAAATTCTTCATCATCTAAGCCATATTCTTTTATTACTTCATTCTTTTCTTGATAATTCAATGTATTATTCAATAATGCGCCTATAGGCATTAGTATTTCATCATAGCTTTCATACTTATCATTAGGACTATGTTCTTTGCTTAAGTATATCATAAGTTGTTCTTCTTTATCATAACTTTCTCTTTTTTCTTGATAATTTCCACTTAAATGATTTTCTGCTATTTTGAGTTGATTGATGCAGCCATCTTTACTCTTTGTAGCTTGCGGCATGATCCAAAATGAATATACTTTTTTCATTCCATCATAATTTTCACTATCATATTCTCTTCCCCATTGACTGGAAATCATTCTTGAGCTATAAGCGATGCTTCTTGTGACAAGGTGATACCTTGGACTTGCCTTGTTTTGGATTTCAATATTGATGTAGACTCTTTTGGTTGATTGATCTACTTGTGGTAAGTCTATATAGAAATAAATATCATAGCACATCAAGCCTTCATCTTTGATAAAAGCTTCTTTATCCATTAAATGAAAATGCGGATTAACGATTTTATCACCAATACGGACTCCTTTAATCAGTTTTTTTATTTCATCTAATGAAAGATGTTTTGCTTCTTCAACAAAACAAGAAATGATTCTTGCAAGTATATAAGGATGTCCTATCAGCATTTTACAATACTGATCGTACATGATTGTTTTATTAGAGCTTGTTATAAGATTTAATTGTTGCATAAGTAGTTCCTCCTACTATATATATCGTTTATTTTTTTACTTTTTTCTTCTTTTTTTGTTAAAAAAAGTAAAAAAACTTACGAAATATTTATTCCGTAAGTTCTTCTTTAAGTTTTAATACTTTCTCTTTGATTTCATGAATCACTTTTATAAATTTTTGATCATCTTTTCCAGTTGGATCATCAAGTTGCCAATTATCATCAAATTCTTTACCAACAAAAGAACAACCAACATTACATCCCATTGATATTAGCATATCTACTTGAGGGATTTCATTGATCAACTTTGGATGTTGTGTTTTTTCCATATCTATTCCATACAACTTTTTCATTAAACGAACAGCATCTGGATTTATTTTATTTTTGACTTCACTTCCTGCTGAATAACTTTCAAAAACATCACTTGCAAGATGTTTTCCTAAAGCTTCAGCAATTTGACTTCTACAAGAATTGTGAACGCATATAAATGCAACTTTTTTCATTACTTTAAACCCTCTTGTTTAAAGACTTTTCGCTAATTGAATAACTTCTGCTAATTTTGAAGATTCTTTCATACTTCCTTTATCTTCCATATTAGGAACACAAATAATACCAAGATCTTCCCATTTTAAATAAGATATCATAGCTTTATATTGACTTATTGCTGCATCAAAAACATGATCAGCTCCAGCATCTAATAATAAAGCTGTTTTGTGGAAATGAAACCCTGTGCTTCCACCTGCATACATACGATCTATAACAGTTTTTAATTGGGCTGTCATGTCAAACCAATAAATTGGTGATCCAAAGATCAGAACATCTGCTTCTTTTAAATGTGTCCACACTTGTTCCATATCATCTTTTTGAACACATTCCCCTTGATGTGACCAACAATACTTACATCCTAAGCATCCTTTAATATTCATTGATGCAATATTTAATTTAACAACATCATGATCTTTAACATTTTCCATAAATGTATTAATCATAATTTCTGTATTTCCACCTCTACGTGGACTTCCGTTTAATAAAACAATTTTCATATTTACCTCTTCCTTTTCCTTAAATAATACTAACATAAATTGATTATCTTTCATTCATTTTTTATAATAATTTAAAGTAAAAGGAATGATCATTATGAATGAAGAATTAATTTATCAAGTATTAGAAACAGTAGGAGAAATACCTAAAGGATGTGTAGCAACATATAAACAAATTGCTTGTTTAATTGGTAGAGAAAAAAATAGTCGTTTAGTAGGTAAAATACTAGCAAATGCCTCCTATTATGGACATTATCCTTGTCATCGTGTCGTTAATTTTCAAGGAAGGCTTGTTCCTGGTTGGTTTGAACAAAAAGAATTATTAGAAAAAGAAGGGATTACTTTTAAAGATGATCATCATGTTGATTTAAAAAAACATCAATGGAAAATGAAATAAATCATTTTCCATTAAATGCTTTGTGTAATAAGTAAGGATATAGACAACAAATTAAAAAAGTAGAAGTAATCCAGCATAAAGGATTAATATATGTCATGCCTGTAAAGCCTAAAGGATAAACTAAAAAATAAGTACCTAAACATCTCACAATTGCTTCTAAAATACCTACTATTAAAGGAATAAAAGTTTCCCCTAAACCTGTTAAAACAAAACGAACAATAAAGAACAAAATAAAACCAAGAAGTAAAAGAAATATAGTTCATTCCCAAATGAATAACCTCTATTTCTTTTTTACTAACAAATAACATCATAAATTGCTTATTAAAAAGATGCGCCATAATAGTAACAACAATACTCAAAGTAATAGTAATAACCAACATAGACTTACTTCCTTCTTTAATTCTTTCAAAAGCATGTTGTCCATAATTTTGAGCAGTATAAGTAGACATGGCTGTACCAAAACCCGCTAACATCTGCATCATTAATGAATCCATCTTATAAGCTGCTGTATAAGCAGCTACTTCTTGACTTCCTAATGAATTTAAAGCTGATTGTACAATTAAAAAACTAATAGCAAGCAAAGATTAAAAAAAAGCCATCGGTAAACCTACTTTTAGATTTTCTTTTATACAAATAAAATCTATTTTAAAATCTTTTTTATTAAAAGAAAATAAATCTAATCTTTTTTTCATATAGAAATAACATAATAAACAACAAATCAATTATGCAATAACCGTAGCAAGTGCAACTCCTGATATGCCTAAATGAAAAATCAAAACAAAAACTAAATCAAAAACAATATTTAATATTGCTGAAAGAATTAAAAATAATAGAGGTGTTACACTATCTCCATAAGCTCTTAAAAGGGCAGATTCATAATTATAAAGTACACTAAACAAAGCTCCTATAAAAATAATACTATCATAACTAAGAGCTCCTGGTAATAACTCTTTAGAAACATTCATCCATTGAAATAAAGTAGACTGAATCATAAGTCCAATACATGTAATAGATAATCCTAATACGATCATAATATATAAACCATTAATCATTGCCTTTTTTACTTCTGTTCTTTGTTTAGAACCTATTTTTTGAGCTATTACAATAGATAACCCATTAGCTAATCCAATTGCAAGACCTAATAATAAATCAACAACAGGACTTATTACTCCAACAGAGGCAAGGCAAAAGCTATAATAACTTTAACCGGTTTTCCTTTAATTAATTGTGTTTCCATCTCTATCACCTCACCCAAAGTATAAAGTGATTTAAATTTATTGAGAAATATAATTCAAATATAATATTATAACTCTTTTTATTATAATACTAATGAGGTGATTAGATGAAATTAGAAGTTTTTGAATATTTAATAGCAATAGAAAAATTTGGTTCTTTAAACAAAGCAGCTACAAATCTTTATGTCTCACAACCAAACTTAAGTAATGTCATTAAAAGTTTTGAAAATGAAATAGGGTATAAGATTATTTATCGAAATCATCAAGGGGCACAGTTTACAGATAAAGGAAAACAAGTATTAATGATTGCTCATAATATGGTAAAAGAGAAAGAAAAATTGATGAAAATAAACTTGAATCATCAAAAAATATCATTAAAAATTTCTATTGGTAATGGGGATTATGCTTTAAAACCAATTTATCATATTCTTAATCAACAATCTTTCAAAGATGAAATCAATATTACTATTTTAAATCTTGCTGTTTGGGATGCTTTAGAAAGCCTATACCAACAAACAATCGATCTGGCTTATCTTATAATTCCTGCTTTTATGAAAAAAGAAATGATAGCTTATTGTCAAAACCATCATTTACTTTTTAATCAATTAAAAGAACTCACTTATCAAATTAATCTACGTCAAAATCATCCTTTATTTGATCATTTGTGAAGTAAGACATTTAGAAGATAAAAAAAATCTATTATTTGATGAATTTCATCAAATAATAGAAAATGATATACAAAATTATTTTTAATCATATATAATTGTATTGCACCTTTTCTTTTAATTTAGCTTGAACAACTTTATTAAAAAAGGTGCTTTTTTATACCCTAAATACTTTCCTTATATTCCTTTCCCCATTGTTCCATTACAGAAATCACTGGTCTCATTGATTCTCCTAAATCTGTTAAACTATATTCTACACGTGGTGGTACTTCAGGATAAGCCACACGTTCTACAATTCCATCATCAACCATTGATTTTAAAGACTCCGTCAATACCTTTTGAGAAATATCAGGTAATGATTTCTTTAACTGTCCAAAACGTTTTGTCCCCGTTAATAAATCTCTTAAAATCAACAATTTCCATTTACTTCCTATCAAAGAAACAGTTGTTGCTACAGGACATTCAGGTAAGTTTTCTTTCTTAATCATAAACTCATCTCCTCATCGCATTGTTAATGATTTACTACTTTTATTGTAACATAGATATACATTTCTAGAAAGTTTAGCAGTTTTAAATAAAATATTCTAGTAAGTTAACAATCGTAATCTATAGAAGTTAAGTAAAATGTAGGAATAACAAATTTAATGCTTTAATTATAATTAGAAAAAACAGATGATTCCATGTGTAGTCATCTGTTTTTAATATTCCTTACTTAATAAGAAATCTGTTATATGCATTGTTTTAATTCCTTGATAATTACCACCTGCAAAATCATCTGTTAAAACCACATATTTAGGATAATTATCTTTAATTTCTAATAATTGTTCATATTCCCTTTTTTGTGTTTTTTCAGATTTAATTTCTTGTGTCACTTGAACATAAATTTTCTCATTTTGTTTTGTTGCAACAAAATCAATTTCTTTATCTTTATACTTCCCAATACAAACATCATACCCTCTTCTTTTAAGTTCTAAATAAACAATATTTTCCAATGATGATGCTACGCTATCTATTGTATATCCTAAAACAGCATATCTTAAAGAAATATCAGCTAAATAAAATTTCTCTTGTGTTTTTAAAATAGATTTCCCTTGTAAATCATAACGTGAACATCTATGAAGAATATAAGCTTTTTGCAGTTTTTCTAAATAGCTATAAACTGTTTCGTTATCTATTTTTCTTTGCTCAGACTTTAAATAATTTGAAATTGACTTAGCAGAAAAAGTATTACCAACGTTATTAAAAGTATATTTTACCACTCTTTCTAACTGATCTATTTTTTTTACCTGATTTCGACGAACGATATCTGAAAATATTGTGGAATTATAAATATCTCTTACAATCGTATAGACTTCATCTTGTGAGTATTCTTGTAAATGTGTCGCAGGGAAACCACCTAAACGTACATATTGATTAAACTCTTGTTTAATATTATAAATTGTTGAATAGCTTTTTTTAAACGTTAAATATTCATCAAAAGATAATGTATAAATATAAAATGTAACATACCTTCCTGTTAAATATGTTGATATTTCTGAAGACATCATTCTAGAATTTGAACCTGTTATATAAATATCAACATCATAATCAGAAGCGAGTGTATTTACTACTTTTTCCCAACCATTTATTTCTTGAATTTCATCTAAGAATAAATATGTTTTTTTAGTATTTAAAATCTTTGTTTTTAATTCTTGATAAAGCTCTTTTGATGTCATATCTTCATATTCCATTGAATCAAAACGATAACTCAAAATTTGTTCACCAGTAATATGGTGTTCTTCTTTTAATTTTTTTTGGATCATCTTTAATATTGTTGATTTACCACATCTTCTTACACCTGTTAATATCTTAACAAAAGGTGTATCAACAAAAGGCATTATTTTATTTAAATAAAGCGGTCTTTCTATCATAATATCACCTCATTTTATATGGATTTTATCGCAAAAATAAATAGTGTTCAATAGTTTTGCGGTTTAAAACCGCAAAACTATATTATTTTATAAATTATTGCGGTTATATTATAGATTTTATTATTATGATTATCAAATTATTACTTATTTTCTTACAACTTTAATTTTCTATATGCATATATTTGATAAATATTCACAAATATCCAACCGATACCACAACCTAAAGCCACAGAATTGATGAATAAGTAAATAAGATAAAATAACACGTAATGTAACATGCATCGTTGTTCCTTTAAAAGGGACATCTACTTTACCGATTCCTCGATAGGATCCTACAAATGCATTTCCTATAAAGCAGAAAATGTAGAAAAGACAAACTACAAACATATGATTAGTTAATGGACAATGCAAAGAAATATAATCACTATTCTTTAATAAGTATCCAATGATACATAATGAATTCCATCATGATCTTCTCTAGGCGTTCTTGTATACACCATAATATCCATATCTAACGCCTGAGCAATTTTTATCACATTTTTTCCTATATGCCCAGCTCCTATCCAATATTAAAAGAAAGCAATTCCTTTTTTTTACACCTATAATAAATTAATCCTATTAAATCTGCAAGTGCCCATCCAATAGGAACAGACCACCAAATACCAGTAACACCAATCGCTGGAATTGCGGATAAAACATACGCTAACACAACACGTGTACCTAAAGAAAATATTGTAAGAATGACACTCATACCAGGTTTACCTAAAGCACGATACAAACCATACAACAAAAACAAACAACCAATTCCACAATAAAAAGCACCTTCAATTTTTAAATACTTGACACCTTCCATAATAATTTCTGTTTCTTTTTCATCTATAAAAATAGTCATTAAATCTTTAGCAAAAATACATACAACAGTTGAAATAATTATGCAAAATCCCATAGAAAGACAAACTGCTGATTTTAATCCTGATTGAATACGCATTTTTTCTTTTGCACCATAGTTTTGAGCAATAAAAGTCGAAAATGCATTTCCAAAATCTTGTACTGGCATATATGCAAAAGCATCAATTTTAACAGCAGCAGCAAATGCTGCCATGACCACAGTTCCAAAACTATTTACTAACCCTTGTACCATTAAAATACCTAAATTCATTACTGATTGTTGAATACATGTAAGAACTGAAAATGAGATCACTTTATGAACCCTCTTTAAATGAAAATATTGTAATTTCATAATTGCTCGTACCTGCATATTTTTTATAAGTGAGTAAATACTGATGCCAATACCCGAAAGATACTGGGAAATAACCGTAGCAATAGCTGCACCTTCAACTCCTAATTTTAATACAATAACAAAAAATAAATCTAATGCAATATTAAGTATTGCCGAAACAGCTAAAAATATAAGTGGCGTCATTGAATTACCAATAGCTCTTAAATAAGAAGCAAAATAGTTATATAAAAAAATAGCTGGTATTCCTATAAAAATAACAATAAGATAGCCTTTCATATCTTCCCACACTTCATATGGAACATGTAAAAAAACAGAAAGCTGATTAAGAAAAATATAAGATATTACTGTTAGTATAAACGTGATGAGTGCAATAAAGAAAAATGATGCACATACATCTTCCTGTAATCCTTTTTCATCTTTTTGTCCATATCTAATTGAAAACAACGCTCCACTTCCCATACATAAACCAAGGATTATAGATGTTATAAATGTCATTAAGGTAAACGATGAGCCAACACTTGCTAGAGCATTTTTGCCAAGAAATTGACCAACAATCAATGTATCAACAATGTTATAACATTGTTGAAGTAAATCACCTAAAATCATTGGAATTGAAAAAAGAAGCATAGACTTTAAAACTGAACCTTTTGTTAAATCTCTATTCATCTTTTATATTCCTTTCGTAATATTCATCTTACGTTTTGTAAGTATTATAACTAAATATTTATTTTCAGTCAATATCTCTAATTTTTAAAAGATTTACTTATAATAAGGAGCATGATAGTATTAAATAAATGATTAACGGGGGAATGATTATGTATTTAAATGGACTTGATGAAATAGATCAAAAAATTGTTCAATTATTAATAAAAAATGCACGTTTTTCTTACTCTGATATCGGAAAAGAGGTAGGGATTTCTAGAGTTGCTGTAAAAGCTAGAATTCAAGCATTAGAAAAAAAAGGGGTTATTGAAGAATATACGACAATTATCAATCCTCAAAAAATAAGTGGCGCTATATCTTGTTATTTTGAAATTGAAACATTGTCAAATTCGTTTACTGATGTTATAAAAATATTAAACCAAAATAATATTGTTACTCAAATTTATCGTGTTACAGGAAAAAACAAATTACATGTACACGCTGTTGCTGCTTCTAATAGTGAGATGGAGGATTTCTTACATACTACTATTGATACATTACCAGGGGTTATTAGTTGTAGTTGTAATATTATTCTTTCACGTATTAAAGATATTAAAGGATTACGTTTATAGTTATAGATCATCTTTTTTAATAGAAGAGTTATTTGAAAATCTATCAAGCTCTAGAAATAGTCATTTAGTAGGTTTTTCCAACACATCATATTATGTCAATCATCCATGTCATCGTATTATCAGAAAACTTGTGCCAATGCGAGAATAAAAAAAGCTGTAAAGAAATATCATTAAGTTAAGGATAGACATATTTCTATGTTCTGTTCTTTTTCACAAATATATGACACTGTTAATACATTTTTTGGTGAATTTAACGTTCTATCAATAAGTTCATATTTTTCTCTTACTGTTTGTTTTTCAATTGTTTTGTAATTTGTTTTCTGTTGATAGATCTCACTCTTTTTAAAAAATCATTCTCCTGTTGGAGAACTTTGTTCTTATTCCAGTTGTTCTTCTAAAGATAAGTCTTTGGTAGATGGTCTACTACAATTTTTGCTTCTTGTGTCTTTGAAGCCATCTTCTCTTACAACCTTTTTAACGATTCGTAAAATTATTTCGTCTTCTTAATCCCAAAGCATAGGGATCAAATCCATATTTTTTAAATATCTCTATTGGCTGCATCCTATTTTGATAATCAATCCAATTCAAGCAGAAGTTCTTTAAATTCTTCTGAATAGGTTATGCTTTTATTACATAGGGATTTTCTTCTGATAAACTAAGCTGTTCATCTGTCAAATAATTAACTCCCATAAATACACCACCATTTCTCTAATAATCATAATACACAAAATAAAAGCCCTGTAAAACAGGACTAAGTACCAAAGTACTTTTTTTCTTGTGTCCGTTTTACAGGGTCCATTTTAAAAATTTCTCTCTTTTTTTTAAAAGATTTGATTATATTAAACAATTAAAATGTTAATATATACAAGGAAGGAAAATCACATTTTCATCATGTTAATTAATAACAAATCCATATTTTAACGGATCATCTTCATCTATTAAAAATGTACTATATCCATCAATATAGGCTACTCCCGTAATACTTGGTATAATAGCTTTATATTTATCTATTTTAGTTTCTTCTATTACTCTTCCTTTAAAAGAAACCCCGGTAAAGCTTTGATTAATAAATGTTTCATTTAACTTTAATTTATTTGTGTTATACATATATGCAAGTTTTGCACAAGTTCCTGTACCACATGGGGAACGATCAATCATGCCTTCTTCACTAATAACAATATTTTTTTGTCCATCATCTGTCTTATGATAAAATTCTACATTAACCACTCGATTTATCGGTAAAGTAGGGTGTTTCACATCATATTTTTCGTTAATTTGTCTCAATAAATTTACTCCAAGTTCTTTAAATTTATTTGCATTATTAATATTGATTTCTATGCCTAATTGATCAGCATCTACCAAAGCAAGAAATGATCCTGAATAACTAATATCAAAGTGGATATTATTTACGAGACAATTTTCTTCAAATAAGAAAGAAGGAATATTTTCAAAAGAAACACTTTTTGTCTTTCCATCTTCAACTTCTACATCTACATGAATAAGTCCAGCTGGCATTTCTAAAGTTAAATGAGTTACAGGTTCTACAACTTTAACTAGATTTTCATTAACCAATGTCATAGATACTCCGATAGTAGCATGCCCACACATATTTATCCATCGGTTGGCATCCATGTAAATGACACCTATATCCGCTTCCTTAGAAATTGGTTCTACTAGAAGTGCTCCAACCATATCTTTATGACCTCTAGGTTCACACATAAGTGCTGATCGATATTAATCATAATTATTTTCTAAATACTCTTTATATTCCATCATAGATTTTGCTTTATGCTTAGGAAAACCTTCAGTAACAATACGTGTAGGTTCTCCTAAAGTATGTGTTTCAATCGTCTTAAAATAAATTGCTTTTTTATTCATCAAAGACACACGCTCCATTCGATTCAATTAATTTTTTATAATAATAGAATGAGTCTTTTCTTTGTCTTTCTAACGTTCCATTTCCAGCATTATCCAAATCTACATAAATGAACCCATAACGTTTTTTCATTTCTCCTGTTGAAGCACTTACTAAATCAATAGGTCCCCACCAAGTATAACCAAATAAGTCTACACCATCATCAATCGCTTGTTTCATTGCTTTTGTATGTGCTTTTAAATATTCAATACGATAAGGATCATGAACTTTACCATCTTCACTCACTTCATCAATTGCACCCAATCCATTTTCTGCAATAAATAATGGTATATGATAACGTCCATAAATTTCATTTAATACCCAACGTAATCCATCAGGATCAAAAGCCCAACCCCATTCTGATTTTTTTAAATAGGGATTTGCAGCTCCTAAATTAAAGTTTCCTGAATCTGTATCAACTTTTTGATCTAAGCAATCTGTTCCAGAAGTATAGTAACTTAATGAATAGAAGTCCACAGTTCCTTCTTTGAGAATTTTTTTATCTTGTTCTGTGATTTCTAGTGTTACACCTTTTTCTTTTAAGAAGCTTTTTGTAAAGTAAGAGTATTCACCTCTTACTTGCACATCTCCACAATACCATAGTTTACGCATTGAGTTTTGTGCAGCTAAAATATTAATTGGATTACAAGAATATGGATAATGTGCATCCGATGATATCATACAACCAATTTTATTTGATGAATCAATTTCATGTCCTGCTTTAACCACTAAAGCACTAGCTAAAAATTGGTTATGTAATGCCGCAAAACGTTTATTTTGTTTTTCTTTAGACATTGAATCATCACTTACATTATTAATATCAATTACCGTTGTTTGATTTGATAAGATACCTGCACCATAAACATCACCAAAATAGTTCATTGTCATATTAATTTCATTAAATGTAATCCAATAATGAACTAAACCTTTATATTCATTAAATAAAGTTTTAGCATACTTAACATAAGCACCAATTGTATCTTTACATAACCAACCATCTTGTTTAATAGCTAATGCCATTGGTGTATCATGATGCATAATTGATACTAATGGTTCTATTCCATATTTGTGACACTCATTAAATACATCTCTATAAAAATCTAATCCCTTTTGATTTGGTTTTTCATCATCTCCATTTGGGAAAATTCTCGCCCATGAAACTGACATTCTATAGACTTTAAAACCCATTTCAGCAAATAATTTAATATCTTCTTTATAACGATGGTAATGATCAATACCTATTTTTGCAGGATAATAAACTCTTGATTCTTCTTTCGTTGTTAATTTTCTAGGATTTCTACGTGTTCCTGCTGTTAATAAATCAGTTATCGCAAATCCTTTTCCATCTTCATTCCATGCTCCTTCACATTGGTAAGCTGCTGTTGCACCTCCCCATAAAAATCCTTTTGGGAATTCATTATTATTCATAATCATTATCCTTTCTGACTAACAAATTTTTCTACACCTAATTTTAAACGATTTAATCCTTCATGTAATATTCCTTTACTTGTAGCTATACAAATTCGAACATGTCCTTCAGATTGATTACCAAAATAATTATGTCCGCCTGGAACAACTGAAAGCTTAACTTCTTTCTTTAAGAAATCAACTAATTCAACTGCTGTACAGTTTAAATCTTTAATATCTACATATAACAAATAAGTTGCTTTAGGTCTATATGCATGTAATTGAGGAATATTGTTATTAATAAAGTTTACCGCATAGTCTCTATTTTCTGTTAAATGTTTTATAAATTCTTTTCCCCAGTCTCTAGAATCATTCATTGCCGCAATGGCGGCTACTTGAGAAATTGAAGTTGCACCTCCTGCAGTAGACATAACATCACTTGCTTCTACCAATTTATCAAATGCATCATCATTTGTAGTATAAACACATCCCACTCTAAGACCTGCTAGTCCAAAACTTTTTGAATAACCAAATACAGACATAACTCGGTGACATCGTTCATTTCCTAAACAATAAATACTTTCAAATTTTGCATCTGGATAAACAATATCTGACCAAATTTCATCATTCATAATATAAAGATCATATTTTTCACAAAGTGACATAATATAATCTAATTCTTCTTTTGTATAAGTCAATCCATAAGGATTATGTGGATTACATAATCCTATCATTTTTGTTTTCTCAGTAATACAACTTTCTAATTTAGAAAGATCCATTTTTCTTTTTTTTTCATCAATTCCACAAGAATAATATACTGGTGTTGCTCCTGCTGCTAAGCATGATTCTCTAAATAAAAAATCACAAGGATCAAAAACAATCATTTCATCTCCAGGTTTTAAAAATGCTTTTGCTACAATATACATTGCTCGTGCTGCGCTATCTACCGGTAATACATTTTTTGCTGGAATATTTTCATTCTTTAAATCTTTAACATAATTCGATAAAGCAATTTTAAAATCATCAAATCCTGTTTTTGGTGTGTATGAAAAATACCCATCAGAAATATAATCTAGCATTGCTTGTTTTACCATAGGTGGACAAGGAAAATCAGGATCTGCAGCTGTTAATGGAATAACTCCTTCCTCAACTTCTGCCCAACGCAAATTGTACGCTTTTCTTTTTAATACATCTAAATTTACATTTTCATCATCAAAAAATGACATATATTCATCTCCTATCTTCTAAATTTGGCAGGAATATATTCCTGCCAAATAAGTAATTATTTATTTTCTAATTTTTTAAATCTTTTATCAATAACTTCAAACAAATCAACTAAATGCATTGCTACATTTAATTCACTGCTTGCACACATACATGTATCTTGTGCATGAGAGAATAATATTGAATATTCTAATTCTTCTCCACGAGATTCTGCTTGTAAAGCATCTGTTTGTACTTGATGAGCTTGTACAATAGCTTCATTTGCTTGCTTTAATAATTCTTTTGCATTTTCTATATCAAATGTATCCAAAGCTTTTAAAGCATCCATTGTTTTTTCTCTAGCATCTCCTGCATGTAAAATAATCTTCATTGCTGTTTGTGCGTGTTCTAAATTCATTTTATTCCCTCATTTCTACTCTAATTTTATTTTTTACTGTTTTCTTCTAAATATTGTTGTTTTTCGTAAACTTTAAAGAATGGTAACCAAATAAACCATGAAACGATAAACAATACGATTACTAAAACAACTCCAGCAAGACTTCCTGTTGTTAAATAACCTTGAATGATATTTGGTAAATACCACATTTGCATTGGTGCGCTAGGAACAGGCACTAATCCAATTCTCATAACTAAATACATGATGCTAGGAATGACAATTGAGTTTAAACATAATGGAATCATTAAAATTGGGTTCCAAACTACTGGTGCACCGAAAACAATTGGTTCATTAATATTGAAAATTGCTGGTAAAACACATACATTTCCAATAGCTTTTAAACGTTTTACTTTAGAACGCATACACATAATAACTAATGCTAATGTACATCCTTGACCACCGATATAAGTTAATCCCATAACTGTTTCCATTAAGTTAATATTTTGTGCAACGTGCCCTGCAGCTACAGCCGCCATATTAGCATCCATACCTTCCATCCAAATTGCCCATGCAATTGGGAATAAGATCCAAGTAAATCCAAATGAATATAAGAAACATGTAAAGAATGTAATCGCAATTAATCCTAACCAAGTTTGACCAAATGCTGAAATTGGAGAGAATAATCCACGAATAAATAATGGTAAATCAAATCCAGTATTCATGATAACTAAACCAATAACCAATGTAATTGTAACTGGAACAAGTGCATCCATCCAAGCCACAACCATATCAGGCATAACTGTATCTTTTTTAAACATTGAATGATTTGATGCTACATTGAAAATCCAAGCAGTAAATACTGCAGTAACAACAGCCGTCAACATACCTCCAGTACCAATTTTATCCATTACAAATGAAATATTACCATCTGCAATATTTGGTATAGTGATAATAAAGAATAATGCTAAACTTGATAACATAGCGGAAATTTTTAATTTTTCATTTCCCTTTTTTTCTAATACTTTCATTGGAACTAATATTGTTAAGAAAATAGCAATTAATCCAAATGAGAAAGTATTCAATTGTGAAATGTCTGGAATCCAGCTCAATGCTTCAAAATTTCTAAATACACCAACAATTGAAGATACCGATCCAATCATAATCATTGGTAAAATGCTCATGATTGATTGTTGAATTGCCATAATATAAACATTTTGTGTTAATTTATCTAACTTAGGTGCTAATGAATTTGTAATCCAACCCATAAAACCTTTTTGATTTTCAACATTTTTGTCAGCTTTAACTTCTTTTTTTTCTACTTCTTTTACTGGTTCTTTTTCTACTTCTTGTGGTTTAGCACCTTTTAAAACATCCATTGCTTGTTTTAAAGTTGCTGCACCATCAATAGCTCCATATGCATCTTTATCAATAAAAGCAAATGGAATATTATATTGTTCTAAATCTTTTGCTAAAGCATCTTTCTTATAAGCTAAGTGTGGTCCAAACATAATAATGTCTGTTCCTTTTAGATTATTTGTCATCTCAGCTTCGCTTCTTGCAATAACATCAATATCATCTAATCCTTGTTCTTTTGCGGCTTTACGCATAGCTTGAGCCATGAACCCACTCGAAGCACCGGCACCGCACATCAATAATATTTTCATATTTCTTCACCTATTTTCTTTCTTTATTATTTATGAGCAATTACTTCTACCTCACAAAGCACTTGTTTTGGAAGTTCTTTAACAGCCACACAAGATCTTGCTGGACACATTCCATTAAAATATTCACTATATACTTTATTGAAAGTCGCAAAATCATTCATATCTGCAATAAAGCATGTTGTCTTAACAACATCGCTTAATTTAAAACCAGCTTCTTCTAAAACAGCTTTAACATTTTCTAAAGACTGTTTAGCCTGTCCTTCAATATTATCAGATTCCACACATCCTGTTTTAGGATTAACTGGAATTTGTCCAGAAACAAATGCAAATTCACCAGCTATAATTCCTTGAGAATATGGCCCAATTGCTGCTGGGGCTTCTTTTGTTTTAATTTCACTATTCATTTTCTTAGCTCCTCTCTCTAATGAAATATTTTTCACAATTACATTGTAGTATGTTATTTTATTTTAGTCAATAAACTTTCTTTAATTTTATAAACTATTTTTTACTATTTTATAAAATGATAGCGCTTATTTTTAACTTAATTATATTAAATATATTTATTAAATGAAATATTTTTCATTATTTATTTTAAATTTATTTAATTTATGTTATAATAGGTATTGGAGGTAACTATGAAATTCAAAGAAATTCAACTTACATTAATCGATCAACAAATTTTAAAAAGTTACAGTACACTACTAGAAGGCTTAGAAAAATATTTAGGATATGGTTATGAAATTGTATTGCATAGCTTAGATAGTTATGAACACTCGGTCATAAATATAGTAAACGGTGAACATACTGGCCGTAAGATAGGGGCTCCTATTACAGACAAAGCGTTAGAAATGCTTAGTCGTTTAAAAGATAGCGGTGAATCAAGTGAAACTTACTTTTCTACAAACGCTAAAGGTGAACCATTAAAAAGTACTACTATTGCAATTCGTGGTGAAAATAATAGAATTATTGGATTATTATGTATGAACTATTATATGAATATTAGTTTAAACGATTTTATTCAATCTTATGTTCCTAAAAAACAAGAAGAAGTACAAATCAAATCTGTTACTGAAACTTTTGCAAGTAACGTAGATGAAATGATTTTATCTACTTTGGAATATGTAAAGAACGAAGTATACGAAGATTCTTCAATTTCATATTCTAATAAAAACAAGGCTATAATTTCTCAATTATATGATAGGGGTATTTTCCAAATAAAAGATTCTGTTCCAAAAATTGCAGACGAATTAAACATTTCAAAAAATACTGTATATTTACACTTGCGCAATTTATCGCCTCAAGGAAATTAATAAAAACACCTAAGATACTATTCTCTTAGGTGTTTTTATTAATTAAAATTTTTTAATCAATTCGGAAGCAAAACTCTAACGTTTTGCTTCTATTTTTCCTTCTTTAATTCTTAAAGATACATCACACATCTTTGCTAGAGTAGGTGAATGGGTTACCAAAATAACACATTTATGATGAATATGTGCTAAATCTAGGAAAGTATTCATGATCTCTATTGAATTCTTTTCATCAAGGTTACCCGTGGGTTCATCACAAAGAATCAAATCGACTTCTCTTGCAATAGCACGTGCAATTGCAACGCTTTGTTGTTGTCCTCCTGATAGTTGTCGAATATCTCTTTTACATTCATCTTTGGAAAGTCCAAGTTGTTTAAGAATAGATAAACAATATTCTTTTTTATCTTTTCTTTTGATCCCCGCAATTTCTAAAGCAGACATAACATTTTCTAAAGCATTCATATAATAAATAAGATTATAAGATTGAAAGACAATTGAAATATCTTCTCGACGATATTTATTCAAACCTATTTCTTGAATATCTTTTCCTTTGAACAAAACTTTTCCATCATCAGGTTTATCTAAACCAGAAACAAGAGAAAGAGTTGTTGGTTTCCCGCTTCCACTCGCACCAACAACTGAATAGATTTTACCTTTTTCAAACAGATAAGAAGCATGATCTAAAATTTGATTTTTTTCTTTGCCATCTTGATAACTATAGCATACATTTTCTAATTCTAATAATTTTTCCATCTTAAACTTCCTTTCTAGATAAGATTTGTCTAGGTGTAAGTCTTAATACATAGGCTGCAGGTACGACAATAGAAACAATACAAATAGCTGCAGTCACACCGGCAAGTTGAATAATATTTTCACTTGTAATCGAAACATCTAACTCTTCATTTGCAGGCCCTTGCATCATATTTCCTAGGAAATTTTCTTTTGTTTGTGTATTGTTTTTTTGTTGATTACTATCTGATTGATTTTGATTGTCATTTGATCGATCACCTTTTTGATCTATTTGCATGACATTTGAAGAAGAACTACTTTCTAACATATTACCCATATAATGAGATGTTAATTGTCCTGTACCTAAAGAAATCACAAAAGCAACTACTGCAATTAAACCTATTTCAATAAGTTGTTGAGCAATAATTTTAACTTTACTTTGTCCAAGTGATAAAAGAACACCAATTTCATAATATCTATTTCTAATTGTTAGAGCTAAAATTAAACAAAGAATTGCACTACCAGCAATCACTACGATCCATACAAACATCTTTGCGAATGATTGCATACTTTCAAGAGAAGAAGCATTTTGTTGATAAAGATGATCATTGGCATCTAATGAGAATGCATCAAAATCAATATCACTTTTCTTTTTTGCTAGTTCTACAAAGGCTTCTGCATTTTCTGGATCATCTAAGTAATAGATGGCTGATGTAATGTTTTCACTACTTCCAGTAAGTGTTTGTCCAACTGATAAATCAGTATAAATTGTGTTTACTGGATTATTGAAATGAGCACCACCAATTTCATTTGTTGATTGAATTTCATAAATACCTACAATTATAAGTTCTTGAGTAATTGTTTCATCATTAATCGTTGTTGTAATAGTAAAAGTATCACCAACACTTAAATCATTATCACTTGCAAGATTGGTTTCAATAACACAATTATTTGTATTTTGATCTTTTGTTGTAAGTAAACGCCCTTTTGTAAGTTTATAATTGTTATTGGTAAAAGAATCTAAATACTTCATTGTGGTGTTGGCACTGATTGTAAAATCAACTTGATTTGAAGCTTGTTCTGGTTGATTATTACTATTATCTGATGCAGTTTCTACCGCTGAAATAGAATTACTGTTAGCTGATGTAGATATTTGATAATTATAATTTTTTACATACTTTAAATCTTTTAAACTATCTGCCATGGTTGTTGTTAATGATGTCTCATTACTTACGGCTTCACTAGGTTTTCTGTTTTTTATCATATTTCTAAAATCAACAGAAAGAGTTACATCGTTTCCTAAACTACTACGAATTTGATCCATTGATTTTTTTGTTGCTGATTGAATTGATAAACCAGCAATGACAAGATTTGTAATAACAACAATAATTACAAATAATAAAATCGTTTTTCCAATATTTTTCTTTAAACTTAATAGTGCATTTTTTATCATACATTTCTACCTCCAACTTTAATATATTGTTTGACTTTAATGATAAAATGGAATAATTATGTTAAAAAAAGTGTTTCACCATTGCAATTCTTTCATTTAAAAGTTACCCTTATAAATGAAAGAGGGAAAAATATGAAATTAGAGGAATTGGCTATCGGAAAAAGTGCTGTTATTCTCTCTGTTGGAGGAGAAGGAGCATTAAGACAACACTTTTTAGATATGGGATTGATTCAGGGTACAGAGATTACCATGGTAAAATATGCACCTATGGGTGATCCTATTGAAATTAAAATACATGATTATGAGCTTACTTTAAGAAAAGAAGATGCTCATAAAATTGAAATTAAAGAAATAACTAAACAAACAGAAAATAAAAATGATTCATTCATTTTTCAACATAAAGATCACCCTGGCTATGGTGAATCTAGTTATCATAAAATGAATGATCATCAAATCTATCATGAAAGTGATTTACTCACATTTGCTTTAGTTGGAAATCAAAACTGTGGTAAAACCACACTATTCAATCAACTTACAGGTTCAAATCAACATGTTGGTAACTTTCCTGGAGTTACTGTTGATCGTAAAGATGGAAGAATTAAAGGGTATCAAAATACTCTAATTACTGATTTACCAGGTATTTATTCCATGTCACCTTATAGTAGTGAAGAAATCGTCACAAGAAACTTCTTATTAAGAGAAAGACCAAAGGCAATTATCAATATTGTAGATGCTACAAACATTGAAAGAAATCTATATCTTACAATGCAACTTTTAGAACTTAATATGCCAATGGTTGTCGCTTTAAATATGATGGATGAAATGTTAGGTAATGGGGGAACTGTATTAATCAATGATTTAGAAGAATACTTAGGTGTTCCTGTTATTCCTATTTCTGCAGCAAAAGGAGAAGGGATTGATGAACTTGTCAGTCATGTTTTACATGTTGCTTATTATCAAGAAAGACCTCAATTCTATCAACATATAGACAATCAACAAAACAAAGCGATTGATCGTTGTTTAAATGCGATTGAACATTTAATTGAAGATCATGCCTCAAACGCAAAGATTCCATTACGTTTTGCAGCAAGTAAACTTGTTGAAAAAGATGAACTTTTATTAGAACAACTTGATCTAAGTCAAAATGAAAAAGAAACTTTAGAACACATTCGTATTCAATTAGAAGAAGAAAGTAGTCTTGATTGTTCTGCCGCTATAGCAAGTAATAGATTTCATTATATTACAGATATTTGTAAACAAACTGTAAAAAAACCACATGAAAGTAAAGAAAGATTAAGAAGTCAAAAAATTGATCAATTCTTAACAGGAAAATATACAGGAATTCCTGCTTTTATTGGAATCATGGGAATTGTTTTCTTTCTAACATTTAATGTTATTGGAGCTTTTTTACAAGGAGTTTTAGAAAGTGGGGTGACTGTTGTTACAAATTATGTTGACACTTTACTCACAAATGCTCAAATTAATGTTGCTTTGCATTCTTTAATCATTGATGGGATTTTTAATGGGGTAGGAACTGTTTTAAGTTTCTTACCAATTATCGTTACTTTATTTTTCTTTTTATCAATTCTCGAAGATAGTGGTTATATGGCTCGTGTAGCATTTATCATGGATAAACTACTTAGAAAAATAGGGTTATCTGGGAGAAGTATTGTCCCTATGCTTATTGGTTTTGGATGTACCGTTCCTGGAGTTATGGCAAGTCGTACACTTTCTTCAAGAAGAGATCGACAAATGACCATTATCCTTACACCATTTATGTCATGTTCAGCAAAACTTCCAATCTATGCTTTCTTTACCTCAGTCTTTTTCCCAGGTAAAGGCGCACTTGTTATGATATTCTTATACGTTTTTGGAATTTTAACAGGTATTATTTTTGCTCTTATTTTAAAAGGTTCCTTGTTTAAAGGAGAACCTGTCCCTTTTGTCATGGAACTTCCAAATTATCGTATGCCTGGTGCTAAAAATGTTTGTCAATTGTTATGGGAAAAAGCTAAAGATTTCTTACAAAGAGCTTTTACAGTTATCTTTGTTGCAACCATTGTTATTTGGTTCTTACAAACTTTTGATTTAAGATTTAATATTGTTACTGAATCAAAAGATAGTATTCTAGCTATTCTTGCTGGTTATATTGCTCCAATCTTTAATCCATTAGGATTTGGTGACTGGCGCATTTCAACAGCCCTTATTTCAGGATTTATGGCAAAGGAAAGTGTTGTTTCGACATTATCTATTCTTTATGGTTCAACCCAATCATTGTTGATGTCACTTACAACACCAGCTGCTTTATCTTTACTTATTTTCTGTTTACTTTATACACCTTGTATTGCAGCGATTGCTGCAATCAAAAGAGAACTTAATGGTAAATGGGCATTGATTGTTGTCTTTGGACAATGCCTTATTGCTTGGCTTGCCTCTTTTGTTGTGTATCATTTAATTTTATTGGTATTTTAGTATTGTAACATCAGTTTTTGCATTGTAACAATTAGATTGTTACAATGCAATTTTTATTGTTACAACAAAAAAACAGATCCAAGGGAAGGGAAAAGATCTGCTTTTTACTATTATCTATTATTATTTTTTAAAAAGGGAAATTGATAATTAAGTTTTGAGTTTAAGTAAGTTCTTGTTCCTCCTTTCGTCTATTATCATAAGTTACAAATATGAACTTTATTTAACTTTTTCATGTTTCTTTCTTGTTTGTTTTGTCAAAAATTATGGGATAAAAAAATGCAACGTTAAATAACATTGCATTTTTAAATTGCTTTAATATTTTGGTGTTAATTCTACATACATATCTTTGTATTGTTTTGCACTTTGTTGCCAAGAGACATCTTTATTCATATCACGAACAACCATTTCATCCCAATATTTTCTATTTTCAAAATAAAGTGTTTTAGCACGATTGATGGCATCATAAAGAAGTCCACTTTCATAGCGATCAAAGGTAAAACCATTACCTGTATTATCAAATAGATTATAAGGTTGTACAGTATCTTTAAGTCCACCCGTTTCTCTTACAATTGGGATAGAACCATATCTCATACTAATAAGTTGTGTAAGTCCACATGGTTCAAATCTTGATGGTACTAGTAAAGCATCACATCCTGCATAAATATTGTGAGCGACGTTTTCATTGTAAGCAATATATGCACAGAAGTTTCCTTTATATTTATTTTCATAATAACGGAAAGCATCTTCATACATCGTATCTCCTGTACCTAAAACAACAACTTGTGTATGTTCATCCATAATACTTGGAATAACATCATTAACAAGATCAAGACCTTTTTGATTTGTAAGACGTGAAATAAGTCCAATGACAATTTTATGATCATCAACTTCTAATCCTAATGATTCTTGAAGTGCTTTTTTATTCGCTTTTTTATTCTTGATAACAGATTGACTATCATATTGCGCAGCTAAAAGTTTATCTGTTGCTGGATTCCAAATATCCGTATCAATACCATTAACAATTCCTAAAATCTTACTACTATGATATCTCAAATGTTCTTCAAGACCTTCACCATATTCTTCTGTTTGAATTTCTCCAGCATACGTATTACTTACGGTTGTAACTACATTACTATAAGTAATACCACCTTTTAACATATTCGCATCTAACCAATTTTGTGTCATACAATCTTTATTGAAGACATAATCAGGAAGATCAGACCAATATTGAATTGTTTTTCGATCATAGACACCTTGGAATCTTAAGTTATGAATTGTAAGAATAGCACCTGCACGTCCAACGTTTGTATCTTTAAAGCTTGTTCTTAAATAAAGAGGAACTAAAGCTGCTTGCCAATCATGACAATGTACAATATCTGGTGTCCAATTTAAATAATTAAGTGCTGCAAGAGCTGCTTTACTAAAATAACAGAACTTAGGAATATCATCGATAAGATTAGTATATGGATTACCCCATGAGAAGAATTCATCATTATCGATAAAATCATAAACAACACCATCTTCTTGATATTCCATAATACCTACATAATATTGTTTTCCATCTGCACATAGATCCATATAAAATGATCCTTTATATTCCATCTTTTCTTGGAATTTTTGTGGAATACATTTATATCTTGGAATAATAACTTTAACATCCATATTTAATTTAGCTAAACTCTTTGGAAGAGCTGACATAACATCCCCTAATCCCCCAGTTTTAACAAATGGATAACATTCTGAACCAATAAAAGCAACACTTCTACGAGGTCCTAAATCAATTGGTTGTGATTTTTCAACAGGAACTTCTTGAATAACTTCTGTTGGTTTAGCCTCAACAGGTGTTTCACTTTTTATAGATTTTGGTTTAGCAGTAGTTGTTTTTTTACTTGTAGCTGTTGTTGATTTAGCAGTGGTTGTCTTTTTAGTAGTTGCTTTCTTAGTAGAAGCTGTTTTTTTTGTTGATGTTGTTTTGGCAGCAACTTTTTCAGTTGTTGTTTTTGATTTTGCAGTAGCTGTCTTTTTACTTGTAGCTGTTGTTGATTTAGCAGCTGTAGCCTTTTTAGTAGTCGCTTTCTTAGCAGGCGCTGTTTTTACAGCTGGTGCTGATTCAGCAGCAACAACTTTTTCACTTGTTTCTTTTGGTTGAACAGTTGTCTTTGGTGTTGATTCAACAGTATCAACTTTTTTTGGTACTTCTATTGGTTTGACTTCAGTTACCTTTTCACTGGTAACTGGTGCCGATTTAACAACCGTATTGGCCTTTACACCCGTTGTTCTTTTTTTATTGGCTCTTGTTGTTCTTTTCTTACTTTTTTGAACTGTTTTTTTACTCATACTTTCTTCTCCCATCTTTAAAATAATATCATGTTTAAAACTCTAACTTCATCATTTTTTCTTATTAACATCTCCTATTATAGTCATTAGAATTTGCGATTTTTGTATCTTTTTAAAACATCATTCATACAAAAATTATTTCATTTTAATTTACTTTCATATTCAAAATGTTCTTTTATTTATTGTACCATAATCAATGAATGTTGTTTATATATTCTGCACAAAAAAACAGATTCAAAAGGGAGGGGGAGAATCTGTTTTTTAATCTATTATTATCTTTTTTAAAAAGGGAAGTTTATAATTAAGTTTTGTTTAAGTAAGTTCTTGTTCCTCCTTTCGTGTATTATCATAAATAAGAAGTATGAACTTTATTTAACTTTTTCATGTTTCTTCTTTGGTTGTTTTGTCAAAAATTATGGGATTAAAAAAGAAGTTCATTACAAACTTCTTATTATGTCTAAAATATCTTCTCCATACCAATCACATTTCTTTGGTCCAAATCCTTTTATAGAAAGGAGTTCTTCTATCGTTGTTGGTTTATAAGCAATGATTTCATTTAAAGTAATATCATTAAATATATAATAAGGTGGTAAATTCTTTTCTTGAGCTTTATTCATACAATATTTTTTTAAAGACTCAATTAATTGATCATCATTATTAGCTTCTATACTTTCAAATGTATTTTCTTCTTGAATTGGCGGTATTTCTTGTTTTTGATGATACGATAAAAGTCCATCTGCCATAGCAATCATGTCTTTTTGATTTCTAAAAGCACTTTGTTCATGTTTCTTTATATAATCTATAAGCTGGTCTGCTTTAATAACTTTTTCTTTGATTTCTTTAGGAGCATAACGGCTTTTTAAGATAGACTTTGGATTAGCAAGGACAACAAGTGATTTAAAACCACTTGAAAAGGTCTTATCATAAAGAAATTTCATTACTGATCCTTTATCCTTTTCACGTAACATTTTATATAACTCTAAATGTCTTTGATTTTGTGTTATGGGTGAATAAATACCTTCTTTAATTATTTTTCCATTATAAGTGTACTCTCTTGTAAAATTTCCCATAGAATCGATCATGATTGTCCCTATAAGATTTTTACATTCAATAAAATAAACCATTGATGGCGTAATAATAATGTAATCAATTTGTGCACTTAAATCATGATCTACCATATAAATATCATGTAAAACATACATTGGAAAATGACTATTCTTTAATTCAAATAAAATATTCTCTTCTCCTTCAATACCATACTGAATAAGTCTTGCTTTCTTTTCTAATTCTTTACTTGTATGTGTTTTTAAATATTCTTGTATTTGATTTAGTTCATTTATTGCCTTATTACTCCCTTTATAAATAACAGGTTCTTTTAATTTATCTTTAAATAACATAGATTTGTACCTCTCTCTATCTACCTTATCATTTTCATTATATAGAAACAACAAAAAACAGATTCAAAAGGGAGGGGGAGAATCTGTTTTTTAATCTATTATTATCTTTTTTTAAAAAGAGAAATTTATGATTGAGTTTTGTTTAAGTAATTTCTTGTTCCTCCTTTCGTCTATATCATAAAGAAGAAATATGAACTTTATTTAACTTTTTGATGTTCCTTCTTTGGTTGTTTTGTCAAAAATTATGTGATACCATTATTCCAAGTGATGCACCTTTTGGTGTTTTTTATTATAGGAGGGGAATCTATGAATAAAACACAAGATTTTACTAAGGGAGTTATTTGGAAACAATTACTTTTTTTCTTTTTTCCAATATTAATTGGAAGCTTTTTTCAACAACTATATAATACCGTTGATACCATTATTGTTGGTCAAGCTTGTGGGACAAATGCTCTTGCTGCTGTTGGTTCAACAGGGAATTTGACAAACTTAGTTGTTAACTTCTATGTTGGTTTATCAACTGGAGCTTCTGTTGTTATTGCTCAATATTATGGAGCTCATAATAAAGATAAGATACATCAAGCAGTCCATACTTCATATATGCTTGCTATTGTTAGTGGAATTATCATGATGCTTTTTGGTTTATTCTTTTCTTATCAATGTTTAGATGCAATAGGTGTTCCTCATGATATTTTAAATGATGCCAGTCTTTATATGAGACTTTACTTTTTAGGGATGATTCCCGGAGCTATTTATAATATTGGTTCAGGAATTTTAAGAGCTGTAGGAGATAGTAAAAGACCACTTTATTATTTAATTATTTGTAGTATTGTTAATGTTGTTTTTGATTTTGTTTTAGTTGTTATTTTACATAAAGGTATTGCTGGGGCAGCGATTGCAACATTTATTGCCCAAACAGTATGTGCGATTTTAGTCACAATTCAACTAATGTTTTCTAAAAATATCTATCAACTTACATTATCAAAAATTAAATTTCATTTACCTGTATTAAAGAAAATTGTCCAAATTGGAGCTCCTGCTGGAATTCAATCAACAATGTATAGTATCGCCAATATCGTCTTACAAACACATATTAATGCCTTTGGAACTCAAACCATTGCTTCATGGTCAGTCTATGTAAAGATTGATGCTTTATTTTGGATGGCTATGGCAGCCATTGGTGCCGCCATTACAACTTTTGTAGGACAAAACTATGGTGCTCATCAATATAAACGTATTCAAAAAGGAGCGAAAACAGCTTTAGCGATTGCCTTAACAATGGCAGTTTCTTTAAGTGTGATCTTATGTTTTGGGGGAAGTTATATTACAAAACTCTTTTCATCTGATCCAGCCATCATTAATCAATGTCAAAGTTTAATACTCTTTTTAATGCCTTTCTATTTTTCTTACTGTTGTGTAGAAATTTTTTCTGGAACAATGAGAGGATGTGGCGAATCTTTTAAACCAATGCTTCTTGTCTGTATTGGTATTTGTGTTTTGCGTGTTGCTTGGGTAACCTTTATTTCTCCTCATTATCCAACATTAAAAGGTGTTGTTATTTCTTATCCAATCACTTGGTTTACAACTTCCTTTCTCTTTATTATTTATTATAAACATTTTAAAAAAGATCATTTTGGAGCATAGTTATGCGACGAACAGAACGAGAAATTACAGATTTAAATAAAAGAAATCATTGAAAATAATTAATGTTGCCGTTTAGGTTTTATAGATCAAGGCAGTGTTTTGTTCATTTAAATTATTGTTATACTTATAATAATAAACATTCATGTTGCAAAAGTAGTAAAGAAACTCGATTTAATATATTTTGTTGAAAGAAGAACATCTTGTCAATATTCTATGAAATATCAAAATATTATGGGAAAAGGGCATATTGAATTGATAGAAGATAAGGAAAAAAGAAGTTAGAATTACAATTAATCATGAAAAATGTAGCAGATAAAGAAGTCGTATTTAATGATCAAAAGGTAAGTAATGTTGCTATTATGAAATTAATTGTAGATACACTAACTTGTATTCTGCTCTAGGAAGGGTAATGGCATACCCCTATCTTGCACTACAACCTATCAGAAATGAACTGGTCTGCCAACAATGTTGGCAGGTAACAATAATCCCCTGTCTTTAGACATGAGGAGAACATTCATATAATGATTAAAAAACAAATCAATTAAAAACCGCACATTGTGCGGTTTTGTACATATTATAAATCTACTCCATAATCACTCACAACAACTTGTCCTGTAAGTGGTGCTGCATCATCACTTGCAAGGAAAAGTGCTACTTTAGCAACATCTAAAGGACTACAAGGTTGAAGTGATAAATCACTATGAGCTGACATAGCACCCATCATTTTCATATCCATGGTATCAGGTGTTAATCCTGCAGCCATATCTGTTGTAATACTTCCTGGACAGATAACATTACATCTAATTTTTTCTTTAGCAAAACGCATTGCTGCATGTTTTGTTACCCCAATAATTGCTGCTTTAGTAGATACATAAACAGCACCACCTGCTCCATATTGACCAGCAACACTTGAGATATTAACGATAGAAGCACCACTTTTCATAACTTTTAAAGCTTCTGACATACAATACATTGTTCCTTTTTGATTAATATCAATAACTCTATTTAAATCATCATAATCAATTTGATCAATTGCATTTAATCCTTTATCTAACACACCAGCATTATTAATTAAAATATCTAATTGACCAAAAGTTTCAACTGTTTTACTTACTAAGTTTTTAACATCATCCACTTTAGAAATATCAGTAGGAACACATAAAACAGTCCCTCCTGCTGCTTCAATTTCTTTTGCTACTTCTTCTAAGACTTGTTGACGTCTTGCTGAAATAACAACTTTTGCTCCTTCACTCGCAAATAGTTTTGCAATTTCTTTACCAACGCCTGCATTACCTCCTGTAACAATCGCCACTTTATTATCTAATTTTCCCATAACAAATCCTCCTAGTTCTATAATATCATATGTAAGCGCTTAACTTCATCTTTTTCATATCCCAGAATTATAGTTGAATATGCCATATTTTTTACACTGTTCACACTCTATAAAGTTATCAAAATGTCTATGATATAAATGTAGGATGAGATAGACATGGAAAAGAAATTATCCGTTATTATCAGTGTAATTTGTATTATTGATCTATTTCAGGAACTTAGTATTATGCTAAAAACCATAATACTTCGTCTATGATACAACAAACAGGAGGAACCCCTCCTTCAATGCCTAATCAAGGAGAAAATAGTTCTCAAGAAAATAGTCAAAATAATGAATCTAATCAACAAGATTCATCTCAAAACAACCAAAGTAGCAATGATCAATCAAATTCACAAAACCAAGATTCAAATGATCAAACAAATGAAATTTCTAATGGTCAACCACCTAATAATCAACAAAGTGCACCAGGACAAAATCAACAAAACAACAGTCAACCTGGTCAAGTGAATCAAGAAATGACTTCATCAAGTCAATCATTAAATGCTCTACAAATTGTTATTATTAGTATCTGTGTTTTAGTTTTTATGCTTTCTATTACTTATCTCATTATGAGTAAGTTTGGAAGTAATACACTTGCTGAAACATTCTATGGAGCTAAACCTACAGCCATCTATGCTGTTGTCAATGTTGTAGGAACAATCTTACTTGTTGTTGCTCTTGTGTTATCAAGCAATGCTTTATTATTCAATAATGCATCAGCAACAAACAATACATCTCAAATAACAACTGAAGGTGTTGTTGATATTTCTAACAATCAAGAATTATCAAATAAAACATTATCAGCTACTTCTTCAAATGAACCGCCATGGTTGTAACCGATGGCGGTTCATTGAATGCATCAACTCTAATAATTTCTAAATCGGGTGATTCTTCAAATACTGAAAACAGTGAATTTTATGGTTTAGGTTTAAATGCTGCTGTCCTTGTTCAAAAAGAAAGTGAAGCAACCATTAAAGATACTACAATTAAAACAAATGCAAGTGGGGCTAATGCCGTTTTTGCAACAAGAGAAAATGCCATTATTAATGTAAGTAATAAATTACCACAACTTGAGATTCATCACGTGGTTTAGATGCGACTTATGGTGGAACAATCAACGCTAATAAAGTAACTATTACTACAAGTGGTCATCACTGTGCTGCCGTTGCTACTGATTGTGGTGATGGAACCGTTACTGTTAAAAATTCAATTTTAAATACAAACGGTAAAGGTTCACCTTGTGTTTATTCAACAGGTACAATTTCTGTTTCTGATTCTAAAGGAAGGGCAACTAATTCTGCATGTGCGGTTATCGAAGGTAAAAACAGTATTACTTTAAATAACACAAAACTTACAGGTTATGGTGTAGGTCGTGTGGATGACGGTATTGATAATTGTGGTGTCATGATTTATCAAAGTATGTCCGGAGATGCAAATGAAGGTGCAGGTGCTTTTAGTGCAACAAATTCTTCACTTTCTATTTCTAAAAAATCAAAAGTCTATGAAACATCACCAATGTTTTTTATTACAAATACCGATGCTGTTATTAACTTAGATAATACAAATTTAAATTATGGTAGTAATCAACCTGTAACTGTTTCTGGTAATGATGGGGAATGGGGGAGTCAAGGAAGCAATGGTGGTAATTTAACTTTTACTGCAGCAAATCAAACATTAAGTGGAAATATCAGTGTTGATAATATTTCTACCACTTCATTTATTTTAAAAAGTTCAACTCTTATAAGTGCAATCAATAGTGAAAATAGTGCCAAAGAAGTTAACTTATCTCTAGATAGTTCTTCTAAATGGATCGTTACCGAAGATAGTTATGTTACTACTTTAACTTTAGAAAACAATGATTTATCTTTAATTGAAGATCATGGTTATACAATCTATTATAATGCTTCAGCGAATAGTTGGTTAAATGGTCAAACAATAACATTATCTAATGGTGGAACTTTAACACCTATACAATAAAAAGATCTAAATGGATGTTTTGAATAATGAATATTATTTAAAAGTATGATAAAATATATGAAAATAAAGGAGGAGCTTAAATATGAACAAAATGAGTATTAATGATTTTCCTAGTTTGGATGGTGTATCTCTTATTCCAACAAAAACTTTAGAATTAATGATTGATATTTATAATAAAGAAGTTGATAAAGAAAACATTCTATATGAAGACAAAGTAAAATATAAAGCTTCTCTTGTAAAAGAAGGGAAATCAAAGGCATATAATGAAGATGAATTTCTTGACTTATTAAAAAAAGAAGGACTATAAGATTGAAAATCTTAATTGATCAGAGTGTCTTCCTATTTTTAAAAGAAAATAAAATATCTGTTTCTAAAGAAATAGCAAAAATACTATCTTCTTTAAAAAGATTTCCTAAAATGTATCCAAGAATTGCAAATGATGATAATATTCGCCATTTCTTTATAAAAATATAGAGTTTGGATATATGATTGATAAAGATATGATTATCATTGCTGACTGTAAATATATTAAATCAAATAAAAAACTAAAAATTAAAAAGTATTTAAATAAGCTAGCAAATCGCTAGCTTTTACTTTGAATAATGAATGTGCATAAGTTTCCATTCATTATTTTCTTTAATAACTATTTGTGTTTCTAAACCTTGGATACCATAAGGTTCTTTGGTATCTCTTCTAATACATTCAGTATGATATTTAAAGATAATAATAGCTTTATTATCATCTATTTGATGTATTTCTATTCCTTCTACAATTAAATCAATTGATTCATAAAATCTTTGAATAACACCTATTAAAAAATCATTATAAATAGAATCAATCCCATCAAATTGATTCGTAAGTGAGATCAAGGTATTTTCTTTAGATGACCATAATGCTTTAAAATCTTTTTCATTTTTTGTGTGTATTGCTTTAGCATAGTTATAAACAAGTTGTTTAATTTCTTCCATAATATTTCTCCTTTTTGACATTAAACATCATTACTCTTAATAAAATTTCTTAGTGAGTGTTTTTTTATTAGAATTTTAAAAAGATAATAAAGACAACAAAAGAACACTAAGAAAAATAAAGTAAATGGAAAGGGTTCCTCTCCAGCAAATATAAAAAATGAACGTATTGAATCAAAGTGATACCTGCCAGACAATATGATTGATCCAATAAAAGAATTAGAAAAAAATACTAAAAAATAAACTTCATCTTTACTCAACAATCTTTTCTCTTCCATATACTTTTCCTCCCTTGAATTTAGGTATATATAAATATTATACAGTACTTTACCCATTAAAGATGTCTATAATCTAACTCATCTATACAAATGTACATATAGATTATTTTATGATACACTAAATGCGAAAAATTGTGTTTTTAAAGTATAGAATTCTATATTTTTTTATAAATGAAAGGGAAGAAAATGAAAAAGAAAATTTTTGGGGTTTTACAAAGAATAGGACGTAGTTTTATGTTACCTATTGCTGTACTACCAATTGCGGGAATGTTTTTAGGTATTGGGAGTTCTCTTACTAACGAAGCAACGATTGCTTCTCTTGGTTTAGAAGGTATTTTAGGTACAGGAACAACTTTAAATCATATATTGATTTTATTAATGTCTGTAGGGCAAACAATTTTTGATAATCTGCCTTTGATTTTTGCATCCTCTGTTGCTTTAGGAATGGCAAAGAAATCAAAAGAAGTAGCAGTGTTATCTTCTATTATTGCTTTTTTTGTGATGCATTCAACAATTCATAGTTTACTTGTTTTTAATGGTGTTATTGAAGGTAATAAAATTATTAAAAGTGTTGTTGAGGGAACACTTACAAATGTATGTGGGCAAGTATCCTTACAAATGGGGGTATTTGGAGGAATTATTGTTGGTTTAGGTGTGAGTTATTTACATAATCACTTTTATCAAATTCAGTTACCTGATTTTTTATCTTTCTTTGAAGGAGAAAGATTTATTCCTATTATTTCTACCATTGTTTATATTTTGGTAGGATTTTTGATGTTTTATATTTGGCCTACTTTCCAAGATGGAATTTTTAAATTTGGACAATGGATTGCTAGTAGTGGCTATGGGGGAACTTTTGTTTATGGAATTGTTAAAAGAGCCCTTGTTCCTTTTGGCTTACATCATGTTTTCTATATGCCTTTTTATCAAACTGCTATTGGTGGTACTTTGGAAGTCAATGGGGTTTTAATTGATGGTGCCCAAAATATCTTCTTTGCTCAACTTGCTGATCCAAATTTAAAGCACTTTAGTGTTGAAGCAACTAAGTATTTCTCTGGTGAATATATGATTATGATGTTTGGTTTACCAGGAGCAGCTTTAGCGATGTATCGCAGTGCTAAAGCTGAATCAAAAAAAGTTATAAGAAGTCTTTTTTTATCAGCAGCCCTTACGAGTATGCTTACAGGAATTACAGAACCCATTGAATTTGCTTTTATTTTTGTGGCTCCTATGTTATTTGTCGTTGATGTTTTTTTAGCGGGAACAGCTTTTGTTTTAGCCCATGTTTTAAAGGTGACGATTGGATTTACTTTTTCTTGTGGTTTAATAGATTTTCTTGTTTTTGGTGTATTACAAGGTAATAGTAAAACTCATTGGGTTTTTATTATTGTTGGTGGAGTTATGTATTTCTTCTTATATTATTTTTCATTCCGTTTTTTAATTAAGAAATTTGATTTAAAAACACCAGGAAGGGAAGATGATAATAAATTAACGATTTTTAATAAAAAGAAAATGGATTACTCTTTTGACCAATCATTACTTGATCCTCAAGTACAAATGATTATTAAAGGACTAGGTGGAAGATATAACTTTAGTGATCTTGATTGTTGTATTACACGATTACGTGCTTCTTTACAAGATCCAAGTCTTGTAAGCGAAGGTTCTTTAAAACAAGCAGGGGCAGCTGCTGTTTTATTACAGGGCAATGCTATTCAAATCATCTTTGGGCCAAAAGCTTCTTCTTTAAAAACAAAGATTGATGATTATTTAAATAATGTTCCTGCTTCTTATGATGAAGAAAAAACAATTGTGTATCATACAACAGATGTAGAAATAGGAAATATCGTTGATGGTGAGGTTTTACCTATTGAAGATTGTTGTGATGATATCTTTGCTCATAAGTTATTAGGAGATGGTATCATGATTCGACCAATACATGGTTTGGTTGTTGCTCCTTGTGATGGAACGATTTCTATGATTTATCCTACAAAACATGCTTTAGGGATTGAATTAGAAAATGGTGTGGAAATATTGATTCATTTTGGTATTAATACTGTAAAATTAAATGGACAAGGGTTTGAACTTCTTGTTAAAATGAATCAGAAGGTTAAAAAAGGAGATCTGTTATGGAATGCAGATTTGAATTATATTAAAGAAAATGCCATCGATGATTGTCTTTTAATGATTATCACTAAAGGCCAAGGACCTTTAGAAAAGAACTATGGTCATAAAAAAAGTGGAGAAACAATTTTAAAAATAAAGAGGTGAACATAATGTATCAAGTCTTAAAAATATTAAACAATAATACCATTCTAGCTAAAGAAGATGATAATGAAATAATAGTTATGGCTAAAGGAATTGGTTTTGGTAAAAAAATAGATGAACATTTTGAAATTCCACCTCATGCCAAGAAATACATGATGCAAAAGAACTATCAAGCTAAAGATAAACAAAAGAAAGTCATTGACTATATCAATCCTGTTTATCTTGAAATTGCAGCTGAAATCATTAAAGAAGCAACTAATAAATTTAAAGAAGTAAATCATGATATTCTTATTCCACTTGCTGATCATATTCATTTTACGATCAAACGTATGGATGAAAATATCTTGCCTAGTAATCCATTTACCTATGATATACGACTTCTTTTCCCTGATGAATATGAAGTTGCTTTAAAATCAAAAGAAATTATTAAATCTTTTATTAATAAAGAAATCAACAATGATGAAGTAAGTTTCATTACTTTACATATTCACTCGGCAATTTCTTCTAATAAAGTAGGAGAATCTATGGAAGCTGCTCGTGTTGTTCATGAAAGTATTATTAAATTACAAACCGATTTAAATATGAAAATTGATGTTGAATCAATTTCTTATGCCCGTTTAATGAATCATATTAAATTCCTAATCATTCGTTTAAATACTAATGAACAATTACAAATGGATATTAGTGAATTTACCAAAAATAAATTTCCTTTTGCTTATGAACAAGCAATAAGGATGTGTGATAATTTATCAAAGGTACTTCATAAAGAATTACCAGAATCAGAAATTGGCTATCTTGCTTTACATTTGGAAAGAATTTTATCAAGTGCATTTCAAAATTAGGGGATCACCCCTTTTTTTATTTATTGATAAATTGTGATTGTTTTATATTATATATTATCTTTTTCATTATTTTTTTTATCAAAAAATAATGAAAGAACATAAAAACGTAAAAAAAATGATTGACGCTTACATTTTTTGATGTTAGTATATCACTGTAATTAAATTGAATATTCAATAGTGTGTAACTTTAAGTAGGCATTAACTATTTTAAAAGAAAGCAATGGGTGCATTGTATCTTCTTTTAAATAGTTGGCCTACTTTTTTTGTTATTCAATGTTAATTAGAGAGAGGGAGGAAAAATATGGTAGGAATTATTCTTGCAAGTCATGGTGAATTCGCTAATGGAATTTTACAATCTGGTTCTATGATTTTCGGTGAACAAAAAGATGTAAAAGCTGTGACTTTACAACCAAGTGAAGGTCCTGATGATTTAAGAGCAAAAATGGAAGAAGCTATTTCCACTTTTGAAAATCAAGACGAAGTTCTTTTCTTAGTTGATTTATGGAGTGGTACTCCTTTCAACCAAGCAAACTTATTACTTAACGGTCATGAAGATCATTGGGCAATCGTTACTGGGTTAAATTTACCAATGCTTATTGAAGCATATGCAATGCGTATGTCTACTGACAGCGCACATGAAATCGCAACTCATATCTGTGAAGTTGCTAGAGACGGAGTTAACATTCGTCCAGAAGAATTAGAACCTAAAAAGGAAGAAGCAGTAAAAGCTGAAAACCCAGCACCTGCTGGGGCTATTCCTGAAGGAACTGTTCTTGGAGATGGACATATTAAATATGTCTTAGCTCGTGTTGATACACGTTTATTACATGGTCAAGTAGCTACTACTTGGACAAAATCAACTCAACCAACTCGTATCATTGTTGTATCTGATGCTGTTTCTAAAGATGCATTACGTAAACAAATGATTGAACAAGCTGCACCACCAGGTGTTAAAGCAAACGTTGTACCAATCAAAAAGATGATCGAAGTCGCTAAAGATCCTCGTTTTGGTGCTACTAAAGCTTTATTGTTATTTGAAACTCCTCAAGATGCTTTAAGAGCTATTGAAGGTGGCGTTGATATTAAAGAATTAAATATTGGTTCTATGGCTCACTCAGTTGGTAAAGTAGTTGTTAATAAAGCCATTGCTATGGATCAAGATGATGTTGAAACTTTAGAAAAATTAAAAGAAATGGGTGTTACTTTCGATGTTCGTAAAGTACCTGCTGATTCTAAAGAAAATATGGACAGTCTTCTTAAAAAAGCAAAGACTGAACTTCAAAATATGAAATAGGGGGAAAATTTAATGTCTGCAATTACTATTATGTTAATTATTTTAGTAGCATTATTAGCAGGTATGGAAGGGATTTTAGATGAATTCCAATTCCATCAACCACTAGTAGCGTGTACTTTAATTGGTTTAGTTTCAGGACATCTAAGTGAAGGTATTATCTTAGGTGGTTCTTTACAAATGATTGCCTTAGGATGGGCAAACGTTGGTGCTGCTGTTGCTCCAGATGCTGCTTTAGCTTCTGTTGCTTCTGCAATTATCATGGTTTTAGGTTTAAATGGTGGTACTGTTAATACACAAACAGCTATCTCTACTTCAATTGCTGTTGCAATTCCTTTATCAGTAGCTGGTTTATTCTTAACTATGATTTGTCGTACAATCGCTATCCCATTAGTTCACTTAATGGATGGTGCTGCTGAAAAAGGAGATTTCCGTAAAATTGAAATCTATCAAATTTTAGGTATCTTATTACAAGGTGTCAGAATCGCAGTTCCTGCTGCTGCACTATGTATCGTTCCTGCTGAAGCAGTAACTAGTGTTTTAAATCAAATGCCTGCTTGGTTATCAGGTGGTATGACTGTTGGTGGTGGAATGGTTGCCGCTGTAGGTTATGCAATGGTTATTAATATGATGTCAACTAAAGAAACTTGGCCATTCTTTGCTATCGGTTTCGTATTAGCTGCATTAAGCGAATTAACATTAATCGCTTTAGGTGCTTTAGGTGTTGCTATTGCTTTAATTTACTTAGGATTAAAAGAAAACGGTGGTTCTGGTAATGGTGGTTCTACTGGTTCTGGTGATCCATTAGGTGATATTTTAAATGACTATTAATCTTGAAGGAGGAAAGAAATATGGCAGAAAAAATTCAATTAACTAAAAAAGATCGTTTATCAGTTGCTTGGCGTCATCAGTTCCTTCAAGGATCATGGAACTATGAACGTATGCAAAATGGTGGTTGGTGTTATTCAATTATCCCAGCTATCAAAAAATTATACAAAGATCCACAAGATAGAGCAGATGCTTTAAAAAGACATCTAGAATTCTATAATACACATCCTTATGTTTCAGCTCCAGTTATGGGTGTTACATTAGCCTTAGAAGAAGAAAGAGCTAATGGTGCTGAAATCAATAATCAAGCTATTCAAGGGGTTAAAGTTGGTATGATGGGACCTCTTGCAGGGGTTGGAGATCCAGTATTCTGGTTCACTTTAAGACCAATCTTAGGTGCTTTAGGTGCTTCTCTTGCTTTAGGTGGAAGTATTGTTGGTCCATTATTATTCTTCTTTGCTTGGAATATTATCCGTATGGCATTTATTTGGTATACTCAAGAATTTGGATATAAAGTTGGTACTTCTATCGCAAAAGATTTATCTGGTGGTTTATTAGGTAAAATTACTCAAGGTGCTTCTATTTTAGGTATGTTCATTATCGGTTCTTTAGTTCAACGTTGGGTAAGTATTTCATTTACTCCTGTTGTTTCTAGAGTTACTCAATCTGAAGGTGCTTATATTGATTGGAGTCAAATCAAAGGTGGGGCTGAAGGTATTAAATCAGCTTTATCTCAATATGCTTCCCTTGGAGCTACTGGATTAGATAAAATTAAAGTTACTACTTTACAACAAAACTTAGATCAATTAATTCCTGGTCTTGCAGCATTATTACTTACATTACTTTGCTGCTGGTTATTAAAGAAAAAAGTTTCACCAATCGTTATTATCGTTGCATTATTTATCGTTGGTATCTTAGCTCGTTTAGCTGGAATTATGTAATTTAAAAAGTTCAATATTTATGGAGGGAATATATGGTACAATCATTAAATAAAAAAGTCGATTTAACAATTAACGCTACTTCTTATTTAGGAATGGCAAACTATGGTAAAGTGTTAGTCGGGGATGAAGCTTTTGAATATTACAATGATAAAAACGTCAATGATTATATTCAAATTCCTTGGTCTGAAGTAACAGAAATCATGGCAAGTGTCATGTTTAAAGGAAAATGGATTCCTCGTTTTGCAGTTGTTACGAAAAACAACGGAAACTTTATCTTTTCGACAAGAGATAATAAAAAGACATTAAGAGCTGTTAGAAATTATGTTGATCCAAATAATATGGTTCGTTCTCTTAGTTTCTTTCAAGTAATCTCTCGTGGTTTAAAATCATTATTCAAACGTAAATAAATATTGAGCAAAGGAGCTTCATTGCTCCTTTTTTTTGTTATAATGAAAGAGGTGATAATATGGATCTAAATAGAATACATTATTTCTTTAAAGCTGTTGAATATAAAAACTTTACGCAAGCAGCTAACGCTTGTCATATTGGACAAACAACCATGTCTAAATACATTGCTGTCTTAGAACAAGAACTCCAAACACAGCTATTTATAAGAGAACATAGAACATTAACTCTTACTAAACAAGGAAAACAGTTCTATGAAGGAATGAAAAACATTTATGCTTCTTATCAAACTTTATGTCAAAATATTCAACAATCGAATACTTTACATATAGGCATGAAAACAACAGATTTTACAGACTTTGAAATCCTTGAAAGCTTTGAAAAGAAATACCCACATCTTTCTATTTCTTATTCTTATCTTGAAGAAAATGAATTGATGGAAGGCCTAATAGCGCACCAACTCGATGCGTTAATTTCTCCAAGCATGCTCTCTTTCTACAAAAACAATCCAATTGAAACAACAACCTTATCTAAAGAAAACGTTTCTCTTGTTTGTTCAAAAGAACTTATCCATAAATATCATACAATAGAAAAGGTCATTCAATCTGTTACCTATATTACAAAAGCAACAGATCAAAACTATCATCAATTATGTAAAGATGAACTTTATAAAATTTATCATACAACTTTTAATAAAGTAGAATACGTTAAAGAATTTCCTAAACAACTTCTTTTACTTAATCTATCTAGAGGTTTTTCAATCCTTCCTACAAAAGAAGTAGAAAATAGAGATCAGTTCTATTTAGAAGATATTAGTAAATACTTTGCTGATCTTGAAAAAATAGATCTTGTTTATTTAAAACAAAATAAATCAGAGAACTTAAATCTATTATTGAAACATATACATGAAAAAAAGTGCTAGATTAAGCATTTTTTTTCGTTTTATCTTTTAACATTTATCCTATATAATACAAAGCAAGGAGTTGATGTCATGCAAAAAGATTTAACAAAAGGTAGTGCCTTAAAAAATATTATTACTTTCTCATTACCATTTTTACTTGCTAATTTCTTACAAACATTCTATGGTATGGCTGATTTATTTATTGTCGGTCAATACAATGGAGCTGCTTCTTTATCAGGGGTTTCTATTGGAAGTCAGGTCATGCATATGATTACTGTCATGCTTGTAGGAATTGCAATGGGTTCAACGGTCATGATTGGTCGTTATGTTGGTGAAAGAAAAGAAGAAGAAAAAAAGATGACTGTTGGAAATACAATCATGATCTTTATGATTTTATCTCTGATTGTTACTTTGATTTTATTATTCTTTATTAATCCGATTGTTTCTATTATGTCTACACCTGTAGAAGCGATTCAAGAAACAACACTTTATTTAAAAATATGTTTTATTGGAATTCCTTTTATTACTGCTTACAATATTATTAGTTCTATTTTTAGAGGATTAGGGGATTCTAAAAGACCCATGTATTTTGTGGCAGTTGCTTGTTTTTTTAATATTGTGTTAGATTTCATTTTCATTGGTTATTTCAATATGCATGCCGTTGGTGCAGCATTTGGGACAGTGATTTCACAACTTATTAGTGTGATTGTTGCTTTATTTGCAATCATTAAAAGAAAATTGATTGTCATCCATAGATACCATTTGAAATTACATAAAAAAATTATTAAAGATATCTTTAAAATCGGTTTTCCTATTTCTATGCAAGATGGTCTTATTCAAGTATCATTCATTATTATTACGATTATCGCAAACATGCGTGGTGTTGATATTGCCGCAGCAGTTGGTGTTGTAGAAAAAATCATTAGCTTTTTATTCTTAGTACCATCAAGTATGCTTTCAGCAATTTCTGCTATATGTGCCCAATGTGTAGGAACAAAACAGCATCAACGTGCTCGTCAAACATTACGTTATGGAATGATAATTGCTTTAGGATTTGGAATTTTCTTTGCGATTCCTTGTCAATTTATTTCCAAGGAAATTCTTTCGTTATTTACAAGTGAAGCTATCGTTATTATGTATGGAAGTCAGTATTTAAAAGGATATGTTTTAGATTGTATGTTTGCTTCTATTCATTTCTGTTTTAGTGGTTTCTTTACTGCTTATGGTTATTCTATGATTTCATTTGTTCACAATGTCATCTCTATTGTTTTAATAAGAGTACCTGGAGCTTATATAACTTCTAAGCTTTTCCCTGATACTTTGCTTCCTATGGGTCTTACACCAGCATTAGGTTCTATTTTATCAGCAATTATTTGTGTAAGTATTTTTATCATTATGAAGAAAAAGAATAAATTTGATTATTAAAACGTCATCCAAGTGATGACGTTTTTACTTAAACTTAATTGAAAGAATACATGTATAATCATTCTTTATCTTTTTGTTTGTTTCTAACTCTTTTATAGGAAGAGATGTGACATGATTTTTTCCATAAGATAAGGCCACTAACATTTGTTTTTTACCATATTTAATAGAAGTTTTTTCTTCAATTTGATTATAATCCCAAACATCATAGTTACTAATGTTTTCTAAAAATGAAATACCTTCAGCTACATAATACCCATCTTCAAAAGCATCTATAATCTTCAAAGTAGAAGCTTCATAATCAACTACTAAAGCAATATTTCCGGTATTTGTTCCTTTTGAAGGATTATTATAAAATGTACAGATTTCTTTATCAGATATCTTTTTATCTTTTTGATATTGGGTTAAATACATAGTTAATGAATCAAAATCTTTTTTTGAATTATAATGAAATAACAAAATATCACCCGGATGATTAGAAAGCATATTTGCTGTTTGCATTTCTGTGCTTTTTTCTAAATAAGGTTCTATATAGTTTTGTGGTTGTGTTAATTTTTTGTAGATAAATATGCTTGTAATAAATATGAAAACAACAAGCATAACTATTAATAATCTTATAATTTTCTTTAGATACTTTTGTTTGTTTTTATTATCTTTTGTAATCTGAATAATATTTTCTTCTGCTTTTTGTTCAATTGTTTCTTTAGGTATATCTTCGCCAGCCAGAAACTCATTAATACTTATTCCTAGTATTTTACATAATTCTAGATAAACAGAAACATCCGGTAAACAAATACCTCTTTCCCATTTAGAGACTGATTTATCTGACATATTTAACTTTTCAGCAAGCTGTTTTTGTGTTAAGCCTTGTTCTTTTCTTTTAAAAGCTATATATTTACCTATTTTGATAAGATCCATATGACCACTTCCTTTAATCAAATCATATCATTTTAAATAGAAAACAACACCTCTTATAAGTAGAATTAGTTTTTATATTATGAAAAAACAAACAAATATTCAATAATATCGATATAATGAATTTAATAATAAAAAATAAGGAGAAATATAATATGAAACAATTTCCAGAAGGATTTTTATGGGGTGGAGCTACTGCCGCTAACCAATATGAAGGTGGTTGGAAAGAAGGAGGAAAAGGAGTAAGTTGTAGTGATGTGCAATTATTTACTGATCCTAAATCAATGAATGATTTATTAAATACTCATGGTTTATGCGATATTTCTGATGAAATGATTGAAAAAGCTTTAAGTACTGATGATGAAGTTTACTATCCAAAACGTCATGGGATTGATTTTTATCATCATTATAAAGAAGATATTGCTTTACTTGCAGGAATGGGATTTAAGGTTTATAGAATGTCTATTGCTTGGTCTCGTATTTTCCCTAGAGGGGATGAATTAGAACCTAATGAAGAAGGTTTAAAATTCTATGATGCTGTTTTTGATGAATGTTTAAAATATGGAATGCAACCTTTAGTTACAATGTCTCATTATGAACCACCACTAGCATTCTGTATGGATTATAATGGTTGGTATGATCGTCGTTCCATTGAATTCTTTACACGTTATGTGGATGTTATTACTAAAAGATATAAAGATAAAGTTAAATTATGGCTTACATTTAATGAAATTGATTCAATCATTAGACATCCATTTATGACAGGTGGATTAATTGAATCAAGATTTAAACCTGAAGAATTTGAAGAAGTAGAATATCAAGCAATGCATCATCAATTTGTGGCAAGTGCACTTGCTGTAAAAATTACACATGAAAACATTCCTGATGCTAAAGTAGGATGTATGCTTACTAAATTAACTTATTATCCATATACATGTAAACCAGAAGATGTATTAGAACAACAACAAAGAATGAGACAAATCTATTGTTATAGTGATACACAAGTTCATGGTGAATATCCTAAATACTTATTACAAATGTATAAAAATAAAGGATTCAATATTAAAATGACTGATGAAGATTTAGAAATCATGAAAAAATATCCTGTTGATTTTATTTCATTTAGTTATTATTCATCAAGTTGTGTTGCTGCGGATACTAAAGGATTAGAAATGAGTGCAGGTAATACTGTTACAGCTATTAAAAACCCTCATATTCCTAGTTCTGATTGGGGATGGCAAATTGACCCTATCGGTTTAAGAATTTCTTGTGTAGATTTATATGATCGTTATAGAAAACCATTATTTATTGTTGAAAATGGTTTAGGTGCTAAAGATACTGTAGAAGCTGATGGTTCTATTAATGATGATTATCGTATTGATTATTTAAGAGAACATATTAGACAAATGTATAAAGCTATTGAAGAAGATGGTGTTGAATTAATGGGTTATACAACTTGGGCACCAATTGATTTATTATCTAACTCTACAAATCAAATGTCTAAACGTTATGGATTTATTTATGTAGATGTTGATGATTATGGTAATGGAACTTATAAACGCTCTAAAAAGAAATCTTATGATTGGTATAAAGAAGTTATTGCGACTAATGGATCTTCTATTTTAGATGACTAGTTAAGGAATCGAAAGATTCCTTTTTTCATACGTATTATCTTGCGTACTATCATACGTACTTTTTATATTTTCTTTTATTGAAAATCATAGAAAGGGGCTTTGTGATATAATTAGCTAAAGGAGATTTTTTATGAAAGAGAAAGTATTATTTTTTGATATAGATGGGACATTAGTATGCTCACAAGTGGGAATTTATGAAATTCCTACAGGTGTAAAACAACAATTAAATAAATTAAAGAAACAAGGACATAAACTCTTTATTTGCAGTGGAAGACCCAAAGCCATGTTAGATGAAAAATGGCTCGACGGAACTTTTGACGGTTATATTTTAAATAATGGTGGTTATGTAGAAATTGATGGAAAATCTATTTATGAAAATAGAATGGATTATGAGTTATGTTTAAAGACAGCAAATATGTTAGAAGAACTTCATTGTGATTATATGATTGCGACAGCGAATCATTTATACATTGATCCTTCTTATAAAGAACTTTATAACTTCTTTGTTCAAAATGGACATTTTGAAAATCTATTTACAACAAAGTTTGATCGTAATGAGGTATTAAAAAGAGCCATTAAAATAGAAGCGAATGTCACAAATAAAGATCGTGAAAAAATAGAAAATTATATCCAAAATGATTTTGGTTATGTTATTAATTTTGATGAACATGGTAGTGACAATGCATTTGAATTCTATTCACCAACAATTTCAAAAGCAACAGGTATTCAAAAAGTTCTTGATTATTATCATTTAGATCAAGATGACACATACGCTTTTGGTGATGGAGAAAATGATTTAGAAATGATTGAATTTTGTCGTGTAGGGGTTGCTATGGGAAATGCCTGTGATTTATTAAAAGTTAAAGCAAATATTATTTGTAAATCGATTGTTGATGATGGTTTAGAAGATATTTTAAAGATACTATTTAGTGATTAAGGAGAAATTTATGATTGTATTTCATGAAGAAAGTAAAACTTTTCATTTGTATAATAATGAAATTAGTTATGTGTTTAAAATCTTAAAAAATAATCAATTAGGACAACTCTATTATGGAAAAAGAATTCATGATCGTAAAGACTTTGATCATTTATTAGAACTTTTTCCCCGTCCTATGTCACCTTGTAGCTATAAAGGGGATTTAAGTTTTTCATTAGAACATATTAAACAAGAATATCCTGTTTATGGTTCAGGTGATTTACGTCATCCTGCTATCGATATTTTACAAGAAAATGGGAGTCATATTTTAAACTTTGAATATGTAAGTCATAAAATCATACAGGGAAAACCAAAATTAAAAGATCTTCCTGCTACCTATGTAGAAAATGAAAACGAAGCTCAAACTCTTATCATTACCTTATATGATGAAGTCATTGATACAAAACTACAATTAAGTTATACCATTTATCAAGATTTACCTGTTATTACAAGAAATGCTTTTATTATTAATGAAGGAAAACAAAAATTAAGACTTAATCAAATGATGTCTATGTCTTTAGACTTACCTGATCAAGATTATGAAATGATTGAACTTACAGGATCATGGGCAAGAGAACGTTCTATTAAAACAAGAAAACTTACAGAAGGTATTCAAAGTATTTATTCTTTAAGAGGATGTTCTTCACATCAATTTAATCCTTTTATTGCTTTAAAAAGAGAAAATTGTAAAGAAACAAGTGGTGAAGTTTTAGGTTTTAGTTTGGTTTATAGTGGTAACTTTTTAGCCCAAGTAGAAGTTGATAATTATCATGTCTCACGTGTCTCTATGGGAATTCATCCTCATTGTTTTGAATATCTATTAGATCATTTAGATTCGTTTCAAAGTCCTGAAGTTGTGATGGTTTATAGTGATCAAGGATTGAATAAGATGTCACAAACATATCATCAACTTTATCAAAAAAGACTTGCTAGAGGGAAGTATCGAGATCAAGTAAGACCTATTTTAGTGAATAATTGGGAAGGCACTTATTTTGATTTTAATGAAGATAAGATCGTTTCAATGGCTAAAACAGCAAAAGAATTAGGAATTGAGTTATTTGTATTAGATGATGGTTGGTTTGGTAATAGGAATAATGATCATCAAGGATTAGGAGATTGGTTCCCTAATTTAGATAAACTGCCTCATGGAATTCGTGGTCTATCAAAGAGAATTCATGATTTAGGTTTAAAATTTGGATTATGGTTTGAACCAGAGATGGTCAATGAAGATTCTAACTTATATAGAAATCATCCTGAATGGATATTAAAAACTCCTCATAGAAAGAGTTGTCATGGAAGAAATCAATATATTTTAGATTTTTCTAATCCTGAAGTTGTCAGCTATATCGCCCAGGCAATGATGAATGTGATTGATGATTCCTATATTTCATATATTAAATGGGACATGAATCGTTGTATGTCAGAAGTCTATTCAAGCATTCATGATGTTTCATCACAAGGAAGAGTCATGCATGAATATATCCTAGGTGTTTATCATTTATACGATGTTCTAACAACTAAATACCCTGATATACTCTTTGAATCCTGTGCAAGTGGAGGCGCACGCTTTGATCCAGGAATGCTTTATTATGCCCCTCAATGTTGGACCAGTGATGATACCGATGCAATAGAAAGATTAAAGATTCAATATGGAACTTCTCTTGTTTATCCTTTATCTTCGATGGGATCACATGTTTCAGCAATTCCTAATCATCAAACATTTAGAAATACACCACTTGAAACACGTGCTAATGTAGCTTATTTTGGTACTTTTGGTTATGAATTAGATGTTAATCAATTAACCTTTGAAGAAAAAGAAATTATTAAAAAACAAATTAGTTTTATGAAACAATATCGTTCTTTATTTCAATTTGGAACATTTTATCGTTTAAAAAGTCCATTTACATCAAACGAAACAGCTTGGATGGTTGTCTCTCATGATAAAACACAAGCGATTGTTGGTTATTATCGACCTTTACAAGAAGTTAATGTAGGTTATCGTCGTTTACCTTTATTAGGTTTAGATGAAGATAAGATGTATCATGTTAATGGTTTAGATTTATATGGAGATGAATTGATGAATGTGGGACTTATTATAAGTGATGGTTCAAGTGGTGAGAATAAGGACGGTATTGGAGATTATTATTCTAAATTATATATTTTAAAGGAGAGAAAAGAAAATGAGTAATGAATGGTGGAAGAAGGAAGTAGCTTATCAAATTTATCCTAAGAGTTTTAAGGATTCTAATGGAGATGGGATTGGTGATTTAAGAGGAATTATTGAAAAGCTTGATTATTTAAAGGATTTAGGAGTGACTTTATTATGGTTATGTCCTATTTATAAATCACCTATGGATGATAATGGGTATGATATTTCTGATTATTATGATATTAATCCTGAATTTGGAACAATGGCTGATTTAGAAGAATTGATTGAAAAGGCTAAAGCTAAAGGAATTAAGATTATTATGGATCTCGTTATCAATCATAGTTCAGATGAACATGCTTGGTTTCAAGAAGCACTAAAAGATCCAAATAGTCCTTATCATGACTATTATATCTTTAAATCCTCTAAAGATGGTAAAGAACCAAATAACTGGAGATCAGTTTTTGGAGGTTCAGTATGGCAAAAAGTTGAAGGAAGAGATGAATATTATTTCCATGCTTTTTCTAAAAAACAACCTGATTTAAATTGGGAAAATCCAACTTTAAGACAAGAACTTTATAAAATGATTAATTGGTGGTTAGATAAAGGAATTGCAGGATTTAGAGTTGATGCAATTAACTTTATTAAAAAGGATCAAAGATATTTAGATGGTCCTGTTGATGGACAAGATGGTTTAAGTGCTTGTTTTGCTTATTCTAGAAATCAACCAGGTATTGAAGTATTCTTTGATGAATTAAAGAAAGAAACATTTGAAAAACATAATTGTATGACTGTTGCAGAAGCAGTAGGGGTTCAATATAAGGATTTAGGTATTTTTATTGGTAAAGATGGATGTTTTTCAATGATGTTTGATTTTAATTATTGTAATTTTGATATTAGTGAAGATGAAGAATGGTTTAAAAGAAATGATTGGACTGTTAAACAATTTAAAGAATTATTGTTTACAAGCCAAAGAGAAGTACAAAAACTTGGATGGATTGCGAGTTTCTTAGAAAATCATGATCAACCTAGAGCAATCGATAAATTTGTCTTAGATAAGAAAAATCATAATTATTATTCTAAAACAATGCTTGCTGGTATGTTCTTTAATTTAAGAGGAACACCATTTATCTATCAAGGTGAAGAAATTGGTATGGAAAACTTTGAAAGAGAAAGCATTGATGAATTTGATGATATTGGAAGTCATGGACAATATCAAAGAGCCTTAGAAGAAGGCTTTACTAAAGAAGAAGCGATGCATTTCCTTAACCTTAGAAGTAGAGATAATACCAGAACACCAATGCAATGGGATAGTAGTGAATATGCTGGATTCAGTAATCACAAACCTTGGTTAAAAATGACAGGTAGCCAAGATAAAATCAATGTTGAAAGTCAATTCAATGATCCAAATTCAATCTATAGCTTCTATAAAAAAATGATTTCTATTAGAAAACAAGAAGATACTCTTGTTTATGGAGATTTTGAAGAAGTAAATACTGTAGATGATGTTATTGGTTATAAACGTACTTATCAAGGACAAGAAATTATTTGTTTATGTAACTTTACAAACAAAGAACAACCAATTCCTGAAACTCAAGGAAACATCTTGTTAGATAACTACAACAATTATAACAACACAACAACCTTAAAACCTTATCAATTTATTATGATCAAAAAATAATAAAAGCCCTTTAGTGATAAACTAGAGGGCTTTTTATTGCCGTTATCGGCAAAAACTATACATTTTAACAACGTATAAATTTATGTTTTTTGCCGATAACTTCTATTATTTACTTTATTTGTTCAAATACAATATTTTTGTTTTCTAATGTATTCATCTGTTTGCTTAGTAATTCGATAATAAGAATCTAATGCATCTGACCTATATTCTGGACTATCTGGCGTATCTCCAAAATAACTTATATACCATTGATCCACTATCTTTAAAAAACATTTTGTTTCAGGTAATGATCCCTGTGCAATAGCAAATGTTTCAAAATCTTTTTTTACTCCTTGATAAACACCTTGTTCTTTTATCTTAACACCACATTCAAGAAAGAAACGATAATCTTTTGATAACATTCATCTAAATCAATATTATTTTTCTTCACTTAAATAGATTTCCATTAACATTTTAATTTCCTCTTTTCAAAAAAAATCAATCTAGATAATTTTCTTGATTAATATATCTCTTTAAACTAAACTCATCACCAACTATAGTAACATCAAATTCCTTAACACAATATTTCAACCATTTAAATAATAGCGACATTTCTATAATATGTTGAATAACATATGTCATTGAAATATTATCTATAGAAACATATCCTGAATATTGTCTATGATTAAAATCAATTTCTAAAAGATAACCTTTTATATCACTCCATGCTTTTCCATAATTCTTTGAAGGGTAATATTTTTGAAGTGCTTGATTACTTAAATCAAAATTGAGAGCCTTTTTGCTTTCTAACATAATTTCTAACTTGTTCTTTTACTTGATAATATGTCTTTAAAGCATCTTCTCTATATTCTGGGCTATCTGGTGTATCACCAAAATAGCTTATATACCATTGATCTACTACTTTTAAAAACCACTTTGTTTGAGGTAATTGCCCTTGAGCAATTACAAAAGTATCAAAGTCTTCTTTAACACCTTGATAAACACCGGGTTCTTTTAATTTAACACCTCGTTCAAAAAAGAAACGATTAATCTTTTGATAACATTCATTCAAATCTATATTATTCTTTTTTGCCTTTTCTTCACTTAAATAGATTTCCATCAACATATATATCCACCTCTTATCTTTATCATATATTACTACAATCAATAGTATATCCCTTCACTAATATATACGCCATTTATTTCTATTTTTCTTTTATTATTTTTAATTTTTTATCTAATCGTGATTTATCAAATCATGATTAGATAAATTTCTTTGGACTATTCGTCCATTGTTTTAACAATTTAAACCAATATAATAAACTCAAAGAGATAATTTTATTATGAGGAAAACAAACGTGGGATATTGTGCAGATGGTAATGGAGAAGTCTTTTTAAAAGATAGAATAAATATCAAAGAATTAAAAAATAAATTAGATAATTTAAATAGTAGCATTGATTATAATATTGAAAATAAAATAATTTTAATTGAAGAATATAGTTTTTCTTGGAATGAAGATAGAACATATGCCTTTTTAAATACATTAAAGCCATATGTTGAAAAAGGTTTAATTGAATATAAATCAATTGACGATGATCGTCATTGGCGCTATGTTTATAATCAAAAATTAAATAAATGGGAAGAAGAAATTGCTTGTACAAGTTATGGCTTTGAAGGATATACTGATGATGAATTAATTGAAGAATTAAAAAAGCGAGGTTATATAATTAGAAAATCAAATATAAAAGAATTAATAAATGAAAGTATTGAAAAAAATATGTTATTTGATTAAGCTGTCGAAAGACAGCTTTTAATGTATAATAAAAATAAGTAATATATCTTATATATAACAATTAGTTATTATTACATATATAAGAATAAGAAGGAGATAGCTGGTATGGAAAATGAAAAAATAGAAAGTATAAGAGAAGGTTTTGAAACAGCATATATCAATAAAACTCATACTTCAAATTTAGAGTTTAAACCTAGTTTCATATCAAATAATCCAAAGGAAGGTAAAAAAGTAATTTCTTCAATTGAAGAAGAATTACTTAAGTGTGATGAATTTCAAATTAGTGTAGCATTTATAACAATGAATGGTCTTACACCTTTATTACTAATACTAAAAGAATTAGAAAAGAGAGAAATCCCAGGAAAAATTCTCACTACTAATTACTTAAATTTCAGTGAGCCTAGAGCATTAGCTAAAATCAATGAATTAAGTAATATTACTATAAAAATGTACGATGCAGAAAATTCTAGATACGGCTTCCATACAAAAGGCTATATTTTTAAAACAGGTGAAATATACAGAATAATTATAGGTAGTTCAAATATAACAGCTTCTGCTCTAACTAGTAATCTAGAATGGAACACAAAAATTATATCTACAGAACAAGGTGAAGTAACAAACGAAATTATTAAAGAATTTAATAACTTATGGGCATCTAATTATTCATTGGATTTTAATCAATTTTATGAACCATATAAAAAACACTATAAATTAAATAAACAAAATCGTAAAAAAATAGGAAAACTCACTTCTCTTCCTATTGAAAAAAATGAATTAAAACCAAATTCTATGCAAAGAACATTTATCAAGAATCTTCGTAAAATTCTTGATAAAGGAGAAACGAAGGCATTATTAATATCTGCAACCGGGACAGGGAAGACTTTTGCATCTGCATTTGCTATGCACGAATTAGGTTTTAAAAGAATATTATTTGTTGTTCATCGTTCCCAACTAGCAAATCAAGCAATGAAATCATATGAAAAAATATTCGATAGTTCCGTTAAAATGGGAATTGTAGGAAGCGGAAAACACGAATACAATAGCGATTTTGTTTTTGCTATGGTTGAAACTCTACACAGAAATCAACACCTATTTAAATATAAAAAAGATGATTTTGATTGTATTATTTTAGATGAAGCACATCATAGTCCAGCAAATACATATCAAAAAATTATGAACTATTTTACCCCTAAACTATTTTTAGGAATGACTGCTACTCCTGATAAAAGAGATGACCATATTGAAGGGCGAAATGTTTATGAACTTTTCAATCATCAAATTGCACTTGAAATTAGATTGCAAAAAGCAATGGAAGAGGGGCTATTATGTCCTTTCCATTATTTTGGAATTAGCGATATTGCAATGATAGATGATAAAATTTTTAAAAAGAAAAAAATGTCAGATAGAGACTTTAATTTACTTACAAGTGAGGAACGTGTTAACCAAATAATTAAAAATGCTGAGTATTATGGTTATAGTGGAGAAAGAGTAAAAGGTCTCATCTTCTGTAGTAGAAACAAAGAATGTGATGCATTGTCTGAAATATTTAATAATCGTGGGTATCGAACTCTTGCACTTAGTAGTAATACTCCTCAAAAAATTAGAAAATCCGCTTTTGAAAGATTAGCAATGAATGAAGAGGATGCAACTGATGATTTTCAACCATTAGATTATATTTTTTCAGTAGATATTTTAAATGAAGGTGTTGACATTGTTGAAGTAAATCAAATTATTATGTTACGCCCAACTCAGTCTCCAATTGTTTTTATTCAACAACTAGGTCGTGGACTTCGCAAAGCAGAAGGTAAAGAATACGTTGTTATTTTAGACTTTATCGGAAATTATAGTAACAATTTTATGATACCTGTTGCTTTATCAGGGGACAGTTCTTACAATGTCGATACAATTAGAAAATATGTTATTAGTGGGAATAGTACAATTCCTGGAGCATCTACTATTCATTTTGATGAAATTTCAAAAGAAAAAATATTCCATGCAATTGATCACATTACGGATGGTACACTTAAGAAACTTATAAAAGATGGATATTTGACACTTAAAAATAAACTTGGTAAACAACCTATGCTAATAGATTTTTATAATAATAAGGAAATCGATCCACTTGTTATTATCAAAGAATATAAAACTTACTATGCACTTGTAGATGACATAGAAAAAACAGATGCTACATCTAATTTATCAACTCAAGAACAATTAACAATCGAATACTTATCAAAAACAATATTAAGTGGAGTTAGGCCAGAAGAATTAGAAATACTAAGATTATTATTAAATAAACATAAAATTAATTACTTAGAAATTATTAATAACTGTAAAGACCTTTATAATTACAAAACAACATATCAAAAAATAGAATCTGCTTACAATGTATTAAAAGGTAGGTTTGTTAGAAACTCTTCAGAGCAAGAAAAATTTGATGTTATTGACATATTAGAATTAGAGGATGAGGATTATTTAGAAAGAACATTAAGTTATGAAGAAAGATTATCTCATAAAGAATTTTATGATCAAATTGAAGATATTGTATCTGTTGCCTTATCTAAATATAGAGATAACTATACTCAAAAATATAATCAAGAATCTCCTTTCATTCTTTATGAAAAGTATTCAAGAAAAGACGTTTGCTTACTTATGGATGTAGAAAAGGATATATCATCAACTATGTACGGTATGGCTCAAATTAGAGACGATGTCTTTATCTTTGTAACATATCATAAAGCAGACGCTATTGAAGATGATAAAGAATATTTAGATGGTAAACCAGACTATGTTGATGAATTTATTGATAATTTAATTTTTAGATGGGATTCTCAAATTGGTAATGGTCTTAATAGTAAATATATGGATAAAGTTTTGAATACACCTAGAAAACATCTTTTAGTAAAGAAAAGTGATGAAGAAAGTAATTTTTTCTATATGGGTAAATTTGATATTATTGATAAATATCAAGCTCAAAAGAAAAATAACAAAGGTCAATTAAAACCAATTTGTAAACTAAAATTCAAATTACACAATGCAGTAAGAGAAGATTTACTTAAATATTTAAAAAGTAATCTTATGTCGGAGGAAAACATTAAATGAAAACAATAAAAGTAGTTGCAGCAGTAATAAAATCAATTAATCAAAATAATGATCCCATTATTTTTGCAACCCAAAGAGGATATGGAGAATTCAAAGGAGGATGGGAGTTTCCGGGTGGAAAAATAGAAGCAGGAGAAACACCTCAAAAAGCTTTAAAACGTGAAATTAAAGAAGAACTTGATACTGAAATATCAGTAAAAGATCTTATTTGTACCGTAGAATATGATTATCCAAAATTTCATCTTTCTATGGATTGCTTTTGGTGCGATATAATCAATGGTAATTTAGTATTAAAAGAGCATGAAGATGCAAAATGGTTAACTAAAGACAATTTGGATTCTGTTGAATGGTTACCAGCTGATATTCTAATTATTAAAAAAATAAAAAATAATACTGTTTTTTAGAATCGAAATTCCCTTCAAAATAATAATTTTGAAGGGAATTTACATTTTTTATCTAAAATAGAAATACATTCTAATAATTCATAAATTAACAAAAAGTAAAGAAACTCATTATCTAAAAATACTTAATTTATACAAAATTCTTGACAATGCAATTTCTAATTATAAATTCACTGAATTTCTTACATCTTTATAAATAACTCGTCTTACTAAACTACCTGCTTTGTTTCTAGCCGCTATCAATAAAATGATATATTCAAAACAAAAAATAGTTAAAAAATTTTTTATATTAATAACAATAATACTACAATAATTTAAAATTAATACAAATATTCCAAAAATAATGATAGATGCTATCATATCTCTAAAACAAAGAAATTCTAAATTAAGAGTATTGATCGAATTGTCTTTTCTATATTTGTTATATATATCTAACCATTTTCTATTTTGATAAGCATGCTTTTCTTTATTAGATGAGATATCTTGTGTAGCTTTTATAATTGTTGAATATTTGTCTTCTGCATCACTTATTGAAATGATTGATTCATCTAATGTATGCAAATTTTGAAATATAATATTTCCTGGTTTGACAAAAAAAACTAGGGGACATGCATTAAAATATAATAAAAAATAATCCTTTATTTTTGCAGGTATTAATGAATCAGAAATAAAAGATACAAGATAAATCAAAGAACTAGCAGAAAGAAAACAATAAATTGATTCAAATGATGATAAACTAAAAATTATCCTTTTTCCAAATATACAGCTTTCTTTTACCAATAAAAATAGAACTAATATATTAGAAATCAAAAGTAATTTAAGTTCTTTATTTAAATATGATTTATATTTGTTCATTAATAATCTCCTTTATTGTTTTACAATTGAAATGCTTTTGTAATGAAAGTCTAATATCAATATTATTGATATCACAATCTTCACCCAGCATTAACTCAGCTTTACAAGGTGCAAATTTTAAAGAATAATTATCTTCATCATAAATAGTAAGAAACTCTTTATCTTTTGAATATTTTGGAAAATATATCTTCTTCCTCAAAAATAAAGATGGATTATATTTTTTTGCGCACTGTACAATCTTTTTAGCAGTACATGATATAATGATAATATTTTGTTCTAAAATACAAGTTTTTATTAAAAGCGTAAAAATATCTTTATTCTCACCTCTAAAAAGTATATATTTTTTTAATAACTTACTTTGGATACAATAAAAATTTTTAAATTCACTTTTACAATATCTGAATTCACATTTGCATATTTTTTCTAAATAATCTTTATATGCAGTGATGTCATATTCTTTACTAATATAACATCTCATTTTAATTCTACTCCTAAACATTTTTGATTACTAACTCTGGCCAAATCAATTTTAATGTCTCCATCTTTTGTACATTTATGAGCTTTATATTTTAGCAAATCAGTATTAAAGCCACCCTTACTATCTCCTTTGTTGTCAGAAATAATATAAATTGGATCGTCATTATCATAATAATTTATTAAATCTGCTATTTGATCTTCTCGTCCATGATGCGGAGTTTGAATATAATCCAAACCGTTTAAATGGTTCTCAATGTTTTCAAATGTAGAATCACCAGTTAAAAGAATAGTTTTGTTACCTTTTACTTTTAAACAAACACTAGTTGCATTTATTACTGAATCACCGTCAATAGTATCGGGTTCAAAACTTTTTATAGCTCTTGCTGCTGTTTCTAACATATAGGAATAATCAGGTGCAACAATATCGCAATTATCTTTAACATTAGAAATTAGATTATTATTATCATCATAAATATCAATAAGGTGCCCTTGTAAATCTGCAATATTTGAATATTTTTCTGTAATCTTTTCTATTACCTTTTCTCGCTTATATCTTTTATCATCAATTGCTTCCATTAGATCATCAATATGTCGTAATAGACATACAGTGTAAACATTTCCAAGATACCCCTTTTCTTTCAATTTTAATAATCCTGATACGTGATCAGAATCGTTATGACTAAGCACTGCATCAATTTTATCAATATTATTACTTAATAACATATCAATGACTCTATCGGCATGTTCTTCACTTCCACAATCATAAACTAGAATTGGAGAAATATCAGAAATGACAATGCAATCTCCAAAGTCTTTTTGCTCAGAATAATTTTTACTGCTTAAAAAATTTAATTTCATTTGGTTCTCCTTTTTTAAAAAAATTTAGTCATAGCATTTATAACAATGAATTATAAAATAAGTATTCATAATAAAAAATTGTTAAAACACTAATTTGCAAAAGAAAATTATTATATTTTCCCTCCTTTTTTATTGACTAAACAAGCTATTTATGATAATAAGCATTGCCTTACTTAAGAGAACATGATAAAATAAATTTGCGTTTTAAAATTTATGTTCTCTGAAAAGGTAGCTTTATTGTTTAGCTACTTTTTTAGCACTTAATCATCTCTTTTGCTAGAAACATTATACGATATTTTTTTCTAATTATCAACACAAAAAACGAAATATTCGTTTCTAGTAGCACATATAAATACATAAAATAAATATTTTTTGTATTTATATTGAAATTTTCGAGTTATAAATGATATAATAAAATTGTAAAAAATATAGAAAGAGGATTATAATATGCTAGTAAGTTTCAAAGTTTCTAATTTTTTATCTTTTGATAAAGAAACAGAAATTAATCTACATGCAGGTAAAATAAGAAAAAATTCTAATAGAGTTTTTTCACAAAGAAAAAATAGAATATTAAAATGTTTGGCGGTCTTTGGCCCTAATGCATCAGGAAAGTCAAATCTTTTTAAAGCACTTTTTTTTATGAAATATTGTATTCTACAAAATAAAATAATGCGCGGCTTTAGTAACAAATATTGTAGAGTAAAAGAAATTAACTCTGAAATACCTAGTAAGTTTGAAGTTTCCCTATTAATCAATAAAAAGGTTTATGTTTATGGCTTTTCAATTCTTCTATTTAAAAATAAATTTATTGAAGAATGGTTGTATGAAAAAGAAACAGATGACAATAAAAAAATGTTATTTAGAGTTAACAAAGTTGAAGAAAGTTTTGAATTAGGAAAATATTTTAGAAATAAAAAAGCAATAGATAGATTAACACTGTATGGTAATGATTATATTGGAAGTAATAGTTTGTTCTTAAATGATATAAATGATAAAAAAGGGAAAATGTATGATGAATTTCCAGAATTACAAATTTTAAAGAGTGTATTTGAATGGTTTATTTTTTCACTTAAAATTCATTTCCCCTCTGATGAGTTAGATTTTTATCCAGATTTTATTGAATCAAATATTGATGATATATCTAAAATAATGAAATCACTAGATACAGGTGTAATAAAAATGTATGTCGAAAGAGAAAGCCTTGAACAAATTAAACAAAAACTTCCAACTGATCTTATTAATGATATATATGATAATTTGATTTCTGAAGAAAGTGCTGAAAAAAAAGGAATAATTGCTCGTTCTAGTAAACAACTATATATTTTTGAAGTAGATGATTCAAATGAATTAGTTGCTAAATCTTTCCGTTTTAATCATCAAAATGATATGGTCTTTGATATGGAAGAAGAATCTGATGGTACCGTTCACTTATTAGATTTAGTTGAAATATTATTATCTACTGATAGAGATCGAACTTATGTTATCGATGAAATAGAAAGATGTTTACATCCATCTATTACAACTAAGATTTTACAATTATTTTTAGATACAGCTATTGAAAGAAACAACCAGTTAATTATTACTTCACATGAATCTAGAATATTGGCTGAAGACTTATTAAGAAATGATGAAATTCTTTTTATGAAAAAAGATAACAATGGAGTTTCAAACATTTCTACCTTAGATTCAAAAAAATTAAGATCTGATAAAAGAATATACCAAGCATTCTTTGATTTAAAGAATGAATTAAACACTCTTCCTTCTTTTGATGAAAAAACATTAGCTGCAGTTATTAATAATACAGAAAAACACTAATATTATAAAAAATAAAACCATAAATTACAGTATGTATTTTTTGAGATTAATTTTGTAAAATACCTAAGTTGATACATAAAATTTTATTATAATAATTTCTTACAAAAATATTAATATAAAACTTTATAGAAAAAATATAAAGTTTAAAAAAATAAATTTGGAGAGTATCGTTATAAACGCTCTAACTATAGAAAAACCTGCATCTCGTGCAGGTTTTTCGTATTATTATATATTATTTAAATAGTTTAGAGAAATAGTTTTTAACAACATGATTTTTAATTCTTGATAATGTTGTGTTGCTTGAATCGAATCTGTCTTTCTTAGCCCATCCTGGTTGTACATCTGCTTGGTTAGTTGTTAAATATGAATAGTAATTTACACACATGATTTTGTTCCTCCTTAGTATTTTATATCCCTTTTGTTACTTATATTATATGTAAGAAAGTTTAAAAATTATATGTGTTGAGGTTATGAGAATATTGCATACATTTGTGCATTATGCACAATGATTAATATAGTTTAAAACTATATCTAACTGATGTTTATTTGTATTTTTAAAATAGTTATTTGATTGATAAAATAATGTCATAGTTTGAAAGGAATAAATGATATGAGTCAATTAAATAGATATGAATTTGTAGGAAGTTTTTTACGTCCTGAAAGATTAAAAGAAGCTAGAAAAAATTATGAATTAAATAATATAACTAAAGAAGAACTTACTAAAGTAGAAGATGAATGTATTGTAGAACTGGTAAATAAACTTAAAGAATTAGGTTATCATACTATCACAGATGGTGAATTTAGACGTTCTACTTGGCATTTAGACTTTATGTGGGGATTTGAAGGGGTTGAACATAAAAAGACTGTAGATGGCAATCAAACGTTTGATGGTGAAGCTGCTATGATTGATGATACTTTTATGACAGGAAAGATTTCTTGTAAAGATCATCCTTTTGTAGAACATTTTAAATTTGTGAAAGCGTTAGAAGATGAAAATACTGTAGCTAAACAAACAATTCCTTCACCTGGTCAATTCTATGCTTTCTTTACAGGAGCTGATTTATTAGATAAAACATTAGGTTTCTATGGTAGTGAAGAAGCTTTTGCTGACGATGTTGTTAAAGCATACAATGAATTTGTTCAAGAAATTTATCATGCTGGATGCCGTCAATTACAATTTGATGATTGTGTATGGGGTGGTATGGTTAATCCTGAACTTGCTGTAAGTTTAACAGGAAGAAAAGGGGAAGAATTAGAAAAATATAAACAACTATTATTAGATTTAAATAATAAAGTTGTTGCTAGTGCACCTGTAGATTTAACAATTAATACTCATGTATGTAGAGGAAATTATCATTCTACTTACTTTAGTTCAGGAGCTTATGATGGTGTAGCTGATTTACTCTTTGGTGAAGAAAATGTAGATGCTTATTTCTTAGAATATGATGATCATCGTTCTGGTGGCTTTGCTCCATTAAAGAAAGTATCAGGAGATAAGAAAGTTGTTTTAGGTCTTATAACAACAAAGAAACCTGATTTAGAAGATAAAGAACTTGTTAAAAGAAGAATTTATGAAGCAACTAAATATATTCCTTTAGAACGTTTATATTTAAGTCCTCAATGTGGTTTTGCTTCATGTGAAATTGGTAATAAATTAACAGAAGAACAACAATGGGCTAAACTTAAACTTGTTAAAGAAATTGCTGAAGAAGTATGGGGGTAATCCTCATATTTGTTAATTTGTAACAAATACTGTTCACAAAATTAGTAATAATTTATATCCACAAATAAGGATACAAAACAGGTAATACGAGAACCTGTCTTGTGTCCTTTTTTTGTTGAAAAATAAGGGCTGTTTACAGATTATTAACAAGATAGGTAAAAGATATGGAGAGAGTATTAATAGGATAATAAATTCTACTAAAAAAATGGATAACAGGATTTATAAATAAACAAATTAATATTAAAAAAATGAGATTGATATTTTTTAAATAAATGCATATAATATATATGAACAAAGATATTTGTTCGATTTAAGTGCGTTGCTACTTTGAGTGCAAACCTTTAATTTAAGTGCTTCACTACTTTAAATGTGAACCTTTAATTTAAGTGCTTCGCAGCTTAAAATGCGAATTCTTTAATTTACAGGAAGATTAGTTTTATCTTCCTGTTTTGTTATACTTTGGAGGATAAAAATGGATTTCTATCGCATAGATGAAAAATATATAAAATTTCTTCAACAATATGAAAAACAAAAAAGAGGAATTACAAAGGTACCAAATATTAAGTATTCTGATCATAATAAATTTGCCTTTGGAGCCGTAATGAAAATTAATGATATCCATTATTATGTTTCTGTATCATCATTTTCAAAAAAACAAGAAGCAAATATTTTAATAAAAGTACCTAGTGATAAAAAAGTAATTAAAGGTTCTTTAAGATTTAATTATATGATTCCAGTTCCTGAAACGTGTCTTAATAAATTGGTGATTAAAGATATTTCCGATGAGAAATATAAAATATTACTTAATAAAGAGTTTAGATTTTGTATAGATAACGCAAAACGAATTCAAAAAAAAGCACATAAAATATACGAAATGGTTATAAACAATCATAAACAAATTTTAACTGATAACAGTTGTGATTTTAAAATTCTAGAAGACGGCTACGGAAAGTACATAGAAAAGAATTTAAAATAAAATATCTTCTTGAAATTTTAATATATTTATATTTTATTCTATACCATTTTTCTGTATATTATAAATACTTTAACAGTTCTTATAAAAAGAAAAGGAGAATAACACGATAATCCATGTTTTCTCCTTTTTTAAACTATTTAACAATATGCATATGAGGGTAAGGTATTTCAATACCTTCCTTTTTAAATTCAGTGACTAAATCTTTACGAATATCTGCAAGCATTTGAAAACCTTGTACATTATCTTCACTAGTGATTGTTGCTCTTAGTTGGATAGAACTATCTTTTAAATCAGAAACAATCACAGGGACTAATGGATCCTTTTTATCTTTTCTTCCATCAATGAATAAAGGATGTTTTACAACAAGATCTTGAATCACTTTGATTGCTTGATCTATATCACTTTCATAAGAAATATCGATATAAAGATAATTTGCTTTAACATGTTCGATTTGTGAAATATTTTCAATAATTGCTTTATTCATAATATCATTAGGAACAATCATTTGCGTCTTTTCTAATGTTTCAATAACACTATGTCTAAGTGAAATATCAATAACAGTTCCTCTAACATTATGCCCTGTAACAACAATAAAATCACCAATCTTATAAGGCTTATAAGCCATAATCATGGCACCATTAATAAGATTACCTGCAGCTTCTTGACTGGCAAGTCCAATAACTACGGCAACGATTCCTCCAGATGCAAGTAGGGCAGTCGCAAATGATTTTAAAAATTTCACTTCACTACATACAATTGCTAAAAAGATTGTAATGAGAATAATCTTTTTAATTCTTTTTTGTAAAACATAATTATCAGGCCATTTCTTTTTAATAAACTTATTTAATAATTTATTGATTGCAATTAAAACAATCCCTGCAATAACAATTGAAATAATGCCATTAATAACCCCATTTACAAACAAATTATCAATTTGTTCAAATATTTTTTCCATTCAAATTACCTCTTTTTATAATACTTTGAAAGAACATACAACAAAACTGATTGCATTGCTCCTACAATAGAAACCATTAAACATCCATAACAAATCCAATATAAAATACTATTTCCTGTATTAATTGCATTTAATATAAAGAAAACAATAAACGCAATTAATGCTACATTCCTTGTATACTTAAAAAATCGATAAAATCTTTGTGCTAATATTTCATTTGTATTCATCTTATTTACCTATGCAAAAGCGTTTAAAGAGTTCATCTAATAAATCTTCTTTTGCTTGTTCTCCTAATATTTCTTTTAAACAAGACCAACTATCATAAAGATCTTCTACAATAAGATCTGATGGTATAGACATCTTCATAGCATCAATAGCACTTTGTAAAGAAACAGCTGCTTTTTCTAATAATTGTGTTTGTCTTGCATTTGTAAGATAATATTCTTCTTGATTACTCATAAGTCCTAAATTAAATTTCTTTTTAATTTCTTTAGTAAGCGCTAAAATATCTTGTTCTTTAGCCGATATTTCAATTCCTTCTAAATCAACTTTCTTACCTAAATCTGCTTTATTAATAATAATAATACGATTTGTATCTTCTGTAAGTTCAAGTAACTTTTGATCTTCTTGATCAAGTTCTTTACTTCCATCAATAACTAATAAAACAAGATCTGCTTTTTTAATCATTTCTTTTGATTTTTCAACCCCAAGACTTTCTACAATATTATCTGTTTCTCTAATTCCTGCTGTATCGATCATATTTAATAAAATACCATCTACTGTCACTGATCCTTCAACGACATCTCTTGTTGTTCCTGCAATATTCGTTACAATGGCTTTTTCTTCTTTTAACATGGCATTTAATAAACTTGATTTACCAACATTTGGTTTACCAATGATCGCTGTTTGAATACCATCTTTTAATAATTTAATATTTTTAGAATCTTCTATGATCTTATTCATCTTTTCAATTAAAGAAGTAGACATTGGTAAAAGCTTATCTGCTGTTAATTCTTCTACATCTTCATATTCAGGATAATCAATATTGACTTCTATTTGCGTAATAATTTGAATTAAATCTTCTTTTAAATCTTTAATAAAATGACTAATACTTCCTTGAATTCCTTTTAAAGCAAGAGAAGAAGCATAACTATTTTTAGCCGTAATAATATCACTAATAGCTTCTGCTTGAGATAAATCAATACGTCCATTTAAAAATGCTCTTTTACTAAATTCTCCTCTTTCAGCAAGTCTTGCCCCATGATGTAAACAAATATCAACAATTCTATTTGTAATATAAACACCACCATGGCAGTTAATCTCTACCATTTCTTCACCAGTAAAAGTTCTTTTACCACGATAGATATTAACTAATACTTCATCTACTTTTTCACCATTATCTTTTATATAACCATAAGTAATGGTATGACTCTCTTTATTTAATATTTTTCCTGTAAAAAATTGTTGTACAAAAGCAATTACATCTTTTCCTGATAAACGGATAATTGAAATCGCTGCTTCAAGTCTTGATGTTGCTACTGCAACAATAATATCATCATTCATTTTCATACCACCTTTCTTTTTGATACTATCTTATTTTGTTGATTTTATCAATAAATAACTCCCTCATTATAACAAATATTTTTTATTTTTGATATATGATTTTTTTCGATTGATTTCTATATTTTAATCATATATTATTATGTACAAATAGGGGTGAAAAAATGAAAAAGCTGAATAAAAAAGTTCCTATAATCGGAGGTGCTGTTATAGGAGTGATATTGGTTATTTATATCATTTTATGTTTTCTAGCATCAGGTAAAGGGTTTATTAAGAATATGACAATTAATGGCATAAAGGTTAATAATATGTCTAAAGAAGAGGTCATTTCTAAACTTGAAAATAAGTATCAAAAAGATCAAGATCAATTATTATTAAATCTTGAAATGAATGGTCAAAAATATCAAATTGATATGAAAGATAATGTTAAAGTTAACATTAAAGATCAAGTTAATGATATTCAAAAGAAATATAATAATTTCTTTACTAAAGGTTATCATTATTTATTAAAACATAATGAAAATATTTCTATAGATATTAAAGATCAAAAACAACTTAATAAAGATATCAAAAAATCAGGTATTTTAGATTATTCAACTTTAGTACCTACTACTTATAAAGTTGAAAAAACAAAAGTTATCTTTACTAAAGGTAAAAGTGGTGAAGCAGTTAAACAAAAAGATGTTTATAACACAATTCAAACTGCTTTAAATGAATATGATTTTAATAAAACTTTAAAGATTAAACCTTCATCTGTTTCAGAAGATGAAAGTGTAATGAAAACAATTTATAAGACTTTATCTAAGGAAGGTAAAAATGCGACTTTAGATAAAAATAATGATTATAAAATTGTAGCTGAACAATATGGTGCTAAATATGATTTAGATGATTCAATTAGTGCTTTTAATAAAGCTAAAGAAGGAAAAGAATTTGAAGTTAAAGCAAAAGCTATTGTTCCAAGTATTACTAAAGAAGATTTAGAAAAGAATTTATTTAAAGATGTTTTAGGTGAATATACAACATCAGTAAGTGGTTCTTCTGTAAGAAAAAACAATGTCAGACTTGCTGGTGAAAAGTGTAATGTGATTTTACTTCCTGGTGAAGAATTTTCTTACAATAAAACAGTAGGAAAAAGAACAAAAGAAAATGGTTTTGGTGAAGCAGGAGCTTATTTAAATGGCGAAACTGTTCAAGAAGTTGGGGGTGGCGTTTGTCAAACTTCTTCAACATTATATAATGCTGTTGTTTTAGCTAATTTAGAAGTAACTGAAAGAACAAATCATACTTATATTTCTAGTTATGTGCCTATTGGTAGAGATGCCACTGTTTCTTGGGGTGGTCCTGATTTTAAGTTTAAAAATAATAGAGATTATCCAATTAAAATAGAAGCAAGTTATGCTGGTGGTAAGTTAACATGTAAAATTATTGGAACTGATGTTGATGGAAGTTATGTGAAGTTTACAAGTGAAAGAACAGGGGATGTTGCTTATAATACTAAATATGAAAATGATGCAACTATTCCTGAAGGACAACAAGTAACTAAACAAGCTGGATCTAATGGTGGTAAAGCCATTTCTTATCGTTTAGTTTATGATAAAGATGGTAAATTACTTTCAAAGAAAAAAGAAGCCAATAGTTATTATAAAGGTCATGAAGCAATTATTGCTGTGGGTACAATGAAAGTTGAACAAGCTCCTGAAGCACAACCTGAAGTAACTCCAGCAACACCGGAAACAACAATTCCAGCTGAACCTACCACACAACAGTAAAAATGAGTGAAAAAAATTCACTCATTTTTTTATAGATATTGTAATGTTTTTAAAATATAAAGCCACATTGTAATAGAAAAACCACTCATTATTGTTGTTAACATAACAACACTACTTGTTAGTACTCCTGTATGTCCCATATTTTTAGCCATAACATAACATGAAACTGTTGTAGCTGATCCAAGCATGACAAGGATTGCTATGAGTTGTTCTTTTCTAAAGCCAAAATAGATAGCTAATGGTAAAAATAAAGCACAGAAGCCAAATAATTTAATTCCTGAGGATCCTATAGCTGGTTTTAAATCACCCAATGCTTTTTTATAATCAAAAGTAGCTCCCATAGCCATAAGCCCTAATGGTGTCGCAACATTACCAATAGAAGTTACTGTTTTATCTAACATTGTAGGCATTGGGAAATGAAGTAAAGACCAAAGTAACCCTACAACAATTCCTATAAGTATAGGATTAGTTATAATCCCTTTAAATGTCTTTATCCACACTTCCTTATTAATTTCTTTTCTCTCTGGTGAAAAGAATGATAAAACAATAACAGCCATAATATTATATAAAGGAACACTTCCTATAATCATTAAAGGGGCCATTGTAGCCTTCCCATAAACATTTTGAATCAAAGCAATACCAAGTAATGCAGCAGAACTACGATAACTTGCTTGAATAAATTCACCCTGATTTCTTTTATTCTTTAATAAAAAAGATAAAAGAGTCACAATTAAAATACTTAAAATTGTAATAAAAAAACAAAATAAAACAAATTTTGTATCCCATATTGTATTAAAATCTAAAGTAGCTAGATCTTTAAATAACAATACAGGTAAAGGAATTAAAAATACAAACTTATTCATCTTTGATGCAAAAACATCATCAATAATTCCTATCTTCTTAAAAAACATTCCTAATATGATCATCGCAAAAACAGGCACGGTCGCATTTAAACTAAAAATTAAATTTTCCATCTTTCCTCCCTAAAGAAAAAACCGCATAAGCGGCTTAATCTACATATGAGATTGTCATATATCTATTTTTTCCTTCACCTTTAGATTCAGTTTTTAAATGATCCATCTTTGCAATCTCTTGATGCATCACTTTTCTTTCATCTGCAGGCATTGGATCTAATTTTAAATCAGCTTTTGTTCTTAAAACTGTTTTACCAAAACGTCTTGCCATACTTGCAACTTTTTTATAACGTTCTTCTTTATAACCATTGATATCAACGCTTACTTCTAAACGTTTTTTAAATGTTGTACTCACAGCATTTTTAACAATTAAGTTAATCGCTCTTAAAATAACACCAGCTTTTCCAATTAAAATAGAGTTATTGCTTGTATTAATATTGCAATAAATTCTACCATCTTGAACATAAGAAACAGTTTCTACTTCAAATTGCATATCTGTTAAGATTTTTCTTATAAGATTTTCAATATATTCTTGAACCATTTCTACTGTCCAACAAGCAATTTCAGCTTTTTTACTAAATAAACCTTTAGTTTCTAAAGTAACTTCATAATTTAATTGATCAATTGTTACACCTAAATCAAGGCATGCTTTACTCACAGCATCATCTACTGTTTTTCCAGTATAAGTTTTCATATAAATACCTCTATTTATTTTTTATTTTGTCTTTTTGTTAAATAATTTGTATTTGCTTGATCAACTTCTTTTTGTGCTTTTTCAACATGGTAAATATAAATATACCATGTTCTAACAATTGTAATAATGTTTGTTGTCATCCAATAAAGTGACATTGCTGCAGGCATAACTGCTGCAAAGTAAATGATAAATAATGTCATGAAGTTATTCATCATGTTCATTGATTGCATTTGTGATGTTTCTCTATATTTTGGATTTCTTCTTGACATGATTGTATTGATTTTCATCGCAAAATATTGAGTTAAAGCAACAATGGCAAGTAATACAATATAAGCTATTTCAAACTTAAATACGTGATCAATAGGTTTAGCACCTAAGTTGATTCCAAACATATTTGTTTGATATAAAATTTCAATACGTTGAACCGCTTGCCACATTGCAAACATAATAGGTAATGTTAAGAATGTTGTAAACGAAGCCAACATACTAATATCATTTTTCTTATATAAAGCTTGAATTTCAGCAGACATTCTCATTTGAGAAGTTTGATCTTTTCTTCCTTTATACTTATTTTGAATTCTTTCCATTTCTGGTTGAATCAATTGCATCTTTTGTTGAGAAACAGTTGATTTAATCATAATTGGTAAAATAATGATATTAATTAAAATAGTAATTAAGATAACACCTAAAGCTATATTATTTAATAAAACATCTCCTAAATAAATAATACTCTTTGAAATAGGGATAACTAATAAGAAATCAAAAATCCCTGATTTCATAGTCCAAGGTGTATTTAAGTTAATTGCTCTTTTCGCAATTAATTTACCACTTGAATCTAAGTTTGCTGTACATCCAGTTAAGGCTACAACAAATAAAACTAAACAAATAATTTTAAAATATTTTTTAGTTTTGTTATCTAAGATCATTTGCTGATCTCCTTTCTCTTCACTTTTTTATACAAGTACTCTAATTCTTTTTTATTTTCTATATATGTATGATTTAAGAAATTTTTTCTTACAATTACAATATAGTCAACTTCTTCATCAAAATGAAAACATTCTTGAATCATCATACGTAACTGTCTTTTTATTTTATTTCTAGTAACAGCGTTTCCTAATTTTTTGCTTACTGAAATACCAACACGTCCATGCCCAATTTGATTTTCATCTTTATAAATAATAAAACAAGAATTCGCAAAACTCTTTTTTCTAGCAATAATCTTGCTAAAATCTTCATTTCTTTTTACTCTAAATTCTTTTTTCATAAAATTTTAGAAAAAAATCCACCGAAAAAGTGGATTTTACATTAAGCAGTTAATACTTTTCTTCCTCTTTTACGGCGACGTGCGATTACTTTTCTTCCTCCAACAGTTGCCATTCTAGCTCTAAAACCATGAGTTTTTGCTCTTTTTCTTTTATTTGGTTGATATGTTCTTTTCATATTTTACACCTCCAAAATTTTTATCTTTTTATACAAATAACATATGCTCCTATATCTTATAGGAATTATTGTGACAAGTCAATTCTAAATTCTATATTTCTACTCTTAAATTCATTATTTTTAATGATGACAAATAATAAGAAGAACAATATCTAATGATTATTTGCACATTTTTTTGTGAACTTTTTTAATTTAGAAAAATTCTCTTTATTGTGAATTTAAATTTATTATTCACATCTTGTGATATATCGAAATAGATAGAAAATTGTATAAAAATAATTACTTTTATCAAAAAAAGTAACATCACTAAGCATAACTCTTATTAAATGCACATTATTTGTGAACATTTTTCAATCAAGTACGTACGACAACATGTGAATTTCTTTAAAACTCATAAAAAACTTATTCACATTTTCCTCCAACTCCTTATAAATCCTTGTTTTTCCCCTAAAATCAAGTGTGCACTTCTAAGTATTTACGTACTTTTGTATCAATATTTATACAATATACTCAAAATAGTCACTAATCTAATGTGAATAAACTCTTTATTTTAGATATTCACACCCTAAAGTGAATATTATTTCATCTTAACCTTTATTTTACATTTCATCTATTTTTCAAGGAAAAATCGGATTTTTTCTTAAAATTCACATTGTGAATATTCATTTTTTGTTAAATTTTATGTTTTGACAAGTTTTGCACATGCTTATTCACGTGGTGAATCGAGTTATTCATATGGGTGAATTAGTAAAAAATATACTGATATCAGCGTATTTTTTATTGTGAACAGCTATGTGCACATTGTTTTTTATTCTATACAATATGCACTAAGTTCACATTTAATAAAATTCATAGCGAAAAACGAAGTTGTGAATAATGTGAATAAGTACTCTAAATGATTGATATTTCTCACATTTTTTGTGAATAAAATTGTGAAGCTATTGTGCAGACAGTATTTTTCCTTTAAAAGAGTTCACATCTTTTATATAATTGAGTCGAAAGGGAGTTGAAAATTGTGCAAGATTTAAACAAAATCTGGTCATCTTGTGTAGAAACTTTAGAAAAAAATAAAATAGTTGATGATAAGATCATCTTGGACTCACTATTTAAACCTGCAACTCTAGAAGAAATTGAAGATAATCAAGTTATTATCACCACTGAATTAAAATGGAATATTGATGCTATTTTAGAAAAACGAGCAGAAATAGAATCTATTCTTTCTAATTCTTTTTCTAAACCAATAAAAATCAAAGTATTAGAAGTAGAAGAATATAAAAAATCTAAACAAAAAAAGGTTCCTAAAATCGATAGTCATCTTCATCCTGATATGACATTTGCTAATTTTATCGTAGGAAATTCAAACCGTATGGCACAAAATGCTGCTTTACTTGTATCAACTAAACCTGGTATGAACTTTAATCCTTTATTTTTATATAGTCATCCAGGGCTTGGTAAAACACATTTATTAAATGCTATTGGAAATAAAGCAAAAGAAACAAATCCTAATTTATTAGTAAGATATATTACTTCTAAGGATTTTGTGGATGAAATTATTAATTCTATAAAAACAAATACAACAGATGAGATTTATAGTTATTATAGAAATCTTGATATTTTATTAATTGATGATATTCAATTTTTATTTGGAAAAGAAAAAAGTAGTGAGATGTTCTTCCATATATTTAATGAAATCATTAATAACAATCATCAAATTGTTATTACAAGTGATAAAATGCCTGATGAACTTCAAGGAATTGAAGAACGTTTAATTAGTCGTTTTAAATCAGGTCTATCTTTTGGAATAGATCCACCTGAATTTGAAACAGCAAAGGCAATTTTAGAGAAGAAAATAGAAAATCTAGGTAATACAGATTTAGTTATTACAGATGATGTTTTAGACTTCATGGTTATGAATTATTGTAATGATATTCGTTCTTTAGAAGGTCAATTAAAACGACTATTCTTCTGTAGTATCATGGAATCAACTAATTACATAGATATGAATTTTGCATCTGAAGTCTTTAAAGATCAAAAAACTATAAAAAAAGCACAAGAACCACTAACAAAAGAATTCATTTTAAAAACAACTGCTGAATTCTATTATTTAACCATTAGTCAAATTATTTCTAAAAATAGAACGAGAAACTTGGTAACACCTCGTGAAATATGTATGTATTTAATGAGGGAACTTTTGGATATTACTTTTAGTGAAATTGGAACAACTTTTTCCAATCGAGACCATTCTACAGTTATGAAAGCTTGTAAAAGAGTAGAAACAAAAATTAAAAAAGATCCAGATTATAAACTCGCTGTAGATAAGCTTAAACAAAAGTTAGGCACAATGTAGTGACTAATATCAACAATATGTGCACATTGATATTCATATAAAAAACATTGATAAAATCAACACATTTTACATTTATGCACATTGTTCACATGCTAATAGTAATAATGATTTATTTTTAAATATATAAATAACAGGAGGCAAATATGCATTTTAGAATTAAAAGAATCAAATTATTAAACGCACTTGCTAAAGCAACAAGAGCTGTATCTGTTCGTAGTCCTTTACCTGTTTTAACAGGGATTAAATTTGATTTACAAGCTCATCAACTTATCTTAACAGGAAGTGATAGTGATATCACTATTCAAACAATTATTGATGAAGATGATGATTTAGTAATCCTTAAAGAAGGAGCAGTTGTTTTAAATAGTCGTTATATCTTTGATATTGTAAGAAAGATCAATAGTGACGATATTGAAATTGAAATTATTGATGGTTTACTTACTCGTATTAAAGGAAGTCAAATTGAATACAGCTTAAATGGTACTGATGCTATTGAATATCCACGTATTGATTTAAGTAAAACAGGAACTCATTTTATGATGAATGCTCTTGTATTAAAAGATATTATTGGAGAAACAAAGTTTGCTGCTAGTGATAAAGAAACAAGACCTATTTTAACTGGTATCAATTTTAAAGCGCATGATCATGTTTTAGAAGTTGTTGCTACTGATAGTTATCGTTTAGCTAAAAAGATTATTTCTATTGATGAAGATGTGACTTTTAATATTACGATTCCTAAATTAAGTTTAGATGAAATTAGTAAGATTATTGAAAAAGATGAACTTATTGAATTATATGTATCTGAACGTAAAGTATTATTTGTGTTTGATAAAAATATTATTCAAACACGTTTAATTGATGGATCTTATCCTGATACAGCTCGATTGATTCCTTTAGAATTTGATTATGAATTAGATATTAATAGAGCTGATTTATTAAATGCGATTGACCGTGTTTCATTATTATTAAATGAACAAAATAATATTGTGAAATTAGATATGTCTAATGAACAAGTTATTTTATCTTCATATCAACAAGAAATTGGTTCAGTAGAAGAAAATTTAGCTTCTTCTTTCTATAAAGGAGAACCACTTACTATTTCATTTAGTTGTAAATATGCAAGTGATGCTATTAAATCATTTAGTGGTGATAAAATAAAAATATTATTCACTGGAGAAATGAAACCATTCATCGTTAAAGATTTTGATTCTGATGAATTATTACAACTTGTTTTACCAGTTAGAACATATTAAGAAGCGAAAGCTTCTTTTTTTTGTAAATTTTCCTTTTAATTGTTTATTTGGGGAGTAATTTTTATTTTAAGAGCTTTTTTATCAAAAAAGTATTTTTCTATTCGTAAATAAAAATAGCGAATATAGCGCAATATTTTGAATTTTTATGATTTTTATGATATACTAACTTAGTACAATTATAGAGAAAAGAAGGTTAAGTATGAAAGAAATACCAATTAAAGATGAATATATTAAATTAGATCAATTTTTAAAATTTGTTAATCTTGTATCTAGTGGGATTGAAGCAAAAATGATTATTAAAGATGGTCAAGTAAAGGTCAATGGTGAAGTGGAACTTAGAAGAGGAAAAAAGCTTCATGATGGTGACCAAGTTGAATTTGAAGGAAATTTTTATTGTATAAATGCGCATCAATAATTTAGAACTGACTGATTTTAGAAATTATAATCATTTTTTTATTGAGTTTGATCAAGGAATTAATATTTTAATTGGTGGGAATGCTCAAGGGAAAACGAATATTATCGAAGCAATCTATTTATTATCTGTCTGTAAATCTTTTAGAACACATATCAATGATCAAATGATTCAATTTGATCATGACTTTGCAAAAGTAAAAGGAAATGTTTTTTCTAATGAAAGAATGCATCAATTAGAACTTATTTTATCTAAGGAATCCAAAAAAGCAAAAGTGGATGGAAAAGATATTTTAAAGATTTCAGATTATGTAGGTTATTTAAATGCGGTTGTTTTTGTACCAGATGATTTATCATTGGTTAAAGGTTCTCCGAGTATTAGAAGAAAGTTTTTAGATTTGGAGTTATCTAAAATCTCACCAATTTATGTTTTTTATCTTACTAAGTATAATCGATTATTAAAGGAAAGAAATCAGTATCTTAAATTATTGAATCAAAGAAGAGGTAAATATGATGAATATCTAGAAACTTTAGATGAACAATTAGCTGAAGTTCAAATTAAGATTATTGAAAAAAGAAATAATTTTATCGAACGTTTATCTTTAAAAGTAAAAGATATTTATTTAAATATTGCAAATTGTCATGAGATCGTTGAATTGCAGTATGAATGTTTTATTAAAAATGTTAATAAAGAAGATATTTTAAAACTTTATCAAAAAGGATTTGAAAGAGATTTAAGATATTTAAGTACTTATTATGGAATTCATAAGGAAGATATGAAGATCTTTATTGATAATAAGAGTGCACATCAGTTTGCTTCTCAAGGTCAACAAAGAACAATCGTTTTAAGTATGAAAATAGCTTTAATAGAATTAATAAAAGAAGAAATTGGAGAATATCCTATTCTTTTATTAGATGATGTTTTATCAGAATTAGATGATCAAAGAAAAACAAAACTTTTAGATATTTTAAATAATCGTATTCAAACGTTTATTACAACAACATCAATAGATGGAATAGAACATCATGTTATTAAAGAAGCTAAGAAAATTAATATTAATCATAGGGAGGAAAAATGATGGCAGAAGAAAATAAAGTACAACATAGCTATGATGAGTCAGATATCCAAGTATTAGAAGGATTAGAAGCTGTTAGAAAAAGACCAGGTATGTATATTGGTACAACATCATCTAGAGGGTTACATCATTTGGTTTGGGAAATTGTTGATAACTCAATCGATGAAGCTTTAGCAGGGTATGCAAGTCATATTAAAGTAATTTTGAAAGATGACGATGTAGTTGAAGTTATTGATGATGGTCGTGGAATGCCAACTGGAAAACACGCTAAGACAGGTAAATCAACAGTTGAAACAATTTTTACTGTTTTACATGCTGGTGGTAAATTTGGTGGCGGAGGCTACAAAGTTTCCGGTGGATTGCATGGTGTAGGTGCTTCTGTTGTTAATGCCTTATCTTCATGGCTAGAAGTCAATGTTTATCGTGATGGAAAAGAATACTATCAAAGATTTGAAAATGGTGGGACACCAGTTGCACCATTAAAAGAATTAGGACCTACTGATAAGCAAGGAACAAAGGTTACTTTTAAAGCAGATGCTGAAATCTTTAAAGAAACAACAACTTATGATTATGAAGTTTTAAGACAAAGAATTAGAGAACTTGCTTTCTTAAATAAGGGATTAAGAATTAGTTTAACTGATTTAAGAGATGGACAAAATCGTGAACATGATTATATGTATGAAGGTGGTATTAAAGAATATGTTGCTTATATCAACAAAAATAAAACACCAATTCATGATGAAATCATTTATGTAGAAGATATGCAAAATGATATTAAGATTGAAGTTTCAATGCAATATAATGATGGTTATCAAGAAAATATTTACTCTTTCTGTAATAATATTAATACACATGAAGGAGGAACACATGAAGAAGGTTTCCGTTTAGCTCTTACAAGGGTTATTAATAACTATGCAAGAAAAGGAAACTTCTTAAAAGAAAAAGATGATGCTTTGTCAGGAGAAGATTGTCGTGAAGGTTTAACAGCGATTATTTCTGTTAAACATCCTGATCCTCAATATGAAGGACAAACAAAAACAAAATTAGGAAATGCAGAAGTAAGAAAAATTGCTTCAAATATTATTTCTAAATCATTGGATCAATTTTTATTAGAAAATCCTGATACTGCCAAAATTATTGTTGAAAAAGCAATCGTTGCTTCTCATGCACGTTTAGCTGCGAAAAAAGCACGTGAAATGACAAGAAGAAAAACAGGAATGGAAATTACATCATTGCCTGGGAAATTAGCTGACTGCTCATCAAGAGATGCTAGTGAATGTGAAATCTTCATTGTCGAAGGGGATTCTGCCGGAGGTAGTGCTAAGATGGGGAGAGATCGTCGTATTCAAGCTATCTTACCGCTTCGTGGTAAAATCTTAAATGTTGAAAAAGCGCGATTAGATCGTGTTTTATCAAGTGATACGATTCGTAGTATGATTACTGCTTTTGGTACAGGAATTGGTGAAGATTTTGATATTAATAAATTACGTTATCATAAAATCGTTATTATGACCGACGCCGATGTCGATGGAGGACATATTCGTATTTTAATGTTAACTTTCTTATATCGTTATTTAAAACCTTTAATTGAAGGTGGCTTTGTTTATGCGGCTCAACCTCCACTTTATTTATTAAAACATGGAAAAGAAGAACATTATTTATATAGTGATGAAGAATTAGATGATTTAAGAACAAAGTTAGGTGAAGGTGCAAAATATTCTATCCAAAGATATAAAGGATTAGGAGAAATGAATGCGGATCAATTATGGGAAACAACAATGGATCCTGAACACCGTATTTTAAATCGTATTGAATTAGATGAAGCGATGGAAGCAGATATGATTTTTGATGTGTTAATGGGTGAAAAAGTTGAACCTCGTAGAGAATTTATTCAAGAAAATGCAAAATATGTAACTGATTTAGATATTTAGAAGGAGTAGAAAATGGATAATCAAGAAAAAGGAATTAGAAAAATTCAATTAACATCAGAAATGAAAACTTCTTTCATGAATTATGCCATGTCAGTTATCGTAGCACGTGCATTACCTGATGTAAGAGATGGAATGAAACCAGTTCAAAGACGTATTGTTTATGGTATGAATGAACTTGGTTGTTATAGTGATAAAGCGTATAAGAAATCTGCGCGTATCGTTGGGGAAGTTATGGGGAAATATCACCCTCATGGAGATTCTTCAATTTATGAAGCCTTAGTGAGAATGGCACAAGATTTCTCATATCGTTATATGCTTGTAGATGGTCATGGAAACTTTGGTTCAATTGACGGTGACGGCGCTGCCGCTATGCGTTATACTGAAGCGAGAATGTCTAAAATTTCAATGGAATTAATGAGAGATATCAATAAAGATACGATTGATTTTATTCCAAACTATGATGGTGAAGAAAGAGAACCATCGGTATTACCTTGTCGTATTCCTAACTTATTGGTCAATGGGACAACAGGAATCGCTGTTGGGATGGCTACAAATATGCCACCTCATAATATTGGTGAAGTGATTGATGCCGTTATTGCGGTAAGTAAAAATCCTGATATTACTGTTTTAGAATTAATGGAAAATTATATTCAAGGACCTGATTTTCCTACAGGAGGATATATTTTAGGAAAGAGTGCGATTAAAAAAGCCTATGAAACAGGTAATGGTTTAATCGTTATGCGTGCAAAAACAGAAATTGAAGAACATAAGGGAAGACAAAGAATCGTTGCTTATGAAATTCCTTATCAAGTAAATAAAGCAAGATTAGTCGAAAAGATTGCGCATTTAGCACGTGATAAAGTTGTTGAAGGTATTAGTGATGTTCGTGATGAATCAAACCGTGAAGGAATTCGAATTGTCATTGAATTAAAGAGAGATGTTCAAGCAGAAGTTATTTTAAATCAATTATATAAATTAACTTCTTTACAAACAACATTTGGTGTCAATAATATTGCTTTAGTTAATAATGAACCTAAAACTTTAACACTTAAAGAATTAATTCAATATTATTTACAACATCAAGAAGAAGTTATTCGTCGTAGAACACAATTTGAATTAAATAAAGCAGAAGCAAGAGCACATATTTTAGAAGGTTTAAAGAAAGCCTTAGATCATATCGATGAAATTATTCAATTAATTCGTACAAGTAGAACAACTGAAATCATTCAACAAAGATTAATGGATGAATTTGGAATGTCTGATAAACAAGCTAAAGCTGTAAGAGAAATGCAATTACAACGTTTAGCTGGTTTGGAAAGAGAAAAGATTGAAGAAGAATTAAATAATTTATTAATTACAATTGCTGATTTAAAAGATATTCTTGCTAATGAAGAACGTATCTTAGAAATCATTAGAAATGAATTATTAGAAATGAAAGAAAAATATGGTGATAAACGTCGTACTGAAATTATTCAAGGTACATTTGATATTGAAGATGAAGATTTAATTCCAGTAGAAGATGTTATTATTTCACTTACTAATAATGGTTATGTAAAACGTATGCCAGTAGATACTTATAAATCTCAAAACAGAGGTGGACGTGGTGTTAAAGGTATGTCAACAACACAAGATGATGTGATTAGTTCACTTATTCATATGTCTACTCATGATGATTTATTGATCTTTACTAATAAAGGTAAGGTTTATCGTTTGAAAGGATATAATATTCCTGAATTTGGTAGAACAGCAAAAGGATTACCAATTGTTAATATTTTAAATCTTGATAAAGATGAAAGCGTTAAGTCATTAATTAATATTAATAAGAAGATGATTGAAGAAGATAATCAATGGTATTTATTCTTTGCAACTGAACAAGGTTTAGTTAAACGTGTTGATATTTCTGAATTTGAAAACATTAGACAAACTGGTAAGATTGCGATTAAGTTAAAAGAAGATGATGCTTTAGTTGGTGTTAAATTAACTAAAGGGGATGATGAAATCTTAATTGCTGCTAGTAATGGTAAACTTGTAAGATTCTCTGAAGGTCATGTTAGACCAATGGGAAGAAGTGCAAGTGGTGTAAGAGGTATTAATGTTGATGGTTCTAAAGTTATTGGTATGACAACAAACCGTGAAGGACAATTAATTATGGTTGTTACGGAAAAAGGTTATGGTAAGATGTCACCAATTGATGAATATCGTGTTTCTAATCGTGGTGGAAAAGGTGTTAAGACAATTAATGTTACTGAACGTAATGGACAAATTGTGGCTATTAGAGCAGTAGAAGGTAATGAAGATTTATTAATTATTACTGATGATGGTATTGTGATTCGTTTACCTATGGAACAAGTTAAAACAGCAGGTCGTGCGACTCAAGGTGTAAGACTTATTAAAGTACATGATAGTAAAGTTTCTTCTGTTGAAGTTGTTGCTAAAAATGAAGAAGAAGTTGTAGAAGAAGGTGAAGAAGAGTCAGAGTAATCTGACTCTTTTAGAAATGAATGGAGAAGAATTAAAAAGATTGTTTAATCGTTTAGATCATTCAAAGTTTAGAAGTTCTTTTCATCTTGCTAAAAAGTATAAAGATTATTGTAATGAAAAAGGATTAGATGTTATAGAACAACACGCCAGAGATTTTATTTCTAAAAGAATAGCACCGGCTGTAATTTTAAATGATGGAAAGCAAACACCGATGAAAAATCATCCTGTGTTTATTGCTCAACATGCCACGGCTTCATGTTGTCGAGGGTGTTTATATAAGTGGTATCATATTAAGCCACATACACAGTTAAATGACAGTCAACAAGAGATGATTGTTCAAGTGATTATGGCTTGGATTAAAAGAGAATTGCAAAGAAAATAGCCTTGATGTATAATCAAGGCAGTTATTAATAATATAAGGGGAAAGAAAATGATTGATATTAATTTAATTAGAGAAAATCCTACTTTAGTCAAAGAAAATATGAAGAAAAAATTTCAAGATGAAAAAGTTGGATTAGTAGATGAAGCTTATAAATTAGATAAAGATTATCGTGAAGTTGTCACAAGAGCAAGTGAAATTAGAAGTTTAAGAAATAAATATTCTAAAGAAATTGGTGCTTTAATGAGAGAAGGCAAAAGAGATGAAGCTGAAGAAATTAAAGCAAAAGTAACTTCTATGGCAGAAGAATTAAAAGATTTAGAAGTTAAAGAAGAAGAATATGGTAAAGAATTAAAAGAAATCATGATGAAAATACCAAATATCATTCATGATTCAGTACCTATTGGAAAAGATGATTCAGAAAACGTAGAAATTCAAAAATACGGAGATCCAGTTGTACCTGAGTATGAAATTCCATACCATGCTGATATCATTGCTCGTTTTAATGGTTTAGATAAAGAAGCTTCAGGTAGAACAAGTGGAAATGGTTTCTATTATTTAATGGGAGATATCGCTCGTTTATCATCAGCAATGCTTTCATACGCTAGAGATTTCATGATTGATAAAGGATTTACTTATTGTATTCCACCATTCATGATTCGTAGTGATGTTGTTACAGGTGTTATGTCATTTGATGAAATGGATGCCATGATGTATAAAATTGAAGGTGAAGATTTATACTTAATTGGAACTTCTGAACATAGTATGATTGGTAAATTTAAAGATCAAATCGTTAAAGAAGAAGAATTACCAATTACAATGACTTCTTATTCACCATGTTTTAGAAAAGAAGTAGGTGCTCATGGTATTGAAGAACGTGGTATTTATCGTGTTCATCAATTTGAAAAACAAGAAATGGTTGTTTTATGTAAACCAGAAGAAGCTATGGAATGGTATGACAAAATGTGGTCATATACAGTTGAATTATTTAGAAGTTTAGATATTCCAGTAAGAACATTAGAATGTTGTTCTGGAGATTTAGCTGATTTAAAAGTTAAATCATGTGATGTTGAAGCTTGGTCACCAAGACAACAAAAATATTTTGAAGTTGGTTCTTGTTCAACATTAGGAGATGCACAGGCTAGACGTTTAGGTATTCGTGCTAAAGGTGAAAATGGAAATTATTATGTTTCTACTTTAAATAATACAGTTTTAGCTTCAACAAGAGCAGTTATTGCTTTTATTGAAAATAACTATAATGAAGATGGATCTATTAATATTCCTGAAGCATTACGTCCTTATATGGGTGGTAAAGATATTATTATTCCTAAAAAATAGTCACTTCGGTGACTCTTTTTTATAGAAAGGTAAAAGAAAGATGGAATTATTTATAAGTGAAGCAGAAATTGAGGATGCTTCAATGATTATTGATTATTTAAATCAGGTTGGGGGAGAAAGTGATAACTTAACTTATGGTTTAAATGAATGTTATTTAAATGAATTTGAAGAAATGGAAGTTATTCAAGATTTTATTGATCAAGAAAATAGCTTACTTTTATGTGGTTTTATTGATGATGAACTTGTTTCTTTATTATCTATTCAAGGTGAACAAAAAGAAAGATTAAAACATATTGGTCATTTTGCAATCACTGTTAAAAAAGAATATTGGAATATGGGGATTGCTTCAATGATGATGGAAGAAGCTTTAGAAATGATCAAAGAAACATCTTTAAAAGTTCTTGATTTAGAAGTGAAAGAGGATAATTTATCAGCTATTAATCTTTATAAAAAGTTTAATTTTCAAGAAATAGGGAGATATCCTCAAATGTTTAATGTCAACCAAAAGTATTATGCTGCACTTTTAATGAATTTATATATTGATTAAAAATCTAAAATACGTTATAATCATATTTGCCATTACAATAGGCGGCTTCGAACCATGTCAGGACCGGAAGGTAGCAGCATTAAGAAGTACCGTCTATGTGTGATGGTCTTTATTTTTAGAGGAAAAAAAGATGAATGATGAAGAATATATGGAAATAGCTTATCAAGAAGCTTTAAAAGCATTAAAACATGATGATGTGCCAATTGGATGTATCATTGTAAAAGATGATCAAATTATTGCCCGTGCATATAATCGAAGAGAGTATTTAAATCAAACTTATGGTCATGCAGAAATGTTAGCTATTGAAGAAGCTTGTAAAAAAATAGGAAGATGGCGCTTAGATGAATGTACACTTTATACAACTTTAGAACCTTGTTTAATGTGTTCGGGAGCTATTATTCAAAGTCATATTCAAAGAGTTGTTTATGGTGCAAGTGATACAAGATGGATGTCTTTAGATAAATTGATTCATTTACCAGATCCTAAACTTAATTATATTCCCATGATTCAATCAGATATTTTAAAAGATAAATGTTCAAAGTTAATAAAAGACTATTTTAAAAAGAAACGTCAAAAGATATGATTACTCATATCTTTTTTTCGTGTATAATGTAGGAGATAGGAGTTGAGAATATGTCATATAAAGCCTTGTATCGTACTTATCGTCCGCAAACATTTGAAGATGTCGCTGGACAAAGTCATGTTACAATTACATTAAAAAATGCAATTAAAGAAAATAGAATAGCGCATGCTTATTTATTTGCTGGACCACGTGGAACAGGGAAAACAACGATTGCTAAAATATTAGCTAAAGCTATTAACTGTACAGGAGATCATCCTCCATGTAATGAATGTCCTAACTGTAAAGCAATTACTCAAGGGGATCATCCTGATGTTATTGAAATTGATGCGGCAAGTAATAATGGAGTCAATGAAGTTAGAGATTTGATAGATAAAGTAAAATATGCCCCTATTAATGCTAAATATAAAGTTTATATTATTGATGAAGTTCATATGATGACACCTGAAGCATTCAATGCTTTATTAAAAACATTAGAAGAACCACCAGCACATATCGTATTTATTCTAGCAACAACAGAACCACATAAAATTTTGCCAACTATTATTTCACGTTGTCAAAGATTTGATTTCAAACGTGTGGATGAACATGATATTATTAGTCGTTTGGAATATGTATTAAAAGAAGAAAATGTAGAATATGATGAAGAATCTCTTGAAATTATTTCTAAGTTGGCTGATGGGGGAATGAGGGATGCTTTAAGTATTTTAGAACAATGTTTAGCGTATGATAGACATTTAACAGTAGAAAATATTAATAAAGTTTATGGTTTATTAGCAAATGATGAAAAAATACGCTTAATTAAATTATTACTGACAAAGGATATGAAGAATGTTTTAAAAACATTAGATCATATGATGTCTTTAAGTATTGATTTAAAGAGATTGACACAAGATTTAATAGATGTTTTAAAAGATGTTATTATTTTTAAAAACACGCAAGATTTATCTTTATTATTTGTTTTGCATAAAAACGATATCCAACAAATTGTTCCTTATATATTAGTAGAAGAAGCATTTCAAATGATTGATATTTTTATGGATGCAAGTAGTCATTATGGACAGGCTGTAGATTCATCAACATATTTTGAATTAGCTTTATTAAAGATATGTAATCAAATTGAAAATGAACATAAAGAAGTTGTTGTAGAAGAACCAAAAGTTATTAAAAATGTTTCACATGAAACATTGGTTGAAGTTCAACAAGAAGAAGTGATTGAAAAACCAGTAGAAAAGATACAAGAACCAGTAATTGAACCTCAAGAAGATTTACAAGAAAAGGTAGAAGAAAAGAAAGAACCAAAAGTTGAACAAGTAGAAACTCCTATGGAAGAAGCTAAAGAAGAAGTAAAAGAAGTAAAAACAACAGCTCAAATAGAAGTAGACTTTAATGACATTTTAAATATTTTAGTACAGGCGAAAAGAACAGTTTTAAATGATATTCAAGATAAATGGCCAGTTATTAGAAGATATTGTTATAATCTTAATACTGCTAAATATGCAAATATGCTATGTGATGCTAAACCTGTAGCTGCTGGTGAAAAAGGTTTTATTTTGACATTGAAATATCAACCAGAAGTGAATAGTATTAACTATACAGAAAATTATTATCCATTAAAAAATTTCTTAAAAGAAGTTTTAGGATCAGAATATGATTTTATTGCAGTAATGGAAGCAGATTGGCCAAATATGAGACAAAAATTTATTCAACTTAGTAAAGAAAAAAAATTACCACAATCACAACCAATTGTTTTACATCATATTGATGAATATCATGAACCGGTTGTAGAACTTACAGAAGCTCAACAATATGCGATTGATATGTTTGGTGATGAGATTGTTGAATTTGAAGAATAGGAGTGTATTATGAATTATCCAAAGTCATTTACAGATTTAGTTGAATGTTTTAAAAGACTACCAGGAATAGGTGGTAAATCTGCAGAAAGATTAGCTTATCATGTTTTATCAATGGATAAAGAATATGTTCAAGAGTTTGCAAATGTGTTATCTCATTTTCAAGATAATATCCATTACTGTAAAAAATGTGGACATATTTGTGAAGGTGAACTTTGTGAAATTTGTAAAGATGAAACAAGGGATCAATCAGTTATTTGTGTTGTAGAAAGTCCTAAAGATGTTTTTGCTATGGAAAAGGTAAGAGAATATCATGGATTATATCATGTTTTACATGGGACGATTTCTATGATTGATGGTAAAACGATAGATGATTTAAATATTAATTCTTTATTTGAAAGACTTGATGGAGTTAAAGAAGTGATTATTGCAACGAATCCTACAAGAGAAGGTGAAACAACAGCGTTGTTTCTAGCTAAGTTATTAGCGAAAAAAGGAATAGAAACAAGTAGAATTGCTAATGGATTACCAATAGGAAGTAATATTGATTATGCAGATGAATTAACATTATTAAAATCTTTAGAAGGAAGAAAGAAAATATAAGACCTTGCAAGAGGTCTTTTCTTGTTTAAATAGAAAAATCAGTTATAATAATGAAGAAAGAGGAGAGAAGTATTATGACAGGAAAGTTTATTACATTAGAAGGACCAGAAGGTAGTGGAAAAACAACAGTTTCTAAAGAACTTGCAAAAATATTAAATGAATCAGGATATAAAGTCTTACTTACAAGAGAACCAGGTGGGGTTGATATTGCTGAACAAATAAGAAATGTTATTTTAGATAAGAAAAATACAAAAATGGATGCACGTACAGAAGCTTTATTATATGCAGCAGCAAGAAGACAACATCTTGTAGAAAAAGTATTACCAGCTTTAAAAGAAGGGTATATTGTATTATGTGATCGTTTTGTAGATAGTTCACTTGCTTATCAAGGTGTTGCTAGAAATCTAGGAATTGATGAAGTTTATAATATGAATTTATTTGCGATAAACGATGTTATGCCAGATAAAACTTTATTTTTTGATATCGATTATAAAAAAGGATTAGAAAGAATTAAAGTTAATCAAAGAGAAACAAACCGATTAGATTTAGAAAAAAGTGATTTTCATAAAAATGTTTATGAAGGTTATTTAACAATTTGTAAACAATATAGTGATCGTATTGTAAAAATCAATGCAGATCAAAAGGTTGAAGATGTTGTACAAGATGCCTTAAAGGAAATTAAGAAAATATTATGATCAAAGATTATTTAAAAGAAAATCAACCTTTATTCTATAGAATTATTGAAAATGAATTTAACTTAAAAAAAATACCACATGCATTCTTACTTGTTGGAAATAATACTGATCAACCTTTACAGTTTCTAACAATGTCACTTATATGTAATGAAACCTTAGCTTGTGAACAATGTATAGATTGTCAAAAAGTATTAAACCATCAATATGCAGATATTATAGAAATTGATGGAGAAGAGGAAAGTATTAAAAAGAAACACATTGAAAATATACAAGAAACTTTCAAAAAGTCTTCTCTTGAAGGTAAGGCAAAAGTTTATATTTTAAAGAATGTTGAAAAAACAACCAAAGAAGCTATGAATGCTTTACTTAAAATATTAGAAGAACCAACAGAAGGTATTTATGCAATTTTTACAACTAAAAATATCAATCGTATTTTACCAACGATTATATCTAGATGTCAGGTTATAGAATTAAAACCAGATAATAAAGAAGTACTTAAAGAAAAATTGATTACTAAAGGATATGAAGAAGAAAAAGCAAGTGTCTTATCTTATATTATTAAAGATGAAGATGATTTAGAAAATATAAATCAGGATAATTTTGATGATATTATGTTACAAGCAATTAATTTTGTTGAGGATTTATTTTTATATAGAGAAAATCTTATCATAAACACACAAATTCATATGCTTAAAGATCATAAAGAAAAGGAAAATATTAAATTATTTATTAATTTAATTATTCTTGCACTTAAGGATATGTTTCACGTGAAACAAAATGAAAAAGCTGTTTTTTGTAATCACGTAGAATTTTTTAATTCACTAACATATGATAACAATGATATAATAAAGAAAATTGAATTATTATTAGAAACATCATACTTATTAGATACAAATGCTAATATTCCATTACTTATGGATAGTATGATGTATAGAATATAGAAAGGAATTTATATGGAAGAAATTAAACTTGCAAGTGTAAAATTTAAAAGTGCTGGTAAGATCTATTATTTTTCCACAAATTTAAAATTAAAAAAAGATGACCGAGTAGTTGTAGAAACTGCTAGAGGATTAGAACTTGGAGAAATATCACAGGAATTAAAAGATATATCAGAATTTAATTTAGATACAGAATTAAAAAAGATAGTTAGAAAAGCTACAAAAAAAGATATAGAAAATTATCAAAAAAATGTTAAGGATGCAAAACAAGCATTAGTAACATGTAAAGAAATTGTTTCAAGATATGATGTTAATATGCAACTTACTAATTGTGAATATACATTAGATAAAGCAAAAGTTATTTTTATGTATACTTCCGATGATCGTGTTGATTTTAGGGAACTATTAAAGGAATTAGCTGTTGTTTTCAAATGTAGAATAGAGTTAAGACAAATTGGTCCAAGAGATAAAGCAAAAGTAATTGGTGGAATTGGAACATGTGGTTTACCATTATGTTGTTCAACTCTTTTAGGAGAATTTAATGGAGTTTCTATTAATATGGCTAAAAATCAAATGTTAGCAATTAATATAGAAAAAATATCAGGTGCATGTGGAAGATTAATGTGTTGTTTAAAATATGAAGATGAAATTTATTCTTTAGAAAAAGAACGTTTTCCTAAAATAGGTTCACATGTAAAATATCAAGATAAAGATGTAAAAGTAACAGGATTAAATGTTATTAATGATCTTGTTAAAATTGAAACAAATAATGGAATTGTATTCGTTGGTTTAGACGAAATTAAATTTGATAAAAATAATCATGCAGGAAAGAAAAATGGAAAACCAAGAAGTCATTAATTATTTATTAGCACATAATGATTTGAAAATTATCCAAAGAAAAGATATGTTTAACTTTTCTTTGGATACTGTTTTATTATCACAGTTTTGTACAATCAATAAAGATGTAAAAAATATTGTTGATTTTGGTACAAATAATGCGGCTATTCCATTATTGCTTTCAAAAAGAACACCTAAAAAAATTATAGGTATAGAAATTCAAGATGAAGCGGTTGATCTTGCTAGAAGAAATGTTGAGTTGAATGATTTAAATGACCAAATCGAAGTCGTTCATGGAGATATTAAAGATGTTGTCAAAGAGTTACCAAAAGCACAGCTGATTGTTTGTAATCCACCATTTTTTAAAGTAGGGGAAAATAGTAATTTAAATGATAATAAATATTTAACAATAGCACGTCATGAAATAAAAATTGATTTAGAAGGTATTATTTCAGCGGCAGCTTATTTATTAGACAACAAAGGAAGATTTGCAATTGTTCATCGACCTGATCGTATGATTGATATTTTAAATATTATGCAAAAATATGATATTGAACCTAAAAGAATACGTTTTGTATATCCTAAAATGAATAGAGATTCACATGTCTTATTAGTAGAAGGAATGTATAAAGGAAAAAAAGGATTAAAAATCGAACCACCATTATATGCACATAATGATGATGGAAGTTACAGTAATGAAGTAAGAAGAATGTTTGGAGAGAAGATAGATGAATAGACAAAAGAGTTTTGAAAATGAAAGACCAACATTATATTTAGTAGCAACACCTATTGGTAATTTAGATGAAATGACATATCGATCTATTAATAATTTAAAAAATGTAAAATATATTGCTGCAGAAGATACAAGAAATACTGTTAAGCTTTTAAATCATTTTGAAATTTCAACAAAACTTATTTCTCATCATGAACATAACATAAAACAATCAATTCCTAAACTTATACAATTATTAGAAGAAGGAAATGATATTGCTTTAGTAAGTGATGCTGGTTATCCTGCTATTTCTGATCCTGGATATGAATTAGTTAAAGAAGCAATAGAACATGAAATAAATGTTGTTCCTATTTCAGGATGTAATGCTTGTTTAGATGCTTTAGTTGTTTCAGGAATTGCTCCACAACCATTTATGTTTTATGGTTTTTTAGATCATTTAGATAAGAAAAAGAAAAAAGAATTAATTGATTTAAAGAAATATAAAGAAACAATTGTTTTTTATGAATCACCACATAGAATTAAAAAAACATTAAATTTAATGTTAGATATTCTAGGAGATAGAAATATTGCTTTATGTAGAGAAATTACTAAAAAACATGAAGAAATCATTAGAGGTCATATTTCTGAAATTATTTCTATTGTAGAAGAATTAAAAGGAGAAATGGTTATTGTTGTTGAAGGTAGTCAAGAAGTAGAAGAAGAAATAACTTTTGAAACAACAATCAAGGAAGACGTAGATATGTATATTGAAAAAGGAATGTCTACTAAAGATGCAATTAAAGAAGTTGCTAAACAAAGAAATATTAATAAAAATAGTGTTTATCAAGAATACCATTCTAAATAATGGTATTTTTTTGTTTCACGTGAAACAAAAGATAAAATTATATATTTGTGGTATACTATAAGCAGGAGGAACAAGGAAATATGTATAGTAAACAAAGCTACAATTATGGTAGACATGGAAGCAAAAGAAAATTAAAACCAATACCTGTAATTATTACATTATTGATTGTGATATTAATATTGGGAGGTATTTATTTTTTACTATTTAATGGGAAAAATAAATATGAAGATTATAATACTTATAATGAAACAAATAAACAATATGGAACAGTACAACATTATGAAAAAGAAAATGATGATTTTTACATTTCATTATACTATCCTAAATTAAAAGAAAAGAATTTAAATAAAATTATTAAAGAATCATATAGCACATATTTAAAATCAGAAAAAAAGAAAAAGGATCAAAAAGATATATTATATCTAGATTACTCTTGTAAAAAGATTTATAAACAATATGTTGTTGTTGAATTAGATTATAAGCGTATTAATGAAGATGAGACAAAAACAAAAGCAACAAAATCTATAATGACATATGATTGTAAAACAAATCAATTGTTAACATTAAAAGATTGTTTACATGGTAAATATGGTGATTTATTAAATACTTTAGGAGTGAGTGAGTATGATAAAGAATCAACTTCTATTAAAGTAGATCAAGATAGTTTTACATATTTTACAGATCAAAAACTAAAAAATAAAATTACTATTAATTATAAAGAAAATAAAGATTACATAAAATTAGCAAATAAAAATATTCCATCTAATGCACCATTAGATGTCAAAGCACCTAAGTTAATGAAAGTAGATCCAAAGAAAAAAATGGTTGCTATTACATTGGATGATGGACCACATAAAACATTAACAGAAAGAGCAATGAATGCATTTGAAAAATATAATGGTCGAGGAACATTCTTCGAATTAGGTCAAAACATGAATCTTTATCCAGATATTGTTAAATCAGTTTATGAAAGAGGACATGAGATAGCAAGTCATACATATCAACATGCACAACTTACAAAATTAGATGCTACTGCTTTAGATGAAGAAATTAAGAAAACACAAGAAGCATGTTTTAAAGCCTGTGGAACAGAACCAACATTAATAAGACCACCTTATGGAGCTAAAAATGATACAGTTAAGTCTGCATTCTATTCTTATGGATTAAGTATGATTTTATGGGATGGAGATACAGAAGATTGGCGTTATAGTAAAGTAACAAATGGTGCTCAAATTGTATGTGATAATATTATTAGAGATGCTAAAGCAAAAACTGGTGATGGTAATATTGTCTTGATTCATGATATTCATGAAAATTCTGTTGCTGGATTAGAAATGGCTTTAGATCAATTAAGTAAAGAAGGTTATCAATTCGTTACTGTATCAGATTTATTAAAATATAAAGGACATTCTGAATATAAATAGTATAGTTTAGGCTATACTATTTTTGTTTCACGTGAAACATATTTTCTTTCAATGAAACTCATTGACATTGATTTAAGGGTTTGATAAAGTTAATAAGGATACAATAAATACGAAGAATGGAAGATGTTAAAGCAAGACATTTAGAGAGCTGATGGCTGGTGAAAATCAGTATGTTAAACTTTAAGAGATGGCCCAGGAGTAGTTATTTCAAATAGTTAGAAATAATCGTTAACTGCGTTAAAGTTTTGAGTGACACAGCAATGTGTAAAAAAGGTGGTACCGCGATTATTCGTCCTTTTATAAGGGCGTTTTTTATTTTTATAAAGGAGATTAGAAGATGAAAGACGAAAAAGATTATTATCTTACAACAGCAATTACTTATACTTCAGGTAAACCTCATATTGGAAATACTTATGAAATTATTTTAGCTGATGCAATTGCTCGTTTTAAAAGACAAGAAGGGTACAATGTTCGATTCCAAACAGGAACAGATGAACATGGACAAAAAATTGAAATTAAAGCTAAAGAAGCAGGAATTGAACCTAAGCAATATGTAGATCAAGTTGCAGGTGTAGTTAAAAATATTTGGGATATGATGGATACATCATATGATCGATTCATGAGAACAACTGATGAATATCATGAAAAACAAGTACAAAAAATCTTTAAAAAATTATATGACAAAGGTGATATTTATTTAGGTCATTATGAAGGTAAATATTGTACAGCATGCGAATCATTCTTTACTGAATCACAATTAGTTGATGGTAAATGTCCTGATTGTGGGGGAGATGTTCATGATGCTAAAGAAGAAGCATACTTCTTTAAATTATCTAAATATCAAGATCGTTTAATTAAACATATCGAAGATCATCCAGAATTTATTCAACCAGTTTCAAGAAAAAATGAAATGATGAATAACTTCTTAAAACCTGGATTACAAGATTTATGTGTTTCTAGAACATCATTTAAATGGTCTATTCCAGTTGATTTTGATCCTAAACATGTTGTTTATGTATGGATTGATGCCTTAACAAACTATATTACAGGACTTGGATATGATGCAGATGGAAATCATGGTGAATTATATAAAAAATACTGGCCTGCTGATTTACATTTAATTGGTAAAGATATCGTTCGATTCCACACAATTTATTGGCCAATTATGTTAATGGCATTAGATATTCCATTACCTAAACAAGTATTTGGACATCCATGGTTATTACAAGGTGAAAGTAAAATGTCCAAATCAAAAGGAAATGTTATCTATGCAGATGATTTAGTAGATATCTTTGGTGTTGATGCAGTAAGATATTTCGTATTACATGAAATTCCATATGATAATGATGGAAGTATTACATGGGATTTATTAGTAGAAAGAATTAATAGTGATCTTGCTAACGTTTTAGGAAACTTAGTTAATAGAACAATTGCTATGTCTAATAAATACTTTGGTGGTATTGTAGAAAACAAAAACGTATGTGAAGACGTAGATCAAGAATTAAAAGATTTAGCGTTAGCTATGCCAGCTAAATCTATTGCTAAAATGGATGAATTCAAAGCATCAAATGCATTAGATGAAATCTTCAACTTATTAAGAAGAACAAACAAATATATTGATGAAACAATGCCATGGGCATTAGCTAAAGATGAAACTAAAAAAGATCGTTTAGCTACAGTATTATATAACTTAATTGAAGCAATCAGATTCTCAGCAGTTATGCTATATCCATATATGCCTTCAACAGCTACAAAAATCTTAGATCAAATTAATACAGATCAACGTGATTTTGAAAGCTTAAAAGAATTTGGAAACTATGCATCAGGAACAAAAGTAGTTGAAAAACCAGAAATGTTATTTGCTAGATTAGATCCAAAAGAAGTTGCTAAAAAAGTAGAAGTTATTGAAGCAAAACAAAAAGCTTCTATCAAAGCTGTAAAAGAAAAGAAAGAAAAAGAAGCTAAAGAATCAAAAGAAGAAATTACAATTGATGACTTCTCTAAAATTCAATTAAAAGTAGGAAAAGTTATTAAATGTGAAAAACATCCAAATGCTGATAAATTATTAGTAAGCCAAATTGATGTTGGTGAAGAAACGCCAAGACAAATCGTAAGTGGTATTGCTGATGTTTATTCACCAGAAGAATTCATTGGTAAAAAAGTTATTGTTGTCACAAACTTAAAACCAGCTAAATTAAGAGGTGTAGAATCTCAAGGTATGGTTCTTGCCGGTGGAGATAAAAAAGTATTAGGTGTTGTAGATGCAGGAGATTTACCAGTAGGTACAACAATCAGATAATCTAAAATCGCATGATTTCATGCGATTTTTTTCTATTCTGTCTATATTTTTTTTATCAATTATAATATAATATCCAAGTACAAAGTAAAATTGAATAATATTTATAGGTTTTAAATATTTAATATTTAAATTAAAAAGGAATCAGGTGAAATACCTGAACGGTCCCGCCGCCGTAATGTGGAGAATAAACATCAATGTCACTGGGAAACTGGGAAGACGTTTAAACAATGAAACAGAGTCGGAATACTTGCCTATATCTAAGGATACACTTTACGGAGTATAAAGTAGTTCTTCTAGATGAACTAGGATAGCTATGCCTAGTTTTTATTTAGGAGTTATTTAATTTGAAAGGGGAAAGAATATGAAAATGAAAAAAATTGTATGCAGTTTAATGATTTCTGTATTATGTTTCATGACTGCAATATCTGGTGTATCAGCAGCATCTTATGATACATCTAAAATTGATACTGCTTATTCTAAAGTTATTGAATATTATAAAAATAACAGTAATTTAGATAATGCAGATAAAATTCTTGCTGTTGAATCTTTAGGATTAGAAGCAGAAAGTAATCAATTTGATATTTCTTCAGTAGATTTTAGTAAAACATCACTTTCTAAAAAAATTGTAACAGAAGTTTTATTAGGAATTGATCCTACAGAAGACAAAGAAACATTAGAAAGCCAAATTGATGAAAATGGTAATGTTGAAGGTAGCTGGGGAGCTTCTTCAGATATTTGGACATTATATGCTTTATATGCTACATCATCAGAAAAAACAAATTTACTTGCTGATAAGTTAAATACAGATTTAGCATCATCTAGTGTTTGTGGTTATGAATGGGGTGGAGTTTACTATGCTGACTATGATACTACAGGATGGGTTATCGAAGGTTTAGCAGTTGTTAATAAAGAAAAATATGCCACTACTATTAATAAAGCAATTGATTATATAAAAAGTAATACAACTGTAACAACAACAGGATGGATTACTACTGATAATGTAGATACTCAATCTCAAGTATTAGAAGGAATGTTTGCCTATGATGCAAATGCTTTATTAAATGATAATTATACTGTTCATCCAGTTGATTGCCTTTTAAATACACAATTAAGCAATGGTTCATTCCCAAGTAGTTATAATGCTGAATATACTACTGCAGAAGTAGCAAAAACATTAGGTACATATAAAAATGGATCAGTAATTATTAAGGCAAAAAAAGCATATGATAAAATATTAAATCCAGAAGAACCTGATAACACAAAACCAGCACAACCAACAGATACAAAAAAAGATAACCAATCTACAAATAAAGTTGAAACAACAAATCAAAAAACAACTTCAGTAAAAACTGGAGATGAAACTAACATTGTTATCTTTGTTTCATTATCAATGGTATCTGGTGGATTATTCTTAGTATTAAGAAAAGAATATGAAAGAGTTTATTAATAAAATAAAAAATATGGATAAAACAAAAAGAATTGTAATATTATTTATTACAATTTCTTTTGTTTTTATTGGTAGTTTTTCTATTTATAATGGTGTTACTGGAAATTATAAGACCAATCAAGTATCACAAGTAGATACTACAAAAAATAAGAAAGAAAAAAATACTAAGGAAACTAAAAAAGAAGAGAAACAAGAGACTACTGATCAAACACAAGAAACAGAGCCTACACAAAGTGACAGTCAATCATCAACACAATCAACAGATGAAACAAAAACAAATGATGAAAGTAAATTAAATAGTAAATCATCATCTACAACTCAAAGCAATGGTAAAAGTAGTAGTGTAGCTCATTCTCAAAGTTCTACAAATCAATCTCAATCAAATAGTGGACAAACAAGTAATAATCAGTTAAATAATTCATCAACCAATAGTTCATCGAATCAACAACCAACTAATGAAAAAATTACAATAAATATTCAAGTAATTGGAATGGGAAATACAATGATGGCTGGTACTTTAAATGTTGATAAAAATAGTAATGCTTTAAGTGTATTAAAAATTATAGCAGCTAAAAATGGTAAAGAAGTTGAGGGTAGTGATTATTATGTTTCAGGAATAGGTGGTTTAAAAGAAAAGCAACATGGGCCAATGTCTGGATGGATGTATAGTGTTAATGGTGTTGCGCCTAATAAGGCAGCAATTAAATACAATTTAAAAGATGGCGATAAAGTTGTTTGGTATTATGTTAACTATGAATAGGAGACTATATGCATTCAAGTAAAGTAAAAGAAATTAGTTTAATAGGAATATTAGCAGCTGTTAATATTGCCTCTCGTATATATCTACAAGCATTACCTAATATTAAACCTGTTACTTCTATCATTATTATTTCTGTCATGTTATTTGGATTAGGTTTTGGAGTTAAATTAAGTATTGTTACAACTGTTGTTTCTAATTTGTTTTTAGGCATGGGAACATGGACTTTCTTTCAAATACTTGCGTGGGTTGTTATTTGTTTGATTACACAGGTTTTATTAGATTTTTTAAAGAAGATACATAAGGAACCAAAACTGTTTCCTATGGCTATTTTTTCCTTTTTGATGGGATATGTCTTTGGCTTTGTAGTATCATTAGATCAGTTGATGTTAGGTGGACCATCACTCTTTATAGTCTATTATACAGCAGGATTGCTATTTGATACTTTTCATGCAGTAGGAAATTTTTGCTTTTATTTAATATGTGCACCTATTTTAATGAAAGTATTAAAAAAGGAATCAGAAAGAATAAGATTAAAACAAGACTAAGTTCTTGTTTTTCTTTTTGATTGAATTATAATAAAGTAAGAATTTATCATGAAAGGAAGAGTTTTATGATTGTAAATGAAGAAGCAGTTAAAAAGATATTAGAAGAAGTAAAACCAGCAAAACTTGTTGCAGCAACAAAATATGTAGATGTTCATGAAATAGAAAAATTAGAAGAATTAGGTGTAACATGTTTTGGTGAAAACAGAGTACAAGCTTTCTTAGAAAAATATGAGAAATATCATGGCAATGGTGAATTTCAATTTATTGGAACATTACAACCTAATAAAGTTAAATATATTATTGATAAAGTAACTTTAATTCATGCAGTAGATCGTTATTCTTTATTAAAAGAAATTGAAAAACAAGCTGCTAAAAGAGATTTAGAAATGCCTGTTTTAATTCAAGTAAATATTGCTAAAGAAGAAAGTAAACATGGTTTTGAAGTAGAAGAAATTGATGAAGTATTTAATAGTTTAAAAGATTATCCTCATGTAAAAGTAAGAGGACTTATGATGATGGCACCACATATTGAAAGTAGTGAAACTGAAAAGTATTTTAAAATGACACAAGAGCTTTTACAAAGACTTCAAAAAGATTATCCAATGTATCAATTGGATCAGTTATCAATGGGAATGTCTAATGATTATCATGAAGCTTTAAAACATGGATCAACAATGATTAGAATTGGAAGTGCTTTATTTAAATAGATATGAAAATATCTATTTTTTTGTTTAAATAATAAAATTTCAAATAATTTGACATAGTGTGACAAAAGCGTATAATGTTAGCAGCCGAACAAAAAAGGAGACATTTATGGAACATCGAATAGGAATGGAGATAAGAGTTTTATCTAAATATATGGGACGTTATTTAGATGATATTCATGGTATTGATTGTATGTTATCAGGACCGCAGGGGTTAATTCTTATTTATTTATGTGAAAATGATGAAGAAGTTTATCAAAAAGACATAGAAAAATATTTTAATATTAGAAGATCAACTGCAACAGGTCTTTTAAATTCTTTAGAAAAGAACGGATATATCACAAAAGAACCTGTTGAAAATGATAAACGTATGAAAAAAATCAAAGCAACTGAACATGCGTATAGTACAGTAGAAAAGATTGATAATCATGTTATTCAATTAGAAAAAATTATGTTAGATGGAATTGATGAAAAAGAAGTGAAACAATTTAGAAATACGATTTCTAAAATGACACTTAATTTAGTAAAGGAGTCAAAAAATGGATAAATTATATTACATGGGAATTGATGTAGGATCAACAACAGTAAAATTATATGTGGAAGATCAAGAACATCAATGTATCTATTCAAAATATCAAAGACACTATTCTGATGTTAAACCAGCAATAGAAAGTCTAATTAAAGAAGTTCAAGAACACTATGGAAACTTACCAGTTAAAGTAGTTATGACAGGATCAGGTGGGCTCTCTTTATCAAAACATTTAAATGTAGAATTTGTTCAAGAAGTTATTGCTTGTACTAAGACAGTAGAAACATATATTCCTGAATGTGATGTTGCTATCGAATTAGGTGGAGAAGATGCAAAAATCACTTATTTTGAATCAACTCTTGAACAAAGAATGAACGGAACTTGTGCAGGTGGTACAGGAGCTTTTATTGATCAAATGGCTTCTTTATTACAAACAGATGCTGCAGGATTAAATGAACTAGCTAAAAACTATGAAACAATTTATCCAATTGCTTCTCGTTGTGGTGTATTTGCGAAAACAGATATTCAACCATTAATTAATGAAGGTGCAGCAAGAGAAGATATTGCTATTTCTATTTTCCAAGCAGTTGTTAATCAAACAATTAGTGGTCTTGCTTGTGGTAAACCTATTCGTGGTAAAGTTGCTTTCTTAGGTGGTCCTCTTTATTTCTTAGATCAATTACGTGCACGTTTTATTGAATCATTAAATTTAAAAGATGAAGATGTTATTTTCCCTCAAAACTCTCAATTATTCGTTGCTATGGGAGCTTGTTTACTTGCTAGAGAAGATAAAATTAAACAAACAAGTATAGATGAATTAGTGAATATTTTAGATTCATTAAAAGATGGTATTTCTGATGAAACAGATACTTTGAAACCATTATTTGAAACAGAAAAAGATCGTATTGAATTTAGAAATAGACACTACCGTACAAAAGTAAAGAAAAGAGATTTAAATACATATCAAGGAAAAGCTTTCTTAGGTGTAGATGTTGGTTCGACAACATCTAAAGCTGTACTAGTTGATGAAGATGGTTCTGTATTATACACATTCTATTCATCTAATGAAGGAAATCCTATTGAAGTCGTACGTAAAATCTTAAAAGAAATCTATGAAATCTTACCTAAAGGAGTAGAACTTGTTCATGCTGGGTCAACTGGATATGGTGAAGCTTTAATTAAATCTGCATTTAAAATGGATGTCAGTGAAGTAGAAACAATCTCTCACTTTACAGCCGCTAAATATTTTAAAGATGATGTTTCATTTATCTTAGACATCGGTGGACAAGATATGAAAGCTATCAAGATCGAAGATGGTATTATTCAAGATATCTTATTAAATGAAGCTTGTTCATCAGGATGTGGATCATTTATTGAAACATTCGCAAAATCATTAGGATACAATGTTGCTGATTTCGCTAATCTAGCTTTACAATCAACAGCACCAATTGATTTAGGATCACGTTGTACTGTATTTATGAACTCTAAAGTAAAACAAGCACAAAAAGAAGGAGCTAAGATTGAAGATATTTCTGCAGGTCTTGCTTATTCTGTTATTAAAAATGCTTTATATAAAGTTATTAAATTACGTTCGCCTGAAAGTATTGGTAAATCAGTATTAGTACAAGGTGGAACATTCTATAATGAATCTGTTTTAAGAGCTTTTGAACAAGAAACAGGAATCAAAGCGATTCGTCCAGATATCGCTGGATTAATGGGTGCTTTTGGTATTGCTTTAATTGCTAGAGAAAGATATCAAGGACAAGGAACAACATTACTTAATAAGGAACAAGTTGATGCTTTCGGCTATGAAAGTACCATTCGTTATTGTCAAAAATGTACAAATCATTGTATGTTAACAGTTTCTTCATTTAATGATGGTAGTGAACATATCAGTGGAAACAGATGTGAAAGAGGAGCAAACTTACCTCCTAAATCAAAACAATTACCAAACTTATATGATTATAAATATCGTCGAGTTTTCAATTATCGTTCATTAACGGCTAAAGAAGCAAAACGTGGAACAGTAGGTATTCCTCGTGTCTTGAATATGTATGAAAATTATCCTTTCTGGCATACATTATTTACTGATTTAAAATTTAGAGTGGTATTATCACCAAGATCAAGTAAAAAAATCTATGAAAAAGGAATTGAATCTATTCCATCAGAAAGTGTATGTTATCCAGCTAAATTATCACATGGACATATTGAAAGTTTAATTGAAAAAGGAATTAAATATATTTTCTATCCTTCAGTAGCTTATGAAAGAAAAGAAAATGTTACTCAAGGAAATCATTACAACTGTCCAGTCGTAACTTCTTATCCAGAAGTTATTAGAAATAACGTAGATAACTTAGAAACAAATGAAATCATCTTTAGAAATCCATTCATGGATTTAAGTAACCGAAAAACAATGTTTACAAACTTAAAAGATGAATTTAAATCATTTGGAATTAGTGATAAAGAATTAAAAGCAGCAATTGAACATGCTTATGAAGAACTACAACAATGCCGTTTAGATATTCAAGGAGAAGGGGAAACAGTCCTTGCATATTTAAAAGAAAATAATATGACAGGTGTTGTTTTATCAGGTAGACCATACCATGTTGATCCAGAAATCAACCATGGATTGGCTGATTTAATTACTGGTGAAGGCATGGCTGTTTTAACAGAAGACAGTGTTTGTCACTTAGATAAAGAATTAGAAGAATTACGTGTTGTGGATCAATGGACATATCATTCAAGAATGTATCATGCAGCTTCATTTGTTTCATCACAACCTAATTTACAATTAATTCAATTAACATCATTTGGTTGTGGGTTAGATGCTGTAACATCAGATCAAGTAGCTGAAATCTTAAATGCGAGAAATAAGATTTATACACTTATTAAAATTGATGAAGGAAGTAACTTAGGTGCTATTCGTATCCGTATCCGTTCCTTAAAAGCAACAATTGATAAACAAGAAAATAAAGAAATTGATTTATCTAAAAAATATAAACCAGTGAAAGTACCATTCACTAAAGAAATGAAAGATGATCGTTGGACAATCCTTTGTCCACAAATGTCACCAATCCATTTCCAATTTGTTGAAAAAGCAATGCAAGAAAGTGGTTATAACTTAAAAGTCTTACCATCAGTAGATAAAGGAGCTACAGAAGCTGGATTAAAATATGTCAACAATGATGCCTGCTATCCAAGTATCCTTGTTGCTGGACAAATGATGGAAGCTTTAACAAGTGGTGAATATGATGTTAATAAAACAGCCTTGATCATCTCACAAACAGGTGGTGGATGTCGTGCCACAAACTATATCGGATTTATCCGTAAAGCTTTAAAAGATGCTGGTTTAGAACAAGTACCAGTTATCAGTGCCAACTTACAAGGTATTGAATCAAACCCAGGATTTAAAATTACTTATCCTCTTGCTAAGAAAGTTATTATCGGTGCAATGTATGGAGATTTATTCATGAGAGTCCTTTATCGTGTAAGACCTTATGAAAAAGAAAAAGGAAGTGCTAATAGACTTTACCAATCATGGGTAGAAAAATGTATGAAAAATATTGAAACAGGTAGCATGAAAGAATTTAAGAAAAATGTTTATCAAATCGTAAAAGATTTTGATGAATTACCATTATTAGATATTAAAAAACCAAGAGTTGGTTTAGTAGGAGAAATCCTTGTTAAATTCCATCCAACTGCTAATAATCAAATTGTTGATATTATTGAAAGAGAAGGTGGAGAAGCAGTTATGCCTGATTTAATTGATTTCTTCCAATATTGTTTCTATTCAACAACATTTGAAAGAAAACATTTCAATGCGACAGCTAAAGCTGCTAAGCTATGTGAATTCGCAGTTAAAGCCGTTGATTTCTTAAGAAAAGATATGATCAAAGCTTTAGAAAAATCAAAACGTTTTGCTCCACCAACATCTATTGAACATTTAGCTGATAAAGCTAAAGAAGTTGTTTCAATTGGTAACCAAACAGGTGAAGGTTGGTTCTTAACTGGTGAAATGATTGAACTTATTGAAAGTGGAGCACCAAATATTGTATGTATGCAACCATTTGGATGTTTACCAAACCATGTTACAGGTAAAGGTGCTATTAAGGCTTTAAGAAAGAAATATCCTCAAAGTAACATTGTAGCTGTTGACTACGATCCAGGAGCTAGTGAAGTTAACCAATTAAATCGTATTAAATTAATGCTTTCAACAGCTTTTAAAAATTTAGATAAATAAAAAATAGTGGTTCATACGAACCACTATTTTACTACCTTTATATTTTGACAAGATTGCAAGTTGATAACATGATATTTGTTTTATTGATTGAATAATGATTTTTAATTGAACAGATAATCAAACTATCACGGCTTTCTTTATAGGATAATGTTTCACATTCAGCAAGAGAAAGCATAAAGTTTGTTTTCTTTAAATCAATATTTAAAACTAAACTCATTTGAATAAGATCATCTCTTTGAGGTTGAATTTTTCCATTAAGAATACCATTCAAAGTATTTTCATCAATTTTTGTTTCATTATATAACTTGATTGTAGGAATACAGTAATATCCTAATAAAGCATAAAAATAAGTTAAAAAATCTAAATCTGGAAATTCGTGTTTTACTTCATCAATATTGGCACATGTATCAACAAGCATAAATAATCTATCGGCATTCATCATATCACCTACTTATTATAATTTTAACCCCTTTTAAATCATTGAACAAGTTTAAAAATATTTATTTTACTAATAATATTTTATAATAATATTTTTAAAAAGATTGTAGAAAAAAAGAAGTTAAAAAAGGATATAAAATCTAAATAATTTGCATAAAATAGTATAAAAGAGTATGATATGAATAAGAAGGGGATGTTTATTATGTGCTTAGGATTATTAATGATGCTCTTGGCAGGTAGTGTAGTTTATTTTGGTAAGAGTTATTTTGAATATAAATTGAGGGAAGAGTAATCTAGCATTCGCTAGATTATTTTTTTTAAAATGAAAAAACTGATTAGTCTACTTGTATTATTTTTATTATGTGGATGTTTTCCACAATCTTACCAAAGTATAGAAAATAAATTTAAACAAGATCAATGTTTTAAATATCATTATCAGCTTTTAAATAAAAAACAAAAACTACTTTATCAAATAATTTATAATATTGCTTATACAAGAAAACAAAATATCTATATTAAAGAAAAAGAGATAGATAAAGTAAGTAAAATTGTTAATGCAGTTTTAAAGGATCATCCTGAGTTATTTTATATTAAGGAATGGTCTCTTAATACAAAAGGTCTTTTTAATTTTGAATATAGTATGAAAGAAAAAGAAATTCTTAAAGATCAAAAAAGGATCAAGAAAATTGTCAAACAACTAAAAGAGGATACACAAGATTTAAAATCCTATCAAAAAATAAAATATATTTATGATGACGTTATTACTCATTGTAAGTATAATGAACAAGCAAAATATAACCAAGAAATAATCAGTGTTCTTATTAATCATCAATCAGTTTGTAGTGGTTATGCAAAAACAATGCAGTATCTACTCAATCAATTACATTTTAAAGCAACGTTTTTAACAGGGAAAACAATAAAAGGAAGAAGAGACAAACATGCAATAAATATGATAAAATATGACAATGATTATTATTATATAGATGCAACCTGGGGTGATTTAGTATTAGATGATGAGGAAATCATCAATAATAATTATTTGATGTTTGATAGTCAAACAATGAAACAAATGTATGATTTAGATGATCGTTATAAAATAACTAAAAATGATAAACATACTTATTTTAAAGAAGAAGGGTTGTATTTTGATTTATATCAATTAAATACTTTAAAAGCTAAAATAAATAAAAATCAAAGAGAATGTTATTTTCAATTTTCAAATGAAGTATATAATGATGCTAAAGAAAGATTAACAAAAAAAGGAGATGCCTATCGTTTAATAGAAGGGGTAGATCATATTCAATATATCACGAATGATCAATTGAAGACGATTTATTTAAAATGGTAAAGTTATGAAAAGAATTAATGAAATTGTTGTTGTTGAAGGAAAAACAGATAGCCAATTATTAAAAGAATTATATGATGTAGATACTATTGAAACACATGGACTAGGATTAGATGATAAAACATTAGAGCTTATTAAAGAGGCTAGTAAGACAAGAGGTGTTATTGTTTTAACAGATCCAGATTATCCAGGTTTAAGGATTAGAAACCAAGTGGAGAAATATGTACAAAATTGTAAACATGCTTTTGTTGATAGAAAAGATGCAATTGGTAAAAAGAAACTAGGTATTGCTGAAGCAAATAAAGAATCTGTAAAGAAAGCAATTGAAAATGTTGTTACATTTTCAAATCAAGAAGAAAGTATTTCTTGGAAAGAGTTTTTAGAATTAGATATTATTGGAGATAAAAAGAAAAGATTAAAGGTTTATGATTTATTTCATTTAGGATATGGCAATGCAAAGACTTTGTTTAAAAGATTAAATATGGTGGGTATTTCCAGGGAAATGATAGAGAAGGAGTTAGAGAATGAAGGATATAGCGACTAAAAGTACAACTCAATATATATTAGATAAATATGATTTATATCCTAAAAAGAAATATGGGCAAAACTTTTTAATTGATCCTCATGTCGTAGAAAAAATCGTTCGTTGTTCAAGTGTTAATGAAAAATGTGCAGTGATTGAAGTAGGACCTGGAATTGGTGCTTTAACTCAAGTATTAGCACGTTATGCAGGATATGTAAGAAGCTATGAAATAGATACACGTTTTAAAGGAGTCTATGAAGAGTTTTTAAATCAGGAAAATATTGAGATTGTTTTTGAAAATTTTTTAAAAGTAAATTTAGAGGATTTAATGACTTTAAAGGATAAGTATGAAAAAGTTATTTTAGTAGCTAATTTGCCTTATTATATTACAACTCAAATTATTGAAAAGGTTTTAACTGAAAGTAAAGTTATTGATGAAATTGTCGTGATGGTACAAAAAGAAGTGGCTTTAAAATATACAAGCGATTATAAAAGTCCACTGATGTATATGATTGAAGATATGGGTAAAATTGAATATATGTTTACAGTAAGTCAAAATGTTTTTATTCCTGCACCTCATATTGATAGTGCTATTTTAAAGATTACAATTAATAAGGAAGCTAATTTAGATTTATATAAAGTATTAAATAGTGCTTTTAAACAAAGAAGAAAAACGATTTATAATAATTTAAAACAAGAATATCAAAATGCATTAGATGTTTTAAATGAAAATCAAATAGATCAAAAATTAAGATGTGAACAACTTACATTAGAAGATTATCAAGCTATCACAAAATCATTATATAAACATACTATATAATGGTGATAGAATGAAGATAGGTGATATTGTAAGTAGAAAAAAATATCATCAAGATATTATTTTTGAAGTCATTGATATACAAGAAAATATTTGTTATTTAAGAGGAATAGAGTATCGTCTTATTGCGGATAGTGAAATAGATGATTTAGAGCTTGTTCAAGAGAAAAGAGTAATAGAAGATGTGCATTTACCACAAGAAAAATGTTTAAAGGGAAGTGTTTTACATTTAGATGGAGATCCTTCTTATTTAAAGATGTGTATGAAAAAATATCAAGAATATGGTATTAGAGCATATGGTTATTATTTTAAAGAAGAAGAGTTTGCTAGTAAAATAACCAACCTATTAAAAAAATATAATCCACATCTTTTAGTCATTACAGGACATGATGCCTTGAAAAAAAATGGACATAAAAGAAATAGTCAAGATTATTTGCACAGTTTAGATTTTGTAGAAGCAATCAAAAAGGCTAGAGAATATCAACCTGACAAAGATGCATTAGTAATCTTTGCAGGAGCGTGTCAGTCATACTATGAACTTCTAGTAGCGAGTGGTGCTAACTTTGCATCAAGTCCTTCAAGAAAAAATATTCATGCGTTAGATCCTGTTATTATCACAACTCAAATCGCAAGTACAAATATTAAAGAGTATGTTGATTTAGAAAAAGTTATAGAGAAAACCTCTTTTAAACAATTAGGTGTTGGTGGAATTGATACAAGAGGGGTTGCCAGAAATTTGTATCCGAGGTAATGAAAAATGAAAGTAAGAGCATATGCAAAAGTAAATTTAGCGTTAGATGTTGTAAGAAAAAGAGAAGATGGATATCATGATTTAGAAATGATCATGGCACCTATTACTTTACATGATCTCATTTATATTAATGTCATTGATGAAGGAATTGAAATTGAGTCAAATAGTAAGATCGTTCCTACCGATCAAAGAAATATTATGTATAAAGTTGCACAATTGATGCAAGAAAGATACGGATTAAAAAAAGGTGTTAAGATCTTTGTCTATAAGCATATTCCAACGCAAGCAGGATTAGCTGGTGGAAGTGCTGATGGAGCAGCAGTTATTAAAGCTATGAATAAATTATTTCATTTAAATTTATCTTATGAAGAAATGGCTGCTTTAGGAAAAGAAGTAGGAGCAGATATTCCATTTTGTATTTATGAAAAAACAGCTTTTGTTGAAGGTGTTGGTGAAAAACTACAATTTATTGATGAACCTTTTGAAGCTTATTTATTACTTGTAAAACCTAAAAAAGGTGTTTCAACTCAAAAAGCATTTACTTCATTAGATTTATCTAAGGTAAAACATCAAGATTGCAGAAAGATGAAAAAAGGAATTGAAATGAATGATTATCAAGGAGTTATTGATAATCTACAAAATACATTAGAACTTCCTTCTATTAAAATGGTGCCACAAATTAAAGAAATCAAAAAAGAAATGATGAAGTTAGGTTTTGATGGAGCTTTAATGTCAGGAAGTGGTTCATGTGTATTTGGTATTACTAGAAATCAAGAAATTATGAATAAAGGATATGAATTCTTTAGAAAACGTTATTTTTTTGTTAGAAAATCGAAAATTTTAAACAAGGAAGAAAATCTGTGATAAGATTTTCTTTTTTTGAAAAGATGTAGGAATTTGCAATAAATTGTCTTATTCATCTTTAATTATGAGTTATATTTTGTTAGAATGACGTCGTAGAGGGGTGTGACGATGAAAACTTACGCAGTAGTAATGGCTGCCGGAAAAGGTACAAGAATGAAATCCGACAAGCCTAAAGTAGTACATGAAGTTTTATATAAACCTATGGTTTGTCATATCGTTGATGAATTAAAAGGTTTAGGTGTTGATGGTATTTATGTTATTGTTGGACATAAAGCTGAAGAAGTCATGAAACTTGTTGATGGTGTTGAGTTCGTAATGCAAAAAGAACAATTAGGAACTGGACATGCATTGATGCAAGCAAAAGATGTTTTAGGAGATAAAGAAGGAACAACTATTGTTTTAAATGGTGATGCACCATTAATTACTAAAGAAACATTACAAGGGTTAATTCAATATCATAATGAACATCAAATGAAAGGAACAGTCATGACATGTGATTGTGACTTAAATAAGAAATTTGGTCGTATTATTAGAGAAAATGATCAAGTTAAAGGTATTGTTGAGTATAAAGATTGTACAGATGAACAAAGAAATATTTCTGAAATGAATGTTGGAGAATATTGCTTTGATAATGCTGCTTTATTTAAAGCATTAGAATCAGTAACAAATAACAATGCTCAAAATGAATACTATATTACAGATGTAATTGAAATTATGAATCATCAAAACTTAAATGTTGGTGGTTATAAAATTGATGACTTATCAGAAGTTGGTGGAATTAATGATAAGTTTGAATTACAAGAAGCAACAAAACAATTACAATATCGTATTAACAAAAAACATCTATTAGATGGTGTAAATATTGTAGATATGACAAATACTTATATTGGTAGAGATGTAGTGATTGGTCATGATACAACAATTGAACCAGGATGTATTATTAAAGGAAAAACAGTGATTGGTAATGGATGTCATATTGGACCTTATTGTGAATTTGATAATGTAGAAATCAAAGATAACGTAGAAATTAAATTCTCTGTTATTGCTGATTCGATTATTGAAAACGGTGTTGATATTGGGCCATATGCAAGACTTAGAAATCATTGTCATATCTTAGAAAATGTCCACATGGGTAACTTTGTGGAAATGAAAAAAGCAACTTTTGGTAAAGGAAGTAAAGCTGCGCACTTAAGCTATATTGGAGATGCGACAGTTGGTGAAAACGTAAATATTGGCTGCGGTACTATTACTAGCAACTATGATGGAAAAAATAAATTCCAAACAGTAATTGAAGACAACGTTTTCGTTGGCTGCAATTCTAATTTAGTTGCTCCTGTAACTGTTGGTAAAAATGCATTTATTGCTGCTGGATCAACAATTACAGATGAAGTTCACGAAGATGCTTTTGCAATTGCTAGAAGTAGACAAGTGAACAAAGAAGGTTATAGTAAAGTATTAGAAGAAAAAAGAAATAAAATAGGAAAATAGGGGTAAAAGAAAAAATGAAAAACAAAATTACAGTATTTGCTTTATCATCATCAGTAGAATTAGCACAAGACATTTGTGATAATTTAGGTTGTGAAATGGGAAAATCAAAAGTTCACCATTTCGCTGATGGAGAAATCTTAGTTGAAATTGATGAATCAGTTCGTGGAAAAGATGTTTTCATTGTCCAATCAACATCTAATCCTGTTACTGAAAACTTAATGGAAATCTTAGTTTTAGCAGATGCCTTAAAAAGAGCATCAGCTGGAGAAATTACAGCTATCATGCCATACTTTGGATATGCTAGACAAGATAGAAAAGCAAAACCTAGACAACCAATTACATCTAAATTAGTTGCTGATTTATTAACAACTGCTGGTGTAAATCGTGTTGTAACTATTGATTTACATGCTGCACAAATCCAAGGATTCTTTAATATTCCAGTAGATGATATGCAAGCATTACCATTAATCTGTAATTATTTCAAAAATAAAAACTTAGATGATATCTGTGTTGTTTCACCAGATCATGGTGGAGCTACTCGTGCTCGTAAAATGGCAGTTGCTTTAGATTGTCCAGTAGCTATCATTGATAAAAGAAGACCAAAACCTAACGTTGCTGAAATCATGGGTGTATTAGGTGATGTTGAAGGTAAAAACTGTATCATGATTGATGATATGATCGATACAGGTGGAACTATTGTAGCAGGTATTGATATGTTACTTGAAAAAGGTGCTAAAAATGTATTTGTTGCATGTACACACCCAGTATTCTCAGGACCAGCTGTTGAAAGATTGAAAAACTGTTCAGCTAAAGAAGTAGTTGTAACTGATACAATTATCTTACCTGAAGAAAAGAAATTCGATAAATTAAAAGTTGTTTCAGTAGCTTCATTACTTGCTAAAACAATTGAAAATATTGAAAATAATTTACCTGTAAGTGAAGTTTTCCAAGAATTTGATTTCGAAAAATAATATATAAATATAAAGTCTTCCAAATTGGAAGACTTTTTTGTTTCATAAGTAAAACATCTATAAAAGTGTAGTTATATCAATAAATAATCATATAAAAACATCTTTTATGTTACACACCTGAAACAAAATAAAATATTGAAAAATGGAAAAGAAATGCTAAACTCTCTTTAGTTAGTTTAAGCTAACTTACAAAAGGGAGGTCAACATGAAAAAATTATTAAAAATAACATTAGCCCTAATGATGGCATTATGTTTACAACTTACATCATTTAATTCAGTACATGCATTAAATAATGATTTATCAAAAGCAGGAACATATCAAGTTCCAATCAAAAGTCTAGAAAGTGCTGCACCAATTTCAGCAGTACAAACAGCTTTTGCAAAAGCATTTGGAGATTCATTAGAAGTAACAGTAAATGAAGATGGAAAAATGCAAGCAACTGCTACTTTACAAAATATGATTATTAATTTAGGAAAAGAATATTATGCAAATGTTCTAACAATTGCTAATGGTACAACACTTTCAACAAAAGTTGAAAAGTCTACACAAGGAATGAATGGACAAACAGTAGATGTAGAAGTTCCTGAAAAGATTTTATTTGATTTACCTCAATTAGATGAAAATAATTCAACAGTATTATCTATTACAGTTGATTTTATGAATGCTATGATGGGGCAAGGAAATGATTATCCTACAAATGTAACATTAACATTAGATTTAGATAATGTTCAACAATTACAAAAAGAATATGTTTTAGAAGATGGTACATATAATGTTCCAGTTGATGTTTTAAAAGAAAATAATGATGATCAATCAATGGCAGCTAAGGCAATTGAATCAGCACAAATAAATGTTAACAATCATGAAGTGGCTGTTACATTAAAATTAAAAGAAATGACAATATATGGTCAAACAGCTTCTGTTGATAAAATGGAATATCAATTAAAAGATGGAACATATCAAGAAGCAACAATTATTGAAGAAGAAAATGGACATCCAACAAAGGTTCAATTTAAATTAGATCAAAATGTAAAACTTACAAATGTTAAATTCTATTATGGCGGAAGTAATAGAGGCGCTACTGCTAGATTATCTTTAGATTTAGATCATCTAACAAAAGTAATTCCTTCTAGATTTAATCAAGATGGTACATATAGTGTAGATGTTGCACTATGGAATGCAACAAGTGATAAAGCATCTATGGCAGCTACTGCTTTAGATTCTAAAGCTAAAATTATTGTTAAAGATGGAAAAGCAAAAATGTATATTTCTACAAAAGAAATGTCATTTGGAACAATTAAAGCAAGTTTACAAGAATTCTATATTGGAAGTGCTCAAGAAGATTATAAAAATCATAGTGCTACAATTATAGAAAAAGATACACAAGGTAATCCAACATTATGGTCATTTGAATTACCTCATGAAGATGAATATATCAATGTTATGATGAATCCACATGTTGCTATGATGGGTAATATGGATTTAGAAGCAAGAATTAAAGTTGATTATAGTACATTAACATATATTTCAGATAAAACTGAATTAGAAACAAATACTAAAAAAGAAGATCCAAAAGAAAACAATCAAAATCAAGCAAGTAATACAGCTACTGAAAATAAAACAGAAACTACAAAAGATAATCAACAAGAAAGTCAAGCAGTAAAAACAGGAGATCAAGCTCCTATCACAATGATGAGTGTATTAGGTATGATTTCATTATTTATGTTTGTTGTTTTACAAAAAAAATATGAGGCATAAAATATGCCTCATTATTTCTATGTAGGAATTATGAAAAGAATATTACAGATAAATATTATTGCTTTGATGATGTTGTTATTTTTATCGCCAGTAAATGCTTTAAATGATGGTGCTTATTTAATAAGTCGTTCAACAAGTTATGTTAATCCTCTTACAGGTAAAACAGAAGATGGTGGAGAAAATATTGCTTTAGGCGATAGTATGGTAGGTAATATTGTTGAAGGACAATTATTACTTGAACAAACAGGAGGAAAATATTATATCACTGTAGGACTTGGATTAGCTTCTAATGTTAGTAATGTGCGTTTTAAAGTCATGACATCAAGTGGTGCTATGTCTTCTGTATCAGCAACTAAAACAGGAAGTAGTAGTGCAAATGGAGATACAGTTAATCATTATAGAATACAAGTAAGTTCATTAGATATTTATATTAGTCCTATTATGTATGTAAGTCCTATGGGGAGAGACGTTCAGTTTTTTATTAAACCAAATATTTCCTCGGCAATATCTGGAACAGGTGTTTATAACAGCCAAATGATTCCACAAAGCCAAGCACCAACAACATCAACAGAAAATCAATTAAGTACAACAACTCAATCATCAACACCAAAAGCACAAGAGGAAACAACGCCAAAAGCTGTTGAAAATACAGAAGCGTCACAAGCTACAGTAGGGACAATTACAAAAGAATCATTAATGGAAAATGCGACAGGATTAAGTAATCATTTAATTAATTCAAAAGGAAAAGTAGATACAAAATTAAAATTAACTACCAAAAATATAAAAAAGAAAAATCAAAAGGAACAAAAAGCAAGTTCTCATTATTCTTTATGGATTATTGGAGTCTTAGGAGTGATCGTTGTAGGAGGTGTAGTTTATGTTAAAAAAATTAAAAAATAGTTTTATTTTTATTTGTTTAATTTCTTTATTAACCGGATGTGTTAATCAAAATCAAGAAGTCCAAACAAATGAAGAAGTAACAATTGCTGCTACATCTGTTTCTGTAACTGAAATATTAGACCAATTAGATGTACCAGCAAAACAGGTTGTTGGTATTCCTCAAAGTGATAGTTATTCAGTTCCTAAGAAATATAAAAAGGCAACTCAATTAGGGAATGCAATGTCACCAGATATGGAAAAACTTTCTACATTAAAACCAGATCTTATTTTAAGTCCTAATTCATTAGAAGGTGATTTAGCAAGTAAATATGAAAAAATAAAAATAAGTTCAAGTTTTTTAAATTTAAAAAGTTTATCAGGAATGTATAAAAGTATTGAAGAATTAGGAAAATTCTTCAATAAAGAAAAAAAAGCACAAAAATTAATTGATGATTATACAAATTATATGATTTCTTTTAGAGAAAAATATCAAAATAATGTGAGCCCACGTGTACTTATTTTAATGGGCCTTCCAGGAGGAAGTTATGTTGTAGCAACTGAATCTAGTTATGTTGGAGATTTAGTAAAATTAGCAGGTGGTACGAATATTTATGGAGATGGAAATGGGGAAGATTTTGTTAATGTAAATGTAGAAGATATGTTAAAACAAAATCCTGATCTTATTTTAAGAACAAGTCATGCAATGCCTGAAAAAGTAATGGCTTATTTTCAAGAAGAGTTTTCTAATAATGAAACATGGCAACAATTTGATGCTGTTAAAAATAATAAAGTATTTGATTTAAATCATGAGTATTTTGGAATGAGTGCTAATTTTAATTATCAAAAGGGATTAGAAGATTTAGAAGGAATTTTATATGAAAATCATTAAAAAGAATCCATTATTATTTATATTAGGTTTAATGATTATTTTAGGAATATGCTTTTTTCTAGCGATAAATATAGGTTCAATTAAAGTATCTTTTATACAACTAATGAAAGGTTTATTTATAGAATATAACAAAGATGTAGCAAGTATTTATCAAATACGTTTTCCTAGAGTTATTGTAACAATGCTTGTAGGGTGTGCATTAGCTTTATCTGGATTATTATTTCAAGTTGTTCTTAAAAATCCTTTAGCAGATCCTGGATTAATAGGAATAAGTGCAGGGGCAAATATTGTGAGTCTTTTAGTTGGTATTTTTTTACCTGATTTATATGTATTTAAACCAATGATTACATGTCTAGGAGGCTTAATAACATTTATTATTATTTATAGTTTATCTTGGAAATCAGGTTTAAATACCACAAGAATTATTCTTGTTGGTGTAGCAATTCATTATACTATGAATGCCATTGTTTCTGTTATAGAAAGTATGTCAGCTTCTATTTCATCTTCAGCAGGAACAATTACTTTATATTCATGGAATGATGTATTTCTTTTAATGATTTATATTGTGCCAATTTTAATAATCTTACTTTTTTTAACACAAGCATGTGATTTATTAGGATTAGAAGATCGTACATTATTATCATTAGGAATCAATGTAAATACATATCGTTTTATTTTATCTTTATTAGCTGTTTTATTATGCAGTATATCTGTTGCTATTGCTGGAATATTAAGCTTTGTAGGTTTACTTGTGCCACATTTAGCACGTTTATGTGTAGGTAATCAACATAAATATCTTATTCCAACAACTGCCTTATGTGGAGCTATTATTTTATTAGTTGCTGATACAATAGGTAGAACATTGATGGCTCCTTATGAAATAAGTGCAGGAATTATTATGTCAATGATAGGTGGTCCAATATTTATTTTATTGTTAAAAAGGAGTTTATATGAAAGTTAATCATTTATCTTTTAGTTATAATCATCAATCTTATATGAAAGATATAAATATACAGTTTAAAGATCAAAAAATAACAACCATTATTGGACCTAATGGAAGTGGTAAATCAACACTTTTAATGTTACTAAGTCGTATTTATAAAATACAACAAGGATCAATTGAATTAGCTAATAAAAATATATGGGATTATAATATTAAAGAATTTGCTAGAAAAGTAGCTGTTGTACATCAAAAGAATCAAGTATATGGGGATTTAAATGTTAGAACAATCATAGGTTATGGAAGATTACCTTATCTTAATTATCATCAATCTCTTTCAAAAGAAGATAAGCAAATAATAGATTGGGCAATAGAAGTCACAAATCTTAAAGAACATCAAAATAAAATGTTAAATAGCTTATCAGGAGGACAACAACAACGTGTCTGGATAGCTTTAGCTTTAGCACAAAAGACACCTATACTTTTATTAGATGAACCAACAACATATTTAGATGTTAAAGCTCAAATAGAGACACTTAATTTATTAAGAAAAATAAACAAAGAATATCAAATCACTATTATTATGGTACATCATGATATTAATCAAGCAATTCATTATAGTGATGAAATTATAGCAATGAAAAATGGACAACTGATGTTTCAAGGAAAACCTCATGAAGTGATTAATCAAAAGACTTTAAAAGAAGTTTATGATTATGATTTAAATGTTATAAAAAATAATGAAGAATTATTTGTATTAAATTATCAATAAAAATGTATCAACTTATAGATTTAAGTTGATACATTTTCTTTATGATTGAAAATATTTTTTAATTTCATCAATTTCTTGTTGAGGTAATCCTAGTAATTCTACTGCGTTAGAAAAAGTAGTATTTAAATTATGAATAAGATTTCTTACTACCATGATATTTCTTTTTTTTCTTTCACTTTGTTTCGTTTTTTGAATTGCTTCTTTTTCAATCATTTCTCCTAAGTTACACATCTTTTCTATCTCCTTATCTATTACATT
>ERZ773248.43-NODE-43-length-159250-cov-5.230108_pt1 | contig 159250 bp, 160 predicted proteins | sample MGYA00580518_ERZ773248 | MGnify/ENA primary metagenome ERZ773248 (study PRJEB29015, sample SAMEA2737762) | human gut metagenome | biome: human gut; feature: human-associated habitat; material: faeces | place: China | collected 2012 ...
TCTTCCCGGAACAGGCAGAACAGTTCTACGAACGTACGGAAAAAGATATGAAAGACCGTCTTGATTCCTACAAGGAATTAGCTAAACGATAATACGCAGCAGCATATACACAGCAGCATATACGCTCCCGGCATGCAGCTCTGATACGTCAGAGCTGCATGTTTTTTGCATAAAACACCCTGCTGTTTTCTTGAAATGTTCTTGACAATTCACAAAATTTGATTCTAGAATATATAGAGTATCATACTATGAGTACGGGAAAGGATATCCATGACAGTCAAACACATTACAAAACGACAGTTGCAGACGGAAGCGAACCGTCAGTATATTATGAACGTAGCCCAGGACCTGTTTTCCCATAATGGCTATGAAAAGACATCCATGAAAGAAATCAGTACGGCAGCAAAGCTTCCCATCGGCTCCTTATATTACCATTTTAAGAATAAAGAAGATTTGCTGCTCCAGATATGCATCTCTATTGCCCGGACCCCTATGCCCAATCTGTCGCAGGATGTGGTGCAAAAGGCCAGAAAACCGTATCAGCATCTGTTCAAGGAAATCGATATGTATGGGGATCTGTGGGCCAATGCCGGTGAAGCTTTCGCCTATAACGTGTACCGGACATTCGAATATATCTATGATACGGAACACAGTTATTTGTCCATAGACTTTTATAATAACATGCTCAATTTCATCAAAGTGGCCCAGAGCATCGGTACCTTCGACGATACGATTTCTGCAGAAGAAGCGACGGAGTATTTGTTCATGATTATCCGTACCCTGATTTATGAATGGTCCCAGACGCGGCACCATCATGAAGATATCTGGCTTTGCGGCAAATATCTTCCACGGATTTTAAAAACATTCGTCAAAGAGTAAAACGCCCGGTCGGGCGTTTTTCTGATAAAAGGAGCGTTTATGCTATGAAACCTTTTGTACATCTTCATGTGCATACCCAGTACAGCCTCTTTGATGGGATGTGCCGCATTCCGGAAATGGTATCCCGGGCCAAGGAACTGGGAATGCCGGCAGTGGCGATTACCGATCATGGTAATATGTACGGCGTCATCCACCTCTATAAAGAGGCACAGGCGCAGGGAATAAAGCCCATCCTGGGGTGTGAAGTCTACATGACACGGGGCAGCCGCATGGATCATCCGGCTAAGGAACGTCTTTGCCATCTGATCCTGCTGGCAAAAAATAATGAAGGCTATCATAATCTGATTAAAATTGTTTCCAAAGGATTTATTGATGGGGAAAACAACTATCACCGTCCCCGCGTTGACTACGATCTCCTGAAAACCTATCACACCGGGCTCATCGCTCTCAGTGCGTGCATTGAAGGGCAGATCCAGCAGGATCTCATCAATCGCAATGAAGCAGGAGCACGGCGTGCGCTGGAAGAACTGGTATCGATATTCGGGAAAGAGGACTTCTATCTGGAAGTGCAGAACCACGGACTGCCGGAAGAAAAACTGGTGCGCCATATTTTTAAAGACTGGGCCCGGGAATACGGTCTGAAATTAGTGGCCACGAACGACTATCATTATATTTACAAAACGGACGCCCCGGCACAGGAAGTCAAACTCTGTATTTCTACAGGCTCTACACTGGATGATCCTAACCATTTCCGCTTTTCCAATGATGAATTTTATATGAAAGACGGCGACGAAATGGCGGCTTTGTTTGCCGATATGCCGGAAGCCCTCGACACGACACTGGAAATTGCCGATAAATGCAATGTGACGATTTCCTTTGATGAACGGCATTTGCCTAAATTTCCTGTACCGGACGGCGAAACGGATACGTCATATCTGCGCAAACTTTGTGAAGAAGCGCTTCCCAGACGATATCATCCCGTGACCGAAGAGGTGCGGAAACGGCTCGATTATGAACTGGGTGTCATTGAAACTATGGGATTCCCCTCGTATTTCCTAATCGTCTGGGACTATGTCAAATTCGCCAGAGACCATGACATTCCCGTCGGTCCCGGCCGTGGTTCTGCCGCCGGTTCCGTTGTAGCCTATCTGTTGGAGATTACCGGGCTGGATCCGCTTAAATACCATCTTCTTTTCGAACGATTCCTCAATCCGGAACGGGTCACCATGCCGGATATTGATATGGACTTCTGCTACGAAAACCGCAGCAAGGTCATCGATTACGTCACGCAGAAATATGGGCAGGATCATGTAGCCCAGATTATCACTTTTGGTACTCTGGCTGCCCGTGCGGTCCTGCGCGATGTGGGGCGGGTCATGGACATGCCTCTCAGTGAAGTGAACCGCATCGTCAAAATGGTGCCGGCCGAGCTGGGCATTACCCTCGATAAAGCCCTCGATGAAAGCAAGGAATTCCGCGGTGAATACGAAAAAGACGAACAGGTGCATCAGCTCGTTACCTACGGGAAAATCCTCGAAGGTCTGCCACGCCACTCGTCTACCCACGCAGCAGGGGTGGTCATTTCGGCCGCTCCTGTCGATGACTATGTGCCGGTCCAGTTTTCCAAAGAACATTATCTGACGACCCAGTATGATAAAGACCTCGTAGAAGAACTGGGCCTGCTGAAAATGGACTTTCTCGGCCTGCGTACACTGACCGTCATCGGGGATACGATCAAGCTCATCAAGGCCAACCGCGGCATCGACCTCGATATCAATGCCATTCCTCTCGATGATCCGGAAACGGGGAAACTGCTCACGGAAGGTGATACGGCCGGCGTATTCCAGATGGAATCGGAGGGTATAACCAACCTGGTCAAGGAACTGGCACCGACTCATTTCGAAGATATGATCCCCACGGTGGCCCTGTACCGGCCGGGGCCTCTGGGAAGCGGCATGGTAACGGATTTTATCAAGCGAAGCCATGGTGAAACAAAGGTAACCTATCTCCACCCGCTGCTGGAACCCATCCTGAAAGATACGTACGGTGTCATCCTCTATCAGGAACAGGTCATGCAGATTGCTTCGGCTATGGGTGGCTTTACGTTGGGGCAGGCCGACCTGTTGCGCCGCGCCATGGGCAAGAAAAAGGAAAAAATCCTGGTGGCACAGCGTAAGAATTTCCTGGCTGGCACACAGAAAAATCATATTCCTGATGATATAGCCAATAAAGTATTCGACCTCATGGTTTACTTTGCCGGTTATGGGTTCAACAAGTCCCATTCCGCAGCCTATGCCTATATTGCCTGGCAGACGGCTTATCTGAAAGCCCATTTCCGTCCGGAATTCATGGCGGCCACCATGACCAGTGTCATCAATGATATCAGCAAAATCAGTTATTATATCCAGGAATGCAAGCGCCATGGCGTGCCTGTTTTGTCTCCTGATGTCAATGCCAGTGTCTATATGTTTTCTGTACAGGGAGAGAGCATCCGTTTTGGCCTGTCCGGCGTCAAGAGTGTAGGGCAGAACGCCATCACGGAAATTGTGAATAAACGGGAACAGGACGGACCCTATCAGTCGCTGGAAGATTTTTGCAGCCGCGTTGATTTTCATCTGGTCAATAAACGGGCCATGGAAAGTCTCATTAAATGCGGGGCTATGGACTCGTTTGGCAAACACCGGTCCCAGCTCATGTCGGTTCTCGACCAGGCCATGGCACTGGGGTCTCTGTATCAAAAAGAACGCGATTCAGGACAGATGGGCCTCTTTGACATGGAAGAGGAAAAACAGGTATCGTCACTGACCTATCCTGCCGTTCCGGAATATCCGATTGAAATGCGGCTGGCTATGGAAAAAGAGTATGACGGCTTTTATTTTTCCGGGCATCCCCTCGATGCGTTCCATGATGTCATGGACAGGTTGACGCCATTGTCGGCACTATATGGAGAACATAAAGAGCAGTACGATGGGCGGGTCATGGAAGTAGGCGGACTGATCACGGCCCGGCGTCAGGTCCTCACCAAGCACAAGGACACGATGGCGATTCTGACACTGGAAGATTATACCCACACGATCAGCATCGTCGTATTTCCCAAGACGTACGGGCGCTATGGCATCCTCACTGCCACCGATCTGGCTGTCCGTATCACCGGGCGGGCCGATATCAACGACGAAAACACCCAGATTGTGGCAGAACGTATCGCGCCACTGGGAGAAGAAAAAGCAGAGGCTCCCATTGCCAGTGCCCATGCAGCCATCCATACAGGAGCTATGTGGCAGCCCGGAGGAGGAACGAAATTGTTCATTAAAATCCCGGCCCACCTGGAACGGACGGATCTGAGCTCGACCATTGCAGGGGTCCTGAAAAAATATCCGGGAACGGTCAAGGTCTATTTTCACCTCATGGGAAGCCGCAAGACGATACTGACCAACGAACAGTACTGGATTACGCCGGATGAAGACCTCCATCGCGAACTCCAGGCCCTGCTGGAACCGGGGTCTCTGGTGTTGAAGTAAAGAGGAGATGGTGGATTCACCCCTTGACAAACAGGACACAACCTATTAAAATGTCGGATATATGGAAAAGCAATGAACAAGACGGTCTGCAGATACTTCTTGGCAGCGAACCGGGGACAGTGTGAGCCCGGGAAAGAGAGTCTGCAGGCGGATCACTTGGGAGCTGCAGCCGCGTTCCGGCTGACGGGTAGCGCCGTTATACTGCTATGAGAGTGGCTGCACAGCAGTCAATAGGGTGGTACCACGGTGATTACGTCTTCGTCCCTTTGGGATGGAGACGTTATTTTTTTACTTTTGAAGGAGGAAATATAATGGATTACGGTAAAACGCTTCATTTACCAGAAACCGACTTTCCCATGCGCGGCAATCTGCCGAAACGCGAACCAGATATGATCAAATTCTGGCAGGAAAACAAAATCTATGAAAAACGCTTGAAGAAGAGACAGGGCTGCAAGAAATTTATTTTGCACGATGGCCCTCCGTACGCCAATGGCAAACTCCATATCGGCCATGCGTTAAATAAATGCCTGAAAGACTTCATCCTGAAATACAAGACCCAGACCGGTCATTATACCAAATATATCCCTGGCTGGGATACGCACGGCCTGCCTATCGAACATGCCGTCATCAAAGATACGGGTCTCAACCGTCATGAAATCGCACCGCTTGACCTGCGGGCCAAATGTCGTGAATACGCTCTCCAGAACGTCGATATGCAGCGCAAGGATTTCATCCGTTTTGGCGTCCTCGGCGACTGGGAACATCCCTACCTGACATTGCAGAAGCCGGTCGAAGTCGCACAGATCGGGGTATTTGGAGAAATGGCCAAGAAAGGCTATATCTACAAAGGCCTGAAGACCGTATACTGGTGCCCTCATTGTGAAACGGCACTGGCTGAAGCCGAAATCGAATATAAAGACGATAAATCGTTCTCTATTTACGTAAAATTCAAATCGGTAGATCTCAACTGCCATATGCCGAAAGGTGCCGATCCGGAAAAGGTATTTGCCCTCATCTGGACGACGACACCCTGGACCATTCCCTGCAACGTGGCTATCAGTGCCAACGAAGAATTTGACTATGTCTGGGTCCGGGTAGGTGATGAATATCTGCTCATGGCCAAAGATCTGGTTGAACCGACCATGAAGGCCGGCAAAGTAGAAGATTACGAAGTACTGCCGGATGTCATGAAAGGCAAACAGCTCGAAGGCCTCGTATTCCAGCATCCTCTTTATGCGGACCGTAAAGTGCCTGTTATCCTGGGCGACCATGTCACTCTGGAAGCCGGTACGGGCCTCGTCCACACGGCTCCGGACCATGGCGAAGATGACTTCAATGTCTGCATGAAATATGCTGCCTGGGGTTTGAAACCGCTGGGCACAGTAGATGGAACCGGCCGTTACACCGATAAGGTTCCCGGATTTGAAGGCCAGTTCGTATTTGATTCCAACGTGCCGGTCATCAAAAAACTGGCAGAAATCAATGCCCTCTTTGCCAAGAGCACGTTCCGTCATCAGTATCCGCACTGCTGGCGCTGCAAACAGCCGATTATTTATCGTGCAACGGAACAGTGGTTTGCTTCCGTCGATGGGTTCCGCCAGGAAGCGCTCGACGCTATTGACAAAGTACGCTGGATTCCATCCTGGGGCCATGACCGTATTTACAATATGATCCGCGACCGCGGTGACTGGTGCATTTCCCGTCAGCGTGTCTGGGGCGTGCCCATTCCTATCTTCTACTGCAAGAACTGCGGCGAACACATCATCAACGACGAAACAATTTCGCATCTGCAGAAGATGTTTGCTGAAGAAGGCTCCAACACATGGTGGATGCATGACGTCAAAGAACTCCTGCCCGAAGGCTATAAGTGCCCGCACTGCGGCGGTACGGAATTCCGCAAAGAAGAAGACACTATGGATGTCTGGTTTGATTCCGGCTGCACTCATCAGGGTGTCATGAAAAATGACCCTGATTCGGGATATCCTGTCGATATGTACCTCGAAGGATCCGACCAGCACCGCGGCTGGTTCAACAGCTCTCTTCTGACTTCCGTTGCTATCAACGGCATCGCTCCTTACCGTCAGGTCCTGACCCATGGCTTTACTGTCGATGGTGAAGGCCGCAAGATGAGTAAATCCGTCGGCAATACGGTCGCTCCGCAGGAAGTTATCGAAAAATACGGTGCCGATGTCATGCGTCTCTGGGTTGCATCAGCTGACTATCAGGGTGATATCCGCCTCTCGCCGAAAATCCTGAAACAGCTTTCCGACGTATATCGTAAGATCCGCAATACCTTCCGCTATCTCCTGGGCAACCTGGCCGATTACAATCCGGCAACGGATGCTGTCGCTTATGAAGACATGTCCGAACTGGATAAATGGGCACTCCTGCGCATGGAACAGGTATTGGAAACGGTAACCGATGCTTATGAAAATTACCAGTTCCACGTCATGTATCATGCTATTCACAATTTCTGCACCGTCGATCTGAGTGCTATCTACCTGGATATCATCAAAGACCGTCTTTACACGGAAAAAGCCGATGCCAAGATCCGCCGCAGTGCCCAGACGGCCATGTATCAGATTCTCGATACACTGGTCAAAATCCTCGCTCCTGTCCTGTCCTTTACAACCGAAGAAGTATGGCAGAACATGCCCGCTGTAGAAGGAAAAGAAGAAAGCGTACTGCTTACGGACTGGCCGGAAAAACATCCGGAATATCTCAATGCCGATATGGAAAAACGGTGGAATACGCTCCTGTCGTACCGCAGTGATTTCATGCGTGCTCTGGAAGTTGCCCGTAAAGATCATAAAATCGGCCATCCTCTCGACGCAGCCGTTACGATTTATGCCGATGGAGAAGACTATGATTTCCTCAGCCAGTGGCAGAAACGCCTGGCGACACTGCTTATCGTCAGTGAAGTCACTCTCGTAAAAGGAGATGCCCCGGCTGATGCTATGGCTGGTGAACACCATGCAGACACGAAGGTTGTCGTAGAACCGTCGTCCCATGAAAAATGCGAACGCTGCTGGAAACATGATGCCAGTGTCGGTTCCGACCCGGACCATCCGACATTATGTGCCCGCTGCGCTGCTGTATTGAAAAAATAATATCCTGCCGGAATTACCGGCAACAAAAGGAGCTGTCGCATAAAGACAGCTCCTTTTTGAGTTTTAAGTTGTCAGTTTGTAGTGGATTAAAAAGTTTAATTCATTTTCTATAAACTACAAACTATACAGCAAAAGGGACTGCACATGATGACATTATGCGACAGTCCCTTTTGATTTCTTAGCGGCCACAGATTCTGTCTGGCACTTATGTGGAGATAATATATTGTACCCATGACTGAAAGTTTAGAATTACGCAATGAGAATAACAATTTTATATAACATATATAGATACGAGTGTTGACATAGATGCAAGTGAGTAGTATGCTACATACAAGCGAAGACGATAAGGAGGTGATTCATATGGTGATAACCAAGATTTCCATCAAAGAGCAGGTGTATGAATATCTGAAATCAGCTATTGTCCGGGGAACTCTCGCTCCACATACGATTTATTCTGAACAGATGATCGCTGACGAATTGCAGGTATCGCGGACCCCCGTACGGGAAGCGATACAACTCCTGAAGCATGAAAACCTGGTCGAAATTTATAGCAACCGCGGTTTTGGTGTCAAAGCTATCTCATCAGAAGATATAGACGAAATCATCGAGGCCCGTCTGGCTATCGAGGAATTCGGCATACGCAGGCTGGTACGGGACTGCCGCTCAGAAAAAGGGCAGACGGCATTAGATCAACTGGCTTTGTGTATCGAAAAGACGAAGAAAGCTGCGAAATCACATCATCAATATGAATTTTCCGAATCGGACGTAGCGTTTCACAGGCTGCTGGTCGCCTTTACAGAAAATCCGTATCTGATGCAGGTTTCTGATATGATCCATACGAAGCAGGAACAGGCAACTGTCCATTCTCTCCATGATACAGACCGTATGGCAAAGGCAATCAGGGAGCATGAATGTATTTTGACGTTTCTGCGTGCCGGTGATGAAACAGGGGCAGTCAGAGCCTTTGAAGAGCATATGCAGGTTACCAGCGAAATCCTGCACACAGCTGAAACCGTAGCAGACAATTAAAATTTTATTATATTGCTGGTCAAGGAGGTCATTACTATGTTAAAAGTAGGGTTTGTAGGTCTGGGTATTATGGGTAAACCGATGGTCATGAATATGCTGAAAGCCGGCATTGATGTCACCGTATCCGATTTGAAACAGGAACTGGTCGATGAAGTCGTTGCGGCCGGCGGTAAATCGGCAGCGTCGGTCAAAGAACTGGCTAAAGGCAAAGATGCCGTATTTACTATTCTGCCGACAGCAGCTATCGTACAGGACGTACTCACGAAAGAAGACGGCATCCTGGCCGGCGTCGATGCAGGTACAGTCGTCGTCGATTGCAGCTCCGTTTCTCCTATCGAATCCAAACAATGCCGTGATCTGGCGGCTGCCAAAAACTGCCCCTTCCTCGATGCTCCTGTCAGCGGCGGCGAAGAAGGCGCTATTAATGGTACCCTGGCATTCATGATCGGTGGCGATGAAAAAGCTGCTGAAAAAATCAAAGATGCTTTCGAAGCCATGGGTTCCAGCTGGATCGTCGTCGGCCCGACCGGCAGTGGTTCTGTCACGAAACTGGCCAATCAGATTATGGTAAATGTCAATATCTGTGCCGTTGCCGAAGCACTGGTACTGGCCCAGAAAGCCGGCGCAGATCCGAAGAAAGTATTTGAAGCCGTCCGCTGCGGCCTGGCTGGCAGCACCGTTCTGGAAACGAAAGCACCGAAGATGTTCAACCGTGATTTTAAAGCCGGCGGCACCATCAAGGTCAACCTGAAGGATATCACGAATGTCATGAATACAGCCCGCGATCTGCAGGTACCACTGTTCCTGTCCGGAATCGTACAGCAGATCCAGCTCAGCCTTAAACAGTCCGGTCATATTATGGATGACCATGCCGGCTACGTTCAGTTCTACGAACAGATTTCCGGTGTCACTGTCAAAACGGAAGAAAAATAAGGAGTGCAGAAGAGGAGATTATCATGGCGAAAGTATTAAAAGAAGAATTATTCAATACCCTTCCGGCTGTACAGGTGAATGAAGAAGAAATCACGAAAGAACTGCTGAAAGAATTACAGGAATTCCATAAAAAAATCGTCGTCCTCGACGATGATCCCACAGGAACCCAGACAGTACACGACATATCTGTATACACGGAATGGACGGAAGATGCCCTGACCCAGGGCTTTGACGAAGCCAATTCAGAATTTTATGTATTGACTAACTCCCGGGCTTTCTCACGCCAGCATACAACGGAAGTACATCAGACGATAGCACAGCGGGTATCGGCTATTGCCAAAAAGACCGGCAAAGATTTCATCGTCATCAGCCGTAGTGATTCCACGCTGCGCGGCCACTATCCGCTGGAAACGCAGGTCCTCAAAGATACACTGGAAGCGAATGGCGCTCCTGTCATCGACGGGGAAGTCCTGATGCCATTCTTTAAAGAAGGCGGCCGCTTTACGATTGGAAACGTTCATTACGTACAGGAAGGGGACTATCTGGTACCGGCCAATGAAACGGAATTTGCCCAGGACAGCACCTTTGGATATACGGCGGCGACTATGCCCGAATATATCGAAGAAAAAACGGGCGGTGCGTATAAGGCTGACAGTGTTACCTGCATTGCCCTGGAAGATCTGCGGGCCGGTAATATAGATAAAGTAGCAGCCCAGCTGGAAGCGGTCCATGATTTCAACAAAGTCATCGTCAATTGCACCGATTACATTGATGTCAAAGTATTTGCCCTGGCATTGCTCAAGGCAATGAAAGCGGGACGTCATTTCATGTTCCGTTCCGCAGCGGCTCTGACCAAAGTACTGGGTGGCGTATCGGATAAACCTCTGCTGACGAAAGAAGAATTGGTCGTAGCCGGCAACACGAATGGCGGCCTCATCATCATCGGCTCCCATGTCAAGAAGACGACTCAGCAGCTGGAAAAATTGAAAGAACTGGATAATATTGATTTTATCGAATTCAATCATCTCATGGTCCTGGAAAGTGATGAAAAACTGGAAGCAGAAATCCAGCGCGTCATCGATAAGACAGAAGCGAACCTGAAAAAAGGCATTACGACCGCCGTTATGACAGGGCGCAAGCTGTTGAAAATGGATACGAAAGAAGAATCTCTCCGCGTGTCTGTCAAGATTTCCGATGCACTGGTCAGCATTGTGACACGCTTGTCTGTCCAGCCGAAATTCATCATTGCCAAAGGCGGTATTACGTCCAGCGATGTGGCGACTAAAGGCCTGTCTATCAAGAAAGCACTGGTTCTCGGTCAGGTGGCTCCTGGCATTCCTGCGTGGAAAGCCGGAAGCGAAAGCAAATTCCCTGGCATGAGCTATGTCGTATTTCCGGGCAATGTCGGGGCTGTGACGACTCTGCGTGATGTCGTGGCCATGATGAATGCCTGAGATAGGAGTCATCTATGCTTATTAATCTCCGGGACATGCTGCATTATGCAGAAGAAAAAAATATAGCCGTCCCTTCCTTCAATGTCTATAATGTGGAATCTGTCCAGGCTGTCTGGCAGGCGGCGACGAAAAAAGATTCACCTGTCATCATTGCGTTTGGTGAGTCCTATGATAGTCATATGCCGATTGAATCGGCGGCGGCTTTGATATTGTCTTATGTCCGCGATGCACAATTGCCAGTGGTGCTTCATCTGGACCATTGCCGGAGTCAGCGGAATATCCTGCGCGCTTTGCGGGCTGGTTTTACCTCTGTCATGTTCGACGGATCAGCAAAGCCGCTGGCTGACAATATTGAAGATACGAAGGCTATTGTACGTATGGCACATGATCTCCATGTCAGCGTCGAAGGCGAATTAGGCTATATGAATGAAGAAGACGGTACAGGCAGTGTTGCTCCTGGTACAGGATACACGACCGTCGCTGCGGCCCGCCAGTATGCTGAGGAAAGCGGTGTCGATGCCCTGGCCATAGCCATCGGAAATGCCCATGGTATTTATAAGGGTACGCCCAGTCTGGATCTGGACCGCCTCGATGATATCCGGCAGGCTGTCACGGTCCCACTGGTCCTCCATGGCAGTTCGGGAATTCCTGTAGCGTTGCTGCAGGAAGCTATCCGCCGGGGAATCCGCAAAATCAATGTAAATACGGAAGTATCGACGACGGGAATTCAGGCTGCACGGGATTTCCTCGCTACTCATATGGATCCCAATACACGATTCGAAAAAATGACAAAAGCTGCCGAAACGGCGATGAGTCAGGTCGTACAGACGTATATTGATATTTGTGCATTGAAAAAATAATCATAGTACACGAAAAAGGCGCTGTCTTCATTGGAACAGCGCCTTTTCGTGTACTATGAAATCTTCCGTTTCATTTACTCAATATGGTATTCGAGATATAGTTTTTTCCGTACCTCTTCATTTTCAATGGCTAAATCCAGATCTTGAAGGCGGCCATCGGCTTTTAATAATTTTAGTAAAGTCGTCAGCCGGCTTTCTCCCTCCCGGCGGCCTTCCTGACGCCCTTCCTGGCGTTCTTCCATGCTCCATTTTTCCATTTCTCTGCACATGGCATTCACCTCCTCAGGATTATTTTTGTAACGGGAAACTTATTGTTTTTGCTAGAAATTATTTATATACAATTCAAGTATATCATAAAAATAGAAAGAGAACAAATGTTTTATCTGTAGCAGACAGAATGGCATTTCGGCTTTTAATACGTAATGTAATTATACATGCTTATATAGCATAACTCGCCGCGTTTTTATATATTATGGTCATAATATATATTACTGTTTGACAAGCGTATTAAATGGGTTATAATATATTTATGAAAAGAAAGAAATCATCTAGTTTATCATCTATTGTACCTATCATTTAGTATCCTAGTACTGTAGAAATTGATTCCCAGACATGCTATGTTTCTATTGTCAGAACAGGAGACAGCTCCTTTGGATTCCGCCCCCCGTTTTCAACGTATCAAACAGAAAACATCCTGAGAACCAAAGGAGAGGAAGTGTAACCATGGACGCACTGAAAAAAGCTGTACCACTGCTGACAACGGTTGTTATTATCGGACTGGCTGCTGCAGTTATTTATTTTGAATAAGCAATGGAGAACGGGCTGCCTGTAAAGACAGCCTGTTTTTGATATAGGTGTAGTAGCAGTAGCCGCACTGGCTCTGATTCTTTAATATTAACAGATACTTTCATACATCCATATAAACATAAAATGCGCCGGAGAGGGGAAGTTCCGGCGCATTTTATATTTATATGGAAAAACCGCGGCATAGAATATATCCTGTGCCGCGGCTTTTTTTTAACTTATTTATTGCTGTCAGCGATGCATTCGTTCAGATCTGCAATCAGAGCGTCTACGTCAATGCCGTGTGCACCGGCACCTTCGCCAATGGTTTCAAAATGAGCGGCCATGCAGCCGATGCAGCCGAGACCATAAGCCTGGAATATCTGCACGATTTGTGGATATTTCTGGACAGCTTCGATGATACCTGTGTCTTTGGTAATAACTGGCATGTGAATTCCTCCTTAAAAATTCTTTTCCGAACGTTTTGAAAGAACTCCGGACTGGATTCATTATATCATACTTTATCTCCTTTGGCAGGTGGTAAATGCAACGAAATTGCAGAAAATTCTAACTTTTTTTTTAAGGATGATGAGTCATAGCAAGTAGATTTCACGACAGCATATACACATCGTACAGACATTATATATAACAATTATTTATTTCTATATAATAATTTTATTAGAATACATCATTTTACGATTAAGTTAAACGTAAAACGTAAACATAAAGAGTAGAGTAAATAAACTTTTTGTTTTATATAAAATAATAAAATATAGTAGCATGGTTCGTATATTTTTAGTTTTCATATAACAACAAGAAATAGAATAAACATATTTTATACATTTGTCCATTTGCGATAATATTTATTCGTCGATTATGATTATTATGCTATTCTCATTTTATATTTATATTATATTTTGTTTATAAAGGTATTAACACAATGTTATTTGACCCGGAACACAGATTAAGGTGTAAAATAGTGACGATTTTTTACAATATCATTACAAACATATTGCAAATACAAACGAGAAAAGAATTTACATCACAAAACTGTAAATAAGGTGGGAGGCTTTATGAACAAAATTTACAAAGTCATTTACAGCAAAGTACGGAATTGCTATATCGTCGTATCGGAACTGGCGAAAAGCCATGATTCAGCTCATGGTACACGCAGTCGCAGCGGATGTGCCCGCAAAGCGGCCGTTCTGGCAGCCTTTGTCCTGACGACAACGCTGGCGGCAGTGCCGGTTTGGGCGGCTGATAGTAAGGGAAATATCAATAATGTTGTAACAATAAAAAATAATCAGCCAGATAGGTCGGCTATGGATGGTACCAATAATCTTAATGGGACTAATAATGTGGTATATGGGACTGGCAATACTGCTGATAAATCGGGGGCTGTTATAGTAGGGAAAAATAGTAAAGGTGATCAGGACAGTGTTGTCATAGGGAATAATGCGCAGAGTAATGCTGAAGACCAAATTATCATTGGACAGGCTACTGCTAATGGGGGGGCTATTGGCAGCATTATCATTGGTAATACTACCAGTGTTGTCGGTTCATCACAATCTGTAATTATAGGAAATGGCATCCAAGACAATAGTTCTGGACAAGGAGTTGTCATTATTGGTAATGGCGCTATTGCGAACAGTAATGCTGCAGGCTATAACGATAATGGAAAATACATACCAGCGGGAATCGTTTTAGGGGAATATTCTTATAGTGATAGAAGAGCAGGAAGAACTGGATATGTGCCTGGTTCTACTAATAATACAATACCTTCAAAGCCTTCGACTGCGTATACGCCGAAGTTTTGGAATGCTGTATGGACAGCGACGGCGAATCCATTGGCTATTGGTGATGTCGATGATGATTCAAGTGGCAAAGGCGAGGAACACAATAAAATGCTTGTAACTCGTCAAATTACAGGTGTAGCCGCTGGGTCAGCGTTAACGGATGCCGTCAACGTAGCTCAGCTGCAAGCTGCTATAGCCCAGTTTAGCGGTGGCGGCACCGGCGGCAGTGGAGTCCACGATTACAGCGTCAAATCGGTCAACCCGGGTACAGATAACAACTATAACAATGGGGGAGCTTCCGGCGATAATGCTCTGGCTGCCGGGGTCAATGCTTCGGCAACGGGTGCTCATTCAGTAGCTGTCGGTAACGGCGCAACCGCAAAAGGTCAAGATTCTATTGCTCTTGGTACGGGCGCCGTAGCAGATGGAATCGGTGCCACCGCTATTGGACAGTACAATACGGCGTCGGGCCAAAATTCATTGGCCTTTGGCGGCGGTTATAATAAAGGCCAAAAAGGGAATACTTCCAGCGGCGTCGCTTCGGTAGCCTTTGGGGAAGGAACCCAGGCTATTGCCGAAGGAACCCTGGCCTTTGGGGCGAATACTCAGGCCGGTTCCACTGAAAAAGACAAAAATGGCAATCCATTGGGACAGAATTCCGTGGCTTTCGGTAACGGGACAAAAGCCATCGGAGGCCGCTCCTTGGCTTTTGGAGAACGGACCGTTGCCAGTGCCAACGATGCCACGGCCTTTGGCAATGAAAGCGTTGCTTCCGGCACAGGAGCCACGGCTTTCGGCAACAAAAACCAGGCCACCGGTCTGTATGCCACAGCCTGGGGCGGCGGAGATAAAAAGGTTGACAATGGAGATGGCACCACAAAGAAAGTCGGCACGGTAGCCAGCGGTACCTATGCTACGGCCTTTGGGGAACGGACGGAGGCCAGCGGGGAAAGTGCCACGGCCTTTGGCAGTGATTCTACGGCCAGCGGGAAAAATGCTGCGGCCTTTGGCGAAAATTCTACAGCTTCCGGCGAAGCCTCTACTGCCTTTGGTATCGGCTCCACGGCAGCGGCTAAGAACTCCCTGGCCGCTTTGGGTGGCACAGTGGATGAAAAAGCCACCAATGCCGCCGCCATCGGCAATGGTGCACAGACCAAACTGGCGGATACGGTGGCACTGGGCAGCGGATCCGTAGCTGACCGGCAGAGCGGTGTCAAAGGGTATGATGCCGCCACCGGGGCGGAAACGACCCAAACTTCTGCCGCCTGGGTCTCCAATGCCAATGCCATAGCGGTGGGCAACGGCGACACTCTGACCCGGCAGATTACCGGGGTGGCAGCCGGGTCCGATGATACGGATGCGGTGAACCTGGCCCAGCTGAAGGAAGTGGGCAAACTAGCAAAGAAACACACTACCGTTTCTGTAGGGAACAACAAGGCTGACGCTGATGATTCCTTGGTCAAAGGCGGCAACCTAGAACTGAAGCGGCATACCACCGACGGCCAGGCCAATTATGACGTGGCCCTGAGCAAGGATGTGATCCTGGGTGAACAGGAAGAACATAAAGGCGGCAGCCTGGTAGTGAACAGCGTGGCCCAGTTCCGGACGGCTCCGGAATCCAAAGAGACGTATCCGGTGAAAGAAGCCGTCAAGATTGACGGGACCACGGTTTCCGTGGTGAAGAACGACGGCACCAACGACCAGCGCCAGGTAGTATTAGGTATCGGCCAGGATACGGGCGGCTATGTGGCTCTGTTCGATAACACCGGCAAGACGCCTACCTATATCTTCAACGCCATTAGTCATGGCATCACCTATCTGAAGGACAACCAGACCTATCCGGCGGACCAGGCCAACGAATTCAAACGTCTGGAATACGGAGACATCACCAATGGTTCCACCCAGTTCATCGCTACCCTGGATGATGGGCTGAAATTTAGCGGCGATCAGGGTACGGCTTCTGCGGTAAAACTGAACCAGAAACTTACTGTTACTGGCGGAGTAACTAGCCCGGATAATCTGGCCAATGCCAACAACATCGGCGTGGTTTCCAGCCAGGATGGGGACAATGGCAAACTGGAAATCAAACTGAACAAGGACCTCACCGGCCTCAATACGGTCACGGCCGGTGAGGCCAAGATCGGCCACAGCGCTGATGGCGTACTGCCTACGGTTCAGAATGGCTCGCCCACCGGCGGTCATGCAGCAGCCGGGGACTATGTAACGGGCCTGACCAACAAAGAATGGACCGTTACAGACCCCACCTATGTGAGCGGACGGGCCGCTACAGAAGATGAACTGCGGACCGTATCCGATGCGGTGAGCAGCAATACCACCAACATTACCAATAACACGACCCAAATCACCAACAATACCAATACCATCGCCAAAGGCCTGAGCTTCACTACCAACACCAAGGATAAAACCAACACCACGGAAAACTACAAGGGCTACAAAGTGGTAAAACGCAATCTGGGAGATACCATCGCCATCAAGGCCAGCGACGAAGCCGACGGACACAGCTACAGCACTGCCAACCTGACTACCCGGATTGCCGAAAATAGGGACATTTCCATCCTGATGGATGAAAAGCCCTCGTTCACTATGGTGACTACGGGCGACGTGATTTATACGGGCAATCCTGACAGGAAAGATAAGGACGGGAAAGCGGCTCAGGCGGACACCAGTGTCCATTATGGGGACAAGACCCTGACGGATAGCAAGAACATTACTACGTCCGATAATGAAACCAAGTCCACTCGGTTGGGGTACCAGGATGCCCAGGGTAAACACCACGATATTGCTACCATGGACGATGGCCAGATCTACGCCGGGGATATCAAGGCAGACGGCACGGCCGACAGCAACGGCTTTGCCCGGACCATGAACCAGAAGACTACCATCAACGGCGGCGTGAAAGAGGCCGGGAAACTTACCGACAACAACATCGGCGTCGTTTCCAACGGCACCGACACCCTGACGGTGAAACTGGCCAAGGACCTGAAAGACCTGACTTCTGTCACCACGGGCAAGACTGTCCAGAACGACAGCGGCATCAAGATCACCAACGATGCAGGCGATGAGACCAAGAACGTCATCATCAACGGCGACCAGATTTCCTTTGGCGGCAACCAGGTTAACAACATGGGCAGCGGCTCCGACGGCACGGCTGATGGAAAACCGACCTACAACACGGACACCAACGGCGCCAATATCGGTGATGTGAAGAATATCGCGGGCAGCACCACGGAGGCAGCCAAGCTCACTGGCGACTCGAATATCACCGTCACCTACAATGATGCGGCTGCCGGCGGCAAGAACACGGTCAAGCTCAACGACAGCATCACGCTGGGCAGCGATGACGGTAAGAAAGTTACCATCGACGGTACGAAGGGCACTATTACGGCTGGTGATAAAGTCAGCTTTGATGGCAGTACTGGCAAGGGCAGCATCGGTGGCGTGACCATCGGCAGTCAGACCGGCGTTGCCACTACCAAGAAAGATGGCGATACCACCAAGACGGAAGACGGCACCTTTGTTACGGGCCTGACCAATACCACCTGGAACCCCGATGCCAATGGTATCGTCAGTGGCCGGGCGGCTACGGAAGATCAGCTCAAGACCGTGTCTGATACGGTCAATACCGGCTGGGAACTGGACGTCAACGGCGGCAAGCGGAAAGATGTGACGCCTGCCAGCAGGAAGGTCAACTTTGTTCAGGGCCAGAACATCACCATCACCGGCAGCGGTGATGATGTTACCGTGGCCACGGCAGATGATGTACGGTTTGACACAGTACGTATAACCAGCGATAAAAATGATTCAGGCAGCTATACCGGTGGCATCACCATTGGCAAGCAGTCCGGAAACAATCCGGATGGAACGGTAAGTGACAACCCCGGACCTGGGTATTACATTACCGGTCTGGAAAATAAGGATTGGGACAGCACCAAAATTCAGCATGGACGTGCCGCTACGGAAGATCAGCTGCAACAGGTAGCCGAAGATATTAAACAAGGCACCGTAACAGGCGATAAATATATCACCGGTGGTACAGCCACTTATACGGACAACGGCAGTGGGTCTGCAGCTCTTTCCGGGACCAATGGACTGGCAGGAACCATTTCCGGCCTCCATGATTATTACATCAAGGAAGGCACAGTATCAGACGATGGCAAGACTCTGACGCTCACCAAGAATGACGATTCAAAAGTCACTGTTAACCTGGGGAAGGTCATGCAGTCGGATATGCGTCTGGTGCAGAATCCTGCCAGCACGGATGGCAAGTACACTGTTGACAGCAATGGCAATCTGACACTGACCGTGCAGGATGCCAACGGCACGGAATCTACGAAGCAGACCATTACCCTTTCCGGACTGGCATCCAAAGCAGAAGTAGATAAGGGACTCAATTTTGCGGCCAACTCCGGTACCGCCTATAAAGCCAAGCTAGGTGATACGGTGACCATCAAGGGCACTGCTGTCAAAGATGGCCATAATTACAGCGATGAGAACGTGACTACCGAAGTGGATGCCAACGGCAATATTACTATCAAGCTGGATAAAGCCCTGACAGCTGACACGGTGATGGTTAACGGCAAAGACGGCAGAGATGGCCAAATCGGCCTGAACGGCAAGGACGGTGCTGACGGCACGGTGACCACCATCATCCGGACTATCGGTAAGAATGGCACGGATGGCAACGATGGAAAACCTGGTGTCAACGGCACTGACGGTATCACCCGTATTGTCTATCAGGATGGGAAAGATGGAGAACCGGCCACTACGACCCATACGGTAGCTACCTTGGATGATGGCTTGAAATTCGGGGCTAACCATCCGGTGGCCGAGAATGGGGACAACCCGGTAGGGAACACGCTGAACAGTACCATCAACATTAAAGGTGCCGGCACCAAGACGCTTGACCAGTATTCCGGCAAGAACCTGGTTACCTCTGTTGAACAGGATGACAAGGGCAACACCACTATTAACGTACTCATGGATAAAAACATCTCTGCTGACGGCGTTACCGTCGGTCAGGCGGGCCGTGACGGCAAGGATGGCTTGGCCGGTACCATCGGCATCAACGGCAAGGATGGGAAAGACGGCATCACAACCACCATCATCCGTACGGAAAAAGGCCAGCCCGGAAAGGATGGCACCAACGGCAAACCCGGCGTGGACGGTACGGATATCACCCGGATCGTCTACCAGAATGGCCAGGACGGCACCGATGGGAAAGATATCCATACGGTCGCTACCTTGGAGGACGGCCTGAAATTCGCCGGGGACGACGGGCAGAACGATACCACGAAAGTCATCAGCAAGAAGCTCAACGAGCAGCTGGATATCATCGGGGGAGCCGCCCTGGACAGCCTGACGGATAACAACATCGGGGTGAAGAACAAGGACGGCAAGCTCTATGTCCGCCTGGCGAAACATGTGGACTTGGATAAAGACGGTACTCTGAAAGCTGGAAATGCCACCTTTGGGGCTTTCAGCAATACGGAGCTCACCACCAACAAGAACAACCACCCGTCTGCCGGCAGCTATGCAACGGGCCTTTCTAACAAGGATTGGAGCGTGGCGGATCCGGAATATGTCAGCGGCCGGGCGGCTACGGAAGACCAGCTGAAAGTGGTCAGCGACGCCATTCACAACCGGCAGCTGGTGAACACGGATTATCAGCTGGTCCGGAATCCCAATACGGATGACGGCAGCTATACCGCCACCAACGGAGAACTGACCCTGACGGTCCGGGATACGGAACATACCAATGATCCCAAGTATCCGGACAAGACCATCACCATCAAGGACATCGCTTCCAAGACGAAGGTGGACGAAGCCTACGACCGGACCGTGAAATACGATATGAAGGACGGGAAGGTAGACAAGACCCACGTGACCTTTGAAGCAACGGACGCCGATGGCAATCCTCTGGATACCCAGGTGAGCCACATGGCCAGCGGGGCTTCGGAAATCACTGATGATGGGAAGGGCAATAAGACCTATACCTACAATACGGAAAACAATGCCGCCAACATCGGCGACGTGAAGCGCTTGGCAGCCGAATCCAGCCTGCACTACAGCGGGGATACGGGCACGGGCACCAGCCAGTTGAAGGATACGGTGGCCTTCAATGGTACGGAAGGCCAGATTGTCACTGCGGCGGAAGACGGCAAAGTCACGTTCAAACTGGCGGACGACCTGACGCCCCAGACCATCACCGTTACCGGAAAGGATGGGAAAGACGGCCAGCCGGGGACACCGGGCCATATCGGCATTGACGGCAAAGACGGGAAATCCAGTATCGGCATCGATGGCAAAGACGGCATCTCCATCAAGGGAGAAAACGGAACCATCGGCTTGAGTGGCAAAGACGGTATTTCCGTTAAAGGCAAAGACGGCAAGGATGGTGTCACCATCACTGGCAAAGATGGAGTGGATGGCGTAGACGGTGCTGAAGGCCATATCGGCCTGAACGGCAAGGATGGCATGGTGGATATCTGGACCAAACCGGGTAAACCAGGCGTCGATGGCAAGAATGGGGAAACCATGACCCGCATCGTCTACAAAGGTACGGATGGCAAGGAACATCAGGGGGCAACCCTCGATGACGGCCTGAAATTCCACGGCGACAGCGGCGATATCGTGACCCGCAAGCTCAACACCCAGCTGGATGTCTTGGGCGGCCAGACCGATACAAATAAACTGACGGCCACTACGGATGGCAATATCGGCGTCGTTTCCACGAAAGCAGCGGACGAAAACTCTAACGGTAAGCTGGAAATCCGCCTGGCCAAGGAACTGAAGAACCTCACCAGCGTACAGACCGGGGACACCACCGTAAATGATGATGGCTTGACCATTAATAAAGCCGGGAACGACAGCAAGGGTGATATCATCATCAACAAGAACACCGTTTCCCTTGCAGGGAACCAGATCACCAATATGGGTAGCGGCCTGGGGAATACCTACACCACAGCCGGCGACAATAACGGCGCCAATATCGGTGACGTGAAACAGATTGCCGATGGACGCCGGACTACCGTAAAATCTACAGATGGTACGGTCAGCGTAGTGGATAAGAATGCCAATGACCCCAATGCCACCAGTCATGACTATGACCTGTCCGTGGATATGTCGAAAGTGGCAGGAGCTGTGGATCTGAAATACAAGGGTGACAACAACACCCAAGGTAGCAACAAGCTCAGCGAAGCCGTCACCTTCAGCGGCACGGCCAATCAGATCGTCACCACTGCGGAAAACGGCAAAGTCACCTTCAGACTGGCTGATGATGTGACCACACAAACGATTACCGCTGTAGGCCAGAACGGCAATGATGGCCAGATCGGTCTTACCGGCAAGAACGGGGCCGATGGCTCTGTGACCACCATCATCAAGACGGTTGGGGCTAAAGGGACTGACGGCAAAGACGGCATCCCCGGCGTGGATGGCCAGCCTGGCAAGGATGGCATCACCCGCCTGACCTATGATGAAACAGACGATAAGGGCGGCACGGAACACCATGTAGTGGCGACTCTCGATGACGGCCTGAAATTCGTGGGCAACGACGGTAACGTAGTTACCCGGAAGCTCAATGACACCCTGTCCATCAAAGGCGGTATCGATGATGCAGAAATGCTGGCTGATGCTCAACGCGTATCCAGCCGCAACCTGGGTGTCCGTCAGAATGCAAACAACGATGGCCTGGAAATCGTCATGACCGATACCCCGGACTTTACGAAAGTTACGGTGGGCGAAGGGACGGATACCAACTCCAAGATTACCATTGGGAAACAGACCGTTACCGGAAAGAAAGCGGATGGCAGCGATGCAGACAAGCCTCAGACAGGCAACTACATCACCGGCTTGGACAACAAGGCCTGGGATAAAGACAATGTGGTGGCAGACCGGGCCGCAACGGAAGGCCAGCTGAGCCAGGCTATCAATGACATTTCCGGCAAGGACAAAGGCGGCTTTGGACTGGCTGACGAAAAAGGCAACACCGTGAAGAAAGATCTGGGCGAAACCATTGCTGTCAAGGGCGATGGCAAGAACATCGAAACCACGGTGAAAGATGGTGCCTTGGAAGTATCCCTGAAGAAGGATGTTGTTCTGGGCGACGACGGTAGCCTCAAGGTCGGGAATACCACCATCAACGGTGATGGCGTGGAAACCAACAAGGTCAAAGTCGGTGACATCACCATTACCCAGAACGGCATCAACGGCGGAGCCAAGCAGATTACCAACATCGCCAGCGGCATTAACGGCAAGAAGTATGCCGATGCCGGCGACAACAATGCGGCCAGCATCGGCGATGTGAAGCAGCTGGCCAAGAATGAAGCCAAAGCTTCGGAAGCCAAGAGCGGCAAAAACATCACCGTGAATGATGATCACACGGTGAACCTGAATGATGATATCATCCTGGGCAACGATTCCAATAAGCAGGTTGCCATCAATGGCTCTAATGGCCAGGTAGTCATTGGTTCCGGTGACAGCGCCATGACTCTGGGCAAGCAGGCCAATACAGCGGGAGACAGCAACCCTGAAAACGGCAATTATCTGAATGGTCTCGATAACAAGAAATGGGATGGGGAACACATCCAGAGTGGCCGGGCTGCTACAGAAGACCAGCTGAAGACTGTCAGCGACAAGGTGAACAGTGGCCGTAAGTTCCAGGGTGATGACGGCAAAGATGTGACCGTAGACCTGGGCAAGACTTTGAACATCAAAGGCGGTGCGACTGCAGTCAGCGATGCCAATAACGTCGGCATCGTGAGAGGGGACGACAATACCCTCAATGTACGGCTGGCCAAAGACCTTACTGGCCTGAACAGTGTGACTACGGGCAACACGACTATCAATAACAGTGGCCTGACCGTCAAAGGGGATGACAACCACAAGGATATCACCATCCAGCAGGGCAGCGTCAACATGGGCGGCAACAAGATTACAGGCGTTGCACCGGGTGCGGTGACACCGGACTCGACCGATGCCGTCAATGGCAGTCAGTTGTACGCCGCAGGCCAGGCCATTTCCAACCTGGGCGGAGCCGTAAATAAACTGGGGACCCGCGTAGATCGCGTCGGTGCCGGTTCGGCGGCTTTGGCGGCCCTCCATCCGCTGGACTTCGATCCGGACGACAAGTGGGATTTCGCAGCTGGCTACGGCCATTACCGGGGAGCCAATGCGGCAGCTGTCGGTGCGTATTACCGTCCCAATGAAGACACCATGTTCAGCATCGGCGGATCTTTCGGCGGTGGAGAAAATATGTTCAATGCCGGCGTCAGCATCAAACTGGGACAGGGCAATCACATATCGACGTCCCGCGTAGCCATGGCAAAGGAAATGGAAGCTATGCGCCGTCATATGGCCGAACAGGATGCCCTTATTGCCAAATTAGAAAGCATGCACGGCATGGCAGAAGGGCCGGAAAAGAGTGCCCTATTCCCCGATGTGGCAGAAAACCACTGGGCTTACCAGTACGTGACGGTTCTGGCCAAGAAAGGCCTTTTGGAAGGCTACCCTGATGGAGAATTCAAAGGGGACCGCATGATGACCCGCTATGAATTTGCAGCCATCGTATACCGCATTGTCGAAAGCGGTGCAGGAAGCATGGATCCGGAACTGAGTAAACTGGTCAAAGAATTTTCACCAGAACTCCAGTACATCCGGATTGACACGATTCATCGTGACGATAACGGACAGCCGACGGTACAGCGTGTCCGCGTCAAAGACAGAAAATAGAACGTACGTAAATAAACGGAGCAGTCTGACAGACTCATCTGGGTCTGTCGGACTGCTCCGTTTTATCTTTATCTATTGTACTTGTTATTTTTCTACAGCCGTGCGTTCTAGCAGTGTGCCGTCGGGCAGGAAACTCTGGAATGTCAGTTGATTTTCTGTAGCTTCCATGGTCATATAATTATCTGTTTCCGGCTGAGGGGCCACGTATTCATCCAGGCTGTGCTGTTTCCAGAGGCCGGGATACTGGACATTGCCGGCCACGCCGGTGATGATATAGAGGGGGCCCGACGGATCGCGCTGGAAATTCCGGATATGTCCCCGGTCGCGGTAGGTGTGCAGATGGGCAGACAGGACGACGTCTACGCCTGCTTTATCGAATAGGGGCATCCAGAATGTGCCTTCTGGAGAAAATCCTTCTTCCCGTGGCTGGGGCCGGTTGGCAAAGCCATACTGCAGCGGATCCTTGTGCATGAGGACGACTTTCCATTTTTTGGTCGTCTTTGCCATATCCTGCCGGAACCAGGCTGCCTGTTCTTCGTTGAGCCGGGGCTGCCAGTCGGCCAGTTCTGACGCCTGCGTATTGAGAACGACAAAATGAACATCACCGTAATCAAAGGAATAGAACTGGTTCTGATACGATCCGGGAACACTGCCGGGCAGGGAGAAGAGATGGAGGTATGCTTCGGGCATCCGCACCTTCCAGTCGCGGTTGTACGTTTCGTGATTCCCCATGAGCGGGGCCACGGGGATGCGGCGGATCATGGGGCCGACGACATCGAACCAGGCATTCCACTGATAGTGGTCCTGCCCGTTATCCACGAGGTCGCCCATATTGATGAAAAACTGTGCATCGCTGTTGCGCTGCCAGGCCGGCTGGACCGTAGCAGCCCAGACGCTGTAGTCACTCGATTGGGAATCTGGGAAAATGAGGGCTTTGAAATCATTTCCCCGGGCGGTCTGGAATTCCTGCCATTCTGTCCGTTTTTCCCCGTAGCCAACGCGATATTCATACGTTGTTCCCGGTGTGAGGTCCTGCAGCAATGCGCTGTGGATATAGGTCGTCGTATCATCGTCCGTAAAGGCTTCATTCGTCGCCTGCTGCTGGAATACATCGCCATCAGAGCCTTTTATGCGGTATTCGACCAGGGCCGGTTCTTCTGAGAAATCAGACTGCCACATAATAGTGCGGCTCGTCGTGCTGTCCCGGGTGATGACCTGTCGTACATTGGATGCATCGACATCGCTGGTCAGATCGTAATGGGCTGCGGCCGCTTTAGTGACCTGTATGCCCTGACGGGCGACGGCTTTGGAACCGGGAATGAAAAAATAAGCTCCTATGAGAGCGGCTGCCACCAGTGGAAGGGCAGCCAGTATGATTTTTTTTCGTGTCAATTTCATGTATATTCCTCCTGTGATGGCTTATTTTAGCACATGGAGTAAGGTTTAAGTCAAGGCTTTTTTTGTAAGATCGTCCTTGACAGGGCCTGTATTCAGGGCTACAATACCAATATATATAAAGAAACCCGATGAGCGGGAGCAAGTAGTTCTTTTACACCCCTTTCAGCGAGCCGGTGATGGTGTAAGTCCGGCAGGAGGAGAAAGAAGGAATGGGCCCGGGAGGGGCCGTCAGAAGTCAGTATGACGGGCCGGAACTTTCACCGTTACCATGAAAGAGTGCATTATGATGTGCATGTAAGAGCCGGGCTTTATGCCAACCAGGGTGGTACCGCGGAAACACTTTCCTTTCGTCCCTATAATAAGGGATGGAAGGTTTTTTTATTGGCAGGAGGAGAAAACATTATGTCTATTATCTTTTCAGGTATTCAGCCGAGTGGCAATCTTACATTAGGAAATTATCTTGGCGCACTGCGTAATTTTACGAAATTGCAGGATGCCAATGAATGTTATTACTGCATTGTCAACCAGCATGCTATTACGGTGCCACAGGATCCGCAGCTTCTCCATGAACGGACCCGTCAGCTGGCAGCTATTTATATCGCTGCCGGCCTGGACCCGCAGAAAGCGACACTGTTCGTACAGTCGGAAGTACCGGAACACGTACAGCTCGGCTGGATCATGATTACGTCTTCCTATGTAGGCGAACTGGAACGGATGACCCAGTACAAGGACAAAGCTTCCAAGCGGGGCGATTCCATCCCGGCCGGCCTTTTGACCTATCCGCCCCTGATGGCGGCAGATATCCTTCTGTATCAGGCCGACTATGTTCCCGTCGGTGATGACCAGAAACAGCATATGGAAATCACCCGCGATCTGGCACAGCGGTTCAACCGGTTGTATGGGGAAGTATTTAAACTGCCTCAGATCCTGCTCGGCCATGACGGTACCCGGGTTATGAGCCTGCAGGAACCGACGAAAAAAATGAGTAAGTCCGATTCCAATACGACGGCTACCATTTATCTTCTCGATGATCCCAAGGATATTGAAAAGAAAATTAAACGGGCCCAGACGGACAGCCTGAATACTGTACGGTATGATACGGATTGCCAGCCCGGCATTTCCAACCTGATTGAAATCCTCTCGGCTGTGACTGACCAGAGCCATGAAGATATTGAAAAAGCCTACGAAGGCAAAGGCTACGGGGCCTTCAAGAAAGATGTGGCTGATGCGGTCATTTCCGTATTGGAACCGATCCAGCAGCGCTATCAGCAGCTTGTCGGCGATCCCGAGCTGGATACTATCCTCGACGAAGGCGCCAAGAAAGCCCATGCCAAGGCCAATGTTACCTACGTCAAAGCCTGCCGGGCTATGGGGCTGTATCGCAAATAAGGAGTTCATATGAGTCATTTCTTTGCCATCTTATCGCGCATGAAATTTATCCGCCGCTGGAGCCTGATGCGCAATACCATCGAAGAAAACGTGCAGGAGCATACGCTGCAGACGGCGATGATTGCCTATCATCTCTGCCTGCTGCACAATAGATACTACGCGGATGGCGGCACGGTGGATGCCGGCCGGGCTGTCCTGCTGGCGCTGTATCACGATGCTAGTGAAGTCTTTACCGGTGACATGCCGACACCGGTCAAGTATTTCAGTCCGGTCATGCGCAGGACCTACGGCGAAGTAGAAGAGCTGGCACAGAAACGGCTGGTAGAAACGCTGCCGGAAGATTTGCAGCCGGACTATGAACCGCTGATCTGCCATGCTGAGGAAAATCCTGTATGGCCCTTTGTCAAGGCTGCTGATACGCTGAGTGCGTATTTGAAATGCCTGCAGGAAAAACATGCCGGCAACAGCGAATTTAACGAAGCCTATGAAACAATTGGAACCCGGCTGCAGAATCTGGGAATGCCGGAAGTACAGCATTTTCTTCGCGACTATGCGCCGAGCTTTCTGTTGTCTCTTGATGATATGAATACAGAATCCTGACCAGCGTGAGGTGTGATATGGATATTACCTATTATGATATTGGTCTCAATCTGTTTACCCGTTCTTTTCCCCGGCCGGAACGCATCCTCGCTGATGCGGCAGCCGATGGCATCTGCTGTATCCTCACCGGGTCAGAAGACCGGGAAAACCGCAAAGTCGATGCGTTTGTCAAAGATCACGATGCCTATGGGACGGCAGGTATTCATCCCCATGTGGCGGATGAAGCCAGAGAAGAGGATATAGAAGAAATCCGGCGCATCGTAACGACCAACCCCAGGGTTGTCGCTGTAGGGGAAACGGGGCTTGATTACGACCGCATGTATTCGACGAAAGAAAACCAGCTCCATTATTTCAAGGAGCTCATTGCTCTGGCAGAAGAACTGGATAAACCCATGTTTCTTCATGAACGGGATGCTGCCGATGATTTCATTTCCTGCTTTACCGGCCATGAAGACATATGCTCCCGGTCCGTCGTCCACTGCTATACCGGTGACAAAAAGACGCTGGAGACGCTGCTCAGTATGGGATTTTATATTGGCATTACCGGATGGATCTGCGATGAACGGCGTGCCGATGACCTGCGCGATGCCGTGTCAGTTCTTCCCCTTGACAGAGTGCTGCTGGAGACAGATGCGCCGTATCTGACACCGCGGGGATTTCATCTGCCCCGGACCAATGTCCCCAATAATATTGTCTATGTGGCGCAGACACTGGCGTCCTATATGCATGTGCCGGTCCAGGAACTGATGGCACATGCCAAGAAAAATACAGAAACGTTGTTCCGTTTATGACGGAAATGCCGGAGAAGGCTGATAACAGAATCCCAATCGTCTGTTACAGCCTTCTTTTTGTGGTATTTTTTCTGTAGTTGCAGGATTTTGGGAAAATGTATAGAATTGTATAAGGAAGTACTTGCACAGGCAAGGACTTCTTTACCATAAAACATCCTTGTTGGGAGGTAATTGGAATGACACTTGGCTTATTCTGGTCCCGCTATGAACTGGAACTTCATGAGAAGAACCTGCGCGAGATCGATGCCAAATATACGTATTTAATCCATTACGAAATGTGGAACTGGCTGATTGCCAAGATTCCTGAAAAGGTGCAGGTACAGATCCTGCGCGGACACAATCACGGCGAAGGTTCCTGGTCTTGCCGGCAGTGGGTGGAGCATATGCTGGAATGGCTGAAAGAAAACAAGCCTGCCGATGTGTATAATGCCGTTCTCGATAAAATCGAAATTGTCCGCTCCCAGCCGGTGGAAGAAGCCGAACGTCATGTGGCGCGTACCTTGTCCGATGCCGAGCTGGCAGAGATGCAGGCTGCCGGGTATTTCAAGTCCGTTCCACCCAGAACCACGAATGAGTAAGTTAGCGGAGGTGGACTCATGAAGTTTGCTGTAGCCATGCGTTTTTTTGTCTGTGTCGTATGTTTTTGTCTGGCAGCTGCAGTGACAGGGCCTGCTGTATGGGCCCAGGAAAAAGAATCGGCCCGGGTCATTTCCATTTCCGGAGAAATCGATGGCAGCCAGGTGGCACTGGTGCAGCGCGGTATCAGCCAGGCTGAAGAAAACGGGGATAAGGCTATCGTCGTGCGCATCAATACCCAGGGTGGCCGTGTGGACAGCGCACTGCGCATCCGTGATCTTTTGCAGGAAACGTCTATTCCCACGATTGCCCTGGTTACATCACGTGCCTGGTCGGCGGGAGCGCTGATTGCCATTGCCTGCCGCCATATTGTCATGGCACCGGGCAGCAGCATAGGGGCGGCTGAGCCCATACCGGCAACGGAAAAGAATATTGCAGCCCTGAAATCAGAATTCAGTACGACTGCCGCTAATAACGGCCACAATCCCCGCATTGCCGAGGCGATGGTCGATAAAAAAGACGGCCTGCCCGGATATGCCGATGCCGGTGAAATCCTTGCGCTTACGGACGTGCAGGCCCGGGAGCTGAACCTGTCGGAAGGAACGGCTGATACGGCAGAAGAAGCCCTGCATTTGTTCAGTATGGATGATGCAGCGGTGTATTATGAAGATAAAGGCTGGAAGGATGACGTGCTGGGGCTGCTTCAGAATGAATACGTCCGCATGCTTTTTGTCGGCCTTATCCTGGCGGCAGTCCTCATCGAAATCAAAACGGCCGGCATCGGCGTCGGGCTGGTGACAGCCTGCCTGCTGGGCGGCGTCATGCTCATATCCGGTGACGGCACACTGGCTGATGATCTGAAAGTCATCGGAGCGTTTATAGGCGGTCTGGTCCTCATTGCCCTGGAACTGGTCACACCGGGAATCGGTATCTTTGGCGTAGCCGGTATCCTCCTTTTGTTTGGCAGTCTGTTCTGGATGCTGGGAGCAACCGTACAGGCAGTGTATATTCTGGCTGGCGGCATCGTCATTGCTGTCATCCTGTTTTATATCCTGGGCAGGCACCTGCCGAAAAGCCGGCTGTTTGCCAGAGTAGCCCTGACCACGCGGTCTACGAAAGAAAAAGGGTATACATCTCAGGAAGATAAGAGCAAGTATCTGTTTCAGCGCGGTACGACGATTACTATCCTGCGCCCGGCCGGTACCATCCGCATTGGCAAAGAACGGGTCGATGCCGTTTCAAGCGGAGCGTTTATAGACCGGGATGTAGCCGTGCGCGTTATTAAAGTCGAAGGTGGCCGGGTCGTCGTCGAACCGGTGCCGCCGAATCCATAAGGAGGCAGTCTATGTCTATATCTATGTTATCTCTTCTGGCAGCACCGCTGTTCATTATTATCGCTGCGATCATTGTTATTTCCCTGTTTCTCCATTTCGTACCACTGGGACTGTGGATTTCGGCGATGGCAGCCGGCGTTTCCGTGGGCATTGTCAATCTCATTGGCATGCGTCTGCGCCGCGTCGTTCCGTCCAAGATTATCCTGCCTCTGGTCAAAGCGAATAAGGCCGGTCTCGATGTCAATGTCAATCAACTGGAAGCTCATTATCTGGCCGGCGGTGATGTAGACCGCGTTGTCGATGCCTTGATTGCTGCTCACAGGGCGACCATGTCCCTGACCTTTGAACGGGCCTGCGCTATTGACCTGGCCGGCCGGGATGTTCTGGAAGCAGTACAGATGAGTGTCAATCCGAAGGTAATTGAAACGCCGTTTATTTCCGCAGTGGCCCAGAATGGCATCGAACTCAAAGTACGGGCCCGGGTCACGGTGCGGGCTAATATAGACCGTCTCGTCGGCGGTGCCGGTGAAGCGACGGTCATCGCCCGTGTCGGGGAAGGTATCGTTACCAGTGTCGGTTCGGCAGCGGATCATTCACAGGTTTTGGAAAACCCCGATGAAATCAGTAAGACTGTCCTCAGTAAAGGCCTGGATGCGGGAACGGCGTTTGAAATCCTGTCCATTGATATTGCCGATGTCGATGTAGGCCGTAACATCGGTGCCCGTCTGCAGACCGATCAGGCTGAAGCCGATAAACAGATTGCCCAGGCAAAAGCCGAAGAACGGCGGGCCATGGCCGTGGCAAAAGAACAGGAAATGCAGGCCTATACGCAGGAAATGCAGGCTAAGGTCGTAGAAGCCCAGGCCGAAGTACCACTGGCCATTGCCCAGGCATTCCGCGAAGGGAATCTGGGCGTCATGGATTATTACACGATGCGCAACGTCATGGCTGATACCAAGATGCGCGATGCCGTAGCGAAGGCGGGCATACCGAAAGCCAAGGCACAGCCGTCTGCCGTACCGGTACAGACCGGATCCGCGTCTCCGGAACCGCCGGCCCATAAGTAGGTGATGGTATGGAATATATTATCGGCGTGATACTGCTCATGCTGTTATTTGCCCTGCCCGATGCGTTGCGTCACAAAAGGCGCTATCCGCACCGGGGAAAACGCCGCAGCAGCCCTATGGATACGACGAAACCAGGGCAGCGTACGAAGCAGGGACCAGCTCCTGAGAGAGCACCGCAGCAGGGGCAGGCCAAAAGACGGGTACCAGAAAAACCGCGTACGGCCAGACCGGCCAAGGGAGCTCCTGTGCCGGAGGATACAGGACGGGCCGGGCAGGTTTCCCGCCCGGCAGCTGCTGCAATCGGGACGGTGCCGGAACCGGCATCCGTTCCCACTGCTCCTGCCGTCGTATATTCGTATATCCAGCCTCCGGCCTGGAGCGGGCTCTCCGGCGAGGCACGCGATATCTATGCAGGACTCGTCTGGTCCGAACTACTGCAAAAACCTGTTTCCCTGCGGGATAGAAAATAACGATACGGCCACCGGCAGATTGCTGGCGGCCGTGTTTCCATTGAGGTAAACCATATGATTACAGAAGAAAAAATATATATTGGGGATATTCCCTGTCTGAAAATCTCGTGTCATGAAGACGTGAAAGGCATGGTTATTTTTTATCATGGTTGGACATCGACAAAAGAACTGCAATCTCTGCGCGGCCATATTCTGGCGGCGTACGGCTATGATGTCCTGATTCCCGAAGCTGTCCATCATGGAGAACGGGGAATCATCGATTATGAAGACAATCCGGATGCGTATCTGAAATTCTGGCAGACTATATTCCAGAATCTTCGTGAAGCACCGCAGGTCATCGCCTATGCCAGAACATGGCACGACGATGTGCCGCTGACCGTCATGGGTCATTCCATGGGCGGTTTTACGGCTCTGGGAGTCCTGACGTGGAACCGGGACGTACAGGCAGCCGTAGCCATGAATGGTTCCGGGTGGTGGGATGAATCGGACCGCCGCTTCCGTGCAGGACTGCCGCTGAAACCGATGGATTTCCTGCCCGACCTGCGCCAGGAAATAAGCCGGTGGGACCCGTACACGCATACAGAGAATCTGGAAGGCCGTTCGGTACTGGCTCTGACTGCCGGTAACGACGATACGGTGCATCCCATGGCCCAGTCCTACTATATGGACAAGCTGTACACTTTGGCCGGTGTACGAAGCCGTTTTATTACCTATCCGGGACTGAAGCATTTCGTTACGACGAATATGATGGGCGATGCTGTAGACTGGCTTTCCGATGTATTGTAAAAAACGACCTGTTGCATGATGTTCTTCCTATATCATGTAACAGGTCGTTTCGTTTATTGTCTGCAGACTCAGAGTTAAATATGATACCGTTTTTTGCGTGATGATCAGGGAAGGCTTTCTGAAAAATCCAGGCCTTCGTCGGTTGCGTAATACGTCCCTTCTTCTTTGCCCGGTTCGAGATATTTTTTATCCAGCAGTTCTTTCAGCATGTCATCATCGACGGGCCGGGGAGCGAACATGTCTTCCGGGCGCGCTTCTTCCCGTTCTACGACGGCAATGACACTGGCCTGCTGTTCTTCTTTAGACGGCTTGCCGTTGGCGTAGTAAATGCGAGGAAGATACATGGGAAATTCTTTGCAGGATTTATAGAAAAACTGGCCGATGGCCCGGGCTTCACTCAGGCTGTTGTGCATATCCAGGTCGATATTCATTTCATCGCAGATGGCATCCAGTTTGTTGGAATCGAAGGTATACAGTTTTTTTGCTATTTCCAGCGTATCGATAAAACGAAATTCCGGTGGTTTGATGCCGAATACGGTAAGGGCATGGGTGATGCAGCCAATAACGTAAGGTGCATTATGGCAGACCAGGGTATGATTGATGAAATAATCTTTCATGCCGGCATTCCAGTATTCGCCGAATTCGTCGGCTTTACTCAGAAGATCCCAGGTTACATCGGGATTTTTGAGTTCGCGCAGATCTTTTTCCGGCGGCTGGATATAAAAGTAATGCTGGTCCTTTAATTCTCCTCCGGCAAATTCGGCAAACCCTATGAGACAGATGGAGTAGGGCTGCTGGGAAGCCAGTTCGACCGAGACAGCCGTGAACCGCTGGGGTTTGCGCCGTGTATATTCGACGGGACCGATAGGGTACTTATAATACCCATCGTCCGGTTTGATATCGAATTGATGGAGGTTTTTGACTTTAATATGAGTGCGTTTTTCCACGGCTTCCTTTGCTTTTTGCTTACGGCTGCGCCGGCGGATTGCCATGATCATAGAGTAGAGGACGGCAGCGACAAAAAGAAAGGTGACAATCATACCGCCGTAATGAAGTAACGTGTTCATATCCATGGAGATCAGTTCCTTTCGCTGTTTTTCGCATCTTTCTTTTTATCGAAGGTGTGGTAGAACGTCATATTATAGCAGTTGAAGAACGCATTATCCGCGGCTTTGCCGTTGACCGAATAGCGATCGGTCGTCGCAACTTCCGGATCCGGGTTGATGGTCTGTGCCGACGGGGTACCTTTCAACGTATCGTAGGTCGTCGTAGACAATGTCTGTGTCCGGACTGTCTGGGCGTTGAAATTATAGAAGAAATTATTCTGGTATCCCGTAGCCGTGTTCGTAGAATAATCATAGGTCAGGACCGTGGCCTGAATGACGTAATAGGGAGGGTCATAACGGATGGAATTGATGGAGTTCATGTCAATGTACGATTCGGTCATTTCATCATGACCTACCTGGATATAACGGGGATTGTCATCAAAAAACATGGCTGAAACCATGGTACAGCCACAGGCAGCAGCCACCATAAGGGCAGACGCTATTTTTTTAAACATGTCGATCTTCTCCTTTGAATGTGTAATTCAGATACCATATATTATAGCAGATATTGAATCAGATTAAAGATAAATATACGTAATGGCTGACAAACAGGAGTTTGCCGATTGAAGTCGAATTATATACTATATAAAGAAAAATTGGGAGTGATATTGTGTCCGTATTATATATTGGTCTGCCTTTTTCTCTCTGGGAAACAAACGTGGCGTTGAGACGGAATGAGGAGAAACAGATTGCTGCCTTTCAACGGGCCGGTCTGCCTCTGGTACCGGTTAATGGTGGTACCGGAAGCCGGCGTATATGCCGTCATTACGGATGGGATGATTCATTTGTTTCTGAAAATGCGCTGCCTGATGAAGAATTCCTGGAAGACCATGTTTTCTGGGAAGATTATATGCTATTGTATATTTCACCGGGAGCGGCCTGTTCTGACGCCATGTATCAGCAGTTTGCAGGTCAGGCGGCCCGGGCAGGCGCAGACAATGGTCTTTTTGTTGCGGCCGATTTGTGTGGCGTGACAGAACCAGTCCCCTGGCAGCACGAGGCGCATATTATCTGGCGCAGAGGCGCAGAACCGTTCCCCTGTGAGGGGAATTGCCGGCTGAGCATGGCTTTTGATGGAGCACAGATTCATGTTGCCGGAATGAAAGAAAAAGTATATCATGGTACTATAGCAAGCGAAGAAAAAATGCCTGTTTTTCTCCAGTCGCTATTGCACGGCGCGACGATGGAAGAGGCATTACAAGCAGGAACGGGAATATGATGCAGCTATAGAAGACAAGTGGATTTTATGAAATGAGGAGGTATTATTTTGACCAAAACAATGACAGAAGAACATCCTTTACGGGCTGCTATACTGACAATCAGCAGCAGCCGGACATTTTCCAATGATACGAATGGGTTAATGATACAGTCCGCTCTTACCCAGGGCGGGCATCAGGTAGTCGATTATCAGATTGTCCGCGACGACCGGGATGAAATACTGAAACATCTTCACGAATGGGTTTGCAGTGTCGATGTCGTCATTACCAGCGGTGGTACGGGACTGGCAAAACGGGACGTGACTTTGGAAACAGTGGAACCTCTCTTTGACAAACCGATTCCGGGATTTGCCGGACTCATGACCGCCATGGCATACCGCAATGACTATGGTGTACAGTCTCTGGCGTATCGTTCCAGTGCCGGTGTCTGCCGTCAGTGCCTGATATTCTGCCTGCCCGGATTACCGAGACTCATCAAAGTGGGCATGGAAAAAATCATTTTACCAGAAGTGTTCCATCTGTACGAGCAATTGCAAAAGTAACGGGCACAATATGAAAAAAAGTGATGTAACAATAAACCGCCCTCCCTGTATCTCGTACATATGATCAGGGAAGGCGGCTTTTATAAGATATTTTTGCTATCAGCTGACTGATGAAGAAAACTGGTTATACTGGTATATACAAAGTCCCTGTAATCACAGGATTACAGGGACTTTGTATATAAGATGGTGGGCCTACTTGGATTCGAACCAAGGACCAACCGGTTATGAGCCGGGGGCTCTACCGCTGAGCTATAGGCCCGTATAATGAGATTTCACAGGGAAACCTCACCAAAATATTATAATACGACTGACCGCTTTACGTCAAGAAGGAGTTTAGAGAGCATACAATGAAAAAAGAGGAACGCCGGGACGCTCCTCTTTTCTGTACATAATCATTTATACGCTTTCTGATAAATTTCTACGACATCGTCTTCGGATAAGTCGATGCGGTCGCTCTTGAACAGGAACGCCATGGCCGATTTGGCGATGCGGGCCATCTGGGGGAATTCATCCGGCGTGATGCCATAATCGGACATTTTCAGATCGGCTACACCACAGTCTTTCTGCAGCTGCAGCAGAGCTGTGATGAAATCTTTTGGTTCCGTCGCTTCCGTCATACCCAGGGCCTGGGCCAGGCGGACGAAACGGCCGTCGCAGACGTGATGTTCGATAAAGTACGTAAAATAGGATTCGCTGAGCATAATCAGGCCGGCCCCATGAGGCAGTTCCTGATGAAAAGCGCTGAGAGAATGTTCCATGGAATGTTCGCTTACGGTAGAGCATACGACCATTTCCAGGCCCCCCAGATAACTGCCAAATGCGACCTTTTCACGGGCTGTCAGATTTTTCCCATCCTTGACGGCAATGGGAAGATACTGGCTGATTGCCTCGATTGCGGTAAGGGCAATCATTTCACTCATGAGGCTGGATTTATTGGCAATATATCCTTCAATGTTGTGGAACAGGGCATCGAATCCCTGATAGGCTGTAAAACGGGGTGGTACGGATGCCATGAGTTCCGGGTCGATAATAGCGAGCTGCGGGAAAAGCTGGGGTCCTTTGATAGGCGTTTTTTCTTTCGTTTCCTGATTGGTAATGACGCCGCCCATGTCAGTTTCCGATCCCGTACCGGCTGTTGTCGTAATGGCGATGATGGGAAGCGGTGTTTTTTCGATAGGCATTCCCTTGCCGGTACCGTTGGTAATATAGTCCCAGACGTCGCCGCCATTTGCAGCTACGACAGCGATGCCTTTTGATGCGTCGATGACGCTGCCACCACCGAGGGCGACGAGAAAATCGGCACCGGAGGCTGCAGCCATCTGCCCGCCTGCCGTTACGGTCTGGCGCAGTGGGTTGGCTTCAATTTTGTCATAGAGGACGGTTTCTATACCGGCCTGGTGGAGCTGTTCTTCCGTGCGGGCCAGATAACCATTGACCTTTACGGATTTGCCGTTGGATACGACAATCATGGCTTTTTTGCCGGGCATAGGCTGTGCATGGAGTTCATTGAGCTGGCCGCAGCCAAAGAGAACACGCGTAGGTACATGCAGATTAAACATAATATCACCTTCAATAGATAATGTAGTATTTTTTTGTCCCTCTCCAGGGAGGATTGCTTACCATTCTAGTATTTAGTATATCATAAAACAAAGAATTCTGATATGAGAAGGTGGGATGGCAATTGTATTATTTATGTATACTCTGCGTATGAGGACGGGAATCGTGCATTCCGTTCCGGTTCTGTATCTGCTTCATCGTCCGGTATATCCCGGTGATGTAGATGGCGACAGCTATCCAGGCGAATATGAAAGCGACCAGCATGGGACGGGTCATGACTTCACCACTCAGCAGGCCGATTACCAGGGTGATACTGGGCGAGCAGTACATGAGGATGCCCGAAACCGTAATGGGCACACCCTTGACACCGGCCGCAAAAAGCATCATAGGAATGGCCGTCACGATACCTGTAGCCGGCAGCAGGAGCCATTGCAGACCGTGAAATGTCCCGACTGCGCCGGCACCGTGAAATTCACTGAACCCAATAAATAACAGGGACAGGGGTACCATGGAAAAGGATTCAATAAAGACGGAAACTTGGCTGTCGAGGACGATTTTTTTCTTCAGGAGACTGTATGATGCCCAGGACAGGCAGATGATGAATGAAAGATAGGGAATCTGCCCATACAGGCAGAATGCCAGCACCAGCCCGGAAGCAGCCAGGAACATGGACAATTTCTGCATCAGACTGATGGTTTCATGAAAGATAAGGCCACCAAAAAATATGACGACAATGGGATTGATGAAATAGGCCAGACTGGCCTGGAGGATAAAGCCGCGGGTCATGGCATAGATAAATGCGCCCCAGTTGAGTGTAACGAGCAGACAGGCTCCGCCTATATAGGGCCATTGCTGTCGCTGATGGCAAAGACCTGTCAGACTGGGCAGCAGGTGTTTCTGCATAATCAGGATAAAACAGAAAACGGAAGACCAGACGATACGCGATGCCAGCGTATACAACGGGGACAAGTCGCGCAGCAGAATCCAGAATGCCGGCAGGACGCCCCAGATGACCTGACTGAGCATGAAGTATATGTAGTACACGTTGATGCCTTTTATCATGGGATAAGACTCCTTTTTTTCAGATATGAGACATTGTATCACAGATACATATACTTATGCAGAGGGAAGAGCATAAATAATAAAAAAAGCAACAATAATGGTGAAATTCTAATCTGCTTTTAATAAAGCCATTTTTTTCTAATCTGCAACTCATCGTATTTTCATATGACGTTAATCTTTCTTTGCTATCCTATAACTAACTGATGGATAAAGGAGATATATCATTATGAGTGATCCGGAAAAAGAACTGGGAAAGGCAGGAGAAGCACAGGCGGCTCTTTACCTGCGGCGCCGGTGCGGATATCGTATTCTGGAACGGAATTACCGGACGCGGCTGGGAGAAATCGATATCATTGCCCGTGATCGCAATACGATTGTGTTTGTCGAAGTGAAGACGAGACGTTCGTTGTACTATGGATATCCGGCAGAAGCCGTAGCACAGCACAAGCAGTTTAAATTAAAAATAACGGCCCAGTCCTATATGGCACGGTATCAGCTATGGGACGTGCCATGCCGGTTTGATGTCATCGAAGTCATGCCAGGGCCCGGAGGGACGCTGCGGCTGCATCATATCCGGCATGCGTTCTGGCCGGGGATGTGAGGAGTATATGTTTGCAAGTGTATATGGAGCGACGACGCTGGGACTGGTAGGCAATATTATTACCGTAGAAACGGACATTGCCAACGGACTTCCCGGATTTGAAATCGTCGGGATGGCAGCGACGTCTGTCAAGGAATCGAAAGAGCGGGTCCGCTCGGCTATGAAGAACAGCGGATATGAATTTCCCATGCGGCGGATTACCATGAATCTGGCACCGGCAGAACTGAAAAAAGACAGTACTGGTCTGGACGTAGCCATAGCCGTCGGAATCATGGTATCCAGCGGGCAGATACGGGCAGAGAAGACAGCAGGATGCCTGTTTATCGGCGAACTATCCCTCGATGGGCATATCCGGCCGGTAAAAGGGCTGCTCTCTATGATTTTAAAAGGAGCTTCCGCGGGATTCCATACCGTATTTATCAGCGAGGAAAATGCGGCAGAAGCCCTGTTATGTAATAAACTGACTGTTTATGCCGTTCACACACTGCGGGAGGTAATACAGCATCTGAACGATATAAAACGGCTGGAAGAAGCCGTCCCACCACAGGACCAGCAGGAAATAAGGCCGGTCTATACGATAGACTTTTCGGAAGTACAGGGGCAGTTCCTGGCCAAGAGGGCTTTGGAAATTGCCGCTGCCGGCGGACACAACGTACTTATGATCGGTCCGCCAGGCGCCGGTAAGACTATGCTGGCTAAACGGCTGCCGACCATACTGCCTCCCATGAATACAGAAGAGTCGCTGGAGGTAACGAAAATTTACTCCGTAGCCGGACTGTTTCATCAGGACCGCATGATTACCGAGCGGCCTTTCCGCAGTCCTCATCATACGATTTCTGTCAATGGCCTTATCGGAGGCGGCACGATTCCGCGGCCGGGAGAAGTGACGCTGGCCCATAACGGCGTCCTTTTTCTCGATGAACTGCCGGAATTTCCCCGTTCCGTACTGGAAGTCATGCGCCAGCCACTGGAAGACGGCGTCGTACATATTGCCCGCGTTCACGCTTCACTGACGTACCCGGCACAATATATGCTTGTAGCTGCCATGAATCCCTGCCCCTGTGGCAATTACGGGTCCGATCAGCTTTGTACCTGTACGCCGGGAGAAATCCGGCGGTACGTACGGAAGATTTCCGGCCCCTTGCTGGACCGTATTGATCTGCATGTCCGTGTCGAACGGCCCCTGTACCGTGAGCTTGTTTCCGACGAGGCACAGGAAGGGTCTGCTGTTATCCGGAGCCGTGTCATTGCAGCCCGGAAACGGCAGATAGAACGGTTACGGCCTTTTGGTATGTTCTGCAATGCCCATATGGGACACAGGGCTATCCGGGAAACGTGTATCGTGACAAAAGAGGCACGGAAGATCCTGCAGGAAGTGTTTGATAAGTTCAAACTCAGTGCTCGCAGTTACGACCGGATCATCAAAGTATCCCGTACCATAGCTGACCTGCAAGGGGCAGACGAAATCGGGCAGGAGCATGTAGCCGAAGCGCTGAGTTACAGAAATAAACTGCAAAGGATGTGAATACAGTGGAGACAGAAGATTTGATGAAAGAACGGCGGTACATGGCAGCCTGGCAATCCATAAAAGGTATGGGAGCCAGACGGATACGGAGCCTCATCTCCCGGTTTGGAAGCGCACAGAACGCCTGGCAGGCTGACGGAGAAGCTGTGGCAGAAGCTGCCGGTCTGGGAGTGCAGAAGGCCGGCCATATCAACACGGCCCGGAACCAGTTTGACTGGGAAGGGCAGGAAAAACTGCTCCGGTCCCGGAAGGTACAGCTGGTGACCTTTCAGGAAGAGGCGTATCCGGAATTACTGAAGCAGACATATAACGCGCCAGCGGTGTTGTTTTATCAGGGGATACTGCCTGAAAACGACAAGACAGCAGCCATCGTCGGAGCCCGTAAAGCTACTCCTTATGGGCTGAATGCCGCCCATACCCTGTCGGAGCAATTAGCCCGGCAGGGTGTTTTTATTATCAGCGGCGGCGCCAGGGGCATTGATACGCGGGCCCATACGGGTGCACTCCGCGGTGGCGGCCGGACTATTGCTGTCGTTGCCAACGGCCTTGACAGGACGTATCCTCCGGAGAACCGGCGCCTGTTCGAGGAAATCTGTGATGCCGGCGGTGCCATCGTCAGTGAATTTTCCTTTGGCGTGGAGCCGCTGGCCTGTAATTTTCCGGCCCGCAACCGTATCATTGCCGGCATGGCCCGCTGTGTCATCGTCGTCGAGGCGGCTGCCCGGAGCGGGGCATTGATTACATCTGATTTTGCCCTGGAGGAAGGCCGTGATGTCTTTGCCGTGCCGGGCAGCATTTTTTCCACTATGAGCCAGGGAACGAACGGACTTTTGCGGAACGGGGCCATCATTCTGACCCGTGCGGCCGATGTCCTGGATGAATATGGCTGGCAGAATGTGAAAAAAGAGGAAGGTAAGCCAGCCTGCGTGCTGCCAGACAGGGAACGGCAGGTCTATGAAGCGCTTCAGGAATCGCAGGCACTGCCTGTGGAACAGCTGGTCATGCATACCGGCCTTTCTGCGGCAGATATCAGTTGTATACTGGTCAACCTGATCTTACATAATCTGGCGGAAGAACTCCTGCCGGGACTGTATGTGCGCTGCCCTGCCCAGAATGTTTCACCGTGAGTACAGAATAGCGGGGCCGGTAATTTTTTTCTTCTCTGTTCAGAGTCTTTGATATGTGGTATTATGGAGTGTAAAAGTAAAAATCCAAGATACCCTATCCAATACGAAGAAACTGAGGAATATAGTATGATGCAGAATGAGAAATTTTATTTTATCCAGACCTACGGCTGCCAGATGAATCAGAGCGATTCCGAACATTATGCAGGACAGCTGGAAGAACTGGGCTATCATCAGACGGACGAGCTTTCGATGGCGGACGTGATTTTATTGAATACGTGCTGTGTCCGTGAAACGGCTGAGGATAAGACGCTGGGAAAAATCGGTGAACTGAAGCATTTGAAAGATCAGAATCCGGACCTTATCATCGCCGTTACGGGCTGCATGGCACAGGAATGGCAGGACCGCCTTTTCAAACGGGCTCCCCATATTGACCTGGTCATCGGGACGCATAATATCCACACTCTCATCGACCTCATTAAAGAACGGCAACAGAAAAAAGAACATTATCTGGCGTCAGATATGCATGAGCCGGCATTTCATGAACTTCCGGCTAAACGGTTCCAGAAATTTTTCGCCTGGATCCCCATCATGAACGGGTGCAATAATTTCTGTACCTATTGCATCGTTCCTTACGTACGGGGCCGGGAAGTCAGCCGTCCGGTCCAGGCTGTCGTGGAAGAAGTCCGGCGCGTTGCCGATGCAGGATACAAAGAAATTACTCTGTTGGGCCAGAATGTCAATTCCTATGGGAAAGACCTGTCCAGCCATGACGATTTTGCCAGCCTGCTCCGGGCTGTCGATGAAGTAGAAGGCATCGAACGGATCCGGTATATGACGAGTCATCCCAAGGACATGAATTACGATGCCATCGATGCCATCGCTGAATGCCATAAAGTGGTCAATCATATGCACCTTCCTATCCAGTGTGGAAACGATGGCCTGCTCAAAAAAATGAATCGCGGCTATACAGTGGATCATTATATGGATCTGGTGGAGTATGCCCGCAAACGCATTCCGGATCTGGTGCTGACGACAGACATCATTGTCGGTTTCCCCGGCGAGACAGAAGAGATGTTTATGGATACGCTCCAATTCCTGAAACGCTGCCAGTATGATATGGCTTATACATTTATGTATTCTCCGCGGACAGGTACGCCGGCGGCCTCTATGGAAGACCAGATTCCCCAGGAAGTGAAGAGCAGCCGTCTGCAGCGGCTCATGGACGTGCAAAACGTGTACAGTCTGAAAAAGAATCAGGCCATGGAACACCACGTTTATGATGTCATCGTAGAGGGGCCGACGAAAAATGATATGAATCACTGGTTCGGCCGTACGACGGGTAATAAGATGATTATCTGGGAAAATGATGGTTCAGCGGCCATTGGCGATACGGTACCCGTCATGGTCGATAAAGGACAGACATGGGTACTCAAAGGCCACATAGTACACGAATCCAATGTGTAAGGGAGGTATATTTTGCCTGATACGCCAAAACTGACTCCGATGATGAAACAGTATCTCGAAGTCAAAGAACAATGCAAAGATAAAATACTATTTTTCCGTCTTGGCGATTTTTATGAAATGTTTTTTGACGATGCCCTGACGGCATCACGAGAGCTGGATCTGACTCTGACGGGGCGGGCCGGCGGCAATAAAGAACGGGTGCCCATGTGCGGTGTGCCGTTCCATTCGGCGGATACTTATATAGAACGGCTGGTCCATAAAGGATATAAAGTAGCCATTTGCGAACAGATGGAAGACCCGAAGCTGGCCAAGGGAATTGTCAAGCGGAAAATCATCAAGGTCATCACGCCGGGGACGATTACGCTGGAACATGCCGTAGCTTCCAAAAAGAATAATTATATTGCCTGCCTGACAGAAAAAGATGACCTCCTGTCTAGTGCCCTCATGGATGTGACGACGGGAGAATGCCTCTGGTCGGTATGCGCCGTGACGGCGATGGAAGATAACTTGTTTGATATCCTCTCTGTCTATGAACCCAGTGAATTGATTTATTATCATTTGGGAACGCAGATTGATACGGTGCTGCAGTATTTGAAAAGCCACATGTCCCAGTGCACGGTTACGCCTTTTGAGGCAGATGCTGACTGCGATTATGGAGAAAAGGCTGCCTCGTATTTTAAAAAAGAAGATTTCGATGCCGCCCATGATGCGGCAGCCTGCATCGGCATGCTGTTATCCTATGTCAGCGAAGTTATGCAGTCTGATATTTCTCATATCAATCACCTGGAACGTATCGATAATGAACGGCGTCTGGTCATTGATGCGGCAAGCATCCGCCATCTGGAAATCACACAGAATGTACGCGACGGAGGGCGGAAGGGAACACTTCTCGATGTCCTCGATAAGACTCACACGGCTATGGGTGGCAGGTTGCTGCGGAAATGGTTGGAAGCACCTCTCTTGCGTATCTCCGACATCCTCCTTCGTCAGGACGCGGTGGAAGAACTGGTGAGTCACGAAATCATGCGGCAGGATTTATCCGATACACTGGACAGGATTTATGATTTCGAACGGATCCTGACCCGCGTGGAAACGGGGACAGCCAGCCCTAAAGATATGGTAGCCCTGCGGGAATCGCTGTCGGTCATACCCCAGCTGAAACACATCCTCGATGACGCTGGCAGTGAGTTATTGAAACGCCTCAATAACCAGGTGGCAGAGCATCGGGAAGTGTATGACTTATTATGCCGTGGTATAAAAGATGACCCAGGTGTGGTCATTCGCAATGGTGGTGTCATCCGCGATGGATTTTCTGAAGAACTGGATGAAATCCGTTCCATTGCCGCCAACAGTCATGCCTTTTTGCAGGAGCTGGAAGAAAAAGAAAAAGAAAAAACGGGCATTAAAATGAAAATCGGCTACACCAAGGTGTTTGGGTATTATTTTGAAATTTCTCATGCCAATACGAAGCCCGTACCGGATTATTATGTGCGCAAACAGACTCTGGTCAATGCCGAACGGTATATCACGCCGGAATTAAAAGAATTTGAAGTCAAAGTCCTGACCAGTCAGGAACGCATGCTGACCCTGGAATATCAGTTATTTGGCCAGATCCGGCAGCAGATCGGGAAGTATATTCCGGATATGCAGCAGACAGCCCGGGCTATTGCCCAGATCGACTGCCTGTACAGCCTGGCCAGAGCGGCCCATGAAAATCATTATATCCGTCCCGGCCTGAACCGGGATCAGTCTGTCACGATACGCGATGGCCGTCACCCCATCATCGAAAAATATCTGAAAGATGAATTATTTGTGCCCAATGATGTGACACTCAACCACAGGGATCATGAAGTCCTGATTATTACCGGCCCTAATATGGCTGGCAAATCGACGTATATGCGCCAGGTGGCCATTCTCGTGCTCATGGCCCAGGCCGGCTCCTTTATACCGGCCCGGGAGGCGTCCATCTGCCCGGTAGACCGGATTTTTACGCGTATCGGTGCCAGTGATGATATTCTGACAGGTCAGAGTACATTCATGATGGAAATGAAGGAAGTATCGTATATTTTAAAGCATGCTACATCCCGCAGCCTGCTGATCCTCGATGAAATCGGCCGGGGGACGAGTACCTTTGACGGCATGTCCATTGCCCAGGCCGTCATCGAATACTGCCTGCAGCAGATTCATGCATTGACGTTGTTTGCCACCCATTATCATGAACTCATCGCTATGGCGGATGAATCAGAAAAAATAAAAAATTATACCGTTGCCGTCAAAGAACGGGGCCGCAGTATCAAATTCCTGCGCCGTATCGTACCGGGCGGGGCGGACAAGAGCTATGGCCTTCACGTCGCACGGCTGGCAGGATTGCCAGAAAAGCTGCTGAAACGGGCCGATGTCATCCTGACGGGTCTGGAAGCGGAAGGAGCTGTCCAGCCCTCTGTTCCGGCAGTCCCGCAGTCTGTGACTCAGGCTCCCATGGAAGACAGCCTGTTTACCAGCCCGGTCATCGATCATCTGTTATCTGTCGATGTGACGAGTATGACCCCTATTGAAGCAATTTCCTTTTTGTATACGCTGCAGAAAGAGGCTAAGGAAGGGAGTGGCAGGAATTGAATTCGATCATCAATATTCTGGACGAAGCGACGCGCAATAAAATCGCTGCCGGGGAAGTCGTGGAACGGCCTTCGTCGTGCGTGAAAGAACTGGTAGAAAACGCTATCGATGCCGGTGCCAGTGCCATTGAGGTGGAAATCGCCGCAGGCGGGGCATCCTACATCCGCGTCACCGATAACGGATGTGGCATGAGCCGGGAAGATGCGCACAAATGCATTATCCGCCATGCCACGAGCAAGATCAGTTCGGTCGAGGATATATTCGCCATTACCTCTCTTGGCTTTCGTGGCGAAGCCGTTCCCAGTATTGCTGCCGTCTCACATATGCAGATTACGACACGGCGGCCGGAAGATGAATTTGCCGTGCACCTCGTCCTCGATGGAGGCGTCATTACGTCGGAAGACCAGGCCGGAGCAGCGGCTGGTACGACGATGGAAGTCAGTGATCTTTTTTACAATACGCCGGCGCGGAAGAAATTTCTGAAAAGCGAACGGACGGAAAGTTCAAAAATCAGTGAAATGATTACCAAACTGGCTCTGGCCCAGCCGGGAATTGAATTTACATTCATCAATAATGGACGGACGACACTGCATACAGGCGGCCTTGGCAATCTGAAAGAAACGATTGCCAATATTTATGGTGCCGGCGTGGCACGGGAAATTTTCCCTGTCACCTACGACCATGATAATATACAGATTGAGGGATACGTAGGAAAGCCATCGGTCCTTAAGAGTTCCCGTTCGTGGCAGACATGCATTGTCAACCAGCGCATCGTTCACAACCCGCTCATGTTCAAAGCTGTTGACAATGCGTATCATGCGATGCTGCCCAAATCGGGGTACCCCTTTGCGATGCTGCATCTTCATGTAGATCCGGCCAGTATTGATGTGAATGTTCATCCGGCAAAAACAGAAATCAAGTTTTCCGACGAACAGCAGATTTACCGGGCGCTGTATCACAGTATCATAACGGCCCTCATCGACCAGGAAAAACCGGAGCAGATTGCGGCTCCGGCTTCTGTAGCGAAGAAACCGGAAGCGGTGCGGGAAAATCCTTTTTCCGATGCGCCCTTATTTGCTGCAAAAGAAGAGGAATTTCATGCTCCGTCGCAGGAAGACAGGATGCAACAGGTCTTTCCAATGGGAATGGCCCAGGACCGGGCTACGCTCTCTGAAACCGGCCCTTCCCGGGAAGAACAGAGCAGTTCTGCGGCCATCCCCCCGTTGAATAAGCCTGTAACCGGCCCTGCTGCAGAGCAGAAGAATACAGTGTCCCCATCGGGGATGCTTCATGAACATACATCTGCCGGCCCTAACAGCTGGAAACCGTCCCGCCTGCCTGATACTGGTGAAGAACAGCAGTTTTCAAAAGCATTACACGAAGGCGGACAGTCCGATGCAACAGAGAACCATCCGGTACAGCCGCGGATTACCTTTGAGGGAGACGATGATGTGTTCATCCCTCTGGGAGAGGTAGCGGACTGCTTTATCGTAGCCAAGAAGGGGCAGGATCTGTATATCATCGACCAGCATGCTGCCCATGAACGGATACGGTATGATACATTTTGCCATCGCGTAGAACACATGCCAAGCCAGCAGCTGCTGACGGCGGAATTTGTAGAAGCCGATCCGGAAGACATGATTCTCCTTACAGAACGGCAGGATGTCTTTACCGATCTGGGATATATCTATTCGGTGGCCGGCCCAACGACACTCCGCGTCGAAGAAGTTCCCTGCGATTTAAAAACGAGTGATATTGCCGATTCGCTGCAGGATATCTGCCGCCTGCTCCATGAAAATGACGTGGCAGACAAGGCCGTGCTGCGTCACCGTTCTCTGGCATATTTATCCTGCCACGGGGCAGTCAAGGCAGGGGACCGGCTCAATATCAGGCAGATGAAGCAGCTCATAGAAGATTTATTCCATACGGAAAAGCCTTATGTATGCCCACATGGACGGCCTATCATTGTGCGGTTTACGCCCGACGACCTGGCTAAATTATTCAAACGGACATGATGATGGGATTATATGTAGTGCCGTCCCTCAAGGCAAAAGGTACTCTCATCGGGGAAGCAGAGTCATGGGCTGCGTCTATAGGTGCTGTCTTTGTGCCACGACGCGGCCAGACCGTAGAGCAGCTGCGACGGCGTTACGGGACGGAGCACCTGCTTATTTATACCAGCCGGGGCCCGGTCATTGAACGGGATGAAGGTAAACACTTTTTTAGTCTGAACATGGCCGAATTGCGGATCCAGCAGCTGCGCAAGGGAAAACCGGATCATTTGCTGGAGGCCTTTGGCGCTGACCGGCCTGTGTCAGTCCTGGATGCGACCTGTGGCTTTGGTGCCGATGCCATAGTGGCATCATTCGGGCTGCCGGCAGGCTCTGCTGTCACCGCATTAGAAGCGGTGCCTCAGATGGCGGCTGTAACCGGATGGGGCTTTTCTCATTTCGTACATGAAACGTGCGATGTGACACAGGCGTTGCGCCGTATTACGTTGTACAATCAAAATTATCGTACCTATCTGGCGAATTGTCAGAAACCATATGATATCATTTATTTTGATCCCATGTTCAGCCAGCCCGTACAGGCCAGTTGTCAGTTTCAGCCGGTCCGGGCTATCATGGACCATGAAGAACTGACAATGGAATCACTGGAACGGGCGATGCATATATCGAAGCGGGTCGTGGTCAAAGGCCGGTACCTGCAGCCTCTCCTGCAGGTATTCCCATCGGCCCGGATTATGGGCGGCCGGTATAGCCGCGTCCGTTATGCAGTCTTAGAAGGGAAAATTCATGGATAAGATTATTGCAATAGCCGGCCCGACGGCGGTAGGTAAGACGGCTCTCAGTTTTTACCTGGCAGATCATTACCGTACAGAGCTCATTTCTGGGGATGCCTATCAGATATATAAGGGAATGGATATCGGTACGGCCAAACCGACGACAGATGAATTGTCCCGGTTCCGTCATCATCTCATCGATATTGCCGGACCGGACGAACCCTATTCGGCGGCCCGTTTTTGTGACATGGCGGCAAAGGTCGCCCGCAGCCTGAATGAACGACATAAAGTCCCCATCCTGGTTGGCGGGACGGGCCTGTATGTACAGGCGTTCCTTGAAGGGTTTGATTTCGAAGGGTCGGCTGTTACGGAAGACGAACGGGAACGGGCCCGTAAGCATATCCGGACAATGACAGAAGGAGAATTGCGGAGTTATATTGAAGAGCAGACCCGGTGGCAGCCACCTGACTGGCATGAACTGCTGGCGAATACACACCGCCTGGTGCGCCTGATGGTGGCGATCGATAAAGGAGAAGGCCCTGCTTTTGTACGGGCCGGTCACGGACATAAGGTGCAGTATGGTGCCTATGTCATCGGGCTCAGCCTCCCCAGAGAGGTGTTATACGACCGCATCGAAAAACGGGTCGATATGATGCTGGATGCCGGCTGGCCTGATGAAGTCGCGCGTCTGCTTCATGAAGGAGTTTCACCTCAATCGCAGGCTATGAAGGCCATTGGCTATGAAGAACTGGCATTGTACGTCCAAGGGAAAATCAGTCTGGCAGATGCTGCCGATGAAATCAAGAAACGCACGCGCCGCTTTGCCAAACGGCAGATTACATGGTTTAAACGCATGCCGTACATACACTGGTACGCCAAAGAGGACTACGCCTCGGAAAACGAACTGGCGGCGACCGTTATCCGGGATACGGATAACTGGCTGTCTGATCATCCTATTGTATAAATTTCTTTATTTTTTCATTGCAGGAAAGGATTTGACATGTTGTCTTTCGATTTGGAAACGATACGTAAAGAAGCGATGGCCGCCTGTGCCACCCAGTTTGAACGCATCGATACGATTGCGCTTCACAATACACAGAAGGTACTCGATGCTTATAAAAAAGCACAGATTTCTTCATACCAGTTTGCCGGTACATCGGGATATGGATATAGCGATATGGGCCGGGAAAAGCTGGATGAAGTCTTTGCTACGGTCTTTAAGGCTGAAAAAGCACTGGTACGGCCTCACTTTGTTTCCGGTACGCATACACTGGCTACGGTTCTTTGTGCACTGCTCCAGAAGGGCGATCGCATGATTTCCCTTATCGGCGCGCCCTATGATACGATGCAGGGGGTTATCGGCTATGCCCGTTACACGCCTCATTCTCTCAAAGAAAAAGGCGTATTATATGAAGAAGTGCCGCTGAAGCAGAATGCGTATGATCTGGAAGGCATCCGGACAGCCTGTCAGGAAAAACAACCGCGGCTGGTCCTCATCCAGCGTTCACGGGGATACAGCTCCCGGGCTACCTTGACGATTCCCGATATCCGGACCATTATCAAGACGGTAAAGGCGGTCAGTCCCGATACCATCTGCTTCGTCGATAATTGTTACGGTGAATTTGCCGCGGAAGAAGAACCGATTGAAGCTGGCGCAGATATCATGGCCGGTTCTCTTATCAAAAATCCGGGCGGCGGTATTGCCCCGACAGGCGGATATATTGCAGGCCGGGCTGATCTTGTCGATGCTGCTGCCGATTATCTGACCGCTCCCGGTCTGGGAGGAGAACTCGGCTCCTATGCCTATGGGTATCGTTTATTTTTCCAGGGCTTCTTTATGGCTCCCCATGTGACGGCCCAGGCTATAAAAGGCGCAGTCTTTGCAGCGGCTGTCTTTGACCGTATCGGGTTCCATGTATCGCCGGCTTTTGATGAACCGCGGTCTGACCTGATTCAGACTATTTATCTGGAAAATGAAAAAAACATGTGCCTTTTTGCCCAGGGAATCCAGACGTTCTCGCCGGTCGATGCCCATGTTACGCCTATCCCCGACGATATGCCCGGGTATGCGGATAAAATCATTATGGCAGCGGGCGATTTCGTACAGGGGTCATCAATTGAATTGTCAGCCGATGGTCCTATCCGTGAACCGTATATGATTTATCTGCAGGGAGGTATCGTATTTGAACACAATGTCCTGGCTGTCCTGAGCGCCGCCAGATATATTCTGGAAAATAAATAGGAGAACGAAAGTATGATAAAAGAAGTTCTTATTGTCGAAGGACGCAGCGATGTAGCACGTATCCGTGCCAGTCATATTGATGCCGATATGATTACTACCGATGGTTTTTCCCTGCGCCCTGATACGCTGCGGCAGATTGCCTGTGCATACGAAAAGCGGGGAATCATCATCCTGACCGATCCGGATCAGGCCGGGGAACGGATCCGCCGCTATCTGAGTCAGCGGTTCCCCAAGGCAAAACACGCATTCATCCCGCGGAAAGACGCTATCGCCAATGACGACCTGGGAGTCGAACAGGCATCTCCTGAGGCCATCCGTCTGGCTCTTTCCAAAACACGATGTGCCACCTTTACGCCGGAAAACATCTTTACTATGGCAGATATCATGGCAGCGGGCCTCAATGGCAGACCTGATGCGGCAGAACGCCGGGCGGCTGTGGGTGCTGTCCTGGGAATAGGGTACGGTAATGCCAAGCAGTTTTTGCGGCGTCTGAACCACTACGGTGTCAGCCGGGAAGAATGGTTCGATGCCCTGCAGCAGATAGAAGAGGAGACAGAACATGAAAGACGTTGATTTAGCCAAACCGGAAGTCGTCCATTATATTGTCAAGCGGTTCGGCCTCCATATGAGTAAAAAACTGGGACAGAACTTTCTCATCCGTCATAGTGTCGTCGCCGATATTGCCAATGCGGCCGGCTTAGAACCGGGAAGCCCCGTACTGGAAATCGGTCCCGGCATCGGGACGCTGACGCAGGCTCTGGCCGAAACGGGAGCCGCTGTCACGGCAGTGGAACTGGATACGCGTCTTTTGCCCGTACTGGACAAAACGCTGGAGCATTATCCCAATGTCCGCATTGTCCATGGGGATATCATGAAAATTGATATAGAAGAAACGATGGGACACAGACCTTTTACCGTCTGTGCCAATCTGCCGTACTATATTACGACGCCGATTATCATGAAACTGCTGGAACAGAAACTGCCCATCGAACGGATTGTCGTCATGGTGCAGAAGGAAGTAGCGGAACGGATGACGGCCCGGCCAGGAAGTAAAATTTACGGAGCCCTTTCTGTATCGGTCCAGTATTATACGGAACCGGAAATTCTCTTTGAAATCCCGCCGCGGGCATTCATGCCGGCACCGGAAGTCACATCGGCAGTCGTCACCATGGACGTGCGCAAGCAGCCACCGGTGACAGTGCTGGAAGAAAAGCGTTTCTTTCAGGTCGTCAAAGCCGCCTTTTCCCAGCGCCGCAAGACCTTTTCCAATACGCTTAAAGGCGCCGGTGTCAGCAAGGACGATATCCAGCAGATCCTTGTAGCAAGCGGAATCGATGGCAGCCGCCGGGGAGAAACATTTTCCCTCGATGAATTTGCCGCTGTTTCCGATGCCTGGACACGGCTGATACAAAAGCAGGACGTATCCTGTCAATGAACCCTTGTATCATCTGGTAAAATGATGAAAAATGGACTATAATGAAGCTTTGAACAGGATGTATGAAGGAGGGCGTGAATATTGCGCAGTATGACCGGATTTGGTACTGGTACGGCCAGCGACGGGCGGATATCAGTCACCATTGAAATGAGAGCCGTGAATCAGCGGTTCCTGGAATTAAATATACGGATGCCCCATGCCTATCTGGCACTGGAAGACACCATCCGCAACGGCATTAAAGAACAGCTGCACCGCGGCAAGGTCGATGTCTTTGTAACCGTTCAGGATCTGGCGCCGGAAATGCCACGGGTACAGATCGATTACGCATCACTGACAGCCTGCCGGGACGCTCTGACAGAGGCCAAGAATAAGCTGTTTGACGGGGCGCCTGTTACACTTTCCGATATTATATCCCTGAATACGGATTGGTTCAGCCAGGAACCTCCCATTATCGATGCCGATGCCTGCCGTCCCGTATTCTGTCAGAGTCTGGACCAGGCCCTGCAGGGAATGACGACCATGCGGGAACGGGAAGGGGCCAATATACAGGCAGATCTTCTGCGGCGGACCGATACGATGTCTGATATTATCGAATCCATTGCGGAACGCAGACCGCAGATCATTCAGCTTTATGAAGAACGATTACAAAAAAAGATGACTGCCATACTGGAGAAGCTGCAGGTCCAGCCGGAGAAGGACCGGCTGTTGCAGGAAGTAGCTGTGTATGCGGATAAAGTGGATTTTACAGAAGAAGTTGTCCGCTTCCGCAGTCATGTGTTACAATTAAAAGGACTTCTGGAAGCCAGTGGCGATACAGGACGCAAACTCGATTTTCTGATTCAGGAAATGAACAGGGAAACGAACACCATCGGCTCCAAGGCTCAGGACTTGCAGGTAACGGAACAGGTACTGCGCCTGAAGAATGAAATTGAAAAGATTCGAGAACAAGTGCAGAATATTGAATGATGGAGACGAGATGAATTTCAATTTACTGAATATAGGCTTTGGCAACATGGTAATGGGAAATAAGGTTGTGGCGATTATCAGTCCCGAATCGGCTCCGATTAAACGGCTGGTTCAGGAAGCCAGGGAAGGGAATTCTCTGATTGACGCCACCTTCGGCCGTAAGACCCGGTCTGTACTGATGATGGACAATGGACAAGTCATACTGTCTGCATTGCAGCCGGAAACGATTTCCCACCGTATACTCCACGTTGGCGAAGACGAGGCTGATGATACAGAGCCTGAAGAATGAGAAAGGAAGTAATGAACATGAAAGATCCGGGCTTGCTCATTGTTGTTTCGGGCCCATCCGGAGCCGGTAAAGGCACCATCTGTGATGCCCTGCGCAAGCGGTTCCCCAATATCAATTATTCTATTTCTATGACGACCCGCAGTCCCCGGCCGGGCGAGCAGGACGGCATCAATTATTTCTTTTCCGATAATGCCCATTTTGAAGAACTGCTGGCACAGGATGCGTTCCTGGAACATGCCAAAGTGTATGACCATTATTATGGTACGCCGAAAGACTATGTATTCCGCATGTTGAACGAAGGAAAGCATGTCATGCTGGAAATTGATATCCAGGGGGCTATGCAGGTCAAACAGAAGTATCCCCAGGGGGTATTCATTTATATCGTGCCGCCCAGCATGGACGTACTGGCCCGGCGCCTCAGGGACAGGAAGACCGATACGGAAGAGGTCATTGCCGGGCGCCTTTCCAAGGCCAGTGATGAGTTGCAGTGGATAGAACAGTATGACTATCTCATTGTCAATGACGACCTGGCTTCTTCCATAGATGAAGCGGCCGCTATCCTTACGGCAGAAGAAATGAAGACATCACGCAATACCTGTAAGATTGCTGCTATTAGAGATTTGTACAAGAAATAGGAGAGATGCATCATGTTAATTAAACCGACACTGGAATCGTTGATGAAACGGGTAGATAGCAAGTACACGCTGGTTACGCTGGCAGCAAAACGGGCCCGCCAGCTTACCGATGGCGACAAACCCCTTGTCGATGTAGACACGACAAAAGTCGTATCCATCGCTATGGAAGAAATCGACCAGGGTAAGATTACCTATGAAGCTCCCAAGGCTGGCATAAAATAAGGAGGCATCCTATGCTGTTGGAAAATAAACACGTCGTACTGGGCATCTGTGGCGGTATAGCGGCTTTTAAGGCGGCCCACATCGCCAGCCTGCTGCGCCAGCGCGGTGCTGAAGTAAAATGCATCATGACAGAACATGCCACGAAACTGATTACCCCGCTGACCATGCGTGAAATCAGTGGCAACCCGGTAGCAGTGTCCATGTTTGACGATACACCGGAATTTAATGTGGAACATATTGCTTTGGCCCGCTGGGCCGATATCTTTGTCATCGCCCCGGCGACGGCCAATATTATCGGCAAAGTTGCCAGCGGCATAGCCGATGACATATTATCGACAACAATCATGGCTACGAAAGCCCCGGTACTTTTTGCACCGGCTATGAACAGCAACATGTATCTGAATCCGGTCGTACAGGACAACATGGCTAAGTTGAAACGCTTTGGCTATGAAATCATGGAACCGGCCAGTGGACATCTCGCCTGTGGTATCATTGGCATCGGCAGGCTGCCGGAACCGGAAGAAATCGTGGATCGCATTGAACTGACCGTCTGTCGCACGAATACTCTGGTGGGTAAAAAAGTCATTGTCACTGCTGGCGGCACACGGGAACCGATTGATCCGGTACGGTTTATTGGCAATCACTCCAGTGGACGCATGGGATTTGCCTTGGCAAAAGCAGCCGTACTGGCTGGTGCCGATGTGACTCTTATCGCAGGTTCCAATGACCATCTGGAAACACCACCCGGTGTCAGCCGCCGCATCGATGTAGGCAGTACACGGGATATGAAAGCAGCTGTCGATGCCTATTATGATGATTGTGACCTGGTCATCAAGGCTGCGGCTGTTGCCGATTACCGGTCGGCAGCTCCGGCTAAGAACAAAATCAAGAAAGATGATGACGTACTGAATCTGAAGCTGGAAAAGAACCCTGATATCCTTTATGGACTGGGACAGCGCAAAACGCATCAGGTACTCATTGGCTTTGCCGCAGAAACGACCAATGTCATCGAATACGGAACTGCCAAATTGAAAAAGAAACATCTCGATATGCTCGTTGCTAACGATGTCAGTGCCAAAGGCGCCGGATTCCAGGGAACGACCAATATCGGCACGCTGCTCTATGCAGACGGCCGTGTCGAAAAACTGGAAAAAATGAGCAAATTTGCCTTGGCTGAAATCATTGTAGACCGGGCTGCCAAAATCATAGCCGCTAAACAGGAATGTAACGGTTAGAAGTATATAAAGCAAAAACGAAAACAGGGACATCATATGAATTTATCAGGTATTCATGTGATGTCCCTGTTTTTATAGTTATATCAGGTGAGAGTCCGTGTTTTCATCAGCGCTTATACAGAATTCCACTTATCTTTATTGATGTCATCAACATATAATTCTTTTTTACGGATGTCTTTTCGCAAGGTCTTATAAAATGTAACCAGCAGAAGCACGATAACGGCAGAAAGTGGTATAGCCATAATCGTCGTAACGGACTGGATGGTAGTAAGAACATTGAGCCCGGGCACCATGTGTTCCAAAAACAGAATACCGACGGGCAAAAGCAGTACGAGAAATGCCCAGAATACTTTATACCAGCTTGCAGGTTCTTCATCATTTTTCAAATTCTTAGAAGTGAGTGTTGCAACGACCGTAGAAGCCGCTGTAGCACCGCAGGCCAATGTGATGAAGACGACGGCCATGTACACGACGATTGCCAATGACGAAAGAGGCAATGTTTTGAGTACTGCCAGGACGGCCGCATTATTGCCACTGTCAATGACGAGCTGTGACAACGAGAGCACTCCTGTCAATTCCTGATGCATTCCGTAATTTCCCAGAATGGCAAAGGCAAGCCAGCAGGCCAGTGTCGTCCAGATGCAGCGGACGATTGCGATTTCCCGGAACGTGCGGCCATAGGAAACACGGGCCAGCCATAAGCCGTCAGAAATCGTACAGCCCAGATACCAGGCCCAGTAAAATACAGTCCACTGCTGGACAAACCCTGTCTGGGCAATGGCGTCGGTATTAAAACTCATGTGCACGAATTCCCGGATATTGGTCCCGACAGCCATAGTGAAATTGTTGAGAATAAATGAAGTAGGGCCGACGAGAAGAATAAAGATGAAGAATCCCAGTGCCAGTTTGACATTGAAGTCACTGATGATACTGATCCCTTTGGCAATGCTCTTGGATGTAGAAAGTATGAAGAAGAGGCAGAAGATGAGGATAACGGCGATGCGCAGTGTAAAGGTGACTTCAAAACCCAGCAGGTATCCGGCCAGTTCTGCCAGAATCGATGTGCCCAACCCGACTGTGCAGACGAGGCCACCAATATATCCAAAAGCGACGAGCCCGTCGATAATTTTGCGGATGATACGGACTGGAAGACTATCGCCTTTTAATACGGATTTGCATAAATCAGACAAATTGAGTGAGTCTACTTTTTTATTCCAGAACATGTAACCGAGTGCCAGTGAGACGGGAAGATAAATGGCCCATGCGGAAAATCCCCAGTGGAACATACCGTAAGCTGAAGCATATTCGTAGGCTTGTACTGAATCGGGAATGACTCCAAAAGGCGGAGTTTTGACATAATACATCCATTCGACCATACCAAAGATGAAAATACCGGCACCTGCAGCTGAACACATATTCATGGCTGCCCAAGAGAATGTCTTATAATGTGGCTTGGCACCATTTCCACCGAGGCGGATATCTCCGTATTTGGAAAACATGATGAAGATGGCAAAGACGGCGCTTAAGAAGGCAATGAGCATGAGTGCCCAGGGAAAGTCTATGGTCATAATATTATAGAAAATACTGATGACATATGCTGTTCCTTCCGGTGCCAGAACCATTGGTATGACCAGAGCAAACAACAAGCCGACGGCTAACAGTGCGATGGGCAGATTGATGTTTTTTAGCATAGGTATCACCGCCTTATCTTACGGTATCAAATACGGATAACGCCTGTTTGAAATCAGCAATCAGGTCTTCTGTTGATTCTATGCCCGATGAAATACGGATCAGACCTTCTTCCATACCCATATCTCGAAGCTGCTGCGGAGTAAAGTCAAAGCGGAATGCCGTAGCAGGATGGGCGATGGTTGTACGATAGCCACCCAGCGTTCCCAGATATTTGACTACTTTCAAGCGGTGCATGAATTCATTGACTTTCTGCCGGTCATCTTCCACTCGGAAACTGAGCATGGCACCGCAGCCATGGGGCAGTAATGTTTCAGCCAACTTATACTGAGGGTGGTTGGGAAGAGTCGGATAATTGACATAGCGGACATGCGGGTCGGCTTGCAGGGCTTCAGCCAGTGCCTGAGCATTGGCAAACTGGCGGGTGACACGCATTTCCATGGTGCGGATACTGCGAAGGAGAAGCCAGGAATTTTGTGGATCCAGACAGCCACCGAAGAGAAGATAGTCGGAATAGATTTTTTTCATCAATTTTTTGGGCCCGGTAATGCAGCCGGCCGTAATATCGCTGTGACCACCGAAGTATTTTGTCATGCTGTGTACGACAATATCGGCACCGTGCTCGAGAGGACAGATAGCAAATGGTGTCGTAAATGTGCTGTCAACGACGACAAGAGCCCCTGCTTTGTGGGCGATACGGGTAATGGCATCGATATCGATGATGCGGATCAGCGGATTGGTAATGATTTCTGTATAGATGAGGCGCGTATTTTTCTGTATGGCCTGCTCTACGGCATCGGGATCGGTCAGGTCAACATAAGTCACCTCAACACCAAATTTTTTTACAATACGATCAAATAATTCAATCGTTTCCCCATAGATGGCATTGCTGGTGATAATATGGTCACCAGCTTTGACCAGCGACAGGATGGTTGTTGAAATAGCAGCCATGCCGGATGAGCAGACCAGAGACTGTTCACCATGTTCAAGATACGATACGGCCTGGGCTACGCCGTCGCGGTTTGGATTGGCTGTGCGGCAATAATAATACTTTTCTCCTTTGTTAGCACGGTCGTAATCATCCATGTCCTGAATGATATTGGCCGTCGAAGGATAGATAGGCGGCGTTTCCGGATGTTCTACTGGTAATTGTGGTTCACTGCCGACGTACAGAATTTGAGTTTCTCTTGATACAGATGGGTTCATGATGGTATCCTCCTAAAAACAATGGTAGTACTTGCAAAACGATGTTTTTGCTATGGATAGAGCATAAACCCTTTTGTAAGAAACGAGTCAATTCTTTTTCGTGTGCAAAAAAAGAATAGGCTGACGAATTTTATAGCCTATTCTTGCGATATAGTCATTGATAATATGCTTTTTAACTCATTTATAGGAAGGATACGTTTCTTTGTGGAGCTGATTTGATGTACAACCTTATTCCTGCTATAAAGTTTGATTTTGTTCAGGAGAATATATTTGTACTTCGTACTGGGCATCCTGATATTCAACCAGATTATCTTCGAATTCCAGGGCCAGGGCAAGCTCCGGCCGATTCATATCAGAGAAAAAGTTATGCAGCAGTGTCGTATCCCAATGTTCTTTTAGAATCTGGGTGCGAAAACAGATGTATTCGCCGGCAGGCAGCTTTTTATATTCTGGAAGATACTGATCCGGGCGGTGTTTCAGATAAATAAAATACTGTGTAGGATGAAAACGGCTGGCGAACAAATCAGAAATAGAAAGAATATATCCATATTGTCTCCGGTAAGGTAAGTGATGGAGACGGGAAGAACCTTTGGCTTTCGCCAGGCGGATTTCCATATCTGCCAGGGCGTCTGTATCGTAGCAGGGAACCTGTATGATATGACGTTCCGGCAGATGGAGATGATACAAAATGCTGGAATCATCTATTTTACTCAGATAGGTAAAATATTCGATGTACCATTCGATATCTTTGATGCGGCTTTGAATCTGTTCCAGTTCCTGATAGGATTTCTGCCATTCTGCTTCCAGAGCAGGCAGAAGGCCGGCAACGGTTCCTTTTTTGATGATTTGTCCGATATCGGTCAGATTCAGCCCTAATCCCTGAAGATATTTTACCCGGTCAATGATATGGAACTGATCAAATGAGTAATAGCGGTATCCCGTATGTGAATCTATTTTACGGGGTTGTAAAATACCGATTTTTTCATAATGCCGCAGGGTCTGTGTCGTCACGCCCAGCAATTTTGCCGTTTCACCAATGGTATAGTACGATTTCATAAGGAATGCCTCGATGATTTACTGCACTGTGCAGAATTTTTATGAATTTATTATATCACATTCAGGGAGGTATTCTGATGAATAGATAAGAAGCAGATGTATTTTTTGACATAGTCAAAGAGTCTCCGAAAGGCCTCTTTGGTGATGTAATTATTGTATGTTGAACAAAATCAGCCAGGTCACTCGTTTTGCCCATAGGTTATGGAATATTTACCGAAGCAGAATTGGGTTGTATTGCATATATATTATGGAAACGATTGGGTCACTCAGTATTGCAGCATCGCTGTTCTGTTAAAAATGATGGACAAAATCTCTGATTTCGTATTCTGATTGTACAGATTCTTCTAATTCAGGTAAACAGATACCAAAATTATGTGGCATCCCGGGATATATGCTTAGTGTAACATGCACGCCTGCATGGGCGGCTTTATGGGCAAATTCTTCATCTTCGCTGAGAAATATTTCATTGCCCCCGGTCTGGATGAGCATGGGTGGCAGACCGGCCAGATTACCGTTGATGGGGGAAAGGTGTGGATCATCTACTGAAAGGCTGCCGGCATAAGATGGTTTCAGTATTTCCGGATACAGTGGAGCAGTACGGCCTAAAATCTGATCTTTTTCTCTATTACTCGTTCGCGATGCCTGGCTGGTACCTAAATCCACCCAGGGAGACTGCAGAAGCAAAACACGGGGAAGACTAATATTGTGATCCCGAAGAAACATCACTGTTTCAATGGCCAGGTTGGCACCGGCAGAATCGCCAATAAGGATGATGTCCTTTGCATCTGTCCCCTGTTCTAAAATATAATTATAAACAGCAAGAGCATCCTCTAATGCAGCCGGATATACATAAGTTGGTGCCAGCCGGTAATTTACACAATAAGCAACTTTGGCATTAACAAGGGATGCCTGCAGAATCGCGCTGACTCGCCACTTATCGTGCATGGCGCCGGTATAACCGCCACCATGGAACTGTAGCAGAACGAGATTGGATTGAGACGTTGTACGGAATTCTTCAACGATGATGTCGTTAATCATATGTTCTGATTTTTTCCATCCGGCAGGGATGTTCAAGTGGTAATCTTTTTTACCGGCCCGCATCCGCTTTACTTCCGCTGTAATATAATTTTGTAATTCCCGGCCTTTTAGTCTCAAACCATGTTCGGGAATTAATTGGGTAACCATAGTTGTATGCATGTTCACTCCTCCTGACTGTATCTATGCATATCGTACTATAAAATATCATGGAATAAAAGATAAAAACAAAGAATACAGAAGAATGGGATAAAAATAACTCCGTATTCCGGACATAGAAAAAGCGCACCCATAAGCTTCGTTAATGGCTTATGAGTGCGCTTTTTATCTGGCGGAGCGGGTGGGATTCGAACCCACGAGACCTTTCGGCCTAACTGATTTCGAGTCAGCCCCGTTATGACCACTTCGATACCGCTCCATGTAATACTTAATATGCAATACTAATGTAGTATAACATGAATTATTTATATCGTCAAGTTTATTTTATGGTCTGCGTATTTTCATTATGCTTTTGTCATGGTATAATAAGCCTATATTATGTAGTTTTTAAAGGAACATCAATGTACATGACTGAGAACATACCTGACAATACACCACGTATTTCACGCAACCAGAATATACGCTTTATTGCACAATGCCTGCTCTTGTACGCCGCCTGTTTTCTTTTGTATTATGGTACATCGACAGGACAGGATATCCATGATGTGAGCCTGGCTACGAGACAGCTGATACCTCCGATGCTGCTGTTTTATGTCGTACAGCAGATCAGCGGTAAGACCCTTCTTTCCCGGCTCTGGCTGACACAATTCCTTACGGGCATGAGCTGGGCCCTGACTACGCCACTGCTGATGTATCTCCAGCGTGAGGGTGCTCCCAGACTGGATCCCATGGCGGATATATTGTTTGGCTGCTATGCTGCACTGTTTCTGATGTCAGCGCAACAGCTGACTGCCGGACGCAGGCATTGCCGTCTTTTTCAGTCCTGCACGACCATATTATCACAACTCCTGATGTTTATTCCCTTATGTCAGGTCATACATTTTTCCCTCTATGGGACTTGTATAACCGAACAGGCAATCCTTACATTACGTACTGAATCATTGGGAGCGTATGTACAACAAGTATGTACAGATTTAGGATGGACTATGGTCGTGGGGATAGTCGTCTTTTACTATTTCCTGGGATATTTTATTTTTAAGTTTAATGCAAAGATTTTTATTTCTCTTCCGACACTCAAGCGAAATGCCAGTGTTCTGATTTTCTTCCTTACCTTTGTGATACTGGCCATATATCTGCCAAAAAGCCTGATTCCCCAGACCTATTTTTTCCGTGCCTGGCATCAGACGACCAAGGTGATGGAACAGCAGATACCGGATGGAGTGGATAAGTAAGGGCAGGTATCGTGACGACACCGTATGTACAGTACAATCGGTGTTTCCCTTCTGGCTGACAGGATATGGGCAATCCTGCCGGTCAGAAGGGCGTTTTTTAATTATATAATTAATATAGTTTTTAAAGAATCGAGCGCGAATCGTTCTGGTTCAAGAAGGGGTGGGGAAGGTGTATTCATTGGAATCACATGCCAGAGGGTATCTTATTTTTTCTATGTTTGTCTTTGGGACAGTGGGATTGTTCGTTCATTATATTCCCCTGCCATCCAGCATTATAGCACTCAGCCGGGCTTCATTAGGGGCGGCGTTCTTATTTTTATTGGTCCGGTTCCGTCATATGCCCATGTCAAAGGAGCAGATCCGCGATAACCTGAAATTGCTGATTATTTCCGGTATTTGTATCGGTATTAACTGGATTTTACTATTTGAGGCGTTCCGTCACACGACGCTGGCCATTGCCTCTATCTGCTATTATATGGCACCGGTATTCGTGATCCTCGTATCTCCTGTGCTGCTTCACGAAACCCTTACGGCACGAAAGGTCGTTTGTGTGCTTCTGGCCCTTCTGGGAATGATGTTCGTCAGCGGTATTTTTGAAAACGGGTTATCGGGCATTACGGACTTGTCAGGAGTCTTTTTTGCGCTTGGTGCAGCGGTATTTTATGCTTCTGTTATCGTGTGCAATAAGAAATTTTCTCCTATTTCGGCTTATGATAAAACCATAATCCAGCTGGCCGCAGCTGCCGTAGTCCTGCTGCCCTATACGCTTATTACGGAAAATTGGTCTGCCTTGTCCTGTACGCCTTTCCAGTTATTCCTGCTTCTCGTACTGAGTCTGTTTGTTACAGGCTTTGCCTACTCCTTATTTTTTGGCGTTATGGGATATTTAAAAGCACAGACCGTAGCCATCCTGACCTATATTGACCCGATTGTCGCTGTATTTCTGTCGTCCTTGTTTTTACAGGAAACGCTGGCTGTCAGCACGATAATTGGTGCTGTCCTCATTCTGGGATCTACCCTTATCAGTGAGCTCAGAGCCTGAATCAGGGTATAAAAAGAGAGGCAGTCACATCACGTTTGATGTGACTGCCTCTCTTTTGAGTTTGATAGTTGACGTAAATGTTTTTTATTTAAGGCATCTGCAAATTATGCATTTTCCTTTGCCGTGCTCATAACTGGTGCGTCTTCGAAAGAATCGGGATCTGCATTCATAGCGTCGATACGGGTACGATAGGCTTTATCCTTGGCATAGCGGATGTTTTTGTAACGTCCGATGGTCAGGAAGGGAACGATGATGATGGCAATGGCCAGATAGCCGCAGTAGCCATAGCCGTATTTGATGATATTGGTCAGCCCCACGATGGAAACGGTCATGGACAAAGCAATGATGAAGAAGGTGACAATAGCAGAACGGATAACGGCACTCTTGCTGATTTTCTTCAGCATATGGATTTCAGAGAAACGTGCTGTAAAGCCAAAGACGGTTGTGACGCCCGTCGAAATCAGGCATAACATCAGGAAAATACTGTAAGCAATAGTCAGCCAGGTCATCCCCATGGATTTCAGGCTGGTCAGGGTCGGCAGTGGAGATTTACCATAGATGCCGGTCCAGCCTAAGAGCATGCATACGGCTAAGGTCAGGGCAATGGCGTTCATAGCGAACGAGAACCACATGGAGGTAGCGCAATTTTTACGGGTAACTAACGGCATGCCGACGACAATCATGGTCGGAATGACGACGCACTGGAAACCAGAGTAGGTGAAGGCGTGCAGAATGGCTGTCGGCAATTTGGAAAAGCCGTTTACGGCGAAATCCTGTGCCATTGCCTGCGTGAAGAACATGGTTCCTTCTGCTGTGCCGCCCATATAGATACCGACGGAGAAGATGGCAATGACCATGGCCAGAATGGCAATGCCCATATACGTTGTAGCCCGGCGGACAAGACCGGCACCAAAAATAGTCAGGAAGAAAATAATTGTGCCGACGACGCCGATACCGGCATAATAGCTGATGCCCGTCTGTGCGGCCAGAGCAGAAGCGGCACCGGAAACGGTCGCGGAAACGGCCATGATGACCATGATATAGAAGAACGCTTCAAATAATACTTCGATGCCTTTGAAGGGGCTGTACAAATTCTGGAACAGCTGCTTATAACTGCGCAGGTGCCGGGAATTATACATATTCATGGCTTCTTTGATAGTCAGTGTGAAGAGCAGCATCGTAATGATAGCGGTAATCGGTCCGAGCCAGCCCAGGCTGACGAAGTAGACATTTTCCTGATTGCCTGTGGCGAAGCCGCCGCCGGCATGAGAACTGAATAATACGGCACCAACTGAAAAGCACAGGCTCAGCGATGCGGTTTTAATCGTGGATGGTGTTTGCATGATAATTCCCCCTAGTATAACAAATATCCCTCGTGAGAGAAACGAAAACGCCTTTCGTCTCTCTGCGTGTTTGCTAAGAGACGAAAGGCGTATATATCCTTCCGCGGTACCACTCTGCTTCGCCTGGCAATCAGGCGCCCTCTCGGATACGGCATTTTCGCGATATCCATGCTCTGTAACGGGAGTTCCCGTAGCGGCCTACTCGGTTCAGCCTTTCCGCTCGGCAATGAGTTCGACTTCCCGTCCGCACTGCCTCGCACCAGCCGGCAGCTCTCTGTAACGATTCAGGTAAGTGTACTAGTTTGCTTCATCGCGTTTGTGTGACGTTTGATGGTGCAATCATAGCACGCACATGGGAGACTGTCAAGGAAATCCACGAAAAAAATATTAAAAATTTTCAGGTAAACGTTTAAGTTTACAGGAAAAACGTTTTACTGATGAACGGTTTTTAAGATTTCTCCTATGAATTTAAACTATACGGATTGTGTATCCCGTACATGGGAACTAAATATAGTAGTAACCAGCCGTATGTTTTTCACATCAAGTCTATTTACAATGGACAAATGTACATAAAAAATAATGTATACAAAAAATGTGAGTTCTTATATATTGACAGTACTCAAATATATAAAATATAATTGAAGCGTTGTTATTATACCAACATTACTTATACATATATAGTTTTAAGGAGGAATTATTCATGAAATTTGGTGTATTGAAAGACATTAAAGCCGATGAATACCGCGTCATTGCTACTCCGGCCGAAGTTGCCATGATTGCCCGTACAGGTGCGGAAGTATGGGTTCAGAAGGATGCCGGCAAGGGGGCTGGTTTTTCCGATGAAGCCTATGCCGCAGAAGGTGCCAAAATCGTCGATACGATGGAAGAAATTTATGCCAACTGTGATTTTGTGGCAAAAGTAAAAGAACTGGAAGAACGGGAATTTGACCTCATCCGGGAAAATCAGATTATCTTTACCTGCATTCATCCGGCAGCTCATCCGGCAGAAGTCGATGCCCTGCTGGCTCACAAAGCCGTGTCGTTTGCAGCAGAAGATTCCCATCGGTATGGTTCGCCAAACTGTGAAGCGGCTGGCAAAATCGGCGCTATGATGGGCCTGAACAGCCTCCTGTCCTGCAATGGTGGCAAAGGCAAATTTGTCAATGGCTTCGGCGGCGCTCCCGGCGTCCATGCGCTGGTTATCGGTGCCGGTACGGTAGGTCGTGCCTGTGTCGGCGTCCTGCAGCAGCTCGGTGCCCGGGTTACGGTCATGGATGTCAACATCGGCGTATTGCGCATGATTGGCCAGCAGTTCCATGAAAGCGTGGATACGATGATTTCCAATCACTATAACCTGACGAAAATCCTGCCGACGGTCGATGTCGTTTACAATTGTGTCCGTTGGCCGAAAGATGCGAAAGAATTCATGATCGACCGCAAGATGGTGGCTTCCATGGAAAAGGGCTCGGTCATCGTCGATATCAGCAATGACTATGGCGCTATCGAAACATTCCACGAAACGACCCATTCCCATCCGACCTATGTGGAAGAAGGCGTGGTGCACTACTGCGTCAGCAATATTCCGGCAGCCTGTGGCCAGTCTACTTCCATTGCATACGCCGCTTCCGTTCTGCCTCATTTCCTGAGCATCATCAAAAACGGAGTAGCCGCTGCCTGTGCCAAAGATGGCTTCCTGCGCCGTTCCATGGTGACCTATAAAGGATATCTGACACACGAAGAAACGAGTGCCATTCAGGACAAACCCTGGATCCAGCCAGAAGTCATCCTCGGCATCAAAGATCAGGCTCTAGACCCGGCTCCGGCAGCGACCGTTTCTAAATCGACCAATTTCATTAAATTATAATTATGCAATCACACGTCATGACAGGGGGATACGTTTGTGACCGTTACTAATTTTCTGATTGATTTTTTTATAGCCTCTGTGTTTATTCTCATCGGGCAGCTACTTCGCGCCAAAGTGGGATTCATCCAGAGATTTTTCATGCCGTCTGCCATGGTGGCAGGCATTCTGGCACTGGCTGTCCGGTATACGGGAATCCTGCCGTTTTCCAAGGGAATTGGCAGTTATCCCGGCACGCTGATCATTCTCATTTTTGCAGCTATCGGCCTTCAGGGATTTACAATCCGTAAGAATGACATGAAAAAGGAAGTCGCCCGCCTTGGTTCTTATTTTTGTTACAAGACGCTGGCCCAGGCAATCCAATTCAGTCTTCCTGTTATTTTTTCTATTCTTGTCATTTCCCAGTTATTTCCCGATATTAACTATGCCTTCGGGCTCCTGCTGGCATCGGGATTTTCCGGTGGTCATGGCACGGCAGCTGCTGTCGGTTCTTCCCTGGCACAGCTGGGATTTGAAGATGCCAAAGACATTGGCATGACCTGCGCTACCGTAGGGCTGCTGGCCGGCATCTTCGGCGGCCTTATCTATACGAAAATGGCAGCCCGCAGAGGATATACGGCGTATATCAAGGATTTCTCTTACATTTCCGGCGATTTGCGGACCGGCCTGATTTCCAAGGAAAACCGCCAGTCCATGGGAGATGAAACCATTTCTTCGACAACACTGGACACGCTGGCTTTCCATCTGTCGCTGCTGCTGACCTGCTCAGGCGCCGGGTGGTTCATCATGGATTTCATCTATAAAAGCACTGGTCTGGACCTGCCGAGCTACTTGTTTGCCTTCCTGCTCGGGGTCGGGCTGTTCCTTATCCTGAAACGGACGCCGGCTTACGATTACATTGACAACCGGGTAATCAGCCGCATTTCCTGCACGGCTACGGACTATCTTGTCTTCTTCGGCATTGCCTCTATCAAGATTCCCGTCGTCATTGAGTACGCTGTTCCGCTTCTTATGCTACTCATCGTGGGCATGATCATCGTTACGTATATGCTCTGGATTGTCGGCCCTCAGATGAATAACGAAAGCTGGTTTGAACGGTCTCTCTTCGTGTACGGCTATTCGACAGGCGTCTTTGCCATCGGGTTTGTCCTGCTGCGTATCGTCGATCCCGACAACAAGTCCAAAACGCTGAATGATACGGCTATTGTCGGTTCTCTCAATACGCCCTTTGAAATGTTTGCCTGGTCCTTTGGTCCTATCATGCTCATGCAGGGTCAGCACTGGCTTTTTGCCGGCCTCTATCTGGCTCTGACGATTGCCTGCTTTGTCGTCTGCAAAGCCTGCGGCTGGTGGTGGGGTGGAACGGATAAGCACCGTCCCGGCCTCGGTACACCGGAAGCGGAACAGGCCGCTGTACTGGAATCATCGGGAACAAAATAATACGAATGAAGGATGAAAGAAGATGTTGTTCTGCGCTGCAGAGGCGCGGGACGGCATCTTTTTTTATGCATTTTGAGTATAGAAAATCTGTTGTATAACCTTAATTTTGTAATGGAAATATTTTTTGTTTTTTAAGCAGGACGAGCCACTTTTGAGCGGTTTAAAATTTTAATATCAATCCGAAAAATTTAATACCGGCTATAGGGAAAAATCTATGCAGAAGGAGTATTGGCCTTTTTTATTGTTTTATTTTATAATGCATAGCGGACAGGGGAACTACCCTGAAAAGCGCATAGAATACGCTATTATCAGCAATTTTCCGCGCCGTTTCACTCGCTTGTGAAGAATAGGAGAATCCGCGTATGTATATCATGGGAATGGAAAAAATTTTAAGCCGCAATTACGCAATCTGGAAAAAATCCGAAAAAAATAAAGATGATGACAAAACGAATCGCCGTGGCCCCCGTAAAGGACTGCCTGTGGGACTGATGCTGGATTGCCTGCCGGCCATGGGCTGAAAATTTATCTGTCTGTACCAGAATGAAAGCACTGCAGAAAAGAAAAATCCCGTCTTTCTGCCGTGCTTTCTTTTTGCTATAAAACCGAATAAAACCTTGCCATTGGCTTGGTTATCACATTTGTTAAAGTCACTACTGCAACACTACTGCAACGGGCCTATTTTTATGCGCCTAATATCGTCCACAGAGGCGTCTGTGATAGAGTGTAGGTATCTATCTGTGGTGCTTGGATTTGAATGCCGCAATTGCCTTGTTATGGCGATTAATGGGATATTATTACTAGCCAGCAAACTGGCATGTAAATGTCTGAACACATGAAAGGAGAACCCGTGAATTCCGTGTGCTAAAAATGCCCTCCTGAATGTACATCCCAGACTACTGGGGTTTACTGGTTTATCGTGGAACACAAAAACAAAGTCTGATTTGATATTATGCTCTTTGTAATACTCCGATAATTCACGTAATTTATTTATACCACAATCCATAAGTTGCGCTGTTTGTCCTACAATACCATTCTTGGGGCTTGTAATGTAATTTGATCCATCCCTAGTGACCACTATTTGCTTGTTGATATGAATGACACCGGTCTCCATATTAATGTCAGACCATTGAAGCCCGCATATTTCTCCCCTCCTTAATCCAGAGTATAAGGCTATGTACCCACAACACTGGAATATAAAATTATGTACATCATTAATTACTGTCAAAGCATCTTCGATGGATGGCAGTTCTTTTAATTTTTTCTTTTGATGGAATACGTCGTGAGTAGTACATGTTGTTTTTATATTGTAACCATGCCGTCTGGCATGTTCCAATATTCCCAGTGTTCTGGAGATAATTAACATTGTTGTAGAGCTTGAAAGAGTTTTTGCCAAATCGGAGACAACGTGTATGATAGTATCATCACTTATTTTCTCTATTAGAGTGTCCCCTAGCAATCTGTCTATATAGCCAAATATAAAAGCTCTTACATCTTCAGTCGTTCTTTTTGCTTCCGGTATAGTTTTCTTATACACCTCAATATATTCACTCATTGTAACCAACGATTTATCTTTATCTGTGTACTGATAGGATATCAACTTCTTATTCATTTTGGCAAGAGCTTCTGTTTTATTCCTGCCATATGCAGTCACACGATGGCCACCAATGGTGCGTTGTACGCAGTATGTCCCGTCTTTTCTTCGGTATACAGTACCCATGCCATTGCCCTTTTTCCTGCTCATTTAAATCACCTCTCATAGTAATATTATACCATATATGGAGTTACATGAAAATATGAAGAAATGTCTTGATTGCGAACATTTGTTCTGCTAAAATAGGGATATATGAAAGGAAATTCTTTGGGTATTGACAAAATTTCATAGTTGATGTATACTTACATCGTAAGATGAGTTAAAAAGAAAGGAGGAAAACATCATACTGATGACAACCAAGGACGTTGCCGTGTACCTAAAGATTTCCACTCAGCAGGTGCGACGATTGGTGTCACAGCACTTGCTCCCATGTATCAGGGTATCTGACAGGGTAATCCGATTTAGGCCACAGGATGTGGAGAAGTTTTTGGAGGCGAGGGAAATATGAATAAAAAGATTTTGGTGCAGGTAACGGAGGCCGGGTCTACTGTCCCGGAGTACTATGAAGCGTCTGATATGAAAGACGCATTTGCACTTATCAAAAGTTTTAGTGAGTCTATGGAGTATGAGGGTACGACATGGGAAATGAAAATATCACCGCTTTATTGTCAATAACCTTGGTTGCAAGGTTATTTATGCCCTAAATTACTCTAAACTTGAAGTATTTTTAATAATAGGAGGATATTATGACTAACAAAGAATTCATCGAAAAATTGACAGCCCCGTTTAAACCGGAAGAAATCCTGTGGAGAGTAGGGAAGAAAAGCAAAGACAAGACAAAAGGCTTAGCGTTTGCATACATAGATGGTAGAGCAGTCCAGAAAAGGCTGGATGCGGTAGCTGGGCCAGATAAATGGAGTGTCTCATATACTCCAATCGACATGGGGACAATTACAGTAAGTACATATAACGGAGAAGTGCAGAAAACACTTAAAGGTTTCTTTGCTACTATCAAAATTGAGCTACCGGAAGGAGGATGTATTACCAAGCAGGATGGAGCTAACATAACGGATTTTGAATCCGTAAAAGGTGGTATTAGTGATTCATTTAAGCGGGTAGCGGCGGCATGTGGCATCGGTAGATATCTGTACGACCTTCCGCAGACTTGGGTTCCTATTGACCAGTGGGGTAATATTACACAGGTTCCAAAACTTCCAGCTTGGGCGATGCCCAAAGGGAGTAATCAGGCGGAACCCCCTGTACAGGAAGCAGTAAGCGCTCCCAGTAAATATCCAAGTGAATATGATGACCCGTTTGCTGGTGAATATCCGGAACCAATGGAAAGTACGATGTCTGAACCGGTAGGCAGTGCTGAGATTACGTTCCCTAGTGGCAAGTATAAAGGCCAGCCTGTATCCAAGGTACATGACTTCGGTTATCTCCGGTGGGTCGTGTCCAGTTCTCAGTTCCGTCAGGACATCAAAAACGCCGCTCAGGGAGTATTGGATACAGTTAGTGCATAAGGAGGAAGCATGGAAATCAGCACGGATGTATGGAGAGATTGCGGAATGAGTGCCGCCGCCGTGTATTCCGTGATAAAGGCTAAATGTGCAGAAAAGAGTGTCCCGATTAAGGGGCACTCCTACACATGCCTTCCTGTTTCGGAAATACACAGGGCTTGTCCGCTTATAACTACGAGGACGATAACTCGTGTGCTGACTAGTTTAGAGGACAAAGGGTATATAGAGTCTATAACATTTTTTGGTACAGCAAAGTGGAGGAGGATTTTAAAATGAAACATGACATAAAGATAAAAAAGGCTGATAAATTAACATCAATTTGTACATATATATACGATAATGGTTCGACATTCTCTTGGAGGATATCAAATCAATTTGACCCAAGCGAGACATTTAAATATAACCATGAGTATTTTAAAAGACTAATGACATCCAGTCTAAAGACATCGACAAAACTAATCGCTATGTTCTTGCCGACTATAAGGTTGGGTGATTCTCCAATATGCATAATGCCAGCTTATTCCATAGCTCATACGTTACACATAGCATACAACACAGTGAGAAGTAGTATGAAAGAGTTGGAGAATTTCGGGATAGTTGAAGAAGGTAAGTATATATACAACGGTAACATAGTAAAACAGTATAGAATAAATAATTATGATAAGTGGAGAATTCCATTGGGTAGAGAAGATGATGGTGTCCATGATGACGAGGAAATTTATGAAAATGATATGCAAGTTGAAGAAGCTTATTGCTATGACATTTGTAGTGGCGTAGAGGAAAATTACGGGCCAGACTACGTATCGCCAGAGGAACTCATGCGCTAGTAATGTCCATCACCAAAAATTGGTAACTTATTTCCTACTAATCCTAGAGGTTGCAAAAAATGCGACATGCCAATGGTTGATATGCCTCCAACACCAAAATGTTAAGTGTGGCATATCAATGGTTGGTAACTTATCTCTTACTATTATCTCTATCTAAACCATCTCTTTCTATCATGTTTTAGAGAGGATAGTAAAAATGTTAAGAATGAATTGATTAATGTATTACCGGATTGATAATCCGAGTCGAAGACGAGGATTAAAAGAATCACGAAGTGATTCGTGGTTTGATTTTTCCTTGGAATATGTTTTTCAATGTTTTAGGAGCGGAAAGCATTGGAGCTCCGTTAAAGTCTTGAAAAGACTTGCCCCTAACCCCCAGTTCCGCCGCCCCCCTTCCCCCACGAGAAAGGAGAGATGGACAATGTATCACTAATCTATGGACAAAATACCTTGTAGTACGAATATAGTGCAGAAAGGAAGATATTATGACACGGTTCGAGAATCAAGACTTGCTGGTACGGGAATATCTGTATCAGACAATGGGATTGAAGGGCAGAGACAGCCCGAACTACAAGCGAGTAATGAACCACTTCAATAGCAAGGATGACTTGACGGTTCGTAACTTACTTCGATATATTAAGAAGTATCCAATGCAAAGAGGTGCCTCTCTTACAGACTTGTATAATTGTGAAGCGTACCACCGGCAAGAGGAACATGTCCAACATGAAAAGTCAATGATGCCAAGGTTCGCAGATAATGTGCCATACTCAATAGAGATGGTGTTGAACTTAAAGGAGTGACTCGTATGTACGAAAACGAAAAGAACGCTGAAAAGATGAATCGCCTTATCAATGGTTTAGTCATGTCTGTTGGTGATTATATCAACGCCAAAGAAAACAAATTCGATGAATCCGCCGTAGAAGTCCATTACTTAGCCATGAAGGGCGTCTACGAAGATGTAGTAAAACAGGCTAAGATAATGAATGCGGCAAACACCGAAGGCAAGATTATTCAGTTCCCTAAGCTTTAAGTGAAGGAGGCACCTCTTAATGGATATCGCTAGTATCATAATGCAAAAGATAGATTTAGCAGAGTTTATACGCACATATGCAAAGGCTGATTTAACAAGAGTATCTAATGGGTGGAGGTGCAAATGCCCGATACACGGCAGTGACAATCAAAGCTCTATGTACATCAGTGACACTGGACTGTACTGCTGTTACTCCTGCAATAGCGCAGGGAATGTGATTAACTTCTTGTCTGATTTTGAACATATATCTTACACAGCCGCTTTGGAACGACTGGCGGCATACCTTAACATCAACCTGAAAGACGATGAATCGTACCAAAAGTGCAAATCCGTCGAACAGACTATGACGAGTAAAAAGGAATATGGGATTAAAAATTTGCATAAGGTAGAAGAATACCTGAAACAGAAACGAGGCTTTACAGACGAAACGATTAATGCGTTCGGTCTGGGTGGAGTGGATGGGGGAGTTTGCATCCCCCTCCATGATGCCAATGGCAGATGTGTGGCCATGGCAAAGAGACAGTTTGACAAGAAGCCGAAGTACATCAATTCATACAACAATGAACTGTACGATAAGTCGGCGTTCTTATTCAATCTGGATAAGGCATTCAAACTCATCAATGATCGTATTTATGTCGTTGAAGGGTATATGGATGCCATCAGCGGCTATCAGATGGGGCTTCCAGTTGTGGCATATTGTGGCAACGAACTTCATCGTGACCAGATAAAGACTCTTACCAGATACCTGAAGAAAGACGTTACTATTATCCTCGTCCCTGACAATGATGAAGAGGGGATGAAAAGAGTACCCAGAGTCCGTGATTATTTCAATGCCATCTGCCCTGATAGACAGGTTCGTGTGGCTTTAGTTCCTGACTCATGCAAGGACATGAATGATATGCTCCTTGAGGGTATCGACCCATCCAAGTTGGAAACGTTACACATCGACCGGTATGTAGTTGACTATCTGGTTGGCAAATGTTCCACGGAAGAAGAAAAATACCATGTCGTAGAAGAATATCTTCCTACCGTCCGTTCTGGTCTCATCCGCCTTGATATAATCAAGGAAATGGCTAAAAAATGGGATAAAGACTACGAAACCCTGAAAGAATACTTCGACACGGTTGGGAAAGATAGTGACGATATTCTTGCTGAGGCGTCTGATGTTACGGGATGCATCAATGACTTAAAGTCCATATACAGGACAGGTGGATTTCCGACACACTTCCAGCAGATTGATAACTGTATCCGCAGAGTAGAGAAGAAACAGGTTATAGTTGTTGGGGCAACCGCTGGTACAGGCAAGACGGATTTTGCCATTGAGTTCATGCTCCGTGCTATCTGCCAGAATAATATGAGAGCCATCTTCTTTAGCCTAGAAATGCCTAAAGGCAAGCTCATTGAACGTGTCGTGGCTAAGCTGATAGGTTGCTCGATTGGGGAGGTTGAAGGCTACGTTGCTAGTGATGATATGATGGTAAATAAGGCCATCGCTAAATTACAGGAACGTATGCTTGTATTTGATGGCAACCATCTTAGCATCGACGATATAAATGAACGTATCAAACTGGTGAATAGTAAAAACGTGTTAGGTGGGCCTGTAGATATCGTGTTTGTTGACTACTTCGGATATATGCAGGGCACATCCACCTTTGAAGATGCGTCAACGGCGGCAAAGAAAATGAAGGGGATGGCGAAAGATAACAATATCATCTTCGTCATGCTGTCTCAGCTGAACCGTGGCGCATCTACATATGACGAACCGACTATGAGCCAGTTAAAGAGCACAGGTGACTTAGAAGCATCTGCTGACTATGTGTTCCTGCTTTGGAGACCTGCCAGAGACCCCAACCTCGATATAGGGGAAAAGGAAGAACTGGCTAATATTACCCGTCTTAAAATAGATAAGGCCCGTGATGGTATGTATGGGCCTAACTTAGCTGAGTTCAGGTACGATAAAGAAACATCTCGTCTCGAAGAAAATTACGCATAACATGAAGTAAATATACTTGACAATATGAAGTAAACATGATATAATCTAGTTGTGAGTTGAGGAAGTACAAAATAAATCCAATCAAGAAATCACATCACCTCTGTAGCTTCTAATACTCACAACTTGAAGTAAAATAAAAAGGAGGACGAAATGCCATATACATCGTTTTTGTGCCCAGACGCAGGCAAAATAAAAATTGAAGACTGCTTTAAAGAGTGTCGGTTGGTCGGCAAAATAAACCCTGTGAACGGGATGCCGTATGTTCCATGTGGCAGATGTCTTTCTCTTCCAACACTGAGGGAGGTGTCGAATCAAAGAGAGTGGACGGGAAAGCCGTCTACAACACAGTTACTCAGGGGCACCAGAGAGGCGTATCTGATGCTTACAAAGGATTACGCCATAGACCCAAAATCCATGATGTTCGCCCTACATGGTACTCACGTACATGCTAACTTGGAAAATGGCATGTCACCAGACGAATTGGGGGAACAAAGACTGGACGACGGCATATCGACTGGGGCGTTCGACTACTACGACCCAGTGACAAAAACGCTATATGATTACAAGACATACGGTAGTTTTGTAGCCGCTTCTTTGATGGGGTTGGGAAGTAAAAAAGTCCTCGTTGGACACTATAAGAACGGCAAGCCAAGGTACAAGACAATAATCACCTACGATAATCCGAAGCATAATTTCGATTTAGCAGTTCAGATGAACGACTACCGTATGAAATTGAAAAAATGCCTTGGTATAGAAGTTGAGAACATGGTGTGTGAAGTAATCGTAAGAGATGGTAACACATACATGGCGACGAACAGGGGGATAACGGACAATGCGTACCTAGTCCCGGTTAATAAAATATCAGACCGTTGGGTTGAAAGATATATGAAGAAGAAGGCCAGTGATTTACTGAAGGCCTTGGAAACAGGTGTTATGCCTCCACCATGCAAACCGCATGAATGCTGGCATGGAAATAAATGTTCTAAGTTTTGCGCTGTGGCGCAGTATTGCAAAGGAGAAATGTAGCATGGATATCAAAGGAATGAAAGTAAAAGATTCGTCAAGTTTACCGAAGGGTAGAATCGTAATTGATTTCGATATTAACAAAGATAAAATCACCGTAGATGGCGGTGGTATAACAGAAGAAGAATTTAGTGGCATTATGTTGTTGATTCTTAGTGACCTAGTTGGCATCAGTCCAGATAAACTAGTTGATATCATGGAAGAATATCACAATAAAGCGGTAGGCGATATTGATGATTTTGTCGATGATCTGATTGGTATTATGCCGGGGAAAGATGCAGACAAAGCTCGCCTGAAGGAAATTATGATGGATGATAGACCTGCCAGTGAATGTGAGGATGAACTTGACGAACTCATCAGAAAAATGTTCCGTTAAGCAGAACTGTGCTCATAGGTATGATTGCGGTTGGTGCGAGGACTATTCCGACTACCAACCGTATGACATACACATCAAATCCCCTAGGCAACTGGCTAAGAAAGAGAAAAAAGTTGCGGAGCGTAAGATAAAAAGACTGGCAGACGCTTCCAAAAGGGGGAAGGCCAACCGTAGAAATGGCAGGGCCGCTGAAAGACAGGTCGAAAAACTTCTCAACGATATCGGCCTGAAAGCAGAAAGAACACCTTTATCCGGGGCCTTAAAGGCCAACAATCTTATCGGTAATATGAAAGATAAGGTTGCAGGGGATATCCGCATTACCATAAATGACAACAAGACATTGAGAGTCGAGTGCAAACGGAATATCCGTTCAGATGCGTGGTATCGCCTACTGGACAAGGGCGTAATTCATATAGATGGGTTTTGCTATGGATTGAGGTGGCAACTGTTTGAATATCTCGTCCATGGAGTATTACCCGATGAACAACCGGTTGATGTAGAAGATAAGAGGTTCAAAAAACTTCATTCTTATTTCGACCAAGATGATTCTGATATGGTGGTTGTTACTAAACCGTATTCACAGCCGCTAATCTTTTTAAGAGAAGAAACGTATGATTTCTTTAAGGAGGAGTATTGTAAATGATTATTCTTAGTGACAATGGCAAGAAACTGATTGATTGCGCTTCTGTATTTATCCGCCCTGTAAAGGATACAGAAGACCTGAACAAAGTTAAGGGTTATAAAGTCGTGGGTTGCACGCTTACCGGCCGTAATGAAACATTGGCAGAGTGTGATGATGAAGATTCAGCAAGGGATTATATTCTGACAGCGGCAAGAAACATCAGTACTCACGAACCGGTATTCTTTGGAGGAGTGAACCATCAGGTTGGAGTAGCGAGCCATCAGGGGTGAGTGAATAGGCATGGATAACTACGAAGAACTGCTGGAAATGATAAACGAGATATCTTGTAGGTATTCAGTCCTTACCGATACGGATGAATTGGAGGCTTTCTCCATTATGAGAGATTCCTCCATTCTCCAATCGAATTTTGAAGAAATGTTGGCAGATTGTTATAAGCTGTCCGCCGATAAAGAAAGAATGGCAAAAGCCACCGAGGCTAGGAGAAGTTGCGAACTTTCCGATAAGCCTACAAACGGTAACCGCATGGCCGCATTTGATCCAGAAGTAATCATGGCATGGAAAGAATACTCTGAGTCGATTAAGCAGACCAAATACGTTGAGGCCAATGCCAAACTATTAAGCAGAATATACTTTGACTGTAAGATGATATACGAGGCTTGTGTACGAAGAATGAGCAAGCCACAAGATAAAATAGTAGGTCGAGTTTAGGAGGAACAAATATGAAGAAAAAGTTCACTGGCAAGGAAATTAAGATTATCTATAACGACAAATACACAATTGCTATTGACCCTAAAACCGGTAAAAAGGGGGTTGCGAAATGTAATCCCGTAGATAAGTTTGATGAAATCACCGGGGCAAAAATCGCCATTTCAAGACTTCGTGAAAAGGCAGATGAAGTATGCATTGGAGATATCCTCGCTTCCAAATCGTTAGGAATTTATGGCCCGGTAGTATATATTGCAAAAGAAAAAACGCCGATTGGTTCGACGCAATGTGTTATTGATTCAAGCGGTATATTATTCACCGTGTTTTACCCATGCACGGATACGATGTTTATCGGCAATGATTTAAAAGAGTTTGAAAAAACTGTAAAAGAAAAGGTGGCAGATGCGCTTTGATTACAAAAACAAGAGGGTTTGAAGTTGTTTCGTCTTATGTCGATAGGGGGATCCACATTCCAGACCGCAAGACATCCGGTAGTTCCGGATATGATTTGGAGGCCGCTGATTATTATGTTCTCTACCCCCATGTAATTACAGTTATCTCTACAGGTCTCAAAGCTTATATGAATGATGATGAATATCTGTCTATTTTTATTCGTTCAAGTTTGGCTTTCAAAAAGGGTCTCATGCTAGCCAACAATACAGGGATTATTGACAGCGATTACTATAACAACCCGGATAACGAAGGCCATATTATGGTTGGCCTCTACAACACTGGTGATGAACCTGTTGCTATTAAGAAAGGAGACCGTGTAGCTCAAGGTATTTTCATGAAATATTTGACCTGCGATAATGATTGCGCTCAGGGCCAGCGTGTTGGAGGTATTGGTAGTACCGGAAAGTAGAGGATAATATGTTTGAATACAAAGACCGCTCGTGGTGCGGAAATGAAAAATGCAAAAAGTATGACACATGTAAAAACACATATAAGTTTGCACGAGAAGAAGCGGAGAGCCGTGGATTCAATATGGATTTAACCTTCTTCTGTGTTGTTCCAGATCGTGAATGCGATAAGTACGAGGTGAACGAAGATGAAGATAAGTAACATTAAGGTATATGGCATTGAGGAAGCTATGAGCTATGCCAAGCTTCCTATGATGAATCCTACTGGCGTAGACAATATGCTTAGCAATATGGAGCGTGGGGTATTAAACGAACAATCTGACAAGGCTTTGGGTAGAATGAAAAGACTGGGTACAACCCCAATAGGAAGCGGCCATGATAACTACTTAATGGGAATTATTGCTCAGTTCACGGTTGACTTTACAATCAAAGCTTGGACGGAGGCGGAACGGTATCACTTCTTCGACATTATTAGTTCCTGTTCTACTATGCACGCTTTACAGAAAGTAAACGTTGATGATGCGTATATTAAATATGTTGATAAGCGCATGGTGTATATCATGGATGAACTGATTCAGGAGTATAATAACAATCCATCCAAGAAAACTTCTTGAAAATGGTGTATTCCAATCCTACTGGTATGAAGCTGACTGCCGCTATAACGACGAACTACCGGCAGTTGAAGACAATCTACTATCAGCGTAAAGACCACCGTCTTCCAGAATGGCGTGAATTTTGTAGCTGTTTAGTAACAGACTTTCCTCTTTTCAAAGACCTTTGCTTAAAGGACGGGGATGACTAAATGTGTGAATGGTTAAAGTGGGTGATAAAGCCAATGGAATCTAAAGAAAATGAATGGTTTGATTCTCATTATTCTGCACAGGACGTACAGCCTATTGAATATATGCAGATGACAATGAGTAGAGATGAATTTATCGGCTTTCTCCGGGGGAACATCATTAAATACATTTCCCGTATCGGCAAGAAGGACGAGCCACTCAAGGAGGCGGAGAAAGTACTTAGATATTCTCAGTGGTTGGTAAAAGCTTTACAAGGTGAAACGATAAATCCGAGGGAGTGAATCAGATGACCAAAACGTATTATGTGGTAGAAATTATCTATTATAAAAGTTCACCTTTAATTATGGGAATTACAAGCAAACTAAAAAGAGCGGCTAAGCTTGCCGATAATTTCATGGCCAGTGCCCCTGACGATGCAGAAATATTAGTAACTAGATATTCGTGTGACAACGAAACTGGCTTCGTTAATCATCGGTGTTGTTTAACAAACCAAGATTTGAGAGAGGTTTTGACGAGGAGTGCGTAGCCCAATGTTATCACTAGACATACCAAAAACCGTGTTACAAAGATTTAATCCTGAAGAGACTGATAAATGGAACAGGATGATCGGCTTGAACGGCATATTGGGGCAGATAAATGAGGTAAATTCCCTATACGGAAGAAAATATATTATAGTCCCGTGTTGTTGCATGGAAAATTATTTAGTCGATAACCTTCTTGAGATTGGATATGAGATTAGTGTAATCCGTGATGATATTAGTGGGACAGACATTCAAGGTTTATGTTATGAAATCAGATGGTAGTATAAAGGAGAAAACAAATGAAATTTGAAGATACTAAGATTGGCATGAAAGTAATATCTGACGGCCCGCTTAAAATAAAGGGAACAATTACCGCTCTTGACGATAAAGATAAAAGCGTGCGAGTTGATGGGGTAAAATTTGGGCTGTGGTTTTTTACAAAGGTAAATGAAACCAATTCTGAATACAATTTAAAGTATTTAAAAGTAGATACTAGTAGTCATAGAGAAACAAAACCTATAACCGACGAAGAAGCAATTGAGTATGCCAAAAAGATAGATGCTATGCGTTTTGGATTAACGGTCAGTGAAAAGAAACAATTGCTCTCTTTGCTCGATAAAATAAAAGAAAATCACTGTAAAAATTATGACGATAGACGTTTTGACTGGAACTGTGCCAATAAATTTGATAACCAAATTTGCCCATTTGAATACGAATACGAAAATAATTTAGAAGCAGGACATATGGGACGTGATGGTTGTTTTTACTGCCCCGTATTTCTGATTCGCAACGTTTTGGGTGACGGGGAAGGTTAATAACTGACATATTATGAAAGATGCATGTGATTTATTTTGGCAAATAGAATATTGGATGGACAAAGGGTCTGATTACTTTATTACGTCTTTTAATTTATGTTCGTATCACGACACGCTACAGGCTATAGATTGGTTGGAAAGTAAATACAACAGTAAAGATTTTTCGTATCACCGAATTAATTGGGAAGATGTTAGTAGGTTAATAAAGCGTGACTGCCTGCATTTTTATTTCCCGTTTTGGCTCGGAGAACTTTATATGTATGAATATGATACGTTTTTACAGATTTGTTGGAAGGAGAAAACAAATGATAACGACAGCGGAAGAAGCAAGGGGGGGGTAGACAATGAAGACTAAATACATTTGTGAAAAATGCGGATCGGAGTACGATACAGCCGAATCGGCAAATAAATGCGAAGCCGTGCATGGTGAAATAATCGAAGTGCATGTTATGCCCGGGATGGTATACGAAGGGATACGCCCCAGTGCAGTTTACGTAAAATTCCGCAACAAAAACGGTTTTGAAACGGCGGCGGAATATAAATTTGTGGAATACAAAGATAATGATTTCGAAGCCGTGAAACGGGAGTATGAGTAGAGACGTATTACAAAATCAGCTGGGAAGCACATAGAGGTTTATGGAAGTTAATAAAAGAATGGTTTTGTTAAATAGAATGCGAGGGAAATAATTATGGACGATAACGCCAAAAAGGAACTGTTAAAACAACTCAAACAGTTAAAAAAAGAATATTGTAAACAATATCTATTTATGGATATATGCGGGTTCTGTCATCCGGAAGAATGCACACATCGAATTGATTGCCCATTTAACATATATGATGTATTTGAATGCGGTTCAGTAGGCTGGTGTAGCCTTCATCTTCTGATTTGTTGTTTAGAAAATAAAATGTGTTCTGGTAATTGTGAACATATTGGCCGATGTAAATATAGTGAAAACAAAAATGTAAATGAATTAAGGGGGAAGTAATATGGATTACATTATAGACCCGATGCTTATTTATTGGATATCGGTTATCAGTTCATTAGGTGTTTTATTCGCCAAAATAGCCGCCGTGTCTGTATGTGTGATTATTGTGTCGGCGTTAGCTTACGTTGTGAATTATGATATCCATTATAGAGATAAGCTAGAAAATAAAACTTTAAAAATAGCTCCAAAATGTATAAAAATTTCCATTGTAACTTTTATTATTTCTATGGTAGCCGTAGTATTTATACCTACCCAACAAACTATGTACGCTATGTTGATAGCCAACACTTTGACCAGACAAAATATTCAAGGTGCCACTGATTTTACGCAAGACCAAATAGGGAAAATTATTGATAAAGTGGCTGATGCATCCATTAGAATAAGTAAAGGTGCGAGTAGTGATGATTCATAAAAGAAAAGTATTTGCAAATAAAAGCATTGGTAGAGAAATATGGTGGAGGATGTTCGGATTAGATAAACCACACAAAGGACGCTATGTTACTTTATTCAGTGCTTATAAGATGTCAAACTATTCCCTATCAAGGTATATAGGTAGATATTTACAATCGTATTACATGATGCCGTGAAAAGGTGTGAGTAACAATGACTAATGAATTACTTATCCCTTTGGTTTACATGGGGATAACATTTACTGAAATTCCGAATGAAACAACTCTATTCTATGAGTTAGGTAACTGTACATGTGAATGTCCGGGATGTCATAGCCCAGAGTTGTGGAAAGGTAGTGGTGCAAGCAAAAATGCGACTGTTAAAGAGATTCTTGATATTTACGATGCACATAAAGATTTCATTACGGCGGTTCTGTTCATGGGCGGCAACAGGAATGGTATTAATTTCCACCAATTTCTGGAAGAAGTTGTTAAACCAATATATTATGATTTACCCGTTGGTATCTACCTTGGAGACTTCAATGCCAATGATTTTACTATGGCCGCTAAGTATTGCAGATGGATTAAAGTAGGCAAATACAATCAAGCTCTGGGTGGGCTTGATAGCGAACTTACAAATCAGGTGTTCTGTGAAGTACAGAACTACAAATTCAGATAGGAGTGATTCGATGAAAGTGCAATTTGTATTGACTGCTATACAACACTGTAATTATTGTGATGAGGCAGGCAAGTACTTCAACTTAACGTTATCAAAGAAATATCCGGATATTGGGTTCTCTATGGTGACAATATCCGACGAACAGGTAAAAAAAGTCTTAAAAGAAATGCCCAAAACCATGTTCCCGATTTTATCAGTATGTACGATAGAAGGGGAATGTATTGACAATATTTCCGGTACTATGTACAAGAAAGATATTGAGGAGTTCGTCAAAAAATGGGTAGATAAGTCTAAGGAGGATAATTAATGGCACTTTTTGAACGTCTTAGTGAAGAACAGATTAAAGATAAAGTAAACTTCATGAAACGATATGCAGGGGCAGAAAACTCGGCAGAAGGCAGTCTGGTAGATGCCAATAGTAATGTAACAAACAAGAATATTGCCATCATGGAGACAGAAATGCACAAGATGGACAACATTCAGATTAATCGGTATCTCATCCGGGAAAAATTGAAAGAACTGTTCCCCGAAGAACCAAACCTTCCAGATCAATATATAGAAGACCTCGAAAGCCATCTTATATACGAAAACGATGAAACATCATTCAAACCATACTGTGCCAGTGTAACCATGTTCCCGTTCCTTTTACATGGTACAAAGATTCTGGGAGGTACGTCCCTTGCACCAAAGAACCTTCGTAGCTTTACCGGTTCGTTTGTAAATTTCGTGTATCAGGTGGCTTCGTTCTTTAGCGGAGCTATTGCGACGGTAGAATGGCCGTTATACTTTGACTACTTTGCAAAGAAAACCTACGGCCCGGATTATCTTAAAACTCACAGAAAAGATATCGAGCAGGAATTGCAGGGTACAATTTACCCGATGAACCAGCCAGCGGCGGCACGGGGCAATCAAAGCGTGTTTTGGAACACTAGCATGTTGGATAAAGATTACTTCGACTGGCTGTACGGAGGCTTTCGATTCCCAGACGGGACGAAAGCGGAGTACGACGGCACATTCAAAGAATTTCAAATGTTCTTTATGGACTGGTTCCGTCGGGAAAGAGAAAAAGAACTTCTTACATATCCTGTATTGACATGTAGTATCCATTTAAATGAAGACGGTACTCCTGCTGACGAGGCATTTGCACGTAACATTTCCAAACATGCAGAAAAGGGGTTGTCGTTCTTCGTATACGAATCAAAAACGGTAGACTCTCTCTCAAGTTGTTGCCGGCTTAGAAATCAGGTGACGGAAAATACGTTCAGCTACACATTGGGGGCCGGGGGAATTAGTACAGGTTCCATTCATGTAACAACATTGAACGCAAACCGATTTGTACATCAGTACCCCCGTGACAAATGGCAGGAACATTTACAGCCGGTAATTGAACGTATGCATAAGTACCTGTATGCTCATGACGCACTTATCCATGATTTCATTGATGCCGGTCTTTTAACTCCTTATGATGCCGGACTGATAGATATCAGTAAACAGTATCGTACAGTAGGAGTAAACGGATTACTGGAAGCGTCGGAACACGAAACAGGTGGTGCAAACATTGACTTCTATACGGAATTTCTGAAGCTTGTACACGAACAGAATGTAAAAGATGCAGAGAAATATAACGTTAAGTTTAATTGTGAGTTAATACCAGCGGAAAACCTCGGTGTAAAGAACGCCAACTGGGATAAAAAAGATGGTATATTAGCCGGTCGTGACTGTTATAATTCGTATCTGTTCCCCGTAGAAGATGACTCTTACAACGTAATTGATAAGATGCAGTTGCATGGAGAACAGGCTACTAAATATCTTGATGGTGGCTCAGCTTGTCACTTGAATCTGGAACAGTTATTGACTGCCGACCAGTTCTACAATTTAATCCTAGTGGCCGGGAAACTTGGTACAAATTACTGGACATTCAACGTCTTAATGACATGCTGTAATGAATGTGGGCATATTGATGTTAATACATTGCCTAAATGCCCTAAATGTGGCAGTGAAAATGTTGATTATGCCACGAGGGTCATAGGGTATCTGAAACGTATTACAAATTTCTCCCTCGCACGACAGAAAGAAGCTGGTCTCAGGTACTACAACAAGTCAAAGACAGAATAATGGGGGTGACTTGATAGGTTGAGTTTAGATGGGTTAAGCAAGGCATACGTTCCACATATCATGAAAGTGAGAGTGGACGGTGGTAAAGGAGCCTTAGCTGTCCTTTCTGATATCCACGAGGGGCTGAACAACAGGGAAGAGCTTCAACGTTCCGTTCAGTTCCTTTTGGAGCTTGGCCCTCGCTGTAAAGTGGTAATCGGAGGAGATGCAACAAACACGATAACCAGAAACAGTAAAGGCTCGGTAATAGAAGAATGGGCCAGTGGTTCGGATCAGATTTTTTCCTTGGTAGATGACATAAGGCCATTGTATGAAAGTGGCCAGTTAATCGGGATTATAAGCGGTAATCATCCAAAAAGAGTATACGACGAAACATTTATAACAGTCGAGGCCATGGTGGCAAGTATCCTTGGAGACAGACAATTATACAAAGGTAGTATAGGCATTGTTTATTTTAACTGCGGAAAGAACTTTTACGTACATCACATCATGCACAAAGCAAAGCAGACAGAAGGAGCATACGATTATTTCAGTGCAGATGTAAACTGGTTCGAACATAGGCATAAACCAATGGCAAGGCCAAAAATCATTGTAGAACATAACAAATACGCTAAAGTGCCGGTAGCAAAACGGTGTTGGGACTTATACCAGCCATCCTTTCAGGAGTACCCAGACTACGCAAAGTCCATGGGACTAAGACCCTCGCCGACAGGGTTCTGGATATGTGAGATGACAAACGATGTCCACAACCGTAAATTGATGCCACACCTTAGCGGTGATTTTGAAGAATTGATAAAAAATGGATACCAATTTTGATGGAGGTAATGACAATGTTAAAGATATTGGAAGCATTAAAGAAATGTTTAAATAAACTTTGGGATTATGCAGGTGAACTTAGAAACAAGGGGTGGTCTAAATTAACACGTACACATTCTACATAGACCATGGGAACACCGGGGAATACTATTCTGCTGTAATAGAGGGGGAGATGGAAGATATCCTCCATTACCTTGAAAGCATCTCCCGTGAAGTAGCGTTCGGCGGAGAACTAAAAAAGGAGATTAAAGAACCGGCACACAAAGAAATCCCATGCGGAATATTACTCCAATACAAATTTTATGGGCGTGTTCTCCCGAAGGGCTTGCCTTGTGATAGGAGGTATACCAAATGGCAAGATACCTTGACGAACTAATTGAGAAATACAAAGCGGGAGAAATCGACGATGAAGCAATTTGCGATAATATAACCAGAATAACCAATAAAGAAGAATACATAAACGACGTAAACGAGAATAGAAAAAAGACAGCCCTGACCAATAAGTATGCGTATCTGAAATACGGGAAGAGTCCGGAGGATATCATTATTGGCTGGGAAGAAGATGAGATGATATTACATTTTATAAACTGGATCAAATCCATATTATCAGAAGAAGACTGGTTTATGTTCAAGTCCTATACATTGGAAAATATCACTCATCGTCAGTTAGGCAGGATAGTTGGCAAATCAGAAAATGCCACGAGAAAGAGGATGTCTCAAATCCGTAAAAAGATTAATCGTCTCATACCGAGCTACACGGAGCAGTTCGGCGATATTCAAGAATATTTACGACATTAGGAGGTTATATTATGGTAACTGCTAAAACTAAACCGGTTCAGGAAAACACGGAAACTACGGCTCATTTCATGCCGAAGGAAGGCACCGCATTTTATTTCGTAGCACCAGATGGCATTATTGTCATGAAGCGTTTCGAGAAAAACGCTGAAAATCTGGGGTTAGTATATATGGGTAATGCGTTCGAGGAACCAGAAGACGCTGTTGCTAGTAAGGAAGAAGTGATACGGAAGTATGGTGAGTTCCAGTGATTGACGATAAGTGGACTAAGAAAACCATGTGGAAAGTCATCCGCAATAAGTGTATAGATTGTGGCGACGGAACATTCAAGGAAGTAGAACGCTGTCCAGTGAAATCATGCCCTTTATACGAATACAGATTCGGGATGCCACTTGATAAATGGAAACAACGTAAAAATACAAGGAAAGTCAATTTATAAAATGCCCAAAATTGTCAATCCTTACCGACATACACGGTAAACTTTCGTCTCTACTATCTTCATAGGGTAATTACACCTAGACAAAAATAACTTTTGAAAAAACGTACATTATGGGGGTGATTTGATTAATAAGAATCCGCAACTGGATGTCTTGAAAAAGCCGGGGAGGAAGAAAAAGAGAAAACCTAACTTACGGCAACAGACATTCGTAGATACACTGGTAACAACGAATAATAGACAGTTGGCACTGAAAGCGGCGGGGTATCCTAAATCATCCAGACCAGAAGATTATCAGGCCGTTCAGGAAGCGTTGGCCGATAGACGGAAACAAATGGAAATAAAGTTTATGGATGATGCTGAAGAAATGAGACAGAATATGTTAGACTTAGCAAGAAACAGTACATCGGATGCCGTTAAGTTTCAGGCAACAAAGGATATATTGGATAGAGCAGGGCTTAATCCAGTATCCAAAAACCAGACTGAAAGTGCCAAATACGTATCAATTGAATCGAGGGTATCAAGAGATACCTTGTCCAGATTCACAAAAGAATTGGAAAATGAAGAAGCCGGGGAATGATATCCCCGGCTCTTTTTTTTTATTTAAATGTGATTAATATGGCCGTGTACCGCTTCATATTCTTCTACCCCGTCGCATAAACCGTTACTAAATCCGGCTATGTAATCTGCTGACCTACGATAAAAGTATCTGTCGTAATTTAATTCTAGATTACCTGTTCTTAGCCCAGTTTTGTATCCCATTTCATATCCTTGTTCATACGTTCCCCCATATGCTTGTACCTGCACTGGACTAACAATTATTGGGACGGTTACTGGCATTAACAATAACGCAATCATTAAGAAAAATTTCTTCATAGCACTCCCTCCATATCTAATTCCTTGATATACGAACGAATTTCCTTTTGTGATTCTATTGATCCGGGGCAATACAAGTTATAAATGGTTACTGGCCTCGTTTGTGATATGCGGTGTATCCTATCCTGTGCCTGTTTAGATATTGATGGCGACCATAGATATTCTAGGAACACGGCTGTATCACTGCTAGTTAATGTAATACCAGTTGCAGACGCTTGCAGAGAGCAGAAGATAAGTGCTACTTCCTCGTTCTGGAACCTCCTAACCGCACATTCTCTTTCTTCTGCTGTTTGCCCTCCATAGATATTGACTGCTATATTCCCGTACTTGTCCATCAGGTCTTTCATTAAGTTTTTATGATGAACAAACACAACTGGACGTTTACCAGAAAGTAACAGGTTGTTAATAAAATCAACAGCATAAGGATATTTAACGTCATTAACCATCTGCTGTTGTAGTTCCATGTCCTGCAACGTGTGTGCATACGGTTGCATACACTCTATTACAGGGATATCAATAATTTGTTTCGGAGGAAGATTAATACCACATTCTTCCTTTGTCCTTCTTATCATAAACTTTTTTAACTTTTTGTGCAACTCTGCTATATGAGACGCCCCAGTGAAGTCCCAGCCATATGGCGTTTGCACTGGGTTACAGTATCTACGATAAAATTTCATATAACCACCAAAATCTGGCAATAAGCGTAACACATCAAGTTGCGGTGCCAAATCAGCTGGGCCAGAAACCATAGGTGTACCGGATAAAAGCATAACAAATGCAATGTATCGGCACAATTCTATGGCAAGTTTTGTCCTTGTACTGTTCGGATTTTTAAGGTAATGAGACTCGTCAAATATAGCACCGATAAAGTTCTGTTCTTTTATGATATCCTTATACGCCCCCAAACGTTCATAATTTGTCACTGCAATAGGATAATCTGTCATATTGTCTGGTACAGTGTCAATATTTAACCACATTTTTATTTCATGGCACCAGTTCAGTTTAAGGGAGGCAGGGCAGACAATTAAATATCTGCCCATATCCAACCATCCAGCAATACCGGATAAGGCGGTGGCGGTTTTGCCTAACCCCATGTCGTCACACAACATGCACTGGTATCCATGTTCCTGTATCCATTTGACAGCCACTTTTTGATGTTCTTTTAATTGTACTCGCAACCGACCTCACCGTTCTTTTTTAAAAAATAATAATATTCGCAAACGTATATGTTATTAAAGTCTAGCCCACCTTCTTTATCAATGTCGAACTCTTTATCAATGCCGGACAGGGACACGTCTACCCACGCATAATATTTTTTATCTATCTCTTTTTTCCATTTTCTGATAGGGAAACGATAAGGGAAGCCGTTACGTCCTTTTTCGCATTTATATATATAACGCATATTTAATCTGGGTTTACTATATTTCTGGTACATTGCTTTACCCTCCTTGTTGAAATATTTTCTTTTGGTATTTAGTGGTTCCAATAACTTTGTCTGTATAGATAAATAATGTCCTTCCTGTTTTTTCTTTAACAGTAATAATAGGTTTATCCATAATTTCTAAAAGAACTGTCTCGGCCGGAATGCGTTCTTCAAAATTTCCATAATACACCTCTTCGCCTGTCACGAGTTTTAATATTGCTGTATACATCACCATCACACCTCCCAATTTCGTCTTCCATGTCCTCTAAAATTGTGTTCAAAGCCGAATTCACCATCTCTTTTATATAGATACCAATATTCACAAATATATACGTTATTAAGATCAAGTTCCCTGTCTGATAGACATACTTCTACGTAGGCATAATACTTTTTAGCCTTTTCCTTTTCCCATTTTCTTATAGGGAAGCGGGGAGGGAATGAATTATGTTTCTTGTCCCATTGATACAACATTTTCTTGTTAAACCCGGCTCTATAATTTACCTTATGCATTGTTGTACCTCCTACCATGGAATCTTTACTGAGTCATCACTGCAAACGGAACTAGCTAGTTTATCAACCATATTGTTCCATTTATACTTAGTCTCATCTTTATCTTCTACATGAGACTTCACTTTAACAAATGTAATTCTATCAAGATATTTAGAAATAAATTGATGGTACTTACGGGTAAAGATGCGATTTCCTTGTACATGGGTAAGTAGTTCAATACCTTCAAAGTCATAGTACAACTCAAACTTTTCATAACCGTTGTCAACGGCCCATTTGACAGCTCTCATGGCGGCGGAAAGTTCCCCAGCTACATGTTTCATTTTACGGGCCTTATCATTAGTCCCCATACCGGAGGACTGGTGTATACACTTCCTTCCCTTGACTGCAATAAACGCCCATGTGTAATTGTTTTCTTCTTTTGCCCAGCTCCCATCAACGTATAGTTTTAGTTTGTATGTATATGCCATTGCAACGCCTCCTATCACATTTTTCTATGTGTTTTCACCCCTTTTTATCACATTTTTCCAAATTCTTTATCAACTCATTTACTCTGTTTGTGTCAATTACATATTCCAATACTTCATTAAAATGCTCATATGCCACTGGTAATAAATAATATGCCGATACGCTTATGAACTCATTGTCGTCCGTGAGATAAAAGTAATCATCAACGGGATTGAATTTGCCATATACTATTCCAAGAGCTATATCGAACGGCGGAATATTACGAAAGATATCATTGAAATCTTCCATGCGGTGGTAAGCAAGTGGTGATTCTGTTCCACAACTCATATTAACGAAAAGCTTTATGTAATCATCTGAATTTTGCAGTATTAACAGTTGTTTTATGTACATGTGCAAGTCATCGCCACTATTTGGATTTTTAAAGTAGTCTTTTAATGTAGACAATGCCATTTTGGCTTGTTCCCGTGTAACATTCATAGTGATCCTCCTATTCACAATTATTTTTTTAAATTTTTCACTAATTCGCCCACTCTGTTCGTGTCAATTACGTATTTAAGCACTTCGTCAAAATGATTGGATGCGTCATCCATTACTGATTGGGCTGATACTGATATAATTTCATCTTCCATCGTATAGTAGAAGAAGTCATCTTCGGGATTGAATTTCCCATATGCTACGCCACTTGCTACCTCGTATGGAGGAACGTCACGGAAGAAATCATCGAAATCTTCCATGTATTGATAGATTGGCAGTATTGAATTTTCCCATTGTGGATTAACTTGAATCATATCTACAAAAAGTTTCACAAAATCTTCTGGTTTCTGAAGCATTAATAGGTGTTTCACATAATCATTCATTAAATCGCTACCCTCAATATTTAAATCTTCACCAGTTGCACCTTTGACGTAAGCGTTCAATACGGATAATGCCATTTTTGCCTGTTCTTTTGTAATGTTCATATTATTCCTCCTATTCACAATCGACTAATTCAATGTCTTGTACTTCCATATCCATAACGTCGGCTAAATATTTAGCTTCTTCAAAGCTAGAAGCATTTACAGTAACATAACCACTGATAAGCAATGTATATTCATGTTCCGGCTTTTCAGGTGCAAACCCCGCACCTGAAACCATTGGGTTTTCAAATTCGTACATTATCCTTCAGCTCCTTTCCTTGTCGTGTAATAAGGCTTTCTTTTCCAGTAGTTTCATTTGCAATAGTGCATAATAAGCGGGGTTATTACTGTATTGCGCTTGCAATAAATCCATCCTGTCACGTAATTTTTCTAACTCTTCTTCAGATGTGGTATTTTCCAGTGCTTTCAAAAAGTCTTTTGTTGCTTTAAGTGTGTCTTCCCATTTTTTGTCGTCCGGATTCATATAATCAACCACCTTTCACAAGACTGGCGAAAAAGTCTGCCAAAAACTCAACTAATAAGAAATATCCAGATATTAAAACTGCCCCAACGATAATTTCTATCGTGGGGCAGAACAGGTCGTTCCATATATTTATTTTCATAATTTACCTCCTATTAAAAGGTATCGTCAACGTAGATTACAGAAAACTCGATTGGGTTCATTTTGTATTTTTTGTCTAATTTCAAACAACCATAATCAGGGCAGGTGCCATTAAAGAAGAACAGAATTTCATCTTCATCTGTCTGGTAATCGTAAATCTCAATGTGTAACTGCTTTTCAGCGCATCTTATAATTTCATCGACTCCTTTATCTGTGTATTTATTGTTGCGGACTCTTAAACACTGGTCATAATCGTAACTGTCATATTCATAATCAGATCCAGAAGATAGTTTTTTTGCATTTGCATCAGCAATAGACAATTTGCCTACTGGATAATATTTACTACTACCGTAACCATAGTATCCATAATCGTCGTATCCACGATAATCTTTGAACCAGCTGGTGTACCGGCTTTCTTTGTAAGTACTGTTTGAGTAAAAAGCTTTTGAGTTTACACTCTGTTCAAACGAACCTAACAGATACACTTTACTAGGGGTCATAATTGCAAATCGGGAAGTTGTGTACAATTCAATCAAATCACGTACTGTCTGATTGTCTATGACATCTTTTACGCCATTCAAGATTACCTTGCCAAATTCCATGCTATCAGAGTGAGATGCTTTCATCCCGCCTTTTGGAGTAAATTCACTTAATATACCGTTATGCATAAATGCTACATCACACACGTTATCGGATAATGCCATCCTCTTATAATCGTCACACACTTCAAACGGATGACAACAAGCGGCGCTAACTTTACCAGATGTCGCAATTCTGAAATGAAAAGCCCTGTCCACATTTGTAGGCAGGGTTTTAGCGACTTCCCAGAACGAATCAAAGTCCATATATCCTTTTAAAATATTAACCTTTCCCTTTTCCTGCCACATCATGCCAGCCCCATCGTGATTATTGGTAAAGCAAGTTTTCAGTTCGTTTTTATCGAGTTTTACACCTTTTTTGTATACAGCTATAATGCACATATTTCATTTCTCCTTTTCGTTATCAATTAATTAGAATGTTCATCTACACAATATTCATATTGGTTTGTCCAATCATTATCAAATTTATTGTTCACCTCCTTCAAAAAGTTTTCACATCTGCCATCTTCTTCAGCAATTTCGGTGATTGTGCCCCAATTTACACTTCCTTTCTCTGCTGATTTTTCAAGGCAATAACAAAATTCTAGGATGGCCCAAAAGTGACTTTCATCGCCAGTGGAAGCGAAAAAGCGTAATTCGATGTTCTTTTCATCTAAATGAAGTGTGTTTACGGCATGATATCTGCTACTGTTGTTGGCATCTATTATGTATTCGTCATTAAGGAAGGGGTCTGTGAGATTAATATACTGGAAATAACCAGTTACATCAGGATTTCTTCTACCGAACTTAATTAGAGTGTTGTAATTTTCATATACAAACTGGCATATTTCAGCTATCCCGTGCTTATTTAAATTTTGAGTGCTTATATGCACATGGATACCTGTTTCATCACTGTCATCATAGTCATTTTCTTTTAACAGGGCCATATATTCAGCCATGTTTTCGTTTTTCCAGCGGTCAAACGTCATGGGCTGGGAAATAACTTCAAATCCTTTAGGCACCGATGAGTCATGCTCACAATGACGGTTAAACTTATTCGTCAATGTGTAGGCAAGTTTATTGTTCCCTCTGCCTACATATCCTAGTTCGTGTTCAACACCAAAAAACGGTTCATTACCGAACAGCCTCATACTTTTTTCGTCTGAACTAATAAAAGTCGTTACATGGCTAGAATGATATTCCCCGATATAGTTGTCCATACAATCGTTGCATATATATTCCCCGTCATCGGTTTCTATAACATTACTGGATGGGAATATGTTTCCACAACGTGAACACTTGATATATTCGCCACTTTCCAGCTTTTCGTTTACATATGCTTCTGTAAATAAGTGACCATCAACAAACATTACCCCTTCTTTGTATGCATATTCAGGATCATCTTCAGGATACAGGATTTCATCCGCCCATTCCGACCAATATACATACTTTGTTCCCTCATGGGTATTTATTTCTTTGGCCGCTCTACGGGGGATTGGTTCCCCGCTAACCCAGCTGGTAACTATGTCATTGTCACACTCAGGGCAAACAAGGCTCTTACCAACTATTTTTAAATTATCGGGCCGTGCAAATTTCCCGCACGTAGGGCATAAGATGTGGTGGCCTATAATTCTTTCTAGGCAATCACCACCAATCCAAAACGACCAATCTCTATCGAGTCGGTGGCCATTGTGTAATTGATAGCAATGGCCTTCACGCTCGTCAATATCAAAATACTCATCAAATTCAACCAGCGGTTTTGACAAGTATTCCGATATACAAGGTTCCTCATCCCTTAGTAAGAGAAATGGTTCGTAGTTCTTAGTAGGGATTAAATGGCATTTCCGGCCAATAAATACTGGTCTTCTCATATGCCATGTCTCTCTTGGTTCTTTTACGCAAACAAATTCCACTTTTTGCAAGGCTTCAAACTGCTTTGGTGACATGGCGTATTCATATCTAAAATTTTCTCCATTTTCTAAATAGATACGGCCATTACTAGTACACAAATATCCAGTGTACTTTTCTCCATATTCAAGGTCGAAATCTGTCTTTCCGGTGAATATGAACTCGATTTTTATTACTTCTTCCATCCATTTGGCATGAGCCCCATAATAGTGACGGTCTACACCACATATTTTTAATTCGTATTCACCGCATTCACGGGAAACTACAACACACAAACTGTCATTTACTACTGTGTGTTCTCCAATACCAAATTTCCAACTCACAATATTTCCCCCTTTTTAGATAGACATAATTTCATTACGTTCTTCAGACTCAAAATTATTTCTATATTCATTAATCAGGTGTTCACAATCACCGTCCTTTTCGGCGTACTCGATAATAGAATCCCATGTCAAGGCTTCACATGCCTTGACAATTTCCATGATGCAATGGCCAAACTCGAGAATGGCCCAAATATGGTCTGCATCAATACTTGAATTGAAAAAACGCAATTCCATGCGGTTCCGATGACTGGTATTTGTACCACAACAATGGTACGCACACTTACGTAATAAAGAAATATTGTCATCACATTCCGGCGGACATTTGTAATAATTCCCTTCTAAAAGGGGCCGACGTCCGAACTTAATCAAGGAATCCCAGTTTTCATATACAAAGCGGATAATTTCCGCCCTCTGCTCTACACTCATGTTGTGAGTGCTGATGTTTAGGTGAATACCAGCACTTGTACCAGCACAACCACCATAGAGGCTTACGGCTTCAATCAGTTCATCTAAATCAATGGCCTGTTTCCAATAGTTAAACGTCATAGCATCAGAAATAAGCTCATATCCACAACGGACTGAGCCGTCCTCTTCAGCTTTAAATTGTTCAGGTAATACCTCTGCAAGTGCAGTTTCTAAGTACTCGAATTCCATCTCAATCCCTATATAGGAATTGCCCTGATACGGGGAATTATGTGTACTTCCAGTGGAAATAAAAATGGAATCTCTGCCACCGTGATAATCCGCAATGGCTTCAGATCCCCAATTGCCACAACCATCTTCACAGCATGCTCTACAATAATGGTCTCCATCATTGTCAACATTGTCACTATTTACTAATAACACACCGCAATTGTCGCACGTATAGTAACCATCTGCACAACAATCACAGTAATAATTGCCATCGTCTCCCTCATACATATCTTCACGGGGGAAATATTCTTCACATTCATGACACATTTCCCAGTTATCATTTAGACAGTCATCACAAACGAATGTGCTGTTGCCTACATTTGTGAGATAACTATTCGGAGTCCATTCATCGCAGTCTGAACAGAAACCCCCACAATCATAGTGGTAAATTCCATTAAGAAATTCCTGTAAATCGTCCTCGTCATCGGTGACGCCTATTGGTTCCCCGCATTCGGGGCAGGTAACGGGGATTTTACCGTCATATGAGAAATACAGGGCCATCCCGTATTCATTCGTTAGGATATAGTTAAAACCAAATTTTTCCATGACAGCTTTAACAGCATCCATGTTGGGGAAAAAATAACTAACACGTTCTTCTTTTGCAATTGTAAATTTCATAATAGTCTTCCTTTCTGCCTATCGGCAATAAAAAATAGGCACTCACATAAAGTGCCTAGTATGGTGGTTGTGCTACTTTTAACGTCGCCACAACCAAACGACAATGTATTATTCCACAACACCGTCCTCTACATATTTCATGGCCCTTTCAAGAGCCATATCGCCAATGATATTGGCAACATTTGATTCTTCCTCATGCATGACTTTAGCAAAAAATGCTTTTTCATCTTCTGATTTGGCGACAATCATTTTCGCCATCCAAAAGGCGACTCCATAGATTAACTCATTCAGCATTTCTTCTTTTTCCATGTAAATTCCACCTTTCAAAAATAAAAATAACCTATCCAGTTATAAGATAGGCAGTATGGACGGTGGTTTAACGTGGCACCGTAGCACATAAGGGAAACTCAATTCTATTGCCAGTGAATTTCCCGATATTCCCTATAACTTACAAGATATCGGCCGGGGGAATAATACGGTATATTCCTTGCAATTCTAATGTATTTCATTTCCGGCCTTTTATGAGCCTTCTCAGCGACTTCTTCCGCCTGTGAATAGTTGTCACAGGCTATTACAAACTTATTGATTTTGCCTTTGGCACAGCCCCAGCCGGACATGAAAGAGTCGGTCATAGTTACGTAATACATAAAATCACACCTTTCCAAATGCTTAGAAACAACTAACGGCGATGATATATTTACCGTCTTTTTCGACAACCTGAAAATGGACGCCCGTTTCCTGTTCGTCCATAAAACTATTGAGCCATTCACACGCTTTACGTGCTTCAGACTCTGCATCAAACACGACGATATTGTTTTTCATAGAAATACCTCCTGTCAACAACAAAAAAGGGAACGCAAACGGGGGAAATTGCCTACGTTCCAGTTTGGCCTGTCTCATCAGTATAGGGGAAGCCAGTCCCTATAGACTAGGTGAGAACACCTAGTTTCGACTTATAACGATACCTATTTAAACACTTCCTCAAAAAATTCATTCTGATTATGCACGCCAAATTCAATTTCCAACATTCTGTTCTCAACTTCACATGAGTAGTCTAGCAAGAGTTCTTTATTTCCACCTGCTTCTACAAGCAGGTCATAATACACATCACGGATTTTCTCATGTGTGTATTCAGATTGCATCAACTTTATAATCTTTTCTTCCTCTACATTATGGGTACGACTCCATAAAACTTCATATCTCACAAGCAGATACCGGTATTCCGACATTTCCCATTTTTTGAAAATGGTCTTTACAATATTTTTTTTCATATTGGCCTCCTATCTTACGAACAAATGGCCGTTTTGCTTAACGTTTCGGACGGCCTTGACTCTACGATTAGCAACTTCCTGCATAATGGCGTGTACGGGGAACGGAATCCTCATAACGTCGTGAATCAGATGCAGTGTACGCATCTGAATTTGGTACACCTTTTCCGCTTCAGAAGCGGAATGTTTCTTCTGAAGCTTGTCAAAAGATGCCTTATAATAGGCGCTCTTGCATACCTTAGCCAACAAATCTTTCAACTTATTGGCAAATTTTTTGTCGTCCCATTGACCATTGACCGGCATTACGCCATGGTCAAAGTATGACATGACATCCATAGCATTGTAGCCAAAACAACCGCCCAAAAATATGGCCGTTTCAGTAATAACGGCCTGTTTAATAACAATTTCATGAGCCTCTTTAAGTTTCTTTTCAGTGGTCGCGGTTTCTCTTGCATCTTTAAGGGTATTAATCTGAGCGCCCCATGTTTTCATGTTGGCCTTAAAGGCCGTTTTCGTCATAGTCATAGTCATAATATGAACCTCTTTTCTTGTGTGATTTTGTCTTGCTTATGGTAGGCGCGCTACTTTTAATCTGTCCGCGCCCAAAACAGCGTTGCCGGGGAAAATCCTATCACTTCCTCGTCAGAAGTCTAATGTCTACCCATGAATATATCTATCCATATACCCATGAATGACAAACAGGACTTTCCTTTTTGCGTCCCTTTACTAACCACTCTCAGATAGTTATGGAAATACCTTGTTTACCTTGTTAGGGGTTTTGATGAACGTAGCTAGCACTCAAAAGGAATGAGAACCGCTATCACAAGCCGTAGCCCGTTTTGACACCGTCCGCCGTAGCGTAGGTTATATGTCCGTTCACACAAGGTACTTTACAGGTCTGCTATTTATGCAGAAATCTGTCGCTTGCAGGTTGTGAAGCCTGCACTTGAAACCGATATGATACCGTTGCCAGTATAGAACAACTTCACCTTATTGGTGTATGTTTAGCCGTAGCCTAGATACACCGTTTTGGTGTTGATGTTCTGTTGTCAAGGTTCCTGCCCTCTCTCGAGGACAGCTACATCATAACACACCTACAAGAAACCGCTTAAACCACATGGTTAAGCCATTTACGGCCTATTGTTAACTCTTTATTTGACTTAGTATTTATTCTAATGACAAATTGATATTGGTCGGCTCACAAAAAACGACCCATGGGGGTGGGGCTTCGCATTTGGGACTCCTTGCCACCCCGGCGGGCGAAATAGGGAAGTTATGTCTCTCTTATATGTCGATTTTTCTACCTATTTGATAGATTTATTCTATATTTTTGTATAAAAGTATCATACAATACCGGGATTATACTCTAAATTACGAATAAAAATACTAAATATAATGGGTAGTACTATATCATAAAATGGGTAATTCAAAAAATTTTTGGAAATTTCCGTAGGGTATTTCGACAATTTGTCCATATAGTAGAAACAAAGGGTGAGATTTAGACGAATATAGTAGGAACGGGTATAGATAGGGGTGAATAGGTATATGGCTGATATAGACCCTAGGGTATTAATGGCTCAAATGTTCCGTGAATGTAAAGATGACCTGATGAAGTTCCGAAGGATTTTCCTCCCGGTAGACAAAGAGGTAGCAACGCCGTCATTCCAAGAGGAGTGGGGGCAGATATTACTACATGGCAAGCATCACTACGCAGTAGAAGGGTTCCGTGAAAGCGGGAAATCTGGCGTAGTTTTAAGAGCATTCCCGATGCATTGCCTGACATATCCCAGTAAAGACAGACAGTACATTGTTTTTATCATGGCCACCCAGAGAGCGGCCAATAAGAGGCTGAAAGAAATTGAAGAAGAGTGGCTGAACAATGAACTGTTGTCGATGAATCTGATCCGGATAGTGGAACAGTCGCAGAATGGATTTGAAGTCATACTCAAAGACGAAAACGGGCAGGAGATGTGGGTACGGTTTGAAGCCTATGGTAAAGGGGCGGCCATCCGTGGTTTGAACTCACATGATACCAGACCTTCTATTGTACTGATAGATGACCCACAGGACTTGGAAGATGCCAAATCAGATACAGTTCAGGAAGGTGACTGGGAATGGTTCCTGTCTGACGTACTGTTCTTGGGGAAAAACACACGGATATTCATGATAGGGAATAATCTGGGAGAAAAATGTCTGATAGAACGAGTCATTGAAAATCAGAAAGACTTAAAGTTTGCTGGTGTACGGATACCCATTTTGGATGCGGAAGGCAACAGCGTATGGCCAGAAAGATGGAGCAAGGAAGAGATAAAGGCAGAACGGGAAGCTTTCAGACGCATCGGCAAATTAGATGTATGGGAACGGGAAAAAATGTGTATAGCTATTTCCCCGGAAACCCAGTTATTCAGGAAAGAATACTTCAAATATTACAAACCAGAGGAACTGGATACCAAAGACATGAATATATTCACTACCGTAGACTTGGCTATCTCTGAAAAAGAAACAGCCGACTACACAGTGGTATGTACAGTCGGAGTCAATTCAGATAATCACTGGTTTGTTTTAGACGTGGCTTACGGGAGATGGAATCCAAGTAAGACGATTGACACCATCTTCGAGGCGGTAACACGGTATCACCCGATATATGTTGGTATGGAAAAAGTAGCCTATCAGGCGGCACTAAGTCATTTCGTAGAAAAGGAAATGCCGATACGCAACATCTGGTTCACGGTAAAGGATTTGGAAGCCAAAGAAAAGAAAGAGATGCGGATACAGGCAATACAGCCAAGGTTCAAGGCTGGTACGGTCTGGTTCCCCATGGGGGCTTCATTCTTAGGGGAACTGGAAGGAGAGCTTTTAGCATTTCCCAAATCTCTGCACGACGATTTGATAGACGCATTGGCTTATCAAGACCAAGTAAGCTTTGCCCCAGTTGCGGCTTATGAAAAAGTCACTACCGACGAGATACCGTATGCCGGAGCCATGTAAATGGCTCACCGAGACAAATAACCTTGTCACCGGAGCCATGTAAAAAAATACACAGAAAGTGAGTGGTTCGATGGCCCATAAGGATTACACCGATGTGGACAAGTGTAATAAGGAACTTGAAAAACTGGTTGGAAAATGGCAGAAAATCCTGCATGAAGAATCTTGGACAATCCAAGCTTTTCTGGCCCCTCCTGAAGCAATGAGTGAACCGAATAGAGATGGCGAATCTATGATTACACTCCCCACGGAAACTTGTTATATACGCATACTCAACCCTGTATATTACACGGGATGTGTAAACGACATGGACGAAGAAGAAGTGCTTGTGCATGAGATGTTACATATTATCTTTGCTCCATTCCAACCCGAAAACACTGAATCGTTGGAATATACTTTATGGGAACAGGCCGTTGACCGCTTGGCCAGAACCCTTGTTGCTCTTGATCGGAGACAGTAAAGGGGGTGAGGGCCGGGAGGCCCTTAAACATCCATATCTCGTCTTACAGCCGGACGTTAAATGCTTAAAAACCTCCCCGCAAAGTTCCCTTCCTGTACTGGGTTTTGTAACGGGTAATGAGTGAAAAGACTGCAGTACGTTGGAGTACTGGTCAGTAGCCTAGGTGGGCTCCTTTAACAAATACACTTGAAAACTTCTTGGAGAGTTTTGGATGTGGTGTATTTATACGCCGCTTATTTTTACAACCAAGACGGTACGACTGCGATACCCCTGCACCTATACCAGAATCTCTACGGGGACTGGTATATGAAGGCTTGTGTAAGGATTCATGGTCGGACTAGGAAGGACTACATGCATCGTCCTACGGCGTGGATATACTGGCCAGATATCGACGCTGGTTCTTGATGCATAATCCCTTGCGAGGGAAACCGCTTTCCGGTTCTTGAAGTGCGATGCTCCACGAAGAGAGAAAAGAACCGATGCATGGCGGGGTCGTCTAATGGGAGGACACTGGGCTCATTCCCCAGTTACGGAAGTTCGAATCTTTCCCCCGCAAGAGCACAATGCTAAAACCTTCACGTTGGTGTGCTTGATTTCGACTAATTTAGCAAAATAGCTCCACCATCTGTTTCCCATGGTCAGATGTAAAAAAGAACAGGGAGATAACTGGTTCTGTACCTGTGGGCTGTACAGTAAAGGGCTTGGTAGGCCAAAACCTCGTCTAATGAGGATATAGGATTGTTTAACCGTTTTATCCTATACGGCGGGCAGGGCGGCGTTAAACAACCCTGCAACACGGAAAGGTACTCAAGTGGTTTAAGAGGACGCTTTGCTAAAGCGTTAGGAGCTCACGGGGCTCGCATGGGTTCTAATCCCATCCTTTCCGCCACATAAGCCTTTAGTTCAACGGTAGAATAACGGTCTCCAAAACCGTAGATTGAGGTTCGATTCCTCACGGGCTTGCCATATTTATAACGAAAGGGGAATACACATGAAGGAAGCTATTATAAACGAACAAAAGATTAAAGAAATGTCCAAAGATATCTGGCATCTGAGTAAAAGAGTAGACATGCTGGAGAAAGAATTAGCAAATTTAACACTGAACTCCAACCTCGATAAAGGCGGAAACCCTCCGCTTCCCCCGTATCGTGTTGGAGACCCAATTTTTTATTGTTAGGTGATAGCTATGGAAACAAACATGTTAAACCGTGATTTGGTTAAGACGGATAACAATAAGAACGGCCCGTTTCTTAATGTCGGATTTGGTTTCATTGTAAATATGAACCGGGTAACGTCCATTCTCCCGTATGCTGGTAATTCTGTGCAGAGATTATACACAAGTAAGCTTCATTCTGGAGAATTATTTGATGCTACGAGGGGTAGAAAGAAACGTTCGATTATTGTTTTTGATACCGGGGTTATCATGTCTTCGGCATTTTCCCCGGAAACGATTGTAAATAGACAGTTGTAGGAGGTGATGCATTGAGTTTCGTTAATAACAAGACCGATCCGACGATTGATGATATCGACAAGAGTCTTGTCACAGCTATTCAGCATGATATCAGCGACGCAGAAGACTATCAGCAGTCTGTCATACTCCCGACTGTCAAAGAACGGTACGAAATTTACTATGCTGATAAGGATTATTACAAAAATAAGTTCCCCCGGCTGTCTAAATTCAGTTCTCTTGTCAGCACGGACGTAACAGACACGATTGAATGGGCGCTTCCGTCTCTCATCAAGGTGTTTACTGGCGGCGATGAAATCATCACTGTTCAGGGGGTATCTGAAGAGGATGATAAAAATGCTGAAGTAATGCAGGAATTGCTTACGTACCAGTTACAGCGTCAGAACCGCATATTCCCTATCCTTTATAACTGGTTTAAAGACGCTCTTATTACTGGTATGGGCATTATTAAATGCTATTGGGACAGAAAAGAAGCAGGACAGACATTAAAACAGCATATGAATATCCGTGCTTTTCAGGAATTGCAACAGCAGAATGTCCAGATTTTGGAAGTTACGCCCCCTGATGAATACGGAATCATGGAAGTTACCTATATTTCCCCGTATTATGTGAAGAATTCTCCTAAAATCGAGAATATCTTAGTGTCTGAATTGCTGTACAGCTCAGATGCGAAGTCTCTGGAAGAGGCCAATTTCGTCGCCCACAAGAAAAAAGTCACCCTGAGTTACCTACGTGAACGGGAAAATCAGGGTGTTTACGCCAATGTAGACCAGATTCATCCTAAACACAGCGAATCTTTAGAATATGACGACGAAGTAGAAGATGTTATCGGAGACCATTACAATAAATTCGATAACAACGTAGATGACGCCCGTGACGTGGTAACAATTTATGAATGTTACACCAAATTAGACTGGAACAATGACGGTGTGCTGGAAGATATGATTATCACTATATGTGATGACACTATTCTCCGTGTAGAACCAAACTATATGGGCAGACATCCGTTCTTTTCCATCAGTCCTACGAAAGACCCTCATCGTATCTGGGTAAAACGCTCTTACGCTGAATTGATTGGTGAATTGCAGGACTTGAAAGTAGCTCTTACTCGTCAGATCGTGCACAACATAGCTCTTACCAATGACCCCAAAATGATTCTGGCAGAAGATGCTATCAATATAGACGATTATGTACAGGGTAGAGCGGTCATCCGGAAGAAAGCCAACCATCCAATGCAGGATGTGGCCATGGCTATGCCGGTCAATCAGCTGAATCCATATACATATCAGTTCCTCGAATATATAGAAGGGCAGAAAGAAAACCGTACTGGCATCACCCGGTATAACCAAGGGTTAGACGCTAACTCGTTAAACAAAACGGCGACTGGTATATCGGCTATCCTTGGACAGTCATCTCAGCGTTTGGAATTGATTGCTCGCATGTTTGCTGAAACTGGGATGTACGAACTGTTCCGGTTCATGATTGGACTGAACCAGCAGTTTATAGACCAAGAAACAGTAATCCGCCTTACAAATAAGGAATTACACATAAGCCCGGATGACTTACAAGGCAATTTCGATTTGGTTGTTAATGCTGGTATCAGTATAGCCACGAAAGAATCGACACAGATGCAGTTACAGAGCATACTGACAGCTATTATGCAGACTCTTAGTGCTGGTATGCAGATTGCCACTCCTCAGAACGTCTATAACCTGTTCAAAAAGTGGATAGAATCTGCCGGATTCAAGAATTATGCGGACTATATTACAGAGCCAGACGTAATACAGCAGAGAATGATTATGGAAATGTCCCTGCGTCAGCAGGTGTTGGCATCACTTCCTCCGGAAGCTATGCAGTTCTATTTACAGACTGGTACATTACCAGCAGAAGTGCTGATGCAGTTGCCTCCTGAATTACAGGCACTATTCGGTGGCTCGATGAACGCACAAAGTCAGATGGGAGTAGGTGGATTTGATGGACAAAGCGGAATTAGAACAGCAGTCCCGGCTGATAGAGGATATGGACAAAGCCCAACAGGCGGAATTGGTCAAACAAATAACTCAGGAGTGGTTGGAGGATTATCAAGGGGCGATAATCGAAACCCTCAAAACGTGCCCAGAGAGCGTGGTAATGGCCCTCCGGAATCAGCTGGTGGCATCGGAGGCTTTTAAAACGTTCTTAGATAGGCTCATATATAACGGCAAGATTGCCGAAAAGGATTTAAAGGAATTATTGAAGCCAAAAGAACCAGATAAGAACTGGTTCGATAATTACTAAGGAGGTAATGAATGGCGAAGAAAACAAATATTACTTACAAGAGTAAGTATAGCGGGGATAATCAGTCACAGAATAATGGCCAGAATGTCCCGTTCAGCCAGACTAACAACAATTACTGGCAACAGTATCAGGATGGAATGAACGAGGCTAAAGCTCAGGCCCCTGCAAATTCTGCCCCTCCGCAGGTTGTTTCTGATACAGAACAGCAGAGTAAGGAGCTGAATAACCCATACATCCAGAAGGCTCGTCAGGGGTATATGCCGCAGAACCCAAGTTTCGGGGCACAGGGCACTGGATTCGTACCTAAATACCAGTACAGTAATCCCACGGTATACAACCAGAGCGATCTGGATAATTACTATAAAGGTTTGTCTGAAGCACAGTATAAGGACGCCACAAGCGGTTCTGGCCTGAATGTGTATCAGAATGTGTATAAGATTCTCCATAACCGTCCGGAAGCACAGCTTACCCCGTATGTTAACCCGGCTATTCAGAGACAGACCACTTATTTGGGTGATGGGAGTTCTATGATGAATCCTAATACAAACCCGGGGTTGGCACTACAGTGGAACGTCGCCAGACTTAAACAGCTCCACCCCGACTGGGATGAAGCCATGATTAAAGATTACATGGGCAGAAATTTCAACTGGCAGGTGGCGCAGGCTCTTACTAATACCGGAGCATGGGAACCGACACAGGCATCTCGTGACTGGACTGCATATCAGGCAGAACAGGCTAGACAGGCGGCACTCGCACAGCAGTTAGCGGCCTCCCAGTCTGCCGCATACGGTGATTATAGCGGTGATGGAAGTGATTACACCGGTGGCGGTAGCGACGATAGCGGATATGAAGAAACTGCTCCGTATGACCCGAATGACCCAAGCGGTGGCGTGAATGGCATACAAGTCCCGTCAACACCGGAGTATCCGGGTACTGCTATTGAAGCTCCTCGTGGGGAATATATTACACCAGACGACCCGTATGCCAATTCCAGCGGCGCCGGCTGGTTGAGCCGATATTATGGTAACGGTGTATATACAGGTTACTAATTATATCCACAAATACTAGGTAATATTCACCAACCCTGATTGCAGGGAGTGAAGGAGGAAATACATGGAAGAAGAAAAGAAAGAGTTTAAATTTGATTTTCAGTTATTCGGTGACGGTAATATGCCTGAACCTAATAATATAGAACCCACGGAACAACCCGTAGAGGACTCCAGTGGTTCAAATGACGACTATGATATGAAAATTGATGCGGATGGCAACGTTATCTTTGATGACCACGCCTTCGATGACATGATGATGTACTCTCCCGAAGAAGAGGACGAGCCCGTACAGCCGGCTGAAACTCCGGAAGAACAAACGTCTCAGTCTCAGGCACAGCCGCAGACGTACACAGTCACAGTCGATGGTGTTCAACAGCAGGTAACTCTGGACGAATTACAGAAGGGATACATGCGGCAGGCGGACTACACAAGAAAAACACAGGAATTAGCCGACCAGCGCAGACAGCTCAGTCAGGCTCAGCCTCCGCAGTATAATGCACAGGCACAGCAGAACCCCTATCCACAGGGCCAACCTGCACAGCCTACGCCAGAGCAGGAACAGCAGAACACCGCTTCGTATTATCAGCAGTTAGCTGACTATGCAAAACGCAACGTCGAAAAACGTCTGGGCACGGAATACGATGAGTACAATCCAGTGCATCAGGTTGCCCTTGCCGACGAAGTTGCTACTATCAAAGCGGCAGTATACGAACGTAACGTTGCTCAACGCAACTTTAAAGCCGTATATGATAAGTACGCACAGGACAAGAACATTAAGGAAATCGACGAGTTCGCTTCGCAGAGATTACAGCAGTTGCCGCATCGTGAAGCTCTGAAGATTGAACAGGCATTACGAGATTATGATACGAAGACTATTGATGCCTATATGGCAGATTGCCGTGATTTGTATTACCGCAGTCGTGGTTATGTCCCGGCGAACGAAATCTCCAGACCGGCAGTCCCTCAGCAGAGTAATCCCGCTCCCCAGAAACCGAAACCACCTTATGTGGAATCGACTGGCGTAAAACGGGAAGAAAAAGAGGTTAAACCGTCTCTGGATTATTCTAAATTAGGAAGGTTGACTTTGGAACAGCAGGCACAGATTGCCTCCAAGTTCCATTTAGCATAAAGGAGTTGAACGAATGGCAGAATTTAAGTCCGTCGCTACCCGAAGTGGTGACGTTGTAGGTAAGGTAGAAGACGTAACTGATTTCATTACATCTCTTGATCCCGATGAAACTTTTTTAACTAATAAATTTGGCCGTACTACGGTAACTAATACAAAGCATGAATGGCTGAACGATAACCTTCGTCCTGCCCGTGACAATGCTCAGGTCGAAGTACGTGATTTCGGTGCTGAAAAGGCCCGTCCTCGTACTCGTTCTGCAAACTATGTACAGAACTTCGAAAACGGTTACTCTGTATCTGATACCACTCAGGCTATCAAGAAATACGGCGTCCGTGACGAACTTTCTTACCAGTTTGTTAAGTGCGGCAAGGAAACTGCTCGTGACCTTGAATACGCTATTGTTAACAATGCAGAAGCAAAACCGGAATCCTCTGGTGTTCCTGCCCGTTTCGGTGGCGTAGCGTACTTCCTGAGCCAGACTAAGCCTGTAGCGAGTGTTACTACTGCCGGTGTATTCACGGTAACTGGCCATGAACTGTTCGACGGCGACCCGGTAATCCTGTCCGGTACACTGGATAAGAACTTTAAAGCAAATACTCCGTATTATGCACATGTTCTGACCGGCGATACTTTCGAACTTCATGCTACTCCTCAGCAGACCATGATGGACGAAACCGCTCGTGCTAAGACTGTAATTAAGCCCAGCACTTCCGTCGGCGCAAGCACCATGTTCATTACGAACCAGAACGTTATTGATGCAGGTGCCTATACTGCTGATGCAGGTAAGCTTACATTCGATAAGATTAACGACCTGCTCCAGTGCGTCTGGAAGCGTGGCGGTTCCGTTGATTCTATCGTTTGCTCTGGCAAGAATAAACGAGCTATTTCCGGCATGACTCAGGGTGTTACCAAGACTCGTCCGATGGCCGATAAAGAATTGGTCGAAGTTGTTGACGTACTGGAAACAGATTTCGGTCGTGTCGATGTTAACGCTCATCGGATGTATACCGATGACGTAGTAGACTTCTTTGAATATCAGTATTGGAAATTAGGTTATCTCATTCCGTTCCATACGGAAAATCCGCCCCGTACTGGTAGTTATCGTCAGAAAGTCATCACCGGTGCCGCTACTCTGGAATGTACCGCACCTATCGCTTCTGGCCGTATCAAAGGAATCACTGGCTAACTTATTTGGGGCTGTCTCGCACAGCCCCTTATTTTTTTTATCTTGGGGGTGGAATATATGGCTATTATGCATAGCGATGTAGAAATAGACAAGAAAACCGGAGAATTTAGAATAACTCATACATGGGACGAATATCAGGTAATGAAGGCATGTTATCTGGATCGTATGAACCCCGGCTCTGAAAATATAGAAGGTGGAAAGGCCAAACGTCTGGCCCGTATCCCCAGAGCACGATTCCTTACTGATTACGAATTGAAGATGTATTCCAATCTCCGGGGGAAAGATGACGTAGAAGCTAAGAAATGGATGGATAAATGGCTCTGGAAGAATCCAGAATTCCGGTGTTATACTCCGGGGACACGTAAAGGAGTCAGTGAATGATTAGAGTACAGGAAATAGCTACTGCTGTCCTGTTCAATCTGGGCGAGATGTATGCAAGGAAACATTCAGACCCGGAATTATTGGAAGCGATTAATGCAGTATTGCGTGTAGTCAATATGCTTCTGATTAATCGTGAATCGAACTGGATAGTAAAAGAAATGACATTAAAGGTTAAAAACGGCAAAGCCACGTTGCCAAGCGATTTTATAAAAATGAAACGCATGTATGCCACTAAAGATGGGCAGGAAAATTTAGAATACACAGGTGATTTCCGAATTGTTAAAAACACCTTATATATAGATGATACAGCCAGTAAGATGGATTATTACTTCATTATTGATTCCGTTACTTCCATGGAGGATGAGATTGATTTACCGGCAATATTTTTGCAGTTGTTTATCCGGTATGCTACGGGCCTCCTCGATGGCTCTATTGGCAAAGGCGGACTGGATAGTCTTATTTCGGAAGAAATAGAAAATATAGCCCAGTCATCCAATTATCCTGTTATCGAACGTCCCATGGAATTCTGGTGCTAAAGGTGGTGGAATAGATGACAGTAAATGAAATGCTGATTCTGGTTAGGCAGAGATTGGGGGATATGCAGAAAGTAACATTCTCCGATGAAGAACTTATTCACTGTCTTAACGATGCAATAGACGATATTTGTATAGATATGGCCAACAGTTACGATCCGGAGCTGTTGAAGACGGTGGCACTGACTGCCAACGGTATTCCCTTGCCAGATGACTTTATTGCTTGGCAGGGGCAATTTGCTCTTCTGTACAATACGGATGAAAATAACGTAACGACAATTTCCCCTATTGATAGCGAATGGGACGGCGAAAACGCCACTCTTAAATATTTTGCATATAAGCCACACGTTACCAGTCTTACGGATATAATCCCCTTCCGTACAGGCACACATTGTAACAGGCTGATGCGGATGACAATTAAAGAAATAAAAGGAGGCGGTTCAAGTGACAGTGAAGGAACTTCTCAGTCAGGCGGCGGTCAAGGAACGACTCAGTGATAGTCTAGAAACCGGATATGATACCGCTGAACTTGTGGCATACCTGAATGACGCCATGGATTTTATTTGGCATGTACTGATTCAGCAGAAATACCACGAAGTAATCGGGGATATCACACTAACAGCCGAACAGACTGACGTACCTGATGATTTTTATCAGTTTACGAATCAGGCCCCTGTTGTAGTCCGTAACGGTAAATTGGAGTGTTATGGTAAATTGCCGAAGACACTCCGGTATTTCCGTAAATTCCCTCTTATCAAAGACGAGAATAGCGAACTGCCAATTACCAATTGGGGGTTGTTGGATTTGGCTACACAGATAATGATTATTCTGGCTATGAGCAACCATGGGTTTGATATGCAGACGGAATCTGACTTTGCACAGGCTATTATTAATTTAATATAGGAGGTTTGAATGGCTAACGAGAAGATATCAGAAGCATTATCAGACCTTTTTAATAAATTACCGAACTCCCTGAATGGGAATGGCCAGAACTTTATATTCCTCTTAAAGAAATCACTGGGAACCATTGCCGACGAACTGAATGAAAAATTCGAGTATATCAGCAAGATAGCAAATGCGGTTACAGACACTCCCGACACCACAAACGAACAGATTAAGAACTGCAAGGTGCAGGAAGTGCGTGTTGGTACTGCCATCTCCCTGATACTTACATGGGACTATTCTGACATCAAGAACTATGAATCCTGTGAAATATATATCAAGGAGAAGAAAAGTGATGGCAATGAGGTCGTTAACTGGGATGATGTAGCTGTATCAAGAGAAATCCGCACAACTAAGACGAATACATATACCGTTGATGGAATTAATGCCGGGTATACATATCAAATCAGATTCCAAGGTAAAAATAACCTCGGCACGGTATCAGAAGCTTCTGGAAATCCGGTACTGATATATTCCGTCAATGCCCTGAATAATGTCCCAGACCCACCTACGGACTTCTCTGTATACTTCAACCGTGATGGTGTTCTCTGGACGTGGAGACAGAGCAAGAATCTTGACTATATTTACTCCGAATTACGTACAGACACGAACGTTGGGAATACCGTTGGGCTATTGGAAGTAACACAGGATACCAAATCTACGAAAATGCCTCCTGTGCGTGAAGGTACGGCCTATCTGTATAACAAGGGATACGGGAGTAAATACTCCACCCCGGCTACGGTGAATTGGTCTAAGCCAGTTCCAGCCGCTCCTCAAAGTATTACTGCCACATCTACCTATCAGGGGTTGCAGTTTAGTTATTCTGAAATACCAGAAGATTGTATTGGCATATGCATTTCTATCAACGGCAACAAACACTATAGTCAGGACGATACATTCAACTTTTATTGTTCTACGGGGTCGTACACATATAAAGCCTGTTACTATGACTGCTTTGGTGAAGGGGTATGGAGTAATGAACAGACAATAGGAACAGTGGAAGAAATTCCTCCGGACGCTGTGCATATAACCAGCCAGACTGTATTTGATGATAGTGTCATCGTAGGTAAATATATCGGTGACCATGAAGTAGTAGGCACTAAAATTAAGGAAGGTACAATCACTACCGAGAATATTGCCGCCAATGCCATTACCTCCGGATTGATAGCAACCAATGCTGTAACTGCTGACAAAATCGAGGCCGATGCAGTAACAGCAGATAAGATTGCTACCGGGGCTGTAACCGCTGATTCTATTGGTGCCAATGCTGTAACTGCTGATAAATTGACATCAGGGGCCGTAACTGCTGATAAACTAGCCGCTAATACGATTAATTTGGCGGGTGCTCTGAAAATTGTAGGCGGCAATGTCACACTGGATGAAAACGGATTAGAGGTAAAGAATACTAACGGGACATCAATCGTATTTAATAGTGGCGGTATGTTGTCAACAGATAGCACCGGGCAGGTATTTAACGTTATTTCTCGTATGGTTATCGGTTCTGGCAAAAATGGACAATATGTCAAATTTACGAAACCATGGCCTAATGTCCCTATGGTGACTGTCACTCCTCTTTCGTTAATAACTGCAGATAGCACTAGAAGTAATACAGTTGTACGTGTTCATTGCTATGCCACTAATATTACAAATGCAGGGTTTAATATTGTTTGCTATTCCAGTGTTGATAGCACGTCTTATACGTTTGGGGTGTCTGGGTGTTCGTACAGTTATTCGGAAAGAGTAAGTAGAAAGGCGTATACCAGTGCCGGGGTAGATACACGGGGTGATAATGGTTTATACGAAATGAGGTGGTCGCCAGCCCATACATATAATTTTTCATTTGGTATTAGCCCGAAAGCAAAAACAGTTGATATAACTATTTCTCTGTTTGCACAAACATATTATAGTTACGGAGATACCTTGGATTTTAGAGGAACGGAAAACAATCGTGTTACGTTATATGCCAACGGGACAACCATCTGGTCAGGAGCGTTTGACACATATGTAAAAGGTAAAAGTAGTACATCACAAACTATTTCGACTGGGAAATTAAACATTCCATCCACTTCTGCTATTACTGGAACATTTTGGTCACGGCCATATTTTAGTCACCCGGGCGATGATAGCGAAAACTTTGATGTACAATTTAATGTTTTATCTGCTAGCGGCACACTAGATACCGGCAATGCAACCAACTACATAGATACAGAGGGAGAAGCTTTGTTCTTGGCTGTTGATGGCGGTAGCAGTAACTTTACGGTTAGTTAACTTTGGAGGTAGTTATGGAATATAAAAAATACGTTCAAAAGCCATTTGAAGTAGAAGCTTATCAGAACGAATCTGGGGATTATGTGTATCGCTATAAAGCGAATGGAGAATATATAGAAAGCACAATGCCCAAGGAGTCTTTTGAATCAATTTACACATTGAAGGAGGGCTAATGGCAAAAATAAAGCAAACAGCCGTAACTAAAGATATCCTGATTAATCAGGGGGCTGACTTCAGGATACAGTTACGGTTACGATCTGACGAAACTACGCCAGTAGATATTACTGGATATACCTTTAAATCCAAAATTAGGGAGACAGCGGATAGCGACGAAGCGTTAGCAGTTGCAGACTGCCATATTATTGATGCCCCCAACGGCCTGATGGAAGTATTCTTCGATGACTCGGCAACAGGACAGATACCCACAGATGGAGATACCTATTCTGACACAGAATCATATGTATGGGACGTATATGGCACAGCCCCCGGAGGAGATACTATCCGTATCCTGAACGGTAAGTGTTATGTATCTCCCGGTGTATCTTACGACTAAGGAGGTTAAATGGATATAGAAATTGTAGAAGTACAGATTCCCAAGGCCATTACTGCAGTTGACTTCATCCAAGGTCTAAAGGGAGACCGTGGCATATCTATTACTGATTTTACTCTGGATGATGATGGCAATGCCGTGACCACCTTTGAAAACGGGGAAACGAAGAAAAGTAAACTTACTTCTATTGCCAGTGCTTCTGAATCTGCAAAGAAGGCGGCTATTTCAGAGGCTAATGCCAAAGGTTCCGCTGATAATGCTCTTGCCTCTGAAACTAACGCAAAGACTTCAGAGACCAATGCTGGCACTTCTGCGGAAAATGCCAAAGCGTCTGAGGTAGCGGCTAAACTCAGTGAAACGAATGCCAAGGATAGCGAGACTGCCGCAAAATCTTCGGAAGAAGTGAGTTCGACTAAAGCGGACGAAGCGGCGGCTAGTGCCACATCGGCATCTGATAGCGCCGTAAGGGCCTTGGCAAGTGAAGCGAAATCCGCCAAATCTGCTGAAAGCGCAGAAGATTCCTATAATAAAACTGTCAGCATTCAGAGCGAACTCCAGACGACACTAGATACAGCGAAAGCATCAGAGACAGCCGCCAAAGCAAGTGAAGTCAACGCAAAAGCTAGCGAGACTGCATCTGCGGATAGTGCCAGCAAAGCACACACTTCTGAGCTGAACGCTAAAGCATCGGAAACCAGTGCCGCTACATCAGCTGGCACAGCTACGACTCAGGCGTCTAACGCAAGTTCCAGTGCAACGACGGCAAAAAATTGGGCCGTAGCTACAACATCACCTGATGGAGCTATAGATGCAGATAGTGATACTGGCAAGACTCAGAGTTCACGATCTTGGGCGTTGATGGCTAAAGCTAGTGCAGAAAGTGCAAGTTCTAGTGCCAGTATGGCCACGACTCAGGCATCGTCTGCTACAGCAAGTGCTAAGAGTGCGAGTGAGTCGGCAACATCAGCAAGCGGCTCTGCGACGAGTGCATCGTCTTCCGCTACGAACGCAAGAAACAGTGCATCTGCGGCGGCTACAAGTGCCACGAATGCAAGTAATTCAGAAACACAGGCTTCCGGATATAAAACAGCCGCATCGAATAGTGCTACAGCGGCGGCATCGTCAGCGACTTCTGCTAGCACTTCTGCTACGAACGCAAAAGCGGCCATGAACACCGCCAATACAGCGGCATCATCTGCAAGTACATCGGCAACCAGCGCAAGCACATCTGCCAGTAATGCTTCAAAATCGGAAGTAGCCGCTAAGACAGCACAGGCCGCCGCCGAAAAAGCCAGAGACGACGCTAATAGTGCCGTTAGTAAGTTGACTGGTGTCATGAAGTATGCCGGGCAAGTAGATGACTACAGCGATTTAGCTGACGTAACGAAGAATAAAGGTGATGTGTGGAACATCGTAAATGCTGACTCGGCGCATGGAATCAAAGCTGGAGATAACGTGGCTTGGAATGGTACGGACTGGGATAATCTGTCTGGTACGGTAGATTTATCTATCTACGCAGAAAAGGCTGACTATCAGAAAACAATCACTTCAGCAACAGCCAACGGAGCTACTATTACCTTTAATCACAAAGACGGTACTACTTCTACCGCTACTGTCAATAATGTGGCTTCAGCTACGGCGGCCACGAACGACGCCAAGGGGCAGAAGATTGACACCACTTACGAAAAGGTGGCCGACGCTTCTAACGTACACACATCTTTGCAGAATAGCATCAATAGTCTATCTAGTAGCAAGCAAGATAAACTGGCGTTCGACAGTACCCCAACGGCAAATTCTACTAATCCTGTTACTTCAGGTGGAGTAAAGACGTATGTAGATAATATCAATAGTACACTCAATACGGCCATATCTAAAAAGGCGGATAGTACAGATATATTACAAGCTGATTGGAATACAACAGATACAACATTACAGAGCTATATAAAGAATAAACCAGAGTCAGTTAAAATCCGGTATAGTTTAGACTTGTCTTCTCTAGATTCTACCAAATTCTATCCTGTAGTTTTTGATAGCTCCGATATTATCCATCGATGCGAAATTTACTCACAGGGAGGCCCGCAGTCAATCCCATATAACTGTAATATTATATCATTTAGCCTAAGTAGACAAGGTTGGCAAGATGTTCCCTATAGTTTTACTATTGAGCATTATAATTGTTATGACAATAAGGAGATAACTATAGGTTGTATTGGTTCTGGCAACCATACATACGGATGTCATGTTGTATGGCTACGTGGTTCTTTGTATTATACAGTATTCTCCAATATTAAGCCTACTTTGCATACATCAGATTATACTAATGATAGCGAAACTTATACGGTAGGGACAAACTATTATGGCGGAAGCGGAAACGCAAACGTAAATATATTTTTTACCCCACAAAAAACTATTAGTAGTGGGCCATGGCACGATGGAAAAATTAATGGTCTTGTTGAAATGGCAAAAAATGACATAAATGGCAACGCTATTGTAGCTACATATGCAACAAAAACAGAAGTAAACAGCAAACTACCATTGTCTGGCGGTACGATGACAGGTGCCCTTAATTTTGCGAATTATACTTGGAATTTGGTTGGTGATGATGCATATGTCGGCGACCATAACCTTAGTGGCACATTCTGTATAAAAGGTGCTAATGGAACAACAGGTATTGCTCTTTTCAATAATGCCTCTGATACAGATACCGATTATGCGAGGATGTTATATGATGGCACAAAATTAAATTTCAATAAAACATTAGGTGCCAATATATCTGGTAATGCCGCCACCGCTACCAAACTCGCCACCGCACGTACCATCTCTTTGACAGGTAATGCTAGTGGCAGTGCCACCTTTGACGGCAGTGGAAATATAAGTATCGACACAACAGTGGCTCAAGCCACTAAAGCCACTCAAGATGCTTCTGGGAATGTTATCACTAGTACCTATGCAACGAAGGATTATGTACAGCAATTAATGAACACTTTGTCAACGGTATCTGTAACTCAGGACAGTTTGACAAAAGCTTTAAGTATTAAATAATTTAAACGGAGGGCAAATTTTATGGGAGTAGACGTAAAGATTGCAGGCACGAATTATACAGGAGTGCCTTATATTACCCTGCCATTGACAGCAGGAGGTTCGGTGAAGTTTTGTGAAGTATCAGACACCACAGCAACGGCTAGTGACGTAGCCAGTGGGAAGAAGTTTTACACAGCTTCTGGAGAATTAGCAACTGGCACAGCCACAGCTTCCGGAGGAAGTGATACCCGTAAGAGTTTTACGGTGGTGCAGAAAGCAAATCAGACCTTATCGGTAATTCCCGGTGGCGCTTCGTCTGAACTGTTTTCTACATCAACAGACTCGTCTGGAAATACGATATACAAAACAGAATATCCTAGTCAAGTCATTATAAAACTATCACCTTCCGATGGGTATAATGCAGGCAAGATAACTATAAATGGAGTAGAAAAAGACTCCGAGACTAGTGACCATGTTCAATGCCATTCTGATTTGGTAGACGGTATGGTTATTAGTGCAACGGATGCCACGGTTATTCCCCTTAAAACATTCCCAAATGTCACGTTAAACTTGGTTGGGTCAAATATGGGTGGCACCTTACAAAGTTTTGGAATGAGTGATTCCTACGATTTTGAAATAAATTCACAAAATCCAAATTCTGCTGAGATTAAAGTAATAGGGATTGGTAGAAGTGGTTATGATAAAAAATATTACATTCTATTTATAACTAATGAAGATTATTCAAGTTGCACTATAAAACTAGATACAAACACCGGGACTTCGGACAATGCGGTTATCACACGCTTTGATAGAAAATCACTGATAGGAGAAATAAGCGACCCCATGTATAGTTTCTTGAGCGAAATGGCTAAAAACGAAGCAGAATTTACTCTGACGATTACAGTAGTGTCTTAATCACGCTAAAGCCTATAATATTCATATCTACAGCTAGGGGGGGGAGTATGCTTAGTTACTCATTAACAGATGTTTTAAATATGCTGATGATTGCGGCTACTCCTCTAAAGTATGTTATTAGGAGGTGATATGACTGGCTAAGCAGGTTGGTAAGTCCAAAAGGGTAAAGGAATTTGACATAATCTCCCTGACAGGCGGCATGAATGTAGCAAAAGACCCATTGACGATGGATACGAAATGCGCTCAGGTTATTGAGAACATGGAATTCAATGCCGAAGGGGAGAAGCTACAGACACGCCGTGGTCTAGGCAAGCCCATTTATACATTTACTGCCGATATTTGTTATATCTGGTATGACTACGAATTGAATAGCTACCTTATTTTCTTAAAAGATAAAGGGGTCTATACCTATGAATATGGCAAGGCCCCTGTTTTTATTGGCAAACTGACGGGAAGTACGGAAACTCATCCCCAGATAGCCAGATACACCAATGCCAATGGGACATATCTTCTTATTGCCAGTAACGGAACATTACAATCCTACGAATATAGTGGAAGCACTATCAATACCAGTGATAGCTACCCTGTATGTGATACGATAATGGAACGTTCCTCACGTATTCTGGTATCGAGTGCAGGGAATAACAATATTAAATATTCCGGGATTGGAGACCCATTCAACTGGACGGAAAATTCCAATGACCCATCGGCAATGAAAGACCTCGACGTTGGTGACGTATCTGGTATCGGTGGTATATATCCGCTGGCTGGCGAAATTATTGTATTTAAGAAAAATGGCAATATATACAGAGTAGCCAATGAGCCAGAAGATTGGAATGTTACATTAGTTGGCAAGGATAGTGATTTTATTTCACGGGCCGCTATGAGTAACCTCGGAGAAGATGTAGTTTACTTTTCCCGGCAGGGGCTACGCAGTCTTTCCACTTCGGAAACGTATGGTAACTTCCGCAATGAAGAAATAGGGGAAGCAATGAATCCTGAAATGAAGAAAGATACCAGCGACCCTTGGATTGCCAGATGCCCGAGGATGCATGAATTATTAATCAATCCCAATAGCGGGAATATTGTATATGCGTATAATTACCAGTTACAGGCATTTACTAAATGGATTTTCCCGGGGAAGATAGAATCTATTGCCGAAGGAATGACCAATACACTGGTCGGTTGCGGGAAAGAGTTATTTAATCTTTCCTCTTCCAACCATACAGATGTAGTAGGAGGTAAAGAAAGCAAAATACATCAGCGCATCGTAGCTAAGCGGATCGTGGATTACAGTACAATGACATTGTACCGTTCGCATCTGATGGTAGAATCGGCAGATGCCGGGACAGCTAAATTAAGCGTAAATGATGTTACGTGGGACTGGAACTGGACGAAAGATAAACAAAAAGAGGAATTCAAGACACAGATACGTTCGGATGATATGACCTTTACGTTTGAGACGGATGACATTATTACTTGGAAATTCTGGGTGGCCATTCTCGTACAGCAGTACGTAACAATGACTTCAGATGGCACATCATCTGGCTCTGGAGGTTCATGGAGTAAGTCCGGCAGTAGTAAAAAGAAGTCCTCTTGGGGGCAGGGCACATTCAGCGGTGCCACAAGTGAAGCGGGAGGTAGTCCGTATGGCTGATACTCGTGACGTTTTGTCACGGCTTGAAGCATATGAAAAGAAAATAGGCGTAGGATTTTTCGAGGACTGGAGTCTGGATTTGTATCCACAGGCAATGGTTTTCCCTGACGGCTCCATTCTTACCTATGCCGTATTGCCAGATGAAATATGCGTAGGGCCGTGTACTGGCAACGTTAAAGAAATGATTTCTTATACAAAGATGCTATGTAAAATGGCAGGTATTCATAAATTTTCTTGTACAACAATCCATAACCCGAAGGCGTTTGGCAGGTTAACTAAAATGAAACTTGTAAAGGTGGAGCCTGAACCAGACGAATACGGTAAGACTGTGTACGATTTCGAGATGGAGGTGTGAGATGGGTAAAAAATTCATCGAGCATGATGAATATATGGAATTAATTATATACGGGAATAAACGCAATGGGGTAATTATCTTTGATAAAGACGATTTAGAAAAGGTAAAAAAATATAATTGGACAATTAATTCAAATGGATACGCAGTTTTCCGTTGTGGTTCAAACCATAAAAACAGGGAAACAATTAGAATGCATAGATATTTGTTGGGGTATGCCGGGAGTAAGGATGTAGATCATATTAATGGCAACCGACTCGACAATAGAAAATCCAATCTGAGGGTGTGTACAAGAGCGGAAAATTTATGGAATACCGTCAAGCAAAAACATGAAATGCATAATATAAGTACAAGTGGAGGTAAGTATCGGGTAGAAATAATGAGAAATGGTAACCGATATAAAAGCAAATTTTTTAAGGTGATAGATGATGCTATTAATTTAAGGGATACGATTTATGAACTACTCAAAGATAGCCCCAATCAAGGTAGAATTATTAAACAGTTATCAGTAAAGGGGGCGGTTTAATGTCAAAGAAGGGCGGTTCTAAGACCGTTAAAATAAAACGAGAGCTTACCCCCGAAGAAAAAGCACTATACGCTCAGCAAATAGATTATTTAAATAAAGTATCTCCTGTTATTTCCAATCTGCTCGCCAAAGGCAATGCGTCTCTGGGTAATATATATGAACCTGATTGGAAGACGCTCATTAGTAACTACAACAAAGAATACAATAACATACTGGGCCAGCAGAGTGACTTGTTACAGGGCAAACTGCCTACTGCATGGCAGAACGCCAAAAACATGTACTATAACCGCACATATGAAAATACATTGGGTTCGCAGTTGCAGAACTTGGCATCCAAAGGTGTCCTTAGTAGCTCCCGTATGAATACGGCTACAAACGATATGCAGAAGAATCTATCAGCGCAGATGAGTAAGAATTACACGGATGATATTTCTTCTCTGAATAATATGTTGAATACCCGTATGAGCTGGCTGAAGAATCCGATGAATAACGCTCTTACTGCACATAATAGTACATATGGAGAGGCTACTGGCCTTCTGGGTACTGCCGCCAGCTTACAGGGTGGTAACACGAATGCATTACAGACAATTAGTAATAACGAAAACCAGAGCACTGCATATATGCAACAGCAGAACAGTAACCCGTGGGGAGACTTCTTTGGTGCGGCTCTGTCTGTTGGTAGTAAATTCATAAAATAGGAGGGAGGTAGACTATGCAGGTAATTATAGATAAGTATCGCCCCAACACATTGATGTCGGCATTGGGAACGTTGGCTGGGCTTTATCTGGGCAATGCCTATGAAAAACGGGAAGAACGTGATGCCAGAAAAATAGGCAACCAGATGCTTGCCAATGAAGATGCTAGGGCATATAGGAAAGATTACGACAAGGCAAATAGCGATTATAACAATGCTCTCACGCAGTATACCAAGGAGTATCAGAAAAATGCTACTGGGTACAACAATGCACAGACTGACGAAGAACGTCTGGCATACGCTAACAAGCTGAATAAAATGGCCAAAGAAATCGACCCTAATTTTAACGAATCTGATGCTAATGGCTGGACTACCGCTCAGACAATGCTGAAGAATGGTAAGGCAGACAACTTCCAGACACAGCTCAATAACGTGAATGAGCTGAAGAATAAATTGGCATACGCACAGAACTACAAGAACGCAATGCGGGGTAAAAGAGTATCCGATGGCACGTTCAAGGATTATGACCAGTATATGTCTGAAATGGGTAATAACCCTATCCCGGAATACGTACCTTCTCAGGGTACAGCTACTCAGCCCGATTTATACAACTTCTACAGAAGTCGTTTTAACTACGGTGGACTGATGCCATACTATCCGTATGATGGAGGCCAGTGATGTCTTATGCACAATACATTATCAATGCCGCTAATCAGTATGGCATAGACCCAAATGTAGCATTAGCCATAGCCGCAAGAGAAACCGGTGGTGACGATGTAAATGCTATTAATATGGCTCCAAACGGCGGGCTTATGCAGATTACAGACTATTCTGCAAATGACTACGGAGTAAATAATCTGTATCCTGACTGGCAGACAGACCCACAGCAAAATGCCTTGGCTGGAATGTATATTTTGAGTCAGAAGATAAAGGAACAGGGAGGAGACTTATGGTCTGGTGTCAGGGCATACAATGGAGCAGGTGATGCGGCACAGCAGTACGTACAACAGGTACAGGCCAACTATAATAATCTGGGAGGTTCTACCCCGTTCGTATATCACGGCGATGACGCTCAAGGTAAGCCGTTCATGAATGTGCAGGCATATATCCGGAATAATAATCCTAATGAACGACTAAATGTAGCCGGATTATTAGACATGGCTTCACAACAGCCTACTACCAAGAGTGTACACGATATTCTCCAGTCACCGGATTACCAGAGGGAATTGGATTATCTTCCCCGGACTACCCGTGACTTATTGAAGCCATTTGCCCAGCAATTACAAGAACGCCGTGCCGCCTTGGATAAAATGGAATCTGACCACAATGGGCTTATCAATAAGGTTGGGGTTGGCACGAGAGCCATAAATATGATTAATCACAGTAATAATATAGATAACCGGAATACGTATGCAAGCTTCGCTAAACAGCTGGGAGTAAACGTGAATCCCGGTGTTGACCAGTTTGTATCAGGAGCAGGGCTTCTTAATTCCCGGATTAAACAGGAACAGGCTGATAGGGATTACGCTGACGCTATCCAGAAAATGCAGTGGCAGAAAGAAGTAGCAGATAGAGCAAACGCCTTGGAGCAGTATAGGATAAACATGCTTTACGGAGGTGGCAATGAGTAACTATTATGATGGTTTTTTGGGACAGACCATGAAAAATGGAACACAGGGATGCGTAGAAGGTGTCGGCCTTATGGGGGCTGGCACCTCTTCCTTTTTAAGAGATGAATATAACAACGGTGTCGTAAATGTAGACAGCTTGATGAATGATGCGGCAAATAAAGGTGTTGGCATTATAGATTATGACCCGTCACGGGTAAGAAGTGGCGATACGATTGTATATGGCAATAACGACCATGTCGTATTGTCTGATGGTAATGGTGGGTACTATGGGAACAGTTCTTCTCAGAACCAACTGATACACGGGACAGATGCCAATGAAATGGGAGGTCTGGCACCAACCAAGATTATTCAGACGGGTAATGATGGCGGATTCACATATTCGGCAAAAGATGCACAGGGGAATCCTTTCCTCCAGATGCAGGCCAATATCCGCACGAGTAACCCTAACGAACCGTTCGATGCACAGAGGATTACCCGCCTCCTGACAAATGATAGGGGTATCCAGAGGGCAAGGCAGAATTACCACGATTATCTGCAAGCTCCCGATTATAGTCTTCAGCTGTTAGGTCTGGGTAGTAAAAAGAGAGGGTTACTGTCTGGATTCGCCACACAGCTGATGAATAAACGAGACCAGTCTATTAAGGAACAGCAGAGTGTAGAAGACCAGAACGACAAGATAAACAGAGCTGTACAGATAGCTCAGATGATTAACGGTAGCAACAGTATAGACAACCGCCGTGGATACGCATCATTGGCCGCACTTGCCGGTATCAATCTCCCGGACGGAGCAGACCAGTTCGTAAGCGGGCCCAAGTTGTTGGAAAATATGCAGACACAGATTAATAACGAACGGAATTACAATCTTAAACAACAGGAACTTGACCAGCAGAAAGCTTTGAAAGAACAAGAATTGGCGTTAAGGGAAAAACAGATTGACGCACAGATTGCCGCTATGCAGGCGAAAGCGGCCAGAGGCGGCGGTGGAGGCCGTGGTGGTAGTGGCAAAGGACCATCCTCAACGGATTATAAGTGGGCAATCGAACAGGAAGCGAAATATGCCAATGACCACCCAGACGCTAAATATAATCCGTATACCGACATGGCCAATGCAGGTAGAAATGCGATGGAATCTATGCTTGGGGTTGCATTTGATCCTGATGATTACGATTCTGCAAACAATGACTGGACAAATCTCTTGGAACAGAATGAAGACTGGATTAGAGAGGGAGATTACAGAGCAAAGAATTGGGAAGGATTGAAATTGCTTGCCAGAGCTAGATATGGAGATATGGCAGACGATATTATTAACGGTACGAATAAGGACGCTTTTTACTTTAATTAATGAGGAGGGGTTAAATGCCGAATTACGGTTCAATATTCAATAGATTCTTCGACGATAAACCCGACTATTATGATATACAGCCGCAATACGGCGATGGCGGATTTCTTGATTCGAGCATAAACGCATTGGCAACCGGTCTTGGTGGTTCTTTAGAAGGTGCCGGTACATACCTTGACCAAGAGTTCGGGTTCGGCAGTAGCTTAGCAAAGTTGGGCCATGATATGCAGATAGGCCGTCAGGCTAGAACTGACTGGAACATGCAGAAGGCCATGGATGACCCGCTTGGTTTTATAACCGACCCCAGCGGCCTTGCATACAATACGTTTAACTTAATCGGGTCTTCCGCCCCTGACCTCGCCGTTACTGCCGCCGCTTCTGCCGCTACTGGCGGTATTGGCGGTCTGGCCGTAGGAGCGGGACTGAAAGCGGCTAGAGCCGCAAATCTTGCTAAAGCGGCTTCCGGTCTTGAAAAAGCTATGGAAGTAGGTTCCAAAGCTGAAGGCATTGGTATGCGTGGGGCGCAGTTAATCAGGGAATACGCCCCCAGTGTTGCCGGGAATATCGCCGGTGGTGCATTTGACGCCGCTACCGAAGCTGGCAGTACGTATACAGCGGCACTGGAAAACGGTGCTACGCAAGATGAAGCCCGTAATGCAATGCAGACAGACTTCATCGACAATATCGGTATGTCCACTATCCAGAACGCAATCAGCATGAATATGTTAAAGGGTGCGGTCAAGACGCCTCTTGGCATTGGAAGAAAAGGAGTGGGCGATGCCACCGAAAAGGCCGGTAGCGGATTACTTGGAGCAATGAGTGAAGCTGGTGGTAAAGTAGCCGACTTTGCCGATAACCATTTCGCTACCAGACTGATGACCCGTGCAGTACCGGGGACTGCCGTAGAAGCATACACCGAAGGCTTACAGAATGAATTTCAGGATAATGCTGTTCATGGGTATGATGTTAACTATAACCCGTTCAATATGTCCGATGAATCCAAGAACCAGATGTTCATGGCCGCTGTTGGCATGGCCCCGCAGGGCTTGCTTGGTGCTACTCGCCGTCGCAGAGTACGGGCAGAAGAAGGCGTGGATAACAGTAATGTCAACGATAATATAGAAACACAGCCAACTAAGGAAGTCGTACAGAATGAAAATGGCGAACCTGAAGTTATTGCTACTCCTATTGAAGATATCGTTAACGCCGAAAATACGCCGGTGGATGTATCTACCAATACAGAAAATGCTCCCATTGTTACAGACGAACAGATGGTATCTACCCCCGAAGGAGCGGAACCTTCTGCTTTTGCCACCACGTACAACAGCTTCTTGAATGATCGTGACCCCGTTGGTAACAGAACCGCCGAACAGCTCGCTACTGATAGAAGCAATGAAGCAGAAGCCATGGGTTACAACACGGAGGACAAGAAAGGCCAGCTTCGTGCTATTCAGGATATGGCGGATACTATTGAAGCATTGGATACCAACGAAAATAGCCCTCTTAAACAGATTGGTGTAAAGAAACCTGATATTAGTTCATACATAAAGAATAACTTTACTAATGATGTAGCCAATACATTGGCAAGTGGAGATAAGAAAGTAGCTCGGGACACATTAAATCAAGTAGCTGACGTTCTGTATTATCGTAATAAAAAGGCAGAACCTGAACGCAGAAGAGCCGCTAATCAGGCCGAAGCTGAACAGCTTACCAAAGAAGGTAGTATGTTTGGCTTGGAACCTGTACCGCAGAATGACAAAGGTGAATATACCGGAAAATCTATCAGCGGATATAAAAAGAAACTTGCCGATACCAAAAATAGAATCGACAGAGAACATAATCATTTCAAATTAGCAAAAGAACGGCAAGACCACGTACCTGATGAAACAAAATTTGCCGAATCTTTGTCTCAGGCAGTGGACGCCAACGACAGAGAACAGTTCGTAAAAGATGTTAACCAGTCCATAAATGAGCTTTCGTCTTACACAACTTCTCCGGCCAAATCGTTGAATAGAATCACTGATTACTTCCATACGAAAGCACAGAAGGATGCTGTTCGTAAAGCATTCGTTAACTACTACAATGATAGGGTTAATGGCCGTAAAGATTTCCAGTTTGATATAAACAAACATCTCAAATCAGTAGGGAATATTATCTCAGCTAAACGGAAGGCAGAAGCCGGGCCTGTAAAAAAACTGACTATTGTACAAAAGAGAAATCAAGCTATAAGAGATACAAAGGTCGATATTTCCAATATCCGGAATAAGATAAAAGAAATGGACGATGATGAACTAAGTAAAACCGGAAAAGGAATAAAAGCCCGTATTGACCAGATACAAAAAAGGGTGGACAATTCGACAAACAGGGCTGAAATTACATATCTGAAAAAATTGCAGAATGTGTTTTATGCTGGCGAAAAAGCGGTTAGTAAAGAACGAAGTCTCAGAGCCAAGCAAGCCGCCAAGCAGGTAGCCAAGGATGAAAAGAAAGAACAGCCTACCGGAAGTGCAGGCAAAACAAGTAGACAGCAGACAAGAAAGCAAAATGCTGATAGAATTGAGAAGTTTAAAAAGCAATTGGAAGATGAAAATAAGAGTGCGGAAGAAACTGAAAAATCCGCAAATAAAAACCCTGTTGCCAAACAAGAAACGGCTAAACAGACCAGAGAGCCAAAAGCAAAAGTTGTAAAGAAACAGGAGCCGAAGAGGGAAATCAGAGAAAATGTATCCGACGAAGAAATAAGAGATGTCGCACAGAAATTATGGAATTATCATCTTTCAAGAAAAGAGTTTAATAAACAACTACAGAAGCGTAACGGCAGATACCACGTTGTAGATAATAAGGGAAATCACTTTTATTATAACGAAACAGATGGAGCTAAAATAAAGACAGTATACAACGAATTAAGAAAAACCCACTTTAAAGAACATCCAGAAGACGAAGGAACGGCAAGGAAGGCCAGCAGAAATCAGGCGGCATCTCGCAAAGCAAATAGCGAAGAAAAGAGAGCAAAAGCAGTTAAAACAGAACTAAACAAAGAAAACACCGATAAGATAAAGAGAGAAAAGGAAATATTTGACACAATAGTTAAAAATAAGGGATTATCCAATGACAATAAGAGCATAGATTATCTAAATTCTGTTAAACAATTATACAAATCAGGGCTGAAAATACATAAAGATGATAGAGATAAGGTTATGCCTCACAGATATGAATTGATAAATAATATATTTGAAGAGTTTGCCAAAGAGTTCAATAAATACGGCAATGTTAACGTATATAAAGTTGTAAAACCAAAAGAATTTAAGAATGCAAGGGCACGCCTATATTATTTCAACAAAGCCTTTACTAAAAACGGTAGATCCATTGACAGCAACATTAAAATTCCCGATGCTGTGTTCGATGCAATGAATCGTGATGCAGATAAACAAATGGCATTTGATCTAACCGATGAACAGAAAAAATTAATACCAAAAGATATACTTTCCAAACTGGAAGATATGAGATCAAGAGAACAAGCCACCAAACAAAGCAAAAACGCAGTAAAGGACAATAAAGTAGCAAAAGAAGAAAAGGTGGAACCAATCATAGATAGTGGGGAAATGAAATATAGAGTGGACTATGATAGCAACGACAAACCAGTTTCCATTATTGTTCAAAACATGAAAGCGTCTATTGAGCTAAAAGATAAGGATATGGCAAAATTAGAAAAGACAGATGAATTGGACAGAGAAGATTTTGTTAATAAATATTTGCCAGAAGGATACGAAGTACATACTTTTAAAGTAAATGGAAACAAGATATTAGCAACAGTAGATTATTGGAAAGATATAACCGATAACACCCACTTTATTGATAAACAGATTTATGATAGACTAAGTGAAGAAGATAAACGTAAACTAGAAGAAAATGGTATTAAGGCTAAAGGCATCGAAGGAGGTAGTGAAAATGAGAATAACGGACACCGAGGGAGTACTGATAGACCCGCTGGAATCACAGGGGAACACTCTGGAAGAGGCACTGGAATACATAAACATGTTCAGGGAACCGTACAGGACACAAAGACTAGCGGACAGAAGGTGGGCACTGAGGTTCGCAACCGGCCTGTACGGCAAGGACAGAGAGTACATAATGAATCTGCACAAACAGGCAAAAGCAAAGCTGGAGAAAGAAAACAGCAAGTAAAAGCACTGCGAAGCAGTAAGGATATAGACTATAGAGAATCAGTATCAAAAGATGTAGTAAATAAGGCTTTGGAATCCATGTTTTACGGTATGTCCACCATCCGCAAGAACAAAGCTGTAAAACTATTAAAAGATACTGGGGTAAAAATACGTGTAGTGCCGGAACTAATTGTGAACGAAGACGGAGAAGACATAAAGGTTGGCGGGGCATATTTTGGCGAGCCCGGAATACTCGCATTAGCGGAAGACAAAATAAAAAACGATATAGAGAAGGGAATACTTTTTTACAACCCAGCAAGTGCCCATGAATATGGGCACTTTATTCTTGACCTTTTAAGGTATGGCGGAAAGAACAATAAACAATGGGAATCTTTTTTTGATAAAATAATTAACAAAGACTTGGAACTGTCCGGGGCAAAAAACCTACAGGAATTAGTCGCCGCCGATACAAAAGCTATTACCACCGCTCGTGGCAAAGAATATATTAATAAGATTGAAAAATTTGTTAAAGAGGCAATAGCAGAAGGTGTACCTCCAGATGAATTGGCAATAAAATCAGAAAAATCTCCGGTTAAAAGTTGGTCAAAAAGACCGTCAAAAGAGCTTGAAAATATTTATTACAACCCGTGCGGAAGAGGTGGACAAATTGTTGATGCTATTATTCATCGGATAGCCCTAAAAGGTAAGGGTAGCGATTTTGTTAGACGTAATATATATTTCCATGAATTAATGGTATGCAAAATGATTCGTGAAAGAAATAATAATAGAATGGACGTGGAAAATAGATGCGCCGACCTTATCATGGAACATAACGAAAATTTAGACGAAAACGCTATTATGGAAGACCTTGAAAAATTATCCGCCGATAAGATGCTCGAATACACAAAGAATAAACTGGGAGAAGATTACGCCAAGTACAAAGATGAATTAGAAAAAGAAGTGGATGAAGGGGACTGGGTTTTCCATACCGCCATTAGTGATGTGGAAGATGGATACGCTGAAAATTACAAGAAAAAAATAGATCGCAGTAGGGCTAGTAATGAAAAAGAGGACAAGGTAGAAGGTGGTATTGCCATGTATGACAAACCTGCCGATAGTGATACTACAACTCCTGAACAGAGATTTGAAAAAGCAGGGTATAAGTCACCAGTACAACATGCGCTAGACAGTTTAAAGACATACGGCAGGGAATTCGTAGAGGATGTAAAGACAGGCAAAAACAAATACAGCTATACAGACCGTTTCTGGAGAACCCCGGAAGTCATTCTGAAAGACATGATTGGCGGAGCGGCTTCCCGTATTTTTGACTACGCAATCAAGGCTCAGAGAATCAAGAACAAGACATTACAGAGATATATGGAAAAATATTCCCATGTATATCGTGGGCTTAAAGACAACGAACGCAGAGTCCTGAACCGTGCCATCCTGTATTGCGATAAGAACGGTAGAGACCCTGTTCAGGTTATGTCAGCCGGCAAGGATAGATACATCGTATACCGTGACGGTGATTTTATCGAAGCATACAATAACATCAATGAAGCAAAAAGTAAGATGGTAGAGCTTAAAGGTATGGACGATTACAAAAAAGGTGAAGTAAAAATATCCATGGTAGCAGGTGAAGATGGGCTTAAAGCATTGGTATATGCCGTAAAGGACAAGAGTAGAGTATTTACTAAAAAGAACGCCGCCGATGCATACGCTAAGAAGAATTACAAACAGGCCGTGTCCGATATGCTTGATGATGTTACCACCGAAAAACTTAACGAAGAGCAGAAATCTAAAATAGCTGACAAGTTCACTGAATATCGTAGACTCATGGATGAAGCGTATGCCGATATGGTAGCCGTAGCAAACCAGTATGGCGTAAAGATTCCTCCTAAGAAACAGGGGTTCTTCCCCCGTTACCATCTGCCTTTTGTCGTTATGGTGAAAGATAAGATGGGGTCACGCCGTGTTACCTCATTCTATAACCAGAGCGAAGCACAGAAGATGGCGAAGAAACTGTCAGCAGAAGGAGTAAAATCTTACGTCATCGAACTTAGCCCGATCGACCAGATTCGTGTCGGTATTAATCAGCATGACAGAGAATATTTAACGGATGATGAAATTAAAGAAATAGAAGAAGGCAAAACGATGTCATTTGCTGACATGAACGAATCCTTGGAAGAACACGGCGAAGGGATGAAGCTTCTTACGAACCTTCTCAATAAGAGGTTCAAGGATGGAACAACTACCGTTCCTGCAAAAGTCATCTTGAAAGACCTGTCCAAGAAGGTGCAGGACAACGGAAGGACAAAGAAGCAGATTCGTGCTACTGGCATCATCAAGGAGATGGAAAAATACAAAGGTTCACAGCTTACTAAAGAAGATGTAGCCAAAATCCTTGATAAGTGTAACCGCCACGGCGTATTCAATGCCCATTTGATGCACCGCACGGATGCAGATGGGTACAGCTTCAATGTACAGAATTCCGTGTATCGGTATCTGACGGATGTGGCCGCCTATGCTGGTAATGAAATGTTCAGTCAGGAAGCCAAAAAGGCATATGCCCAGAGATTCAAACGTGATTTTACGCTCCCGGCCATGAACAAGGAACAGGCATACTGTCAGGAATACATCAACGCCGTATTAAGTAAGCGTAATATCACATGGCTGGATAATATGCTGAACAGCGTACTTAAATCCATTCCGGGATTCGGTGCTTGGATTCGTAAATGGTCTCCTAACCCGTATACGGATGTAGCTGGGAAAGTATTAGGAGCACAGAACGTACTGAAACTTGGTATGTTTAACGTATCTTCTGGTGCTGTCCAGCTGTCCCAGTTGCTCAACGCCAATGCTAAACTGGGCGGTAATAAGTTCATCGGCATGAGCAAGGCCTTTCGTTTTGGCCTTAGCGAAGCCTTCAAAAATAAAGGTCTATACAACGATGATAAACTAAACAAAAAGTACGGAGAAATATTCGATTACATCGGGTTGTATGACTCCATCCCTTCACTGGATAGAGAAATGACCGGCAAGCCGTCTTGGTTCATGGATAAGAGCAGGAAACTCCTGAGAGGGAAATCATTCGGGGATGTTGCCGAAGCTTCCATGTACTTCTTCAACCGTGGCGATATCAAGGCCCGTCAGGCAACGGCTATTGGTGCTATGTATAAATTTGAACACGAAATAAAGAAAGATAAGATGAAGGAATACCTGAAGAAAGGTAAGACATTTGAAGAAGCCGAAAAACTGACGCACAATGACATGCTCCGCTATGTAGACAGGATCGTAAGAGAAACAAACTTTGACTACAGCGTCGTCAATACGCCTCTGGGGTTGTCTGGTCTTGGAGTTACTGGGAAGCTGATAATGCAGTTCAAGAAGTACCCATTCTTCACACTAAACTTCCTGCGTGGCAATACGAAAGAAGAAAATATCCGGTTCCTCGTTCCTCTCATGTTAATGGGAGGTATTTTTGGATTGCCATGTCTTGACCTGTTTGATGATACGGTGGCAACAGTAACGGGGGTAGACCCGAAACTGGCCGCTAAGAAAGCTATCATGGAATGGGCTGGTAACAGTCCTCAGAGGAAAGCTTTTGCCAATGTGGCCATGTATGGCGCCCCGTCATTAGCCGGGATTGATATTTCTGGACGTATTGGCCTGAACGACGCCGCTTCATTCGACGCCGGGCCTACGTACACAACCGCACAGAGATTATTGTCCAGTGCTAAAAAAGGAGACTACATGGGTATGGCAGAAGCTCTTACTTCCCGTGCCACAGTAGCGAAGAGTCTTGCCAAAGGTGGTTATGCCGACAGCCATGGCAATCTGATTACACAATATGATAATTACGATAAGATGCTCAAGATATTAGGTTTCAGGCCAGTAGAAGAATCACACGGGGCTGATTTGAACAGAATTATTAGCCAGAGCAAGAAGATTATGCAGGAACATACAAATAAAGCGATAGAGGAATATAAAAAGCATCCTACGATGGCCAACTATCAGGCATTGCGTATATACGGACTGAGTGATAAGAGAATAGCCACTCTCCAAGATGAAAAGCCAAAGAAGAATGATAAATCAAGCGTGAATAAAACGAATCATTCCAAAGAAGCAAATGATATAAGAAAATTAGAGTCGTTTAAGCAGGGGCGGTAATCCGCCCCTTTTAATTTAAGGAGGAGATGAATGGAGAGCATCATTATCGTATTAGAGGCGTTAGGGGTTGTATTTACGGCTCTTGCAGGATTCAGACAGGGGATTCTCAAGCCATATTTCGACCACCGTGAAGAAGAACGAAAATGGAAGGAAAAATATGACAGGATGAAGGAAGAAAGAGAACAGGAACGAGCCAAAGCATTAAGTAATAAATACGACCAATTATCCCATAGCATATCCAGTCTGAGCAACTTGGTTGATAAACTGGGGACAGAGCAGAGGCAGATGCTTGTAGATGAAGCCCATTTCAAAGAGAGATTCCAGTCCATGGAAGCAAGGATTGAATTGATACAGAATAAGCTGGAACGCTTATGAGACATATAAAAAATTTCATGTCTGCCGTGAAGCGGAATATGGCCATTATCTGCATGGGCTTTGGCCTGTTCGCCGCCTCCATTGTACTTGTGTCATGGGTATATGGGTATTGGTCTAATGGTTTATGGGGTACTCGTTTTGAAATCAATTCCTGCTGGCAGGGCATCAGTGCATGTGGTGTAGGTCTTGTAGGGCTGTTCAAGTGGCTGGTAGATTCAGCTAAGAATAGTCCAAATGGTCAATTCCCATGCCCTCCTGCTACGAGGATTGAGCCAAAGAAAGATAGGAGTGATGACGAATTAAAGGTGTAGATGTTTCTGAAAACCAGAGTTACGTAGATTGGGATGCACTGCATGAAGCAGGTATCGAATTTGTTATTGTCCGTGCCGGTTGGGGTCAGGGGCACAAAGACGAAAAGTTTGAAGAATATGCCAACGAAGCATTGAACCGTGGGTTCAAAGTCGGGGCTTATTGGTATTCATATGCGCTGGATGCTGATGCGGCCCGGAGAGAAGGAGAATACTGCCGTGAAATTATTGACGCTTGGGGAGGACTGCTTGAACTTCCTGTGTTCTACGATCAAGAAGATGCTGACGGTTGGAGGGATAGGAATGGGATTGACTATAGCCAGTGCACTGATATGTGTGATGCATTTGCTGATGGTCATGGTCTGCGTGCTGGTGTGTACGCTAATTACGATTGGTTTACCAATCGTCTTGATTTTGGCCACCTTAAAGACCGTTATGTCATTTGGCTGGCACAGTATAACTACCAGCCGGATTTACAGTGCGATATTTGGCAGTACTCAGACAAAGAATGGTTCGGAGACCAAAAATTAGATGCTGATATTTCGTACATGGAGGGATAAGATGTGGAACAAAACAAAAGTATTATTCGTTGGATTATTATTGTTGCTCTTGCCGCTGTCTGTGTCATTAGCGGAATCACCATCTACGACAGTATCCAGTCAGCCAGAGCAGACAGTGAAAATGCCTATAACACGATACAACAACTTAAAGATGAAAATCGCACAATTAGAACTGAACTTGAACGTACTAGAACAGAACTCGAACGTGGACAAGCAGGAATTAGACAGGCTGAAGAAACAACTGATGGACTGCGAGGACGCAATGAACAAAGCTCAGCAGTCATTAGCGACAGCCGCCGGATCATCGGAGAAATTGGAGAAGAATTTAGAAACATTGACGAAGCAAATGGACTCTCTGAAACACAAGCTTCAGGTCAAGAACAGGCAGAATAAGACGGGCTGGATTGTAGCCGGTGTTCTGCTTGGAGCTTTCATTGCAAAATAACTGTCATAGGACACGTTTTTTTCAATATTAATTTCCTCTACGACAAATTATACCTGAGAACATCTGGAGACAAATTTTTACCGACATACACGGTAAAGATTGACAATTTTGAGCATTCTGTGAATTTAGCCACCGTTAATTCGGTGGCTATTTTTTTGTTCCTTGCAAACTTCATAAAATGATGTTAAAATATATCATATAATGAGTAAAAGGAGGAATGTATATGTTTTCTAATCTACACCAACACACGGATTTTTCACTCCATGACGGATTTGCCAAGATACCAGAATTAGTGAGTAAAGCCAAAGAACTTGGCTATCCGGCTCTGGCTATTACAGACCATGGCACAGTTACCGGGCTGATTGATTTCTACGAAGAATGTAAGAAACAGGGAATCAAGCCCATTCTTGGTTGTGAGTTCTATTATACAAACGAAATTACTATTAATGATACACCCACCTATCACCTGTTAATTCTTGCTAAAAACAATACAGGATACAAGAATCTGATGAAATTGGATACGTATGCCCACAAGCATTTTTATCGCAAGCCACGTATCGGCATAGAAGCACTCCGTGAATACCATGAAGGGCTTATCTGCACCACGGCCTGTGTCGCTGGGCCATTGAGTGCAGGAGACCCGTTGACAGTATATAATGACTTATTAGAAGTATTCGGTAGTGAAGATTTGTATGTGGAAATTCAACCTCATGACTTCCCCGAACAGATTGAATACAACCAGAAATGGGCCGATTATTTCTCAGAAGTAAAGACTATTATCACCTTGGACAGCCACTATATCAATAAAGAAGATATTCAGGCACATAAATTGTGGCTAGGCCTTGGTGATGATTCCCAGTATTATGCCTCTGACGACTATTATCTGCGTAGCGAAGGGGAAATTATCGACTGGTTCAATCAGTATGGTATTGATACTAGACCCTACATCGAGAATGTACAGGAAATCGTAGATAAATGCAACGTTGAAATAGAATTCGGTGGAGAACATTATCCAGTGTTTTGTGATGACCCAGAAACGTATGTCAGAGATAAGTGTAACGAAGGGTATAAGAACATGGGTATTGCCGGTTATCCAAATAAAGCTGTATATATAAAGCAGGTTAAGCACGAGTTGGATGTCCTGAATCAGCTCGGCTATATGAATTATTTCTGCATCATTGATGATATGTTGCGGTGGTGTAGAGAAAATAATATCCCCACTGGCCTTGGCCGTGGTAGTGTTGTCGGAAGCACCGTAGCTTGGTTGATGGGTATCACACAGATAGACCCGATTAAGTATAACCTCGTATTTGAACGGTTCGCCAACCCAGAACGTGTAACCCCCGCCGACGTGGACACCGATGTGTCTACTCCCAGAAGAAATGAGGTAATCAATTACATTCAGCAACGGTACGGCGAAGTATACCAGATTAGAACAACGTCGTACATAAAGGAAAAATCAGCTGTACAAAGAGCTGGTCAGGCATTAGGTGTTGAACCGGCGGTTATTAATAAGGTATCGAAGAACTTGGTTAACGTCGAAGATATGCCCTCCACGACCCATAAGGAAAAAGAATGGAAGGCACTGGCCATGAAATTCCGTGGACATATCATTTCCTATGGTAAACATGCTTCTGCCGTACTGGTAGCTCCAGAGGATGTATACAACTGGACAGCTGTAGAAAAGCAGGGCGATGATATGGTGGTATGTCATGACTTCCACCAACTTGAAGCTCAGGGATTGTTAAAACTTGATATCCTCGGTCTGGAAACTCTGGATGTACTGGAGCAGACAAAACATCGTATCGGGAAGAACATAGATATATCCCGGATTCCTACCGACGATAAAGCCACCGCAGAAATGTTGAGACGGTGCGATACAAAAGGATGTTTCCAGATAGAATCTCAGGTAATGACGAATATCATCAGGCGGATGAACGTAAAGACCGTAGAAGATATGGTGGCCGTCGTTGCCTTGGGGCGTCCGGGGCCGTTGGATTCCGGGATGGTTGAACACTTCCTTAAACGTAGAAACCATCAGGAAAAGGTTGTGTATGACGATCCGAAACTGGAACCTATACTAAAAGATACAGAAGGGATTATTGTGTATCAGGAACAGATTATGCAAATTGCACAGGCCCTTTGTGGATATACATTAGGTCAGGCGGATAACCTGCGGAGAATCGTAGGCAGAAAAAAGGTTGATGAAATGCAACCAGTAATAGATGATATGATAGAAAAAGGCGTACAGAACGGCCATCCACGGGAAGTAATGAAGAAGATAACAGATAACATCGTAACGTTCGCATCATATGGATTTAATAGGGGCCATTCTGCCGCTTATGGTATGACTGCTTGGGCAACGGCATGGTTCAAGTGCCATTATCGCCCGTATTTTATGGCAAGCCTTCTGGATAGCAACTGTAAGGATAAGCCAAAACTAGTGGATTATATAATGGATTGCAAAAAGTCCGGTATCAGAATATTCCCACCAACACTAGAACATAGAAACTGCTACGCAGACTATGACGAAAATGGAGGGTACATCATACTGGGGCTGAATTGCATAAGTGGTGTAGGGAATGTAGAAATACCCAAGGATGCACCTAAAGATTTTAAGTTATTCATGGATTCCTACGGTTCTCTAAACAAACGTGTAATTGAGAATCTTATCAAAGCCGGAGTGTTCGAAGGGAACCGTGATGAAATGATACAATATGTGACTTGGTTCAAGGACAAAAGAAAATCGAAACCGCCGTTTAAATATACAGAAACTATGTATAACAAGGCCGAAGAAGAAGCCAAAGTAATCGGCATGTCGTTCTGTGATATCTTTGAAGACTTCGAGATGAAGGCGGTCAATAATGTAACCGTATTCGGGTACGAAGTATTAGAGGTAAAGGGACGCAAGACACGTAACGGTAAACCAATGGCGTTCGTAAAAGTCAGAGACAACAGAGAAGTCAGGGACTTGGTAATATTCAATCAGAGATATAAGGAGTTGAAGGCACACAAGGTATATGAAATGAAATTAAGAGCATCACGCATCATGGACTTCCATGAATGCCAACATAAATAAAAGCCCCGAAAGGGGCTTTATTTTTTTTACAAAGGGGTCGCCAAGACGCAGGCCCCTTAAACATCAATTGTTCCTTGTCCTTTTCTCCATGATACCCATTACTGCATCTATGACATCATTTCTATTATCTGGGTTTTGTAAAAATTCCCGTATTCTGTCTGGGTAATCAAATGGAGTATCTTTGCCTATCAGAAGATATTCACGAGAACATTCAAATATAGAACATAGTCTATCTAAATTCTTGTCTGATATATATTTACCTATACCAGATTCCCATCTCCATATAACTGCCTGAGATGTACCAATTCTTTTAGCTAAATCTGTCTGAGACATCTGGTGCTTTTGGCGAAGGTATTTTATTCGTTCCCCCACTTCCTTCATATTCATGGCTATCACTCCTTATATGAACTATTTTATAATCGTTTCATGATATAGTCAACACATTATCATAGGAGTCTGGGCATGATAAATTTACTGCAATATTTACTGCAACCGCAGTATCGTTTATGTTGTTTATGTTGCATAATATCGTACAAAAAATTGTGGTAAAATATTAATATATCCAGTAAATGCGATAGTTATGGGGTTGTGTGATAAACATTTGCTTTTTTGCTATAATAAAACAACAACGGCATTATTTCAGGATACAGGGTCTGATCGGGAAAGGAGACGTTATGGACCACAAACAACGAACAAAAAGGCACGAACATAAAAAAAGGCAGCTCGATATGCTGCATGGTTCTCTGTGGAATAAACTGATTATTTTTGCCCTGCCCCTTGCGCTGACCGGGGTGCTCCAGCAATTGTTCAATGCAGCTGATGTGGCTGTTCTGGGACAATTTGTAGGAACCCATGCCATGGCAGCCGTCGGCAATAATACGCCGGTTATTTCCCTTTTTGTCACGCTGTTCCTTGGATTATCCCTGGGAGCCAATGTCGTCATTGCCCGCTATCTGGGGGCACGCTGTCCGGAGCAGGCCAGCGAGGCCGTTCATACTACGTTTATGCTGGCTCTGCTGGCTGGCATATTGCTCATGATCCTGGGGGAGATAACGGCGGGAATCATATTGTCCCATCTCGGTGTTCCTGATGCAGTCATGCCGGCGGCAGAACTGTATTTGCGGATCTATATGCTGGGACTGCCTTTCATCAGCTTTTATAATTTCCAGGCAGCTATTTTCCGCAGCCGGGGAGATACACGTACTCCGCTCATAGCGCTGGCTGTGGCCAGCGGCCTGAATATTGTGCTCAATCTGTTATTTACAGGCCTCTTTCACGGCGGGGTAGCCGGAGTGGCCATCGCTACGGTCCTCTCCTATGGTGTGGGGGCAGCTATTCTGTTCGTTTCTTTATTGCACAGCGGCGATGTTCTGGAACTGCATCTGCATGCTCTGTCTCTGCGGCGGGTGTATCTGGATCCGATTCTGCGGATCGGTCTGCCCGCCGGCCTGCAGGGAATGGTGTTCTGTATTTCCAATATCATCATCCAGTCGGCAATCAACAGCCTCGGCGCCGATGCTATGGCTGCTTCTGCCGCAGCCTTTACCATTGAAATCAACGTATATTGCATTATCAACTCATTCGGACAGGCGGCGACGACCTTTGTCAGCCAGAATTACGGTGCCCGCAATATCCGGCGCTGCCGGAGTGTCATGTGGTGGTGCCTCGGCCTCAATGCCTTTTTCATGGGACTGATGGCCTTATTCATTTACTGGCAGGCTATTCCTATGCTCGGCTTTTTCAGCAGCGATCCTCTGGTCATTGAGTTGGGGAATACCCGTATTATGTATGTCGTGTATACCCAGTTTATCAATATTCTCATAGAAATTTTGTCCGGGGCCATGAGAGGATATGGTTTTTCCCTCCCGCCGGCCATCCTGACCCTCATTGGCATCTGCGGCGTGCGTATTGCCTGGGTGTATGCCGTTTTTCCCTCGTCCCATACCTTTGCTACGCTCATGGCAAGTTATCCCGTCAGCTGGATCGTGACGGCTGTACTGCTTGGCATATTATACTACCGGTATGTGCATCGTCTGCCACATACGGCATAAAAAATGAAAAGAAAACCGGGCCGGCCTGTGAGTAGGGAACCATTCACAGGCCGGTCCGGTTTATGTATTGTGCGGACAGACATATCATTTATATTCCATACCGTCCGGCCCCATTGCCGTCTCAGGCAGATTACCGGCGTGGCGGTGGAGGAGGACGGTGTCCACGTGGCGGTGGCGGGGGAGGCCCCGGGCGGTGGTGATGATTGTGACCGTAGTATCCCCACCCATATGGCCATGGATCATAGGCCCACATCGTATCAAAATACAATTCATTCAGGTATGCGGCATAGGCCATGCGTTCCAGATCTTCTTTCGTTACGACACGGATTTCCCGTACTACCGTGCCTTTCTGGTCTCCGACCGTATAGTCTGCCATGATGTCGGCTTTGCCTGTTGAAACCGTTTCGATGACGCGTGAATCGGTTACTCTGGCAATGGTATCATTCAGACTCCTGGCAGTCAGCGTATAGGGGACATTTCCCGGGATCTGCATACGGACGACACCCTTGCTGCCCAGAGCCAGATAGCGGGGATATACGATAAGACGGCTCTTTTTCAGCAGCTTTTCGGCACTGCCATAAATCATGCCGGGCTGGCTGCCATCTACCCGCCAGACAGACGACTGGTCTTTGGCAACCAGATAGTCACCAGTCAGTTCCTGTGTATCCGTGCGATACGCCCGGACATGGCGGAAATAGTTATCTGTCAGCTCTTTATCTATACGCAGATAGTAACTGCTTTGCTTGCTGTCAAGGCCGGTCAGGGCCGGGTTCAGGCTGTTGATCAGCGTCGTCGTCCGGTCATAGGTCTTGCCGCTGGTGAGATAATATTTCTTTATGAGTTCCGGGCTGCGTCCGGCCAGCGGGTCAACGGCTGTACGGGTATCCGCTGCCACGGCGGTTCCTTTGTCTGCCACAGTGGATGCTGCAGCAGGTGTAGCAGTGACTGCTGCCGGTGATGCCATCACGACACCACTGCATCCTGCCAGCAAAGAGAGCCAGAAGACTGTACGGCAGATAAGCTTTTTCGGTTTCATGGAGAATATACCTCCTTTTATCAAAAACATTTCACACCCCCTATTATAAAGGGATATGGCTTCTCTGTCACACCTATTGGGCGAAATGTCATAGAACTGATACAATTTTTCCCCTTATGGGAGATGAATACAGAAAAATAGGGATGAATGTGGTAAAATGTAATCAATGCGAATACGATAAAGGAGTGTTACGTAGTGATACATCTTACGAAACGTCTGCAGGCAGCTGCCGGACTGGTTCCCAAAGGAGCCCGCATTGCCGATATCGGTACCGATCATGCCTATCTGCCGGTTGCCCTTTGTGCCAGCGGATGGTGTCCGTCGGCCATTGCTGCCGATATTGCTGAAGGCCCCCTCAGCGCGGCCCGTTCCCATGTGCAGGGGGCAGGACTGGCATCCTGCATCGAATGCCGTCAGAGTGACGGCCTGCTGCGCATCCGGCCCGGGGAAGCCGATGGTGCCGTTTTCTGCGGTATGGGCGGCCCCCTCATAGAACATCTGCTGGAACAGTCACCGGACGTGGTCCGGTCATTTTCCTTCCTCATCCTGCAGCCCCAGAGCCAGGCATCCCGGCTGCGGCAGTACCTGTACAGCCACGGCTGGCATATTACAGCCGAACGGCTCATACAGGAGGAAGGCCGGCTGTATGAAATGATGAAAGCGGAACCGGGAAGAGGAGAAATCCAAGAGGAATGGATGTATGACGTCGGACCGTGCAACTGGCAAAGCAAAGATCCGCTCCTTCCGCTATTGATCCGCCAGATCATCGAAAAAGACAGGACTATCTGTCAGGGGCTTCAAAAGAGCCAGCAGGACCAGAACAGCAGGCAGGAAACGCTCCGGGCACATATTCAGACAATGGAGGCGCTCTTATGTCGATACAACTCAGTAAAATAATCAACATCATGGAATCCTTTGCTCCGCCGTATCTGGCAGAGAAATGGGATAATCCGGGACTGCTCATCGGAAGTCCCCGGGAAGAAATCCAAAGCGCAGTGGTGACACTGGACGTGACCATGGATACGGTGGATTATGCCATAAAAAATAAAGTAAATCTGATCATCAGCCATCATCCGGTTATTTTTCAGAAATTGTCATCTCTGCGCACGGACACTTATGACGGGCTCATGTATGAGAAACTGCTGAGCCATCATATTTCCGTCTACAGCGCCCATACGAACTGGGACAGTGCCGAACACGGCGTCAATGATATCCTGGCACGAAAAATCGGACTGACGGACATACAGGGCCTCGTTCCCGTTCATACAGATCCGTTGTATAAGTTTGCTGTATATGTTCCCGAAAGCTACGCCGAAGCCGTGCGCAAAGCTCTGGGGGACGCCGGGGCCGGATTTATCGGGAATTACAGCCATTGTATGTTCAGTACAGATGGGGAAGGTCAGTTCAAGCCCCTGGCCGGGACCCATCCCTTTATTGGTAATATAGGAAAACTGGAACGGACGAAGGAAATCCGGATTGAAACGATTATTCCTGCCAGCCGGCTGAATCTCCTTTTATCTGCCGTGCGGATGGCCCATCCCTATGAAGAACCGGCTTTTGATATCTATCCTCTGGTCAATAAAGGGAAATCCTGTTATATCGGGCGGATCGGAAAACTGGCCCAACCGGAACCGGCACGCATGGTGCTGCGGAAAATCAAACGGGCCCTGGGAATCCAGATTCTTACCTATGCCGGTCCGGAGGATATAGTCGTAGAAAAAGTAGCCCTTTGCGGCGGTGCCGGTGCCTCTTTTATCGGGGAAGCCGCTGCTGCGGGAGCCCAGTTGTACCTGACCGGCGACGTAAAATACCATGAAGCACAGGACGCCGTGAAGCGCGGGATGGTCATTGCCGACGGCGGCCACTATGGCACGGAAGTCATTTCTGTGCCGGTCCTGGCCCAGCGCCTGCAGAATGCCGCAAAAGAACGGGGCTGGCAGGTGGCTTTCCTGACGGATCCGACGACGAAAGATATTTTTGGCCATTGTTGAGAGAGGAGTAATGAAAGCATGAAACGAGAAGAAAGTCTGCATCAGTTCTTGACAGAACCCATCTATTGTATTTTAGGTGAAGCATTGTGCCTGGGCCGGGGAAATATAGAAACGGCACGGCAGGTCATCGATGCCGGTGTCAAAGTAATCCAATACCGGGAAAAACATAAGTCCTGGCGGGAAAAGTATGCAGAAGCCAGCCAGATTGCAGCCATGTGCCATGACGCTGGCGTGACGTTCATCATGAACGATTCGGTCGATCTGGCTATCGCCTGCGGTGCCGACGGCATACATGTCGGTCAGGACGATGCGCCCTATTCCTTCGTACGCAAGATGGCCGGCCCTGATGTCCTTATCGGCGTTTCCACCAATACGATCGATGAAATCAAGGGCGCCATTGCCGACGGGGCTGATTATGTCGGATTCGGACCGATGTATCCGACCCAGTCGAAAAAGGATGCCAACGAGGTAGTCAGTGCCGAAGCCATCCGCTATGCTCTCTCTCAGAAAGACATGCCCCTGACCTGTATCGGCGGCGTGGGTCCGGCCAATATGGCCCGCCTCTATAAAGAAGGATTCCGTTCCTTTGCCATGATCAGCGCCATTATTTCACAGCCTGACATCGGCGCGGCCGTCCGCCATATGAGAGATATCCTTTCCAAAGCAGCACAGGACGCATAAGGGCGATGAATTAATATATATCTGTATGTAATAGGCAAAGAGGCGTTATCCTCATGGGGATGGCGCCTTTTTTTCCGTTAGAACAGGAACAATGTCCGTTTGTTACAGAATTTTGTAAACAAGAATAAAAAGAGATTGACAACGTATATTAATGCAATTATAATAGGAACAGTGTTTATTTTTACTATTCTATTGCCTCTTTTGAAGGAGTGTTTGGCATGAAGTTTGATTTTCAGTTAATTCTGGACTCCATACCCCTGCTGCTGCAGGGCGCGGCTGTTACGATTGAAATTACGGCTATGGCAGTCGGCATCGGCCTGGTATTGGGCCTCATTACCAGTATCTGCCGCCTTTCCCATATGAAAGCCTTGAATATCCTCGCTGTATGCTATGTCAATGTCATCCGCGGTACGCCTATGCTGGTGCAGATCTTCCTCATTTATTTTGCCCTGCCTATGGTCATCGGGGAACGGATCAACCCCTTTGTCGCGGCGGTTGCGGCCTGCTCCATTAACAGCGGGGCCTATGTATCGGAAATTTTCCGTGCAGGCATCCAGTCCGTAGACCGGGGACAGATGGAAGCCGGACGGTCTCTCGGCCTTTCGTGGGGGCAGACGATGCGCTATGTCATCCTGCCGCAGGCATTCAAACACGTCATCCCGCCACTGGGCAACGAATTCATTTCCATGACCAAGGAAACGTCACTGGTTTCGGTTATCGGCTTTGAAGAACTGACACGGCGCGGCCAGCTGATTATTGCCAAGACCTATGGCTCTTTTGAAATCTGGATGACCGTCGCCGCTATTTACCTGATTATGACCCTGGGTATTGCACGCCTGGTCAGCTACTTGGAAAAGAGGTTTGCTACAGATGATAGAAATTAAAGGCCTGAAAAAAAGCTTTGGGACCCATGAAGTCCTGAAAGGAATCGATCTGACAATCAAGGATAAGGAAGTTGTCGTCATCATCGGGCCGTCCGGATCCGGCAAGAGCACGATTCTCCGCTGCATCAATTATCTGGAACAGCCGACGGCAGGAGAAATCATCGTCGATGGCATCAGTATGAATGATGCCAAGAGTATCAACGATATCCGCAAGGAAGTCGGCATGGTATTCCAGCGGTTCAATCTCTTCCCGCACATGACGGTACTGCAGAATATTATGCTTTCCCCTATGAAGACGCGCCATGTCTCCAAAAAAGAAGCACAGGAAACGGCCATCAATCTGCTTCGTAAGGTAGGGCTGGAAGACAAGAAAGATGCCTATCCGGAAACGCTGTCCGGCGGGCAGCAGCAGCGTGTCGCCATTGCCCGGGCTCTGGCTATGAAACCGAAATTCATGCTCTTTGACGAACCGACGTCTGCCCTGGACCCGGAAATGGTCCGTGAAGTCCTGGACGTTATCAAAGACCTGGCACGGGACGGCATGGCCATGGCCATCGTTACCCATGAAATGGGGTTTGCCCGTGAAGTGGCCGACCGCGTCCTCTTTGTCGATGGCGGGTATATCCTGGAAGAAGGAAAGCCCGATGACCTGTTTTTCCATCCCAAAGAAGAACGGACAAAAGAATTTTTATCCAAGATTTTGTAAATACATCTACGGCATGCCGGATTATGCATTAGTTATAGCATTTTCATTGACACGTCCCGCCCTTTTTGTTAGAATGAAACTGTATTCGATGTTATCAATATTAATAAGGAGATGCAGCATGTATACAGGTTTATGGGCTGGTTCTAAACGGTTTGTACATGTATCATGCTATCTGTATGTCTAAGTGAATAAACCCAAAGGTGATATTATGTCTCCTTTGGGTTTTGTGTTTTCTGAGGAGGGGTTAGAATGAAAGTCGGTTTGGTCCTGGGAAGCGATTCCGATATTCCCGTAATGAAAAAGGCTTTTGATTTGTTTAATGATTTTGGTGTGGAATGTGAAGTACTGCTGGCTTCAGCCCATCGTACACCAGCCGAAGTCAGGGAGTTTGCCTCTACAGCGCAGGACAGGGGACTGAGCTGCATCATTGCCGGCGCCGGCATGGCTGCGCACCTTCCCGGAGTCATTGCCAGCTATACGACCCTCCCGGTCATCGGGGTACCGCTGGAAAGCGGCAGCCTGAAAGGGATGGACGCGCTCCTGGCTATCGTACAGATGCCGTCGGGGATGCCCGTGGCCACCATGGCTATCAACGGGGCAAAGAACGCGGCGCTCTTTGCCATCCAGATTGGCGCCGCCAGCGATCCCGAACTGGCAGCGAGATATAAGGCATATCGGGAAAAAATGACCCGCCAGGTCATGGAAAAGAACGACAAACTGCAGCAGATGCTCAAGACCAGTGATACCGTCAAGACGAAACTGAACAACGCAGCCGGCCAGGTACTGCAGGCATTTAAAAAATAGTGAACGACCCTTATTACCATAGATAGATTTTCACATACAGGAGGTTCCCTCATAATGTACGATTCGATTTGGGACAAACAGCACGAAGAGTGCGGTGTTATCGGTATTTTTGACAATACGCTGGATATACCGCGATATTTGTACTGGGGCTTATTTGCTCTTCAGCACCGCGGTCAGGAAAGCGGCGGCATTGCATTGACCGATGGACATGACATTCATACTTACCGCGGTATGGGCCTGATCAGCACGGTCTTTGAAAAAGGCGTCCCCGAAGATCTGGGCGGCCACATCGGCATCGGCCACGTCCGGTATTCGACGACGGGCTCGAATAATCCCCGCAATATCCAGCCGCTTGCCGTCTATTCTTCCTTCGGCCAGATTGCGCTGGCCCATAACGGCAACCTGACCAATACGCGGGAACTGCGGGAAGAACTCGATGCCAGCGGCGTTACCTTCCAGACGACGATGGATACGGAACTGATCGTCAACCTCATCAGCCGCAGCCGCCAGACGACTATCGTAGAACGCATCAAGGAAAGCATGAACCGCATCCAGGGAGCGTTTTCCATCGTTGCCATGACCAAAGACCGCCTCTATGGTATCCGCGATGCCTACGGATTCCGGCCCCTCTGTATTGGCCGGACGACGACCGGCGGCTGGGTCATTGCCTCGGAAACGTGCGGCCTCGATGCACTGGGAGCCACGTTCGTCCGTGACGTACAGCCCGGTGAAGTCGTGGAAATCAGTGAAGATGGCGTCAAATCCTATTTCTATGGCAAGGCGGACCGCAAGCAGGTATGTTCCTTTGAATATATCTATTTTGCCCGTCCGGACAGCGTCATCGATGGACAGGATATTTATCAGGCGCGCCTCAATATGGGGAAAGAAATGTGGAATGAAACCCAGTATGATGCGGACTTGGTCATTTCCGTCCCCGACAGCGGCAATACGGCAGCTATCGGCTATTCCATGGCATCGGGCATCCCCTTCAATCATGGCCTCATCAAGAACCGCTACATGGGCCGTACCTTCATCAAGCCGAACCAGAAAGAACGGGAACTGGCCGTACGGATGAAGCTCAACGTAGTCAAATCGGTCGTACAGGGCAAGCGCATCGTCATGGTAGATGACTCGATCGTCCGTGGCACGACCAGCGGCATCATCTGCAAGATGCTCCGCGAAGCCGGTGCCAAAGAAGTATACATGTGCGTCTCGGCACCGCCCATCATGTATTCCTGCTTCTACGGCATCGACACGTCTGTGCGCAAGGAACTCATCGCCTCCGCCCTGAGCGTGGAAGAAATCCGCAAATACATCGGTGTCGATAAACTGCATTTCATTTCTATCGACGGCCTGTGCCGGGCCATCCCGGGTATTCCGAAAGAAGACCTGTGCCTGGCCTGCTTCAATAATGACTATCCGACAGACATTCCTGTGACCAATGAGGAAGGAGAAAAATATGCTCTCGAATAAAAAAGGTTTGACCTATGCAGACGCTGGCGTAGATATCGATGCCGGCAACAAAGCCGTAGAACTCATGAAAGATTCTGTAAAGGCGACGTACCGCCCGGAAGTACTCGGTGACCTCGGCGGATTTGGCGGACTCTTTTCCCTTATGGACAGCAAGATAAAGAAACCGATTCTCGTCAGCGGTACCGACGGGGTTGGGACGAAACTGCGCCTGGCTATCATGATGAACAAGCATGATACAGTCGGTCAGGACTGCGTTGCCATGTCCATCAACGACGTGCTCGTACAGGGTGCGGAACCTTTGTTTTTCCTCGATTACATTGCCGTCGGCAAACTGGATCCCGTCCAGGTCGCTACCATCGTCAAGGGCGTTGCCCATGCCTGCGAAGAATCGGGCTGTGCACTCCTCGGCGGTGAAACCGCTGAAATGGCCGGCTTTTATGCCAAAGACGACTATGATCTGGCCGGATTTGGCGTCGGCATCGTAGACCGGGACAAGGTAATCACCGGGGAAACCATACAGGATGGCGACGTGCTCATTGGCCTTCCGTCTACAGGCGTCCATTCCAACGGCTTCTCACTGGTACGCAAAATCGTTTTTGAACGGCAGAATATGAAACTGGATCAGTACATTGATGAACTGGGTATGACCATCGGGGAATGCCTGCTCACGCCGACCCGCCTCTATCCCCGTCCGTGCCTGCCGATTATCCGCAATTTCAACGTCAAGGGCATGGTACACATCACCGGTGGCGGCTTCTATGAAAATATCCCCCGCGTCCTGCCGAAGGGAATCGGCGTAGAAATCGATGTGACGTCGTGGCCGCAGCTCCCGATTTTCGGCCTGCTGCAGAAGTGGGGCGACGTGGCAAAAGAAGAAATGTACCGTACCTTCAATATGGGCATCGGCATGATTATGATCGTTTCTCCTGATGAAGCCGATGCCGTACTGGAAAATCTGTCCAGCCGCGGCGAAAAGGCCTATGTCATCGGCAAGGCCGTTCAGAGTGATGTCCGCGTAACCCTCAAGGGAGGCGCTTTTGATGACTAAAAAACGGATGGTCATTTTTGCTTCCGGACGCGGTTCCAACGCGGAAGCGCTCCACGAAGCCGTAGAAAATGGCACGATCAATGCGGAAATCAAGGCGCTCGTAACGGATATCCCCGGGGCAGCCTGCATCGACAAGGCAAAATCCTGGGGCGTGCCGGTCATCGTAGCCGACCGCAAGTCCTTTGCCAGCAAACAGGCATTCGAACAGTATATCCTCGATGCCATTGCGCCGTATGCGGCCGATGTCATCTGCCTGGCAGGGTTCATGCGCCTTCTAAGCAGTGATTTCATTTCCCACTATGAACATAAAATCATCAATATCCACCCGGCATTGCTGCCCAGTTTCCGTGGCCTTCACGCCCAGGGACAGGCTGTCGCAGCGGGTGTAAAAATTGCAGGATGCACGGTCCACTTCGTCGTTCCCGACATGGATGCCGGCCCGATTATCCTACAGTCAGCTGTCCCTGTTCTGGAAGACGATACGGAAGATACGCTGGCAGCCCGAATCCTGACGAAGGAACATCCGACCTATGTCCGGGCCGTACAGCTTTTCTGCGATGATAAATTGACTATAGACGGCAATGTCGTCCGTGGCACTCAGGGTTAAGGAGGAAATATCATGAAGGTAAAACGCGCGCTTCTCAGTGTATCCGATAAGACGGGAATTGTTGAACTGGGCAAAGCTCTGGCTGATCTCGGTATTGAAATTATTTCGACAGGCGGTACCATGCGGACTTTAAAAGAAGCTGGTGTTCCTGTCATGGCTGTGCAGGATGTAACGGGCTTTCCAGAAATGATGGATGGCCGTGTCAAGACGCTTCATCCGAAAATCCACGGTGCCATTCTGGCCGTCCGTGACAATCCGTCCCACGTCCAGGATATGAAAGATCATGGCATTACCCCCATCGATCTGGTCGTAGTCAACCTGTATCCTTTCCAGCAGACGATTGCCAAACCGGGCGTCACCCTGGCAGAAGCTATTGAAAATATCGATATTGGTGGCCCCTGCATGGTCCGTGCTTCGGCTAAAAACAATAAATACGTCGCTATCGTTACCAATCCGGCCAAGTATGGCGAAATCATCGATATCCTGAAAAAAGATGGCGAATTTACCGATGCCTACCGTCTGGAACTGGCACGGGAAGCCTTCCAGCATACGGCACAGTATGATACCGCTATTGCTGCCTACTTGTCGGAACAAGTAGAAAAGGGGGCGGCTGACTGATGAACGTAGCCGTAATCGGCGGCGGTGGCCGTGAACATACCCTGGCCTGGAAATTAGCCCAGAGCCCGAGCGTAGAAAAGTTGTATGCCCTGCCCGGCAGTGATGCCATGGCAGACGTGGCGGAATGTGTGCCCATCGGAGTAGAAGAACTGGACCGCATTGCTGATTTTGCCGCAGAAAAAGGCATAGACATGATTGTCGTCGGGCCGGAAGTCCCCCTGACGGAAGGCATTGCCGACGTGTGCCAGAAAAAGGGCATTGCCGTCTTTGGCCCCAACAAGGCAGCGGCCCAGATGGAAGGCTCCAAGGTATTCGCCAAGAATCTCATGAAGAAGTACCATGTGCCGACGGCGGCCTATGCGTCTTTCACCGATGGCGATGCGGCAAAAGAGTATATCCATAAAATGGGAGCTCCTATCGTCGTCAAGGCCGATGGCCTGGCAGCCGGCAAAGGCGTCGTCGTGGCACAGACCGTGGAAGAAGCCGTAGATGCGGTGAACGCCATGATGGAAGACCATATCTTTGGTGCGTCCGGCGGCCGTATCGTCATTGAAGAATGCATGGTCGGCGAAGAAGCCAGCCTCCTGGCATTTGTCGATGGCAAGACCATTGTGCCCATGATCCCGGCCCAGGACCACAAGCGCATCTTCGATAACGACGAAGGCCCCAACACGGGCGGCATGGGTGCCTATGCCCCGGCACCGGTACTGACACCGGAACTGGTCCAGACCGTATACGATACAATTCTCGTTCCTGTCGTCCAGGGCCTTGCAAAAGAAGGCATTACCTATCAGGGCTGTTTGTATGCCGGACTGATGATTACCGCCGATGGCCCGAAAGTCGTGGAATTCAACTGCCGTTTCGGCGATCCGGAAACCCAGGCTGTCCTGCCGCTCCTCGACGGTGACCTGGCACAGATCATGTATGCCTGCACCCGGGGAACGCTGCGCAGCGATATGGTCCACTGGAAACCAGGCTCTGCCTGCTGCGTCATCATGGCCAGCAAGGGGTACCCGGCATCCAGTCATAAAGGCGATGTCATTTCCGGCCTCGACGCCGTAGATGACGATGTCGTCGTGTTCCATTCGGGAACGAAAAAAGTGGATGGAGTATATCAGACCCATGGCGGCCGCGTCCTCGGCGTGACGGCTTTGGGAGAGGACCTGAAAGCGGCGATTGACAAAGCCTATGCCAATGTCCGCCGGATTTCCTTTGATGGACAGCAGGTCCGCTCGGATATCGGCGCCAAAGGGCTGCGCCATTTAACATAATACTAGATACCAGGCAATGAGGCCCGGGATCCACGAGGGTCCTGGGCTTTTTCTGTCTGCATGACAGGGGAGATACTTGTATGGAATATCGTATAGAAAAAGATTCAATGGGAGAAATCAAGGTTCCCGCCGACAAATTGTGGGGAGCCCAGACACAGCGCAGTTTTGAAAATTTCCGTATCGGGACGGAAAAAATCCCATCGGAAATGGTGACGGTCTTTTCCTATCTGAAAAAAGCCGCCGCTCTGACCAATAAGGAACTGGGGGTCGTTACGCCCGAACGGGCTGATGCCATCGTAGAGGCCTGTGATGACATCCTCGCCGGAAAGCTGGATGGGAACTTCCCGCTGTCGGTCTGGATGACGGGAAGCGGGACACAGTTCAATATGAACATCAACGAAGTCGTAGCTCACCGGGCTGTTCAGATCCTGAAGGAACAGGGCATAGACGAAACGGTCCATCCCAATGACCATGTCAATCATTCCCAGAGTTCCAATGACACATTCCCGACGGGACTGCACATGGCAGGCGTCCTGCTCATCGAAGGGCATCTCTTTCCCGCTATGGACCGGCTGTACGGGGCACTTCATGATAAAGAAGTGGAATTTAAGGATATCGTCAAGATCGGCCGTACGCATCTCCAGGATGCGACACCGCTCACGCTGGGACAGGAATTCAGCGGCTGGGCCCGCATGATCCAGCGCGACAAAGAAATGCTGACAAAGGGCGTCGATTTCCTGCGCGACCTGGCTATGGGCGGGACTGCCGTCGGAACAGGCATCAACTGCCCCGAAGGCTATGACGTGCGCTTTGCGGAAATCGTCAGCCAGCTGACAGGCACGGCTTTCCACACCGCACCCAATAAGTTCCAGTCCCTCACGAGTAAGGATGAACTGGTCGTCGTCCACGGCATGCTGAAGGCCCTGGCCTGTGACCTCATGAAAATCGCCAACGATGTCCGTTGGCTGTCTTCCGGCCCGCGCTGCGGCATCGGGGAACTCTTCATACCGGAAAACGAACCGGGCAGCTCCATCATGCCCAGCAAGGTAAATCCGACCCAGTGCGAAGCCGTCACCATGGTGGCCGTCCAGGTCATGGGCAATGATGCAGCCATGGGATTTGCCGCCAGCCAGGGGAATTTCGAACTGAATGTCTTCATGCCGGTCATTGCGTACAATCTCATCCAGTCTATCCGCCTTCTCGGCGACGTCATGGATTCCTTCCGCAGCCACTGCGTTACCGGCATCCGCCCCAATCTGGCCAGAATCGACTATAACCTTCACCAGTCGCTAATCCTCGTTACGGGCCTGGTCCCGGTTGTAGGCTATGACAAAGCCTGCCTCATTGCCAAAAAAGCAGCCAAAGAAGGACTGACCCTGCGGGAAGCCGCCCTTCAGAGCGGATGGGTCACAGCGGAACAGTTCGATGCCCATATGGACCCGGCCAAACTGGCAGGCGTGAAGTAGAGAGACAATTCAAAAATACAAACTGATACTGGCAGGATAAAATTCTTTATGGTATCATAAGTGTGTTCCAATTTACATATTACTTACTATTTGGTGATGGAGGCGCAGCATGAAAGAATATAAACCGTTTAAATCGGGCAAAGTCCGCGAAGTATATGATATTGGCGATAGCATCGTCATGGTAGCCACGGACCGCATCTCTGCTTTTGACCATATCCTCAAGAATAAGATTACCCAGAAAGGTGCCGTCCTGACACAGATGTCCCGCTTCTGGTTCGATTTTACGAAAGATATCATTCCCAATCATATGATTTCTGTCGATGTGAAAGACATGCCGGAATTTTTCCAGCAGCCCCAGTTCGACGGCAACAGCATGAAGTGCCAGAAACTGACCATGATCCCCATGGAATGCATCGTCCGCGGCTATATCACCGGCAGCGGCTGGGAAAGCTATAAAGAAAACGGCACCGTCTGCGGCATCAAGCTGCCGGCTGGTCTCAAGGAATCGGAAAAACTGCCGGAACCGATTTTTACCCCGTCTACCAAAGCCGAACTGGGCGAACACGATATGAACGTGTCCCTGGAAGAAGGGGCGGCATTCCTCGACAAAACCTTCCCGGGAAAAGGCAAAGAATATGCTGAAGCCATCCGCGATTATACCATTGCCCTGTATAAGAAATGTGCCGATTATGCGCTCTCCCGGGGCATCATCATTGCCGATACGAAATTTGAATTCGGCCTCGATGACAAAGGCAATATCGTCCTCGGCGATGAAATGCTGACGCCGGACAGCTCCCGCTTCTGGCCGCTCAAAGGATACGAAGCAGGCAAATCACAGCCGTCCTATGACAAGCAGTTTGTCCGCGACTGGCTGAAGGCCAATCCCGACAGCGACTACCTCCTGCCCCAGGATGTCATCGACAAGACCATTGAAAAATACAAAGAAGCCTATGAACTCCTGACAGGCAAGGCGTTCTAAGCCTTTACAGCATGGCAGGGATATAGTATAATATGTGATGTCGTACGGGTGCCAGGTGTCTCGAATCTCCGACGATCACGTAGCACTTTGCGAATAGATTATTTTTACAAATGGAGGAACGAACTATGTTAAGTGTAGAAGAAAAGAAAGCCATCGTCGCCAAATACGGCGCAAATGAAAACGACACAGGATCCCCGGAAGTGCAGATTGCGCTCCTTACGGCCCGCATCGTCTATTTGACGGAACATCTCCGCAGCAATAAGAAAGACCATGCATCCCGCCGCGGCCTGCTCAAATTAGTTGGTCAGCGCCGTAACCTGCTGGCATATCTCCAGAAACATGATCTTGGCCGTTATCGTGCTATTCTTGAAAAACTGAACCTGCGTAAATAATCGCGTTGTGTGAGGCTGATGTGTACGCATCAGCCTCTTTTTTCAGAACATAGTGTGTGTTACAGGTTGGTAGGTTATAGGTCAGTACCGTTTTCCTGACGATACTGACCTATGACCTACAGCCTGTCTGAATTTCTCTTATGACTCTTTCATTAAGGAGGAAAACGAATGGAAAAACAGGTATTCCAGATGGATTTTGCTGGTCGTCCCCTGGTCATCGAAGTAGGACAGCTCGCCAAACAGGCAAGTGGCGCTGCCCTGGTCCGCTATGGCGATACGGCCGTATTTGTTACGGCTACGGGATCGAAAGAAGCGCGGGAAGATGCAGATTTCTTCCCCCTGACCGTCGATTATGAAGAAAAAATGTACTCCGTAGGGAAGATTCCCGGCGGCTTTATTAAACGGGAAGGCAAACCGCCCGAATCGGCGACTCTTTTTGCCCGCCTGATCGACCGCCCGATCCGCCCGCTGTTCCCCAAGACATACCGTCATGACGTCCACGTCGTAGCCTATGACTTCTGCGTAGACCATGACAACGCGCCGGAAATCGCTGCCATGATCGGTGCTTCCGTATCGCTGTGCATGTCCCATATCCCCTTTGCCGGCCCGATTGCCGGTGTCCGCGTAGGCCGTGTCGATGGCCAGTTCGTCGTAAACCCGACGGTGGCCCAGAGCGAAGCCAGCGATATGGATATCGTCGTAGCAGGGACCAAAGACGCCATCCTCATGGTAGAAGGGGGCGCCAAACAGGTACCGGAAGCAGATATCCTCGATGCCATCATGTTTGCCCATGAAGAAATCAAAAAAGTTGTCGAATTCCAGCTGGGATTCCTGCCTCAGATCAGCGTGCCCAAACAGGAATTCGTAGAAAAAGAACCGCCGGCAGATATTGTAGAAGCCGTTCATGCTTATGGCGAAGCTGCCATGAAAGAAGCTATTTGCAACGCCGATAAGATTTCCCGTGAAGAAAAGATGAATGCCGTCGAAACGGACATCTACGAACACTTTGCCGATATTTATCCGGACAATCAGGACGATGTCGCCGAAATCACCCAGAAGATGATCAAGGAAATCGTCCGTCACATGATTGCCGTCGATAAGATCCGTCCCGATGGCCGCCGCGTCGATGAAGTCCGTCCGGTCAGCTGCGAAGTCGGCCTGTTCAAGCGCACTCATGGCACGGGCCTGTTTACCCGCGGACAGACACAGGTACTGAGCTTCTGCACCCTGGCGCCGCTTTCTGAATGCCAGCATATCGATGGCGTCGGCCTGGAAACGGACCGCCGTTATATGCATCATTATAATTTCCCGAGCTTCTGCGTCGGCGAAACCAAATCGTCCCGTGGCCCGGGCCGTCGTGAAATCGGCCATGGCAAACTGGCAGAACGGGCACTGACCCAGGTCATGCCGAGCGAAGAAGAATTCCCCTATGCTATCCGCGTCGTATCGGAAGTCCTCGAATCGAACGGCTCCAGCTCCATGGGCAGTACCTGTGGCAGCACACTGGCCCTGATGGATGCCGGCGTGCCTATCAAAGCCCCTGTAGCCGGCGTAGCCATGGGTCTGGTAACGAAAGGCGATGACTTCACTATCCTGACTGACATCCAGGGGATGGAAGATGCCCTGGGCGATATGGACTTCAAAGTAGCCGGTACCATGAAAGGCGTCACGGCTATCCAGATGGATATCAAGATTAAAGGTCTGAGCCGGGAAATCCTCGACAAGGCCCTGAAACAGGCTCATGAAGGTCGTATCTTCATCATGGGCAAGATGCTGGAATGCATCAGCGAACCGCGCAAGGAACTGTCTCCCTATGCACCGCGCATTATCACCATGCATATCGACCCCGACAAGATCCGCGATGTCATCGGGCCGGGCGGCAAGGTAATCAAACAAATCACGGAAGAAACGGGAGCCAAAATCGATATCGATGACTCCGGCCTGGTCTATATCGCCTCTGTCGATGCCGCTGGCGGTGAAAAGGCGAAGGAATGGATCGAAAACCTGACAAAAGACGTGGAAGTAGGGGAAACCTACCTCGGCAAAGTCACGCGTATCATGAACTTTGGCGCCTTTGTGGAAATCCTGCCGGGCAAAGAAGGCCTGGTCCACATTTCCCAGCTGGCTAAAGAACGGGTAGAAAAAGTAGAAGATGTCGTCAATATCGGCGATGAAATCATGGTCAAATGCGTGGAAATCGATGACAAAGGCCGTATCAACCTGTCGCGCAAAGCCCTGCTCGGTGGCGGTGACGGGCCGGCACACCGCAGTCACGGACCGCGCAATAGCCATGGACGTCAGAATGACAACAAAAAGGTGCAGAAATGAGGCACCGGGGATTTGAAATCGTTACGGCATATGAAGGGAAAGATATTCACGTGCCGCAGCGGAAAACAGCAAAAAGCGCCGGGTATGACCTGGAAGCCGCAGCCGATACCGTCCTGGCTCCCCATGCCGTGACGGTCGTGCCGACGGGACTCAAGGCATATATGGAACTGAATGAATACCTTTCCGTTTTCATCCGTTCCAGCCTGGCGTTCAAAAAAGGCCTTATGCTGGCCAACAGCACGGGAATCATTGACTGCGATTATTACAATAATCCCGATAACGAAGGCCATATCATGATTGCCTATTACAATACCAAGGACGTTTCCTACACGATAAAAAAAGGGGAACGCATCGCCCAGGGGATATTTATGAAATACCTGACCACCGACGATGACGATGCATCAGGCATCCGCATGGGCGGCATAGGCAGTACGGGCCAATAAGGACTGACCTTTGATGTCAGATATAACGAGAGGCTGTCGCACGAAGGGTTCCGCCATCATGCGACAGCCTTTTTGGCATAAAATGGACCATCCACTAACCACTGGCCACTAACCACTAAAAAAGGGGAGAAATCACAATGAGTATCAGTACAGAACGCATGATTGCAAGAAAAGAAATTTTACATGGCCGCGTCCTTCATGTTACCGTAGATACCGTAGAAATCGATGACGGACAGGGCGGAAAACCGAAGACGGCCACCCGGGAAGCCGTATGGCATTTTGGCGCCTGCGCTATTTTACCCGTGACCGATGATGGCAAAATCATCCTTGTCCGTCAGTACCGCTACGCAGCCGCCCAGCCTATGCTGGAAGTACCGGCCGGCAAGATTGAACACGACGGGGAAAATCCGGCGGAATGCGCGCACCGGGAACTGGAAGAAGAAACGGGATTTTCTTCCGACGATATCCAGCCCCTGGGCTACGTCTATACGTCGCCGGGATTCTGCAATGAACGGATATACCTTTATCTTGCCAAAAACCTGAAAAAAGGCCATCAGCACCTCGATGAAGACGAATTCATGAACCTTGAATACTATACGCCGGAAGAAGTGGAACACTTGATCGATACTAATGAAATCGTCGATGCCAAGACCATCGCCAATTTCCAGAAAGCGAAAAAATATCTTCGCTGAGGCCGCTCTTTTCCATACGCCCGGAACAACCCTATGGTATAATAAAAGAAAAACTATTTCCCAAAGGGGTGACCTATATGAAATTTAAACGAATTATTGTCATCGTCATGGATAGCGTTGGTGCCGGCGATGCGCCCGATGCGGCTGCGTTTGGTGATGCCGGGGCCGATACGATCGGACATATCGATGCCCGGGTGCCGTTGCGCGTGCCCAATCTGCGCCGCCTGGGCTGGGGGAATATAGCCCATATTCATCAGGAACCGGCGGAAGTCATCGGCTCTTATGGCCTGATGGAAGAACAGTCGGCCGGCAAGGATACGACCAGTGGCCACTGGGAATTTATGGGTAATATTGTGGAAACGCCTTTCCCTACCTTTCCCCATGCCTTTCCCCCGGACCTGCTGAACGCGTTTACGGAAAAAACAGGGTATGGCTATATCGGCAATGAAATTGCGTCGGGTACGGAAATCATCGAACGGCTGGGACCGGACCATTTCCGCACGGGCCTTCCCATCATCTATACATCGGCGGACAGCGTCTTTCAGATTGCCGCTCACAACGACGTCATTCCACTTGACGAATTGTACCGCATCTGTGAAATCACACGGAAGGAAGTCTGCGTCGGCCCCTATGAAGTAGGGCGCATCATTGCCCGGCCGTTTATCGGTACACAGGGCCATTTCGTCCGTACGGGAGACCGCCGGGACTACAGCCGCCTTCCCAAGAAAAAAATGGTCTTTTCCTATCTTTCCGGATCAGGACGTTTTGTCGCAGGCGTAGGGAAAATCGGCGATATTTACGCCCATATCGGCCTCACCGAATCATACCATACTGGGGACAATCCGGCAGATATGAAGGCCCTGACGGAACAATTGCTGGCCCACCGGGACCGGGAAGGCTTGCTCATGGCCAATTTTGTCGATTTCGACAGCCAGTATGGCCATCGCCGCAATGTAGAGGGCTATGCCGCCTGCATCGAAGCCTTTGATGATATGCTGGGCCATTTCCTGCCCCTGGTCCAGCCTGATGAACTGCTCATGATCACGGCAGATCACGGCAATGACCCGACCTGGAAAGGAACAGACCATACGCGGGAACGGGTGCCCCTCGTCGTCTATAGCCCGGCCCTTACGGAACCGGTCAACCTGGGCATCCGCAAGACCTATGCTGACCTGGGACAGACCATCATGGATAACTTCTCCCTGGGGCAGCTTCCGGCAGGAACGGGATTTCTTTCGGAACTGAGGTGACGTCTATGTGGCCTATAGACTGCATTGCTCATAAACGGGATGGCCGGGTGCTTTCCGATGAAGAAATTACCCGCTTCATCGGGGACTATACGGCGGGCCGGGTGACGGACTATCAGGCCGCTGCCTGGTGCATGGCCGTGTATCTAAAGGGCATGGATGCAAGGGAAACGACGGCTCTGACCAAGGCCATGGCAGAAAGCGGCGATCTCGTCGATCTGTCCTCTATCCCGGGAATCAAAGTAGATAAACACAGTACAGGGGGCATTGCCGATACGACGACGCTCATCGTAGCGCCGCTGGTCGCCGCTGCCGGTGTGCCTGTAGCCAAGATGAGCGGCCGGGGACTGGGATTTACGGGAGGAACCATCGACAAGCTCCAGTCGATTCCCGGTTTTCAGACGGAACTTTCAGAAGATGCCTTCCTCCAGCAGGTGCGGGACATGGGAATGGCCGTTATCAGCCAGTCCGGTGAAATCGCTCCGGCAGATAAACTGCTCTATGCCCTGCGCGATGCGACGGCGACCGTCGAAAGCATTCCGCTCATTGCCAGCTCCATCATGAGCAAGAAAATCGCCTCCGGAGCCGACGCCATCGTCCTCGATGTCAAATACGGTGACGGGGCGTTCATGAAGACAAAAGAACGGGCCCGCCAGCTGGCACGGACCATGGTCGATATCGGCAGACTGGCCGGCCGGCCGACGAGGGCTGTCCTGACTTCCATGGAAGCTCCCTTGGGGACGGCTATCGGCAACTGCCTGGAAGTCGATGAAGCCGTAGAGGCCCTGTCGGGAAAGGGCGGCCGCCGGCTCATGGAAGTCGTCGAAGCCATCGGCAGCCAGATGCTCATCCTGGGCGGCAAGGCAGCGGACGAAGACAAGGCCAGAGCCTGCATACGCCACCTGGTGCAGAATAGAGAAGGCCTGAAAAAATTCCACCAGTTCGTCCGTGCCCAGCACGGCAGTGCGTCCTGGATCGGAAAGAAACCCCTTACCAGGGCCCCGCAGATGTACACCGCCGTATCGACCGAAACGGGCTATATCACGGCCATTCATGGACGGGCTCTGGGAGAACTGGCCATGCGCATGGGAGCCGGCCGGGCCCGTAAGGAAGATGCCATCGACCCGATGGTCGGCATACGCCTGTTCAAAGAATTGTATGATCCGGTCCGGGCGGGGGAACCGTTGTTTACGCTCTACGGCAACTCTCACGCGCCCATGGAAGAACTGGCGCAGCAGGCGGCAGAGCAGATTATCATATCAGACGGACCGGCTCCTGTACAGGAACCCGTCGTTTCAGAAATTATTATGTAACAAAAGCCTCTCCGGCAAGGATAGAGCATACCGTTACCTGCGGAGAGGCTTTCGTATATCCAGGAAAGGACCCATATGAAGGAAAAACATGCGATTCCCGTACAAAAGGGGAAAATCTATGAAATACCCGTGAGGCGGCTGGGCACCAGCGGGGAAGGTGTCGGGCGATATGAAAATTTTACCATATTCATCCCCGGTGCACTGCCGGGAGAAACCGTCCGGGCACGGATCCAGCTGATCAAAAAAAACTATGCCATAGCGGAACTGGCCGGAATCGTTACGCCCTCGCCAGACCGTATCGAGCCGTACTGCCCTGTCTACGACCAGTGTGGCGGCTGTCAGCTCCAGCACATGACCTATGAAGGGGAACTGAAAGAAAAACGGCAGCAGGTTGAAGACGCCATGGTCCGTATCGGCCACCTGAACCACGTCCCCGTACTTCCCGTGCTGGGAGCTTCCTCACCCTGGCACTATCGCAATAAAATGCAGTTTCCCGTTGCGGCAGCCGGCAGGGGAAAGGTCGCCATCGGCTGCTTTGCCGCTGCCACTCACAAAGTCATCGATGTGGCCGATTGCGCCATCCAGAAAGAAGACAACAACGTCATTATCCGCGTGGTCCGTCAATGGATGAAAGACTTCAAGATACCAGCCTACGATGAAGATGCCCGGACAGGCATCGTACGCCACATCATGGGCCGCGTCGGCGTCCATACGGGGGAAGTCATGGTCTGCCTGGTAACGGCCGGCGATATGGTGCCGCACATGAAAGACCTGGTACAGCGCCTGCGCCGTGAAATACCGGGACTGACCAGCGTCGTCCAGAATATCAATACCCGTCATACCAACGTCATACTGGGGCCCAGGACCCGCACCATATATGGCAAAGATACGATTCACGATTCCATCGGGCCGCTGACCTTCCATATTTCGGCCCAGTCCTTCTTCCAGGTCAACAGCGAACAGGCCCAGCGGCTTTACGAACAGGCACTGGCTTTTGCTGACCTGAAAGGAAAGGAAACCGTTGCCGACGTCTACTGTGGCACCGGGACCATTACATTGTTCCTGGCCCAGAAAGCAAAACAAGTCTACGGTATCGAAATCGTCGCCCCGGCCATCCGCGACGCCGTTCGCAATGCCCAGGACAATCACATACGGAATGCACAATTTATCCTCGGCGATGCCGTCTATAAACTGCCGGAACTCATCCGGGAAGGCGTCCGCCCCGGCGTCATCGTCCTCGACCCGCCTCGGGCCGGCTGCGGCGAACCGGTCCTCAAAGCCATCGCCCAGAGCAAACCTAAACGCGTCGTCTACGTCTCCTGCAATCCGGCCACCCTGGCCCGCGACCTGGCCTACCTGGAACAACACGGATACCAGACCGTCAAAGTACAGCCCGTAGACATGTTCCCCCGGACTCACCACGTCGAGTCGGTAGCATTGCTGACGAGAACGCATTGATTGAATCGGGATACCGAAACAGGACCTGCGCACGTAAGCGTGCACCGGTCCTTGTTTTATATCAATATATTTCCGGATGGAATTTTTACTTTCGTTCACAATGAAGACGCAGATGGAGAAATTCTGCACCTCTCTGGGAAAAAAGGCAAAAGCTACTGCTTATATCTCTGATAGTCAGTTTATTGTATGCAAAAACTCTGAATTCAGTGCTACCGAACCCCCGTCATGCCCTAAGTGTGTCCAGGAACATCGTCAATAACCGTTGTCTTGTAAGAGGAGAACATTAGCGTTAAAATTGGACTGAAAGGAGTGTGATTTATAAATGAAGGAAAAGCTAATAAATGGACTGATGGTAGCTGTATTGAGTATACTATTTTCATTCGGAGGTATGACAGGAATAAGCTATGCAGCAGATATTTATGCTGGGTCTAGCGATGGTGTTGATTTTTACGTTAGAGATAAGTACGGTACGTATCCGAATGTATACTCCAAGGTAATTGTTCAGAATCAATCTGGAGGATATATTACTTGTTGGTTTCATTTTAATCTTAGGAATGGGACCTATTGGGTAGAAAATAGCAGTGGCAATGTATTAGGTAGTGGATACACGAATAGTGAGCCAATTGCTGAAAATATTAAAAATATAACTTGTGCTCATGGTCGCGGATGAATATGTGAGTGACTTTAAAGCTATGGTAAATAAAGCAAAGATCCAGACCACGACCAGCTGATGGGTGAAGATATGGAATCGTCTGTACATTACGCTGATGAAACTGGCTGTAAATACGATCGTAGAAGATGTAAAGTAGGAAATAGTCGGTACGGAACATTGAGAAGGATGTTCCGTGCCGGCTTTTTTTATGTTATAGAAAGAAGATTAATCAGGAACTCAGATGATGGAAAGGCCGTTCATCGTAGGTCGTGTTGCATGTAATATAGTTGAACTGTCAACTATGCCGGTAGAGGGCAGGATTGCGGTGTTGTGGTGGG